>Ga0209611_10001518_pt1 | contig 39860 bp, 32 predicted proteins | sample S1TSphgellanicum_3_FD_187693 | JGI IMG/M metagenome (GOLD analysis project Ga0209611, IMG submission 187693) | Host-associated microbial communities from peat moss isolated from Minnesota, USA - S1T2_Fc - Sphagnum magellanicum MG (SPAdes) (version 2) | ecosystem: Host-associated > Plants > Peat...
GGGCCAGATGATGCCGTTGGCGTCGTGATTCTGTTCGATGGCCGCGGCCACGACCCGGGTGACGCCGATGCCGTAGCAGCCCATGTACATGGTGAGCGCCTTGCCTTGCTCGTCGAGCACCGTGGCGTGCATGGCGCTGCTATAGAGCTGCCCGAGCTGAAAAATATGCCCGACCTCGATACCCCTGGCAATCTCGAGTGTGCCGCTGCCGGAGGGGCTCGGATCGCCGCGCTGCGCGTTGCGGATATCGACGGATTCGGGATCCTCGAGATCGCGCCCCCAGTTCACGCCCTGGAAGTGCATGTCCTTCTCGTTGGCGCCGCAAACGAAATCCGCCAGGTGCGCGGCTGCATGATCGACGTAGATCCTGCCGCCGAAGCCGATGGGGCCGATGAAGCCGGGTTCGGTGCCGGTCGCCTTGCGTACCCGGTCGGCGCTCGCCATGCGCAGCGGGTTGGCGACGCCGGGCAGATGCTGCGACTTCACGGCATTCAGTTCATGGTCGCCGCGGATCACCAATGCCACCACGCTGCCGTCGCTGCCGTCGACCAGCAAGGTCTTGACGCAGCGCGCCGCGTCGACACCGAGCTGCGCCGAGAGCTCGGCGATGGTGCGGGCGTTCGGCGTCGGCACCTTCTGCAAGGGTTGCGACGCGGCCGCGCGCGGCGTCCCGGCCGGGACGGTCGCGGCCATTTCGAGGTTCGCGGCGTAGCCGTCCGCGGTGGAGAACACGATGGCGTCCTCGCCCGATTCCGCGAGCACGTGGAATTCGTGCGTGGTGCTGCCGCCGATGCTGCCGCCGTCGGCTTGCACGGCGCGGAATCTGAGCCCGATCCGCGTGAAGATGCGCGTGTACGCCTCGAACATCGTGCGGTAGCCCTGCGCAAGGCTTGCCTCGTCGTGGTGAAACGAATAAGCATCCTTCATCAGGAATTCACGCGCCCGCATGACGCCGAACCGCGGGCGGATCTCGTCGCGGAACTTGGACTGGATCTGGTAGAAGTTGACCGGAAGTTGTTTGTAGCTGCGCAGTTCGCGGCGCGCGATGTCCGTGATGACTTCCTCGTGCGTGGGACCGTAGGCGAACTCGCGATCGTGGCGATCCTTGAAGCGCAGCAACTCCGGACCGTACTTGCTCCAACGGCCGGATTCCTTCCACAACTCGGCAGGCTGGATGGTCGGCATGCTGAGCTCCAGGGCGCCGGCACGATCCATCTCCTCGCGCACGATTCGTTCGACCTTGCGCAGCGTGCGCAAGCCGAGCGGCAGCCAGACGTACAGACCCGCCGCCAGCCGGCGGATCATGCCGGTCCGCAACATGAGCCGGTGGCTGACCACCTCCGCGTCGGCGGGCACCTCTTTGAGCGTCGATATGGGGTATTGAGATAAGCGCATAGCCGCACATCTTACATCAGCACCCCTGGTATTATGCCGCCACAATGAGTGACGACGACGACCTCTCAGTCCGCCCGCGGGGAGTGTATTGGCTACCGAACCTGCTCACGACGGGCGCAATGTTCGCCGGTTTCTACGCCATCGTGGCCGCCATCGATCTGAAGTTCGAGCTCGCCGGTGCGGCCGTGTTCGTCGCCATGTTCTTCGATGGATTGGACGGACGGGTGGCGCGCTGGACGCACACGGAAAGCGCGTTCGGCAAGGAGTACGACAGCCTCTCGGACATGGTGTCGTTCGGCGTCGCGCCCGCGATCGTGACGTACCAGTGGGGCGTCGCGCGCATCGCGGAGTACGGACCGTTGTGGCGCCGGCTCGGCTGGCTGGTGTGCTTTTTCTACGCCGCGGCGGCGGGGCTGCGCCTGGCGCGATTCAATTCGCGCTCGGCCGTGCAGGATAAGCATTACTTCGAGGGGCTGCCGAGTCCGTCGGCCGCCGCGATCGTGGCGGCGCTCGTGTGGCTGGCGAGCGATCAAACCAACATCGGCCTGCCGGGATTGATACTGGCGTTCGTGGTCACCGCCTCCGCCGGCGCGCTGATGATCAGCCGCTTCGCCTTCAACAGCTTCAAACAGGTCAATCCCGGCGCGAAGGTCCGCTTCACGTACATCGTTCTGGTGCCGCTCGCGTTCGTGTTCATCTTCCTGCACCCGGCCATCACCTTGCTGATGCTCTTCGGCTGCTACGCATTATCGGCGCCGACGGTGTGGGCCTACCGCAAGCTGCGGCGGCGGACGCGCGGGACGACGCGCGCATGACCCCGGCGCAGCGCATGCAATACCTCGATGCCATGGGCCTCGACTGCTGGGTGATGCGCGCGCCCGCAGCGCCGAAGCACGGATCGCAGGCCGACTCGGGCGCGCCGCGGGAAACGCTCGAGTCTGTCGCTGCGAAGGGCGGGGCCGATGCGCAGGGGCCGGCCGGTGTGCCGCAACCGGTGCTGCCGCGTGGGCCTGCCGATCCGCCCGTCGCCCGCGAGGCGGGCGTGGAGTGGCCGGAACTGCGGGCTCGAGTCGCCGCGTGTACGCGTTGCTCGCTGGCCAAGACGCGCACTCAGACCGTATTCGGCGTGGGCAACCTGAAGGCGGACTGGCTGATCGTCGGCGAAGCGCCGGGCGCCGAGGAAGATCGGCAGGGCGAACCCTTCGTCGGACGGGCCGGCCAGCTGCTCAACTCCATGCTGCGCGCCGCGGGTTTGGCGCGCGACCAAGTCTACATCGCGAATGTGCTGAAGTGCCGGCCGCCGGGCAATCGGGATCCCACCTCGACCGAGGCCGCGGAGTGCCTGCCGTTCCTCGAGAGGCAGATTGCACTGTTGCAGCCCAAGGTGATGCTGGCCGTCGGCCGCATTGCGGCGCAGAACCTGTTGCGTACCGACGCAACTTTAGGCACTCTGCGGCAGCAAGTGCACCGGTTCGGTCTCTCCCAAGTGCCGCTGGTCGTGACATATCATCCGGCGTACCTGTTGCGCAGCCCGACCGATAAAAGGAAGGCGTGGGAGGATTTGAGATTCGCCCGCGAGGTATGCTCTCGTGTCTAGCGTCAAAAGAGAAGCCGAGTTTACCTCCGCGGACATCCGGCCCATGCACGAACTCGACGTGCCCGTCATCGTGGCAATCGAGCGTGCCGCCTACCAGTTCCCGTGGAGCGAGGGGATTTTTCGCGATTGCCTGCGCGTGGGCTACGTCTGCCGCGTGATCGACGTGGGCGGCGAAATGGCGGGTTACGGCATCATGTCGGTCGGCGCCGGTGAGGCGCACATCTTGAACGTCTGCGTGCGCGATGAATACCGCGGCCGCGGATTCGCCCGCAAACTGATGGCGTTTCTGTTGGACCGCGCCCGCGCGTCCGGAATGTACGAGGCGTTTCTGGAAGTCAGGCCCTCCAATACCACCGCCGCGCGCCTGTATCACTCGATGGGCTTCGAGCAGGTGGGCGTGCGGCGCGGCTACTACCAGGCGACCGTCGGCCGCGAGGATGCGGCGGTCCTGCGGCGCGTACTGCTGCCGGAAGTCAAGTAGCAGACAAGCCTGCAGATGACATCACGAGGGAGAACCCTCGTCGAGCAAAGATGCCGATGGCGGCGGCCGCGGTAGGCGCATCTTTAGTCATCCACCACGCCGATTGGGGGCCCATGCTCCTCCGGGCTGCGCGCAGCAGGATTGCGCAGCGCAACGGTTGGTTTTCGGCAATTTGACTACATGATGGCCTGCGGAGGCGAGGATTCGAATGGACGCAGAGGAAATTGCCAAGCAAATCAACAAGAGACGCACTTTTGCGATCATCTCCCACCCGGATGCCGGCAAGACCACGCTGACCGAGAAATTGCTGCTGTTCGGCGGCGCCATTCAGATGGCCGGCACGGTCAAGGGCCGCAAGGCGACCCGGCATGCCACGTCCGACTGGATGCGCCTGGAACAACAGCGCGGCATCTCCGTGACCTCCTCGGTGATGCAGTTTCCGTTCGACGGTTGCATCGTCAATTTGCTCGATACGCCGGGCCACGAGGACTTCTCCGAGGACACCTACCGCACGCTGACGGCGGTCGATTCGGCGTTGATGGTGATCGACTGCGCCAAGGGCGTGGAGGAGCGCACCATCAAACTCATGGAGGTGTGCCGGCTGCGTGACACGCCCATCATGACCTTCGTCAACAAGCTGGATCGGGACGGCCGCGCACCGATCGAGCTGCTCGATGAAATCGAAAGCGTCTTGCGGATCCAGTGCGCGCCGATCACCTGGCCGATCGGCATGGGCCGCGATCTGCTCGGCGTCTACCATCTGCCCGAGGACAGGATCTACGTCTACTACCCCGAGGAGAAGGGCCGGGCCGGAACCTACCAGACCATCGAGGGCATCGCGAGCGACGCCGCGCGCGAATTTCTGGGCGACCGGTACCAGTCGTTTTGTGACGAGGTCGAGCTGGTGCGCGGCGCGAGCCCGCAGTTCGACCTGCAACGCTACCGGGATGCGAAGCAGACCCCCGTGTTCTTCGGCTCGGCGGTCAACAATTTCGGCGTCCGGGAACTGCTGTCGGCTTTCGCGCAGCACTCGCCGAGTCCCCTGCCGCGCCCGACTCTGCAGCGCCGGGTCGAGGCCGGCGAGCCGTCTCTGACCGGGTTCGTTTTCAAGATCCAAGCCAATATGGATCCGGGCCACCGCGACCGGATCGCCTTCATGCGATTGTGTTCCGGGCGCTATACGCGGGGCATGCGCCTGTACCACGCCCGTCTCGGCAAGGAGGTCCGCATTGCCGACGCGTTGACCTTCATGGCCGCGGACCGCAGCGCGGCGCAGGAAGCCTACGCCGGCGACATCATCGGCCTGCACAACCACGGGACCATCAACATCGGCGATACGTTTACCGAGGGCGAAGAGCTGACCTTCACGGGAGTGCCGAATTTCGCACCGGAAATGTTTCGCCGCGCCGTTCTCAAGGATCCGCTGCGCATGAAGGCATTGCAAAAGGGTCTGTCGCAGCTCTGCGAGGAAGGTGCGACGCAGCTGTTCAAACCGCTGCGCAACAATGATTTGATTCTCGGCGCCATCGGCCAGCTGCAATTCGAAGTCGTCGCCTTTCGATTGCAGGACGAGTACAGCGTGCAATGCGTGTTCGAGCCCATCAACGTCGCGATGGCGCGCTGGGTGAGCCTCGATGATGAGAAGCGGCTGCGCGAGTTTCGGGAAAAGGCCTATGACAACCTGGCCATCGATCACGCCGGGGAGCTGGTGTACCTCGCCCCCACGCGGGTCAATCTGGGGCTCACCGAGGAGCGTTGGCCGGAGATCGAGTTCCTCAAGACGCGCGAGAACCTGGCGGCTTGAGCCGGGGACGGAATGCGCGCACGGCCGCGGCAAATTGCCGCACCGTGCTCTCGGCGCCGGCGCCGGCGTACCGCAGCCGCGAATACTGCCGGCAGAGGGCCGTCACCGCCGGACCCAGATCCGGGCGCTGCGCCGCCACCCGGCGGGCGTAGTCTTCCGGACCTTCGTGCACCCGCCGCGCCACGCCGCCGGCCGCCAACTTGGCGCACAGACGCGCGTACGCCCGCACCAATGATTCCTTGCGCACCGGGTCGGCTTCGCGCCGCACTTCCCAGGTCAACCAGGAGAGCACCAGGCAGAGGGCCACGGTCAGCACGAGGGCGAGCTTCTGGCCGTCCGGCTCGGGGATATTCAGCCATTCCAGCACGTGCTGCTGCGAGTCTTGGTCGAACAGCAGAATGCGTTCGCGCCACAGCTCACGCAGCGCATCGAGACGCAGGCGCACGTCGGGGAACCAAACCGTGCGGCGCTGCCAGCGGCTCGCCAATCGATCATCGGCGTTCACGGCATCGTTCAACCCACGGTCCACGCGGCTCGGGTCGATCGCCGAGGTGGGATCGACGCGCAGCCATCCGCTGCCGTCGATCCACACCTCGTTCCACGCATGCGCATCGCTTTGCCGGACGATCCAATAATCGGCAAATCGATTGAACGTCCCGCCTTGGTAGCCCGTGACCACGCGGGCCGGTATGCCCGCGGCGCGCATCAGCGCGGCGAAGGCCGAGGCGTAGTGCCCGCAGAAACCGCGCCGGGTGGTGAACAGGAATTCGTCGACGGACGAATCGGCGAGCTTCGGCGGGGTGAGCGTGTAGTAGAAAGGCTGCCGCGTGAACAGGGCAAGCACGGCGCGCACGTAGTCCAGGTCGTCCGGATGCGCCGCGCGCAGCGTGTGCGCCAATTCCGCCGTACGCGGATTACCGGCCGGCGGTGCCGTATCGCGGCGCCGCCACACCGCGCTCAACGGCGCGGCCGCTTGCACGTGCGTATGGGAAGTGGCGGCGACGTCGATCGGCTGCGACACGCGGTCCGGCTGCACCAAGGTGTAATCGCTGGTGAGCGCCCCGTGCGGCAGATCCCAGTGGGAGGGCCAATCGAGCGCAAATATCCAGTTGTGCCGGTGCGGCTCCAACTTGAGCGTGTAACGGTATTCCGGTCCCTCCGGCTGCAGCGCCGGCGCACTCAGAATCGCCGGATGCACCGGTGTCCAGGTGTGTCCGTCAAAGTCGTGCATCACGGGGCCGCGCCAGTAGAGTTCCTGAGCCGGCGGGGCCGCGGTTGCGAACTGCACCCGGAATGCGATGTCGTCGGACAGGGCCAGCTGGTTGATATCGCCCGGACTCATGCTGTCGCTCAAGCCGGATTCGGCGCTGCCGCCGTCGTCCGGCATCTGCCACAACGGGCCGCCGAAGCGTGGAAAGAACAGCCAGAACACCACGGCGAGCGGCACTGCCTGCGCCAGTATTCGCCCGGAATGGCGCAGGCTGCGCCGCCAATCCGGCTTCGGTTCGGCGCTGGTGAGCCGCAGCAGGACGGCGCTCGTGAGCCAGCACACGGCGATCAGATAGGCGAGCAGCCAGAAGGAATTCGCCTGCAGCAGCGCCGCGACACAGAGATAAAAAATCACCAGGGTGATGACGTGGATATCGCGCCGCGTCTCGGTTTCCAGCAGCTTCAATCCCGCCATCAGAGCCAGCAACGCCGTGCCGGCGGACAGGCCGTTGAAGGTGCGAAACTGCACGAACAGCAGCGCAATGGCGAGCGCCGCGATCGCCAGGCGCGCGGCGCGCGGCGGCGCCGCGCGGCCGCGGTAGGCGAGCAGCAGCCGGATCGCCGCGCAGACGGCGACCGTGGCGGTCACCCAGTGCGGCAACGATCCCAAATGCACCGCCAAGGCCAGCGCGAGGCACGCGACGATGGCGGTGAGTTCTGCGCGGGAGAGCGGTCTCTCCTTCACGGCGAGGGCGCGCCGTACGCGGCGAGGGCGCGCAGACAGGCGATGCGATGCGCCGCACCCCGGTCAGGTTGGATCTCGACGCCCGGAATGCGCAGACCAAAGACGCGCTGCGCCGCGTCGCTCTCCACCACCCACGAACACAACTGCGACAGCCGCGTCTCTGCGGCCAGCCCTTCGAGCGAAGACCACTCCAGCCATTCCGGTTGCGCCGACGATCCCGTGTAGCTGCGCACGGCGGGCTCGGCGCCGCGCGCCAGCACCTTCCAGGCCATGTGTTTGAGCGGCATGCCGGGCTGGTAGGCGCGCAAGCCCGCAAATTCCTCATCGCCGCTGCTCTCAGCCCGCGGCGCGGCTCCCAAGCCGGCCGCGGCCGGCAGCGCGCGGCTGCCGTGCGGTGCCGGAGCCACATAGGCGGTCAAAGCACCCTGCACGTAGGTCCAGGCATGAAACCACCCGAAGGGATAGCGCGTGCGCAGCTCGAATTGCGCGATGCGCAGGATGCCGCGTTCCGCCACCGGCACGGCGACCGTCACCGAGTCGCTCGATCGCGCGAGGACGCTGCGGATTCCGGTCGACGTCAGGCAGCGGATTTCGACGTCGCGCCGGTCCACCGACGATGCATTGCGCAGCATGAATTCGAAATCGGCCTCGCGGCCGGCGAAGGCATCCACCTCGGTGGCCGCATCCACCTCGATTCCCAGCAGATTTCGATTGCAGTGATGCATGGTCACCAGCGCGGCGCTGGCCATCAGAAAGGCGAAGGCCAGTCCGAGGTTGCTGTTGTAATTGAGGCCGGCGATGAGCATCGCCACCAGCACCGCCGCGAGCAGCAGGCCGAAGCGGGTCGGCAGAATATAAACACGGCGGCGGTGAATGGTCATCGGCAGGGAATCGAGACCGTGGCGCCGCGCCGCCCAGGCCCGAATTCTTGTCATGGCGGCCTGGCGCATGCTCTGCGTCGCTTCACGGGACGGGAACGGCTTCGAGCAGCCGGGCCACGGAAGGTCCGCCGTCGCGCTGCCGTATCCGATGGAAGGCCACGGCACCGAATACCGCCTGCACGTGCTCCGGAATCACTTCGGCACGGCCGGCGATCAAGGCCCAGGCGCGCGCCGCCCGCAACAGGCCTATGGCCGCGCGCGGCGACAGTCCGCCGCCCACGCCGGGAGAGTGCCGTGTGTGCGCAACGAGCGCCTGCACGTAATCGAGCAGCCCCGGTGCCACGTGAATCTCGAGAACGCGCTGTTGCAGACCGCGCAGCACGTCCACGCTCGCCACCGAGGAGAGCGCATTCACCAATTCCCGCCGCTCCAATCCGTTCAACAGCTCGCGCTCGGCGGCCGCGGCGGGGTACCCCAAGTGCACGCGCATCAGAAACCGGTCCAATTGAGATTCCGGCAAGGGGAACGTGCCGGAGTGGTCCTGCGGATTCTGTGTGGCGACCACGAAGAACGGGTCGGGCAGCGCCATCGTCTGGCCGTCCAGGGTGACCTGATGTTCTTCCATGGCTTCGAGCAGCGCGCTCTGCGCCTTCGGCGAGGCGCGATTGATCTCGTCGGCCAACACCAGCTGCGCGAAAATCGGTCCTCGCTGAAACCTGAACTTGCCGGTTTCGCGGTCGAAGATCGACACGCCGAGCACGTCGGAGGGCAACAGGTCGCTGGTGAATTGCACGCGCTGAAACGACAGCCCAAGGCTCTTGGCGATGGCGTGGGCCAGCGTGGTTTTGCCGACACCCGGAATGTCCTCGATCAACAGGTGCCCGCGCGCCAGCAGGCAGGCGAGGCACAGGCGGATCTGCGTCTCCTTGCCGAGAATCACCCGGTTGATCTGGGCGAGAACCGCGTCGATCTCGAGTTGTTCCGTGTTCATGGTAGTTCAGAGCTTAGAGCCTTCGCAAGAATCGAGTAAACTATTCTGCTTAACCTGCGGTTCACAAGATCGATCAAGACGGAGTTGGGACATGGAATTCACGGCCATAGTCGATGCGAAAGCGCGCCATCAGGCGGCCTGCGCGGTGGTCGGCGTCTATGAAGACGGCGATCCCGGCAAGGCGGCGCTGCACATCGACAAGCAAATGGGCGGTTGGATCGCCAGGTTGCTCAAGGCCGGCGATTTTTCCGCCAAGCTCGGCGAGAGCTTGCTGCTGCCGACGCCGGCGGGCGCGGCCGCCGCGCGCGTGCTGTTGATCGGTTTGGGTGGCCGCGCGGCGTTCGGCCGCAAACCGTATCGCAAGGCGCTGCAGTCCGCGGCGCAGGCGCTCGGCAAGACGGCGGCAGCCGATGCGACCGTGTACCTGGCGCTGGAGGAGGTCGCGGACCTCGACGCGCACTACCGCGCGCGCGCCGTCGCGGAAATATTCTGTGCGCAGCTGTACAAGATCCCGGACTTGAAGACCGGCGCCAAACCGAAGGCGCCGCGCTTGACCTCGGTCAGCGTGGCGATGGCCGATGCCCGCGCGATGAAGTCGGCCGCCGAAGGTCTGCGCATCGGCCAGGCGGTGGGCGGCGGCCTTGCGTTGTCGCGGGACCTGGGGAATCTGCCCCCCAATGTATGCACCCCGACCTACCTCGGGAGCCGCGCGCAGGCCTTGGCCAAGGAATTTTCGAGCATCAGGACCAGGGTGCTGGACGCAAGCGGCATCAAGGCCCTGAAGATGGGTGCGTTCCTCGCCGTGACTCAAGGCTCCCACCAGCCGCCGCGGCTCATCGTCTGCGAGTATCGGGGTGCCAAGCAAGGCAGCGCGCCGGTGTGTCTGATCGGCAAAGGCATCACCTTCGATACGGGAGGCATCTCCTTGAAGGATCCACCCGCCATGGATGAGATGAAGTTCGACATGTGCGGTGCGGCGACCGTGCTCGGCGCGCTGCGCGCGGTTGCCGAACTGAAACTGCACATCAACCTCGTGGTGATCGTCGCCGCGTGCGAGAACATGCCGGGCGGCGGCGCGGTCAAACCGGCCGATATCGTCACCAGCATGTCCGGACAGACGGTGGAGATTCTGAATACCGACGCCGAAGGGCGGCTGATTCTCTGTGACGCCCTCACCTACAGCCGGCGTTTCAAACCGGCCGCGGTGATCGACGTCGCCACCCTGACCGGTGCGTGCGTCATCGCGCTCGGCAACCACTTCAGCGGCATGATGAGCAACGACGAGCCATTGGCCGAGGAGTTGCTCTCGGCCGGCGTGCGCGCCGACGACCGCGCCTGGCGATTGCCGATCGGCGAGGAATACGCCGATCAGTTGAAGAGTAATTTCGCGGATATCGCCAATGTGGGTGGACGCGAAGGCGGCGCCAGCACGGCCGCTTCGTTTCTCTGGAAGTTCGCCAAGGATCTACCCTGGGCGCACCTCGACATTGCCGGCACCGCATGGCTCAGCGGCGCGCAGAAAAGCAGCACCGGACGGCCGCTGCCCTTGCTGGTCGATTTTCTGGTCCGCCGCGCTTCGGGCGTATGACCGAGCGGGTGGATTTCTACGTACTGAAGAGCGCTGCGGCCAGGCAGCTGTGGGCATTCGCCTGCAGGCTCGTCGAAAAGGCGTATCTGCGGGATCTGTCCATCGTCGTCGTCAGCGATACGCCGGCCGACGCGCAATCTCTCGACGATCTTTTGTGGACCTTCAATGAGCGCTCTTTCGTTCCCCACCGGCTGTGGACGGGCGCGCCGGATCCGGATACGCGAATTTATCTGAGCGCGAACGCGGCCGCACTGCCGCCCGCAGACCTGCTGGTGAACCTGGCGGGCCGCCTGCCTCCCGACTGGGAATGCTATGCGCGAATCGCCGAGATCATCGACGCGGACGAGGAGCGGCGGCGCCTCGGACGAGAACGCTTCAAAACCTACCGCGATCTGAAGGTTCCACTGGAGACCCACCAGCAGGATGAGACGGCGGACGTTTGAGCCGCGGACCGACCATGGACAAAGCCTTCTCTCCCGCCGATATCGAACCGCGCATCTATGCGCGATGGGAAGCGGCGGGGTACTTCGCCCCGAGCGGCCACGGACCCGGTTACTCGATCGTGATTCCGCCGCCGAATGTGACCGGAACCTTGCATATGGGGCATGCGTTTCAGGACACCATCATGGACGCGCTCATCCGGCATCGGCGCATGCAGGGCTTCGATACCTTATGGCAGCCCGGTACCGACCATGCCGGCATCGCCACGCAAATGGTGGTGGAGCGGCAGCTGAATGCCGCGGGTCTGAGCCGCCTCGAGATGGGACGCGAAGCGTTTATCGAGCGGGTTTGGGCGTGGAAGGAGCAATCCGGCGGCCAGATCGCCCGCCAGATGCGCCGCCTCGGCGCGTCGGTCGATTGGCAGCGCGACCGATTCACGATGGATGCCGGCCTGTCGCAGGCGGTGACCGAGGTCTTCGTCCGGCTCTACCAGGAAGGATTGATTTATCGCGGCAAGCGTCTCGTGAACTGGGATCCCGTGCTCAAAACCGCGCTCTCGGACCTCGAGGTGGTCGCCGAGGAAGAAGCCGGCAGCCTGTGGCATATCCGTTATCCACTGGAGCAGGGCGGCGGCTTTCTGGTGGTGGCGACCACGCGTCCGGAAACGCTGCTCGGCGATGCGGCCGTGGCCGTGCACCCCGATGACGAGCGATACCGGCACCTGGTCGGCCGCCGCGTGCAGCTGCCGCTCGCGTCGCGCACCCTGCCTGTGATCGCCGACCCCTACGTCGATCCGAAGTTCGGCAGCGGCTGCGTGAAGATCACGCCGGCGCACGATTTCAACGACTATGACGTGGGTCAACGGCACGGTCTGCCGCTGATCAACATCATGAACGCGGACGCCTCGCTCAACGATGCGGTGCCGGCGGCGTATCGCGGCCTCGATCGCGACGCCGCCCGGACGCGCGTTCTCGCCGACTTGGAGGCGCTCGGACTCATCGAGCGCATCGAGCCGCACCGGCTCACCGTGCCGCGCGGCGATCGCAGCAACGCCATCCTCGAGCCCTGGCTGACCGACCAATGGTTCGTCGACATCAAGCCGCTGGCCGAACCCGCGATCCACGCGGTCGAGCAGGGCCGGATCCGCTTCGTGCCCGAGCATTGGTCCGGCGTCTATTTCGAGTGGATGCGCAAGATCAAGGATTGGTGCATCAGCCGGCAGTTGTGGTGGGGGCATCGCATCCCCGCGTGGTACGACCCCGAGGGGCGTTGCTACGTGGCGCGCAGCGAGGCCGAGGCGCGCGCCCTGCACGGTCTCGACGCGGCGCTGCCGCTGCGCCAGGACGACGACGTGCTCGACACGTGGTTCTCCTCCGCGCTCTGGCCGTTCTCCACCCAGGGCTGGCCGGAGCGCACGCATGCGCTCGCCACCTATTACCCGACCTCGGTGCTGGTGACCGGGTTCGACATCATATTCTTCTGGGTCGCCCGCATGATCATGATGGGCCTGAAATTCACCGGCGAGGTGCCGTTTCACGAGGTGTACGTACACGGCCTGATCCGCGACCACGACGGCCTTAAAATGTCGAAGTCGAAAGGCAATGTCATCGATCCGCTCGACATCGTCGATGGAATCTCGCTGCCCGATCTGCTCGCCAAACGCACCTCCGGTTTGCTGCAGCCGCAGATGAAACCGGCCATCGAGAAGGCCACCCGCAAGCAGTTTCCGCAGGGCATCGCCGCCTTCGGCACGGACGCCTTGCGGCTGTGCTTCGCGCGCCTCGCCACCCAGAGCCGCGACCTGCGCTTCGACATGAGCCGCGTCGAGGAATATCGCAATTTCTGCAACAAGCTGTGGAACGCCGCCCGCTACGTGCTGATGAACGCCGAGAATCAGGATCTCGCGGCGGAGGGCGCAGAATTGAGCGTCGCCGACCGATGGATCCAGGCGCGCCTCGCCGCCATGCTGGCGCGCGTCGAATCCGGATTCGCCGACTACCGGCTCGACGTCGCCGCCAACGCGCTGTACGACTTTACCTGGCATGAATTCTGCGATTGGTACGTGGAACTCTCGAAGGCGGTACTGCAGTCGCAGACGCTTTCCGCCGCGGCAAAGCGCGGCACGCGCCGCACCCTGATTCACAGCCTGGAAATACTGCTGCGCGCCCTGCACCCCATCGCCCCGTTCATCAGCGAGGAGATCTGGCAGCGGGTCCGCGTCAGCGCGGGCATTCCGGGCGAGACCATCATGCGCTGCGCGTTTCCGAGCGCGGCCGACGTCGCGGTCGATGCGCAGGCGGAGGCGGAAATGCGCTGGGTCATCGCCTTCATCGAGGGCGTGCGGCAGATCCGCGGCGAACTCGACATCGCGCCCAACCGCCAGCTCAGCGTGCTGCTGCAGAATGCCGGACCGCTGGATGCGGCGTATCTGGAACGGAACCTGCACTACTTGAACCGGCTGGCCGGGATCGAGACTCCGCGTATGATGAGCCCGGCGCAAGCCGCGCCGATATCCGCCGTGGCATTCGTCGGCAGGCTCGAAATCATGGTCCCGATGGCCGGCTTGATCGATCCCGCCGCCGAGTTGGAGCGGCTCACCAAGCAGCGCCGTCGGGCCGAAAACGATCTGCGCAAGATGGAGACCAAGCTGGGCAATGCCGAATTCGTCAAGAACGCGCCGCCCGAAGTGGTCGAGAAGGACAGCCGGCGCCTGGCGGAGCTGCGCACCGAGATCGATCAGCTGACGGCGCAAATCGCCAGGGTGTCCGCGCTCCTCAATGGCCAATGAGATCCTCCTCGCCCGCAAGCGACCCAGGCCTGACGGCCGGCGATCTCGCGGGCAATTAGCATGAAATGGACGGTGCAACGCTATGTGCTGCGCGAGGTGGTCCAGACCTGGCTTGCCGTGACCGGCGTGCTGGTGGCGGTGCTGGTGTCGAATCAACTGTCCCGGGTGCTCGGCCAGGCGGCCGCCAATCAGTATGGCCCCCACGTGGTATTCGATCTGATCGTCCTCGGTGCGATCATGAATCTCTCGATCATCGTGCCGGCCGGCTTGCTGTTCGCCGTGGTCCTGACGCTGGGGCGCTTGTACCACGACAGCGAGATGGCCGCCCTGCAGGCGTGCGGTTTTGGACCCTCGCGCCTGATGCTGCCGTTGCTGTGCTTCGCCGCCGTCATCGCCCTGGGACTCGCCTGGCTGTCGTTCGTGCAGGTGCCGCTGGCCGACGCCGAGACGCAGCGGCTGCGCAGATCCGCCTACAAAGAGGCGCAGTTCGGCCAGCTCGACGCGGGCCGGTTCCGCTCCTTCAGCGGCGGCGACGCGGTGTTTTATGCGGAACGGGTCGACTCGCAGGGCGTGCTGCACAATGTGTTCCTGCAGCGTGAATCGGCCGGCCGCGTCGAGGTCGCGCTTGCGGAGACCGCCACGTATTCCAAGGCATCCGCCGACGGCGTGCACCTGGTCACGCTGTTCAACGGCCGGCGCTACGAGGGCGTTCCCGGGCAGGATGACTTTCGCGTGATCGAGTTTCGGGAACACGGCATTCCGATATCCGCGCCCACGGACGATGTCGCCAACAACGATCCGGACGCCAAGCCGACCCGGGAACTGCTCGGCTCGCGCGAGCCCGCCGACATCGCACAACTGCAATCCCGCATATCGACGCCGCTCATGGCGGTCGTGCTCACCCTGGTCGCCGTGCCCATGAGCCGGTTGCGCCCGCGCCAGGGACGTTATTCGCGCGTCGGATTCGCCATCGTCCTGTATTTCGTCTACTCGAATCTGCTGTCGGCCGCGAAAGTATGGCTGGAGAAATCCGATCTGCCGCCGATGGTCGGAGTGTGGTGGGTGCACGCCGCGGCGCTGACGCTCGGGCTGTACCTGTTTTCGCGCGAAGCGAGGGCGGCTTGAACATCATCGACCGCTATTTGTACCGCACCGTGCTGGTGTATACGGCGATGGCCATGGCGGTGCTGCTCACCCTGGGTGCGTTGTTCGCGTTCATCAGTCAGCAGAGCGATATCGGCGTCGGCAGCTACAACACCGGCGATGCATTCGTCTTCACGATGCTCAATCTCCCGCAGCAGGCGTTCGAGCTGCTGCCGATCGGCGCGCTGATCGGCGCGTTGATGGGTCTCGGCCACCTGGCCTCCGGCAGCGAACTCGTGGTGACCCGCGCGTCCGGGGTGTCGGTCTGGCGCATCGCATGGCCGGTGGGACTCGCGGGTCTCACGCTGGCGCTGATCATGTATGGAATCGGCGAGTACGCGGCGCCGCCGCTGGCGCAGTTCGCGAAGCGCGAAAAGACCACCGACAAGCTGGCGGATGTGAGCTTCGCGGGCACCAGCAGCGCCTGGGTCAAGGATGGCAACCTCATCTTGCGGGTGCAGACCGGTGAAGTGGACCGTGCCTTCGGCGGCGTGTGGCTGTTTCGACTGAATGGTGCGACCAAATTGCGTTCGGTCGAACGTGCGGAGCGGATCTCGGTGGCCGATCCGGGGCGCTGGAGCCTGCACAATGTCGCGACCTCGCGCTTTGGCGACGACCGCGTCAGCGGCGAGCTATTGAGCAGCGTGATCATGCAGTCGACCGTCAACCCGGAATTCCTGGGATTGGCCGCGACCGATCCACAACTTCTGACGCTGCGCGGACTCGCCTCGTACATCGATCACCTGCGCCGCAACCACCTCGACACCGCGTCCTATGAGATCGGCTATTGGGCACGCATCGCACGCCTGGCGGCCGTCGTCATCGTGACGCTCATGGCCGTGCCCTTCGTCTTCGGTCCGCTGCGAACGACCGGCGCTGGCGCGCGCACGGTGATCGGCGTGATGCTCGGAGTCGTGTTTTTCCTGTTGCTGCGCACCGTCGAGAACGGTGGCCAGGCGTTTGGTCTGAATCCGGTGCTGGTGGGATGTCTGCCGGTGTCAGCCATCGGCCTCGCGACGTTGTTCGCCATCGCGCGCACGCGATAGCAGGAGCGGCGCCGACTCACGATGCGTGAGTTCGGCATCGCGCATTCGCGGGGTCAGCGCGGCAACACGACGACGCGGGTCTTGGACAGCCGGTCGTGCAGCGCCAGGTGGTCCGGATCCGCATACAGCCACAATACGCCCAGTGCCGCCGGCGCCCACGCGAGAGCGCCGAGTACGAAGCGCAGTGCCGCCGCGTTCAGTGGCAGCGGCTGGCCCGCTGCCGTGACGGTGCGCAGATGCCAGGCGCGCATGCCGAGGGTTTGGCCGCTGCGCGTCCAATTGATCAGGTAGTAGCCCGCGATGGTGGCGACCAGCGCGGCCCGGTACAGATACCACCAAACGCCCGCCGACGCCGGCTCGACCGCGGTGCGATGGTTCAGGAATACGGCAGCCGATGTGACGGTCACGAGCAGTGCGGCAAGCAGCACGGCGTCATACAGCAGCGCGGCGAAGCGGCGGCCAAACCCGGCGCTCGTGCCGCTGCTCACGATGTCGGTGCGGGCACCGGCTTCGGGGTCACCCCGGTCGCCCCCGGCTTCGCGGCGGGCGCCGCGGGTTTCGCGGGTTTCGCTGGTTTCGCTGCGGGCGGCGGCTTCGGCACCAGCAGTTGCTCCAAGGGACGGAATATTGCATCGAATCGATAGCTGGCAATTTCGAACGCATGGCCGGCGGTTTTGGCATTGAAGGCTGTGTCCTTGCTCGCCTGCAATTTGATCCAATGCTTGTCGCCGACTGCGGCGCCGGTCACGGTGATCACATTGCCGTCAGCCTGGTTGAGCGTGGCGACCGACGCCTTGCTGAAATCGATCTCGCTTGCGGGCGCCACATCATCGGCGGTGAGTCCGCCGAACGTGGTGGGCGAGGGAGCCAGCACTTCGGACTCGGCAGCCTTGCGTCCGGCGGGCACGCCGTCGAGCGTGAAAACTTCGGGCGCCGCCGCGTCCTTCGTGCCGGCACCAGCGTCCGTGCCACCGGCCGCCGTGTCCTTGCCACCGGCCGCTGCGGCGTTGCCACCGGCCGCTGCGGCGTTGCCACCGGCCGCCGCCGAGTTGCTGCCGGCCGCAGCGTCGGTGCCGCCGGCCACGGCATCCTTGGGGGCCGTGGCGCTCTTTGCACCACCGTCCTTGCCACCGGCCGCTGCGTCCTTGCCGCCGCCCACGGCATCCTTGAGGGCTGCGGCGCTCTTGGCCCCGGCTTCCTTGTGGATCGTGTAGCCCGGCCCGTCGGCGGGCTTGACTGCGATGCTTTGGATGGTGGCGGCCGCAATCTCGGGAAGGTGCGAATCGATCCAAAAGCGCGGTTCGGTCTCGAACGAAATACCGGGCTCCACGCTGTAGCTGGTGTTTTCGCCGCCGCGCCGGACGAAGTTGCCTTCGCCCACGGGTTTGCCGACGATGACCGCGTGCGTGCCGTCCTGCGCGGTGACGCTGACCTCGGCACCGGTCGCGCCGGGCAATTTCGGATCCTCGACGCCGATGGCGGGAAAACTCGCCGGATTGGAGGTCTTCTCCTCGACGATTTTGGCATCGCCGAGTGCCAGCAGCAGTTTGCGCAGCTTCGTCACGTCAGCCGGATAGTCGCCGCGCTCGGCCACGGTCCAGTGCCCGCCTTGGCTGTGCAGGGTGACCGTGGGCGTTGCCTTGCCACGCCGCAGGCTCACGGCGCTGACCGTGGCGAGTTCGCCAGGCAGCGACGGCAGCAAGGCGGCGCCGTGCAGATCCGGCTGCGCATTGCGCCGCGAACTCAAGTACAGCGCGCCCGCTAGGACGAGCACCGCAGCTGCGACCAACCCGAGGAATTGCCGCCGGTTCACGCGTTGCCCGCCGATGCCGCACGGCGCCGCCGGCGCAGCCCCAGGATGACGACGCCCGCGACTGCCACGCACAGCGGCGCGATGCCGATGTTGATGATCTTGAGCCACGAATTCAGGCGGTTGATATCGACATCCAGGCCGCGCTGTGTCTCGCGCAGCTCCTTGCGCACGCGTGCCTTCTGCGCGACGAATCGTTTGAGTTCCGCCTCCTGTTCAGGCGACAGACTGAGCGAGGATTGATCGTTGCGCTTGCCTTGCAGATCGGTGAGCTTGGCCTCCGTTTGCTGGAGCTCCGCCTGCAGTTCCAGCGCTTTGCTCCGCAACCGGTCATCCGCCTGGCGCCGCAGAGCCTCCACGCGCTCGAAAGGCCGCGAGAACGTCGCACGCCCGCGCACGCTGATCAGTGCCGAGCTGCCGCTCAGGTTGTCGAGAATGTTGGCCACGAAATCGCCGTTGCTGGCGAAGGCCTGCGCGACGCGTTGACCGAATACTTCGCGTGTCTGGATCCACATGTAGTCCATCAGCAAATCGGTATCGGCGACGATGACGATATTTGCGGGTACCGAGGACTTCGTCAGATGGGCGGCCGGCGGTCCGGCGGCGGCCTTTTGGTCCGGTGGCGAGCCACCGGGAAATGCCGATTCGACCGGACCGGTGATGCGGGCGGCGAACGCGTAGCGAGTCCCCGTGGGCTTGAATCCGTCGCGCAAGGTCGAGGGATCCAGCAGCGCATTGAAGCGCTGCGCGGGGATCGGCGCCGCCTGGGTCGAACTTTGCAGCAACGCTTCGAACGTCGTCTTGGCGCCGGGCCGTGCGCTTAGGAATCCCGCGGTCGCCAGATTGATCTTGTCGAGCGATGCCGAGACCACGTCCTTCTGGTTCATGTCGTCGCGGCCCAACCCAAGGATGCCGATGTGACGCACCGGCGGCGATTGCATGCTGGTGCGGACCTCGAGCCCGAGCTGCAGATCACCGATCACCTTGCCAGGGTCGTAGTCCACGCCCCACGCGGCCAACAGCGGCTCGAGATCCGAGGAATGATTGGCCATGGCGCCGGCCATCGGATTCGAAGGGTCCTGGCCGCTGGTATCGGCGCCCGCATTCGGATCGAGGAACAGCAGGATTTTGCCGCCGCGCATCACGAACTGGTCGATGGCGTACAAGGTCTTCTGCGACAAACCCTTCGGGTGGACCAGCATCAGTACATCGACGTCCTTGTCGATGTGGTCGAGGTCCGTCGTCAAGGTGCGAATCGTGAACAGATCCTGGAGCTGCGTGAGGATGGGCCACTGTTCGCCCATCTGCCCGGTCATCGGGTTGAACTGTCCCTGCAGCCCCAGCGAACTCAACAGGCCCACCACCGATTTTTTCGGTGAGCCGAGTTCGTTGATGAGTTTCGCCACGTCGTATTCCAGGAACTCTTCGCGATCGGCTTGAAAGCTTGGAATCGCCGAACGGCCGTCGGTCGAGTTGGTGCCGGCCAGCCCGAAGTACAGCGCATCGCCGCCGCCGGTCGGGACCGGCTGCAGGCCGAATTCGGCGGCACGGTCCTCGTCGTCCGAGAAGGGCTGCGGATCGACGACGCGCAGGTGAATCTTGCCGCCGGCGCGGGCCGACAGCTCCTCCAGAAACTCGCGCACGCGGTTCGCGTAGGGCATGACGAGCGGCGCCTGCTTGGCGGCGGCGTCGCGCGAGAAAAAGAAATACAGGTTCACCGGCTCCTTGAGCTCGGCGAGAACTTCCCGGGTTCCCGGACTCAAGGTGTACAGCCGATTCTGCGTCAGGTCCAAACGCATGCCGCGAAGGCCGACATTCGACAGCATCACGACGCCCAGAAACAGCACCGCGAGCGCGATCAGCCCGCCGATCCCAAACCCGGTTCTCCGCCAGCGACTGTCGCTCACTTATTCCGCCTTCTTCATGTCGAGCACCAAGGCCGTGGCGGTCAGCCAGAAGCCGATCAACGCCGCGAAATACACGAGATCCCGCAAATCGATGACGCCCTTGGAGATCGCCTCGAAGTGCGTGAAAAAACTAAGTGAAGCGATCGCATCGACCACGGCCTGCGGCAGGATGCCGCGCACGAAATCGAGCACCAGCGGAAATCCGGCCAGCAAGAACACGAAACCCACCAGCGCCGCGGTGATGAACGCCACGACTTGATTGCGGGTGGCCGCCGACAGGCACATGCCGATCGAGAGGAATCCGCCGGCCATCAGCAGACTGCCGAGGTAGGCGGCCACGATGGCGCCGTTGTCGGGCGAGCCCAGGTAATTGACCGTGATCCAGATCGGAAATGTCAGCAGCAAGGCAATGCCGGCGAAGCACCACGCCGCCAGGAATTTGCCGAGCACCGCCTGCCACAAGGTGAGCGGCAGTGTCATCAGAAGCTCGATGCTGCCGCTGTTGCGCTCTTCGGCCCACAATCGCATCGAGATCGCCGGGATCAGCACCAGGTACAGCCACGGATGCCAGCGGAAGAAGGACTGCAGGTCGGCCTGGCCGCGTTCGAAGAATCCGCCCACCTGGAAGGTGAAGACCGCGGACAGCACCAGGAAAATGACGATGAACACGTACGCCAGCGGGGTCGCGAAGTAGCTGCGCAGCTCGCGGCGAAACACGACCAGTGACTTGCTCATGCGGCCTCTCCCGCAGCGCCATCCGAGACCGCGATGCCCGGCGGCTGTGTCAGGGAGCGAAACACTTCGTCGAGCCGGCCCGACTCGAGATGCAGTTCCGGTACGTCCCAATCGTTCTTGAGGATGATGGCGCTGACCGCCGACAACGTATTCGCACCGGGCTTCGGCACCGCGGTGAGACGCAGCGCGCGCGCATCGTATTCCACCGCCGCGACCTCCGGAGCCAGCGCGATTTCGCGGCGCGCCGCCTCGAGTTCCTCCGCCTTCTCGAAGCGCAGGCTGACGGCGTGGTGATATCGGGAGCGGGCTTCGAGCGCCGTCGGAGTTTCATCGGCGACGATCCGGCCCTCGGCGATGATGATGGCGCGCGTGCACACCTCGTGGACCTCTTCCAAAATATGGGTTGAGACGATCACGAGCTTGTCCTTGCTGAGTTCGTTGATCAGGCGCCGCACCTCATGCTTTTGATTCGGATCGAGGCCGTCGGTGGGCTCATCGAGAATCAACACCTGCGGGTCGTGGATCAGCGCCTGCGCGAGACCGACGCGCCGGCGAAAGCCTTTCGAGAGGGTTTCCACCACTTGGTTGATGACCGGTCCCAGGCCCAGCCGGTCGACGACGACCGCGCGCCGCCCGCGCCGCTGTTCGCCGGAGAGGCCGCGCACGTCGGCGACGAAATCCAGGAACTCGCCGACGGTCATTTCGCCGTAGCACGGGGCGCCCTCAGGCAGATAGCCCATGCACGACTTTGCCGCCACCGGATCTCGCTCGATGTCGTGGCCGCACACGGAGACCCGCCCGGCGGACGGCGAAATGAAGCCGGCGATCATGCGCATGGTCGTGGACTTGCCCGCGCCGTTGGCGCCCAGAAATCCCAGCACCTCTCCGGGCGCCACGCTGAAAGTCAAGTCGTCGACCGCCAGTTTGTCGCCATAGCGTTTGGAGAGGTTCTTTGTCGTGATCATGGGCGCCTTGGAGCGTTCATCAACGCAGGAGGTTCAAATAATTTTACCGCGATCCGTCGCGGACGCCTGGGACTCAGGCGCTGCCGGCCTTCTCATCGATGGCCGATTTATTTTCCTTGAGTATACGCCGAACCTCGGCAAGCGGGGGCCGTCCCGCCATGCGCGCGATGAGCTCCGGCAATTCGTACCACTTGCGGCCCCAATGCACCAGACGCGCCGCATCGGCGACCACTTGCTCGCGGGCCTCCTCCGCAGTCGTCAATTGCGCGGGCGGCGGCGTGGGCGTGGGCGCCTCCGCACGTCGGCGTTCGGTGCGTGCGACCTCAGCCGTTCCCACCGGCGGCGGCGCGCGTTGGCGGCTGACGAATTTAGGCATTTCGCGGGTGCCGGTAGCCGCATCGGACCGCTCGCCGTGTGATGCCGCCGCTGCCGTGAGCGTCGGAGGTGCCGCGAGTGTCGGTGGTTCGGCCAGCGTCGGTGGCGTGGCGAGAGTGGGCGGCTTGGCGAGAGTGGGCGGCGTGGCGAGCGTGGGCGGCGTGGCGAGCGTGGGCGGCGTGGCGAGCGTCGGTGGTGCCCCGAGCGTGGGCGGCGTTGCAAGTGTGGGGGGTGGAGTGCGTGTCTGGGATGCGGCCGGGGTCGGCGCTGGCGCAAGTGTCCCGGGTGCGGCCGGCGTCGGCGGTGCCGCCAGTGTCGGCGGCGTGGCGAGCTTCGGCGGTGCTCCGAGCTTGGGCGACGTTGCGAGTATCGGCGGCGGAGCGCGTGTTGGTGATGCGGCCGGTGTCGGCGGTGCCGCGATTGTCGGTGGTGCGGCCGGCGTCGGCCGTGCGGCTGGCGTCGGCGGTGCCGCGAGCGTCGGCGGTGGCGCCGGCATCGGCGATGCGGCTGGCATCGGCGATGCGGCTGGCATCGGCGGTGCCGCGAGCGTCGGCGTTGCCCCGGGCGCGGGCTGCGTCAGCAAGTGCTCGTTCGGGGCTTCGGCCACCGGGATGAACCGCTCGATGTGCTCGGAGCCCAACAGGTTCGCGAGAAAAATCATCAGCTCCAACGAATCCGAGTAGCTCGCATCGCCCTGCTGCATCCGCTCCAGGACTTCGGCGCGCAGCGCGCGGGTTCTCTTCAGCCCCAAGTCGATGATCCACCGCGTCGGCCGCTGATGCTTCACCCACGGCTGAATCTTCCAATAGCTGTCATCGTCGAGGGAGGCGTACTTCGCATGCAACTCCAGGCTGTTCAGCCATTTGTCCAGGAGTTCAAGCAGTCGTTTATCGGCGGGCGTAGCCATGTCTGTGCAGCTCCAGCCAGCACCCTAAACGAAGCGCCGCCCGATGGCCAGCAAATGGCTGGCAGCCTGTCCAACCCAGGCTAATTCGAGTCCCCGAGTACGACAGGCTGCAAGCCCGGCGGTCGTGTGCGTGGCCATGATGCGCTCCATTGTCGTGTTAAGGTAAAGAATCGGATGACCGTGGATTTTGCGGGGATATGGCGCCATCGCACAGCATATTGTTTCTCGGCCAGGATTTGCAGACCCCCTCGTTCCGGCATCGCGTGCAGAGCCTGTATTCCATCCTAGAGCAGCAGGGCTGGAGCGTCCGCGAGGAGCAGCTGCCGCGCGGCCGTTACGGCCTTCGGCTCTGGGAACGCCGCGGGCTGTTGTCGTCGGTGAACCTGGTGTTGCTCGCGCAGTTCAAGTTGAGCGGCCCCGAAGCCGTGCTGCTGCGGCGCTTCGTGGCGCACGTCATCTTCGACGTCGACGATGCCATCTATGTGCGACAGCCGCGCGGTGTCGCCGATCCGCCGCATGACTCTTTTTGGCGGCGGCGGAAGTTCGCCGCCACCTGCAAGCACTCGGATTGCGTCGTCGTCGGCAATCAGGTGCTCGCGGGGGTGGCGGCGCGAAGCGCACGCGAAGTGGTCGTCCTGCCGACGCCGGTGGATCCGCGCCGCTACGTCGCGTCGACTCCGGATCCCGGGCGACCTCCGACCGTGGTCTGGATCGGCCGCCCCGAGAACCTCAAGTACTTGGAATTGCTGCATGCCGCGCTGGCGCGTCTTGCGGCGCGGTTTGCGGGTTTGCGGCTGCGGGTCGTGTGCTCGAAATTTCCGCACTGGAGCGACGTCGCGATCGATGCCGTTCCCTGGAGTGCGGAGACGGAAGCAGAGGCGCTCGCGAGCGCGGACATCGGCATCATGCCGCTGACTCGCGACGAGTGGACCGAAGGCAAGTGCGCGTTCAAATTACTGCAGTACATGGCCGCTTCGTTGCCGTGCGTCGCCTCGCCGGTGGGGGCGAACCGGGATGCCGTCATCGACGGCGAAACCGGCCTCTGGGCGGCAACCGACGCCGATTGGGAGCGCGCGCTGGCGCGTCTCCTCGAGTCGCCGCCGTTGCGGCTGGCAATGGGCGCCGCGGGCCGGCGTCGCCTCGAAACCCACTACGCGCTCGACGGTTATGCGCAGCGCTACGCGGCGCTCATGACGCGGATTGCCGGAGACCGATCGTAGCCTCGGCCGCCAACCGAGCCAATGCATCGAGCGCGCCGCCCAGGGCGTTGGCCACCATCGGCCGGGCGCCGCTCGGTGCGGGCACGGCCGGGGGGTCGTTGAGAAATGCCAGCGCCGCACCGACCAGCGCGGGCACTTCGAGCGCCGAGCTCGAGGCCAATCCGTGGGCGACGCAGCGCGCGATGCGGTGCGCCTGATCGCCCGCGATCGCAACGGCGATGCATGGCCTGGCGCAGGCGATCACTTGCAGCAGCGTATCGCCGCCGTTGCAGATCACCAGCCGCGCGCCGCGGATGAGCTCGGCCAATTGATCGAGCGGCATCAGGGCTGCAGGGCGCAATTCGGGCGGCCGTTGCGCGTCGTCGTTGAGCGGCACGCCGACGAGAATCGTGGCATGACCCTGTTCGGCAATCAGGCGAGCGGCGGCGGCGACCACGCTCGGCGCGTTCTCGGCGCTCGAATGCGGGCTGCCGCCGCCGGGGACGACCAGCACGTAGTTCGAGGGTTGGACGGCGAAACTCCGCATCGTTGCCGCCGCAACCACGCTGTCCGGCGAAGGCAGCAACGTATCCAGGAATCGCACCCGCGGCCGCTTGCGCAGCCGCAGCTTCAGGCGCTCGAACGCCGTGAGCGCGCCTGCGATGAATTCCGGATACGCGATCCAGTGCTCGTCGATGTAGCCCATCCAGCGCCAGCGGAACGCCTTGAAGCGCTGCTTGCGCCGCGAACTCACGAACACCACGCCGGCGCCGCAGCGATGTGCCGCGTGCAGTTGCGCGGTCCGCCCGGCGTTGTCGAATATCACCACCGTCGGCTTGAAGCCGCGGATCAGGTCGCGGACTTCGCGCGAATGAAAGGTCGCTGAAGCCGGCAGCAGGGTGAGCGGAAACGGCGAGCTCGCCGCATACGGCGCCGCGCGGCTGACCGCGAAGTGCACGACGGCATCCGGCCAGCGTCGCAGTGCCGCCTGGGCGAGTGCGGCACAACGCGCGTATTCGCCCATGCCGCGCGCGCCTGACACGGGGACGAACAGGAGCCGCATGTTTGCGTTTCCGCCGTCGGCAGCTGCTGCATTCGTCATCTTTTCACTGCTTGGTTGGAAATGCGGGCCGCAACGGAAGCCGGTATGCTTCCGGCCATGCCGCCGGCGCATATATATCAAATTCTAACCCCCTATGTGCCGCGTCAACAGCTCGACCCGGGCTTCGAAGTACTGGATAACACGGCCAACGAACGTCCGGATTGGTTCGAGTACTGGCCGATCAGAAACTACCTGCTCAAGGGCGGGCTCGACGATCACGCCTTCTACGGGTTCCTGTCGCCGAAATTCCGTCGCAAGACCAACTTGAGTGCCGCCGCCGTGCGCGAGTTCGTCGACGCCGCCGACCCGGGCACCGACGTCGTGCTGTTCAGCCCGCGAATCGACCACAGTGCCTATTACTGGAACGTCTTCGATCACGGCGAGGAGGAACATCCCGGCATGAAGCAGGTGACCCGGACATTGCTCGAGCGGCTGGATTTGCCGAGCGATCTGCAATCGCTGGTCTCCGATTCGCGCAATACGGTGTTCTCCAATTTCTTCATCGCGAAGCCGCGCTTCTGGCGGGCGTGGCTCGCGATCAACGAGCGTATGTTCGCCATTGCGGAGACCGCGGGCGATGAGCTCGGCCGATTGCTCTGCACGCCGACCATCTACCGCGGCGCCCCGAGTGTGCAGATGAAGGTATTCGTAATGGAACGCGTGGCCAGTCTGATATTGACCCGCGACCCCGGCTTCAAGGTCCGTGTGCGTGATCCGTTCACCGCGCACACGCGCATTTACAAACTGCCGGTGGCCATCGTGTGCGATGCGCTGAAGATCGCCTACGTCACGCAGGGCCGCGGGCAATACAAGGACGTGTTCAACCTGTTGCTGCGTGTGCGCAAAGTGCTGAACCTGCAAATCAGGATCGGCGCGGCGTTGCGGTTGCCCAATCTCACGGTCTGTCTGCGCGCGCTGAAAGCGTACTGGCTGCGCCATGAGTCGTGAGGCTGCGCCATGAGTCGTGAGGCTGCGCCATGAGTCCTGAGGCTGCGCCATGAGTCCTGAGGCTGCGTCGTGATACGTGGAGCTGCGTCATGAGTCCTGACCGCACGGCGGACTCGCGCCCGCCGGCGCCGGCACGGTTTTGGCGGGGCAGGCGGGTGCTGCTCACCGGACACACCGGTTTCAAAGGCGCTTGGATGTTCAGTTGGCTGCGGGCCATGGGGGCCGAGGTGACTGGCTATGCGCTGCCGCCGGTGGGTGCAGTCAATCTGTGGAGCATGATCGCTGACGCGGCGCCCGAAGCCGCGCCGCGCTCGGTCATGGGGGACATCCGCGACGCGCAGCGGCTGGCGCAGGCCGTGGCGTCGGCCGATCCGCAGATCGTGATCCACATGGCGGCGCAGGCTCTCGTCAGGGAGTCCTATCGCGATCCGTTGGGCACGTACGGTACCAACGTGATGGGCACCGCATCGCTGCTGCAGGCCTGCCGCACCCTGCGCCACCTGCAGGGCGTGGTGGTGGTCACCAGCGACAAGGTGTACGAGAACGCCGGCGAGGGGCGTGCGTTCGAGGAGCGTGACCGCTTGGGCGGGCATGATCCCTACAGCAACAGCAAGGCGTGTGCGGAACTCGTGGCCGCGAGCTTCCGCGACAGCTTCTTCGCCGGCGGTCCGCCGATCGCCACGGCGCGGGCGGGCAATGTGATCGGCGGCGGAGACTGGTCCGAGGACCGGCTCATCCCGGACTGCGTCCGGGCCATCGAGTCCGGGCAGCCCGTCAAGCTGCGCTATCCAGATGCGATACGTCCGTGGCAGCATGTGCTCGAGCCTCTGTGCGGCTACCTGACCCTGGCGCAGGCACTTGCGGAGCGGCCGGACGGCGCGCCGCGCGCCGTCAACTTCGGGCCGGACCCGGCATCCTTCTGCACGGTGCACGAGGTGGTCGATGCGTTTGCTGCGCGGTTCTCGGGGAAGCCGGGTTGGACTCGCGAAGCCGCGCCGCAGCCGCTCGAGGCGCAGGCGTTGAGCCTGTCCTCGACCCTGGCGGACGTGACTCTCGGCTGGCGCCCGAGGCTCGACATCCAGACGTCGCTGTCGTGGACCTCTGATTGGTACTTGGCTCACTTCGCGGGAGAGAACATGCGGGCATTTTCCGAAGCGCAGATCGAACGGTATCGTGAATTGACCGGTCAATTGCCATGAAGTGCGTGATTCTCGCGGGCGGCAAGGGTACGCGCATCGCCGAGGAATCGAGTACGCGGCCGAAACCCATGCTGGAAATCGGCTCGCAACCGATCCTCTGGCACATCATGAAGCTGTACGCGTCATTCGGCGTCACGGAGTTCATCGTGTGCCTCGGTTACAAGGGATATGTGATCAAGGAGTACTTCGCCAATTACTTCCTGCACCAGGCCGACGTCACGTTCGACATGACCGAGAATCGAGTCGAGTACCATGATTGCCGCAGCGAACCCTGGAAGGTGACGCTGGTGGATACCGGCGAGGAGAGCATGACCGGGGGGCGGCTCCTGCACGTGCGCAAGTATCTGAATGCCGGCGAGACTTTTTGCATGACGTACGGCGATGGACTGGCGAACATCGACATCGCGGCGGAGCTCGCATTCCATTCCGATCACGGGCGCAAGGCCACTGTCGCGTGCGTGCGCCCGCCGGCCCGCTTCGGCCGCATCGTCACGCAGGGCACCCAGGTGGTGTCGTTCGAGGAGAAGCCGACGGCCGAAGGCGGGCTCATCAATGGCGGATTTTTCGTTCTGCAGCCGAGCGTGCTCGAGCTGATCGACGGACACGACACGCAGTGGGAGAAGGAGCCTATGGAGACCTTGGCCGCGGACGGACAGCTCGCCGCCTGGGTGCACCGCGGATTCTGGCTGCCGATGGACACGCTGCGCGACAAGCAAAACCTGAATGCGCTATGGGACAGCGGTGCCGCGCCCTGGAAGCTTTGGGAAGGTTGAGTGATCAACTGGCACCCGATCGTGGTGCATTTTCCGGTGGCACTGGTGATCTCGGCGGCGGCGATGCTGTGGGCGGCGCGGCTGGTACCGGGCGCCCGCGCTGCAGCGCTCGCCACGGTCGGCACGTGGAATCTATGTCTCGGCACCGTCGCCGCGGTGTTTGCCATCGGCACGGGACTGGCTGCGGTGATCGGCTTGCACGTCGGGGCGGCGGCGCACCTCGCGATTTCGGTTCATTTGCGATGGGCCTTTGTCACGAGCCTGGTATTGGTGTTCCTGTCCGTGTGGCGCGGCGCGGGTACCGCGGCCGATTCGCGCCCTTCCTGGTTGTTCGTCGCGCTGCTGTCGGGGGCGGCCGCAGCCCTGATGGTCACCGCGTACCTCGGCGGTGAGAACGTCTATCGGCATGGCATCGGAGTCCAGGCGGTCGCATCAGGGCCTTGAGAATCACCACCGAGCGCCTCCGTCGCTGCGCTCTTTCCTCCCGGCCCCGACATCGGATCCAGGGATTATCCACAGGACGTTTCCGTGATGCGTGCGCGCGAATTCCGCCGGCCAACGTCATCGCAGATCCATGGAGTTATCCACAGGACGTTTCCGCTGATGCGTGCACGCGCATTCCGCCGGTCAAAGTCATCGCAGATCCATGGAGTTATCCACAGGACGTTTCCGCTGATGCGTGCGGCCTCGCCCGTTCGACCGCTGATGGAAAGGATCGCCTGCATAACAAGATTTCAGAGTGTCGTGAGTGAATTCTCGATGCCTCGACAATGGTCCTGCCAGAGCGCTCGATAGACGCGTTCCAAGTTGCCGGTGAATCGCGGGGCGTCCATCAGCGGGGAATGCTGCAGCCGCCCGCGCAGTTCCCGGCGCAGCGCCGCGAGGCGCACGGCATCGTTGCCGAGCGCGGTGGCGATGGATACGAACGCTTCGTCGGTGTCGGCGGCGAGGTCGGACATACCGATTTGATGGAGCTGACTCAAGCCGCCGCGGCCGACACAGGTGGCCCCGACCCGGGTCACGACCGGTACGCCCATCCATAGCGAATCGAGGCTGGTGGTGTGACCGTTGTAGGGAAACGTGTCGAGACCGATATCGATTCCGTGATAGGTGCCAAGGTAGGCGTCGCGCGGCTTGAATGACTGGAAATCGACGCGCGCCGCGGCGATGCCCTGCGCGTCGAGCCGGTCCGACAGGAGTTGGCGGTGGCGGCCGGGTGGGGCCAATAACAGCAGCCGCGCGGTGGGCAGGGCCCGCATCACCGCACCCCACGGACGCAGCGTGTGATGGGTCAATTTGCACGGGTTGTTCAAGCAGCCGAACGTCACGTGGCCGCGCTCCATCAGGGGCAGTGCATTCACCTCGGGTCCCGTCGCCAGCGGGTCGTAGCACCAGAAGGAATCCGGCAGCCGCACGGTGCGCTCGGAATAGTGTGCATCGAACCCTTCCGGATCGAGCCGCGGATCGCTCAGGCGATAGTCCATGGCGCCGATTCCGGTGGTGCCGGGGTAGGCCAGCCAGGCGATTTGGATGGGCGCGGCTCGTCGTGCAAACAGCAACGGCCGTCCGCCCGCCATGTGCATGGTCAGATCGACGAGAATGTCGATCCGGTCATCGCGAATCAGCCGGCACAGCGCGGCATCGTTCAGTGGCCGAACGTCGCGCCACACGTCGGCGTACGCGGCGATGCGGCGCGTGCAGGCGTCCGCCCGCTTGACGCTCGCGTAGCAGAAGATTTCGAACTGGGAATGGTCGTGTCGGGACAGTACCGGAACCGTGAAATGGCTCTGGCAATGCACGCGAAAGTCCGGCGAAACGTAGCCGATTCGCAAGCGCCGATCGGGCTGCACCGCGCCCTCGTCGGCGGCCGTCAGCGGCGTCCCGCCGGCGTGCAGCGCGCTTGCGGTGTGCCGATCGGGCTGCGCCGCGTGCTCGTCCGCCGCCGCCGCCGCCGTTCCGCCGGCGCGCAGCGCGCTCGCAAAGCGCCGGTCCCAGCGCAAGCATTCCTCGAGAATCGGACCGGGCAGGGAACATTGGAAGCTCAGGGTATAAGCGAGATTGCTGTGTGTCGCGGCGGCCGCGGGGTCGAGTTCGAGCGCTCTCCTGAAACTGTCGATCGCCGCCTCGAGAGCGCCTGCATCCTTGTAGACGTTGCCGAGCGTGTCGTGGAGCGTGGCATTGCCTGGATCCAGTTGCAGCGCCCGCCGCAGCAGGGCTTCGGCGTCGTCGATGCGTCCGAGGGTACGCATGAGGCAGGCCGCGTTGTTGAGGGCGACCGCCGAATGCGGAGCGGCTGCGAGCGCGGCGTCGTAGCTGGCCTCCGCGGCCGCGAACTCGCCGAGCTCGGTTTGCACGTTGCCGAGATTGATGAGCGCGTCGGCAAATCCGTCGCGCCGCGCAATGGCATGGGCATAGCGCAGAGCGGCCTCGCGCGACCGGCCGAGCGCGTGCAATGCGTTGCCGAGATTGAACGCCGCGTCGGCGTCGTCGGGATGCTGCGCCAGCACGCGGTCGAGCGTGCGCTCGGCCGCGGCGAAGTCGCCCCGGTTCCACAACGCGATGCCGAGATTGACGGCGTGCGATGCCACCGTGGGTTCAAGATCGATCGCCGCTTGCAATGACGCGACGGCCTGCTCCAGTTCGCCCATTTCACGCAGCGCCGTGCCGAGATTCGCCATGGCCCCGGCATTGCGCGGATCGAGCGCCAGGGCCTGCCGATAGGCGGTTGCCGCCTGCGCAAACTGCCGGCGCATCTGCCGGCAGATTCCGAGAGCGCTCCAGGCCTCGGCAAAGTCCGCCTGCGCTGCCAGCGCCGCCTCATGCGCGGCAATGGCCTCGTCCCAGCGGCCGAGCGCCTGAAACGCCTGCCCGAGGACGAACCGCTGGCGCGGCTCATCGGCACCGGCCGCGGCCGCCTGCTGCAGCAGACTCAAGGCGGCGGCTGGATTCCCATCCTGCAATTCCAGCAGCCCAACGCGATACAGCGCCATCGCATGCGCCGGCGTCTGCGCCAACAGCGCCTGGTACAGCCGCCGCGCCTCCGCGAATTTTCCGGCGCGATGCAGCTCGGTGGCGGTCTCGAGCAGCTGATCGACGGGCTGCATCATCGGACTCAAGGACCTAAGGCGCCGTCACGAGGTGAACCTCATCGAGCCTATTTATGCGTCAGCTCCTTGACCAGCCGGTCGGCGTGATAGATGTGCCGCAGCGCTTCGCTGATGCCGGTGACGTCGACCGCGACGGCGCGGTTGACGCTGCCGTCGTACGCGAAGTCCCCGCCCAGCGACTGAATGTTGCCGTCGAAGATCAGACCAATCACCTCGCCGTTGCGCCCGATGACGGGCGATCCCGAATTGCCGCCGATGATGTCGTTGGTGGAAGCGAAGTTGAGCTCGGCGGTGGGATCGACGGCCTTTTCCGCATCCAGCCATCTGGCCGGCAGCTTGAACGGGTCGCTGCCGGTGGCGTGGGCATAGGCGCCCGCAAAATTCGTCGTCGGCGCTATCGCGTGCCCGTGCTCCTGGTAGCCGTCCACCATGCCGTACGACAGGCGCAGAGTGAACGTCGCATCCGGGTAGGCTGACTTGCCGTCGAGCGCGAAACGCGCCTTGGCGATCAGCGCGGAGTTCTTGGTGAACACCGCCGCCACGTTGTTCTCGCGGTCGGCGCGGACCGTGCGCGCCGGCGCGTCGAGCAGCCGCGCGAAATCGATCATCGGGTCGTGATAGGCGTTGATTGCGTCCGCACCTCCCTCGAGCAGCTGCTTGCGCAACGGCGGCCCATCCAGTTTGGTGCCGTCGACCAGGCTCGCGGCGATCTCCTGCGGGCTGCGCTTGCCGAGCAAGGTACCGACGTCGGGATCGGACGAGCCGAGATTTTCGCGCAATTTGGTCAGCCACCACGTCAGCAGAGTCTTCTCGAGTTCGGGATAGACCGGTGCCGTCGATTCGATTCGTGCTTTCAGGGCAGGAAAATTGGCGTCGGCGTATTCCTCGAGCCGCTGTCCGTCGGGCTTGCCGATTTCCGCGGCGTAACGATTGAGCACGATGGCCTGGGACAGCAGCGTCGACAGGCGCGGCAGCCGCTCGAGCAGCGAGAAGCGCACGAAGATATCGCGCTCATGAGCTTGCGCCGCCGCCACCGCATCCCACGCCCCGCCGTCGGCGGCGGCAATGGCCGGATCCGCCGCGACGCGCGCGCGAAAAGCCGCCTCGCTGCGCGCCTTGTCCGTCATCAGCTGTCCTTCGATCAATGCCATCTGGCGGCCCTTGAACGCCTTCAAGGAGTTCTCGATCCCGAACAAGAGGGTCTGCGAGGTGCGCGCCTGTTCGGCTCCCTTGGTGGCGTAGTCGGTCAGCAAACCGCGCAGCTCGGAATACTGATTCAGCACGTAGGGCTGGAGGTAATCGCGCTGGAACTGCAGCTGCGCCAGAGTGTCGTCGCGCTCGGTGGAGCCGGGATTGCCGCTGGTGAGCGCGATGTCGCCCTGCTTCACTCCACGGGTCGCGAATTTGAAAAAGTCCTTGGTGTGCAGGGGCTTTTCGTTGTCGTAGATGCGCACGAAGGCGGTGTCGAGGTCGTAGCGCGGAAACGTGAAGTTGTCGGGGTCGCCGCCGAAGAACGCGACGCTCTCCTCGGGCGCGAATACCAGGCGCACGTCCTGATAGCGCTTGAACCTGTAGAGATCGTATACGCCGCCGGCGTACAGCGTGACGACTTGGCAGCGGATCTCGGCGCCCGTGCCGCAGGCACTCTCGATCTTCGCCTTGGCGGCACGCTCCGCCTCGTGAAAGGCGCGGTCGGTCTTGCCCGCAGTGGCAGCCTCGACCTGCTGTGTCACATCGGTGATGGCGACGAGTTGATTCGCCTCCATCGCGGGACATTTCCGCTCGTCGGCGGCGCCCGCTGCGTAGAAACCGTCGGCGTTGTAATCGTGCTTGGCGTCGGCGAGATCGTCGACGCACTCGCGCACACAGTGGTCGTTCGTCATCACCAGACCATCCGCCGATACCAGACTGGCCGAACAACCGAGGGTGAGACGGATGCTCGAGAGCTGCGCGTGCTCGAGCCAGGCGGCGTCCGGCGCCCAGCCGTACTTGGCGTGCATCTTTTCCGTCGGGAAATTGTCGTAGGTCCACATTCCTTCGTCGGCAAGAGCGGGGAGCGCGAGGCTCGCCGCGATGGAGAGAATCACTGCGCGCAATGCAATGGGCATCTGATGGTCCTCGAGGAAGGCGAAAGTTCGGGAAGCCGCGCATTCTAAACGGAAATTTGCCAAAAAATGGACCCTCTGCGGACCATTTGTGGCGCTCCCTACGAGATTCGAACTCGTGTACTTGCCGTGAGAGGGCAATGTCCTGGGCCACTAGACGAAGGGAGCAGTCGTGGTTCTTAAGCGCCGGAACCTCGGAGGGCTGGTAGTATACGGGCCAAATTTTTGGACTCAAGCGGAACCCGACTTTTTGAACGCCCCCTTCAGCCATGTAGTGATTCCCCGCGCCGAGCATTCGATATCGCGGGCGGCGATTTCCCCCAACGCGCTCAAAGTCCTGTACCGGCTCAAGGACGCGGGCTACCAGGGCTTTCTGGTCGGCGGAGCGGTCCGGGACCTGCTCCTGGGATTGACGCCGAAGGATTTCGATGTGGCGACCAACGCGTTGCCGGAGGAAGTGCGGCGTTTGTTCCGCAATTGCCGTCTCATCGGCCGGCGTTTTCGGCTGGCGCACGTGCACTTCGCCAACGAAATCATCGAAGTCGCGACCTTCCGCGCGGCGGCGGCGCCGGAGCGCGAAGACGCGGAAGACCCCGACGCCGATCCCGATGCCGATGCCGAGATCGAGCCGGCCGAAGTCGACAGCCGTGCGGCGGACGATTCGGCGCACCGTGCCTTCGATCAGCGGGGGCGCATCCTGCGGGACAACATCTACGGCACCATCGAAGAGGACGTATGGCGGCGGGATTTCGCGGCCAACGGGCTCTATTACAACATCGACGATTTCTCGATCTGGGATTTCGTCGACGGGGTGAGCGATGTCCGGGCGCGGCGCCTGAAGCTGATCGGCGATCCGGAAACGCGCTACCGGGAAGACCCGGTTCGCATGCTGCGCGCGGCAAGGTTCGCGGCCAAGCTCGATTTCTCGATCGAACCGTCGACCGAAGCGCCGATCGCCAAGCTCGCGTTCTTGCTGGACGGCGTGCCTCCGGCGCGCCTGTTCGATGAGTGTTTGAAATTGTTCCTGTCGGGATTCGGTGCGAAATCCTACCGCCTGCTCAGCCGCTACGGGCTCTTCGAACACCTGTTTCCCCTGTCCGCCGCCGCCTTCGCGCTGCCTCCCTACGCGTATGCAAGGGAAATGCTCGAACGCGGACTCGTCAATACGGATGAACGCATTGCGGCCGACAAGCCGGTGACGCCGACGTTCCTGTTCGCCGTTTTGCTGTGGAGCGCGGTGCTGCGCGAACTGAACGAGCGGCAGGCGGGCCCGGCGCCGGATCTCGTGCAGCTCATGCACGCCTGCGACACCGTGCTGCGCGCTCAGCAATCGCGCGTCGCCATACCGCGGCGCTTCGCGATACCGATGCGCGAATTGCTGACCCTGCAGCCGCGCTTCAACCGCCGCAGCGGCGCGAAAGCATTGAGTCTGCTGCAGCATCCGCGCTTTCGCGCGGCGTACGATTTTCTGCTGCTGCGGTCGGAGGTCGGCGCCGCCGAACCTGAACTGGCGCAGTGGTGGACCGACATTCAACTGATGCCGCACGAGGAGCGGGTCGCCCTGGTGCAGGCGCGGCCGGCGGAGCCGGTCGCCGCCGGGGAAACCGAGGCTCCCGGACGCCGCCGCCGGCGCCGACGGCGAGGCGGCGCAGCCCGCTAGCAGGAGGCGTTCTGAAAAATGATCCGTCTACTGCGGCATGGGTGCGCAGTCCTTAGCTTCGCGCCAGCCCGTGGTGGCCGTCCATGGCCCTACGTGCGACGCATCGTCACACGCCCAGATCGGTATCTTTCGGCATGAGCGAGCACTGGCGGCCCGCGTACGTCGCGATCGGCAGCAATTTGGATGATCCGCAGGCGCGGGTGCTCGAGGCGTTCGAACGGCTTGCCGTGCTGCCCGATTCGGCGGGGTTGCGGCGTTCGCGCCTGTATGAGACCCGGCCGATGGGGCCCCAGGATCAACCGCCTTACGTGAATGCGGCTGCGGGACTGCTGACGCAGGGCTCGGCGCGCGAGCTTCTGGCGCGGCTGCTCGGGATCGAAACCGCAATGGGGCGAATTCGCCGCGAGCGCTGGGGACCGCGTGTGATCGACCTGGATTTGATCTGGATGGCCGGCGAGACGATCGATGAGCCGGGATTGACGCTGCCCCATCCCGGAGTGTCGAGCCGCAACTTCGTGCTGTATCCTCTCGCGGACATCGCCCCGACTCTTGCAATTCCGGGACACGGCACGGTGTCTGCGCTATTGCGGAACGTGGGCGATGAGGGAATTTCGATCATGCAACCCCAGGACTGACCAATGCTGCGCTTACTGCACCTCGTGACGGCGCCCATTGGTCAGACAGGCTCTTAAGGCCTTCGATGCCGACCGCAACACCGCACCGATTTCTGGTCGTGGAGGGTCCGATTGGGGTCGGTAAAACCAGTCTGGCGCGGCGCCTGAACCAGTCCTTGGGCGGCCAACTCGTGCTCGAAGAGGCCGACCAGAACCCCTTTCTCGAGCGTTTCTACAAGAATCCTCGCGCTGCGGCCTTTCAGACCCAGCTCTTTTTCCTGTTTCAACGATCGCGCCAGCTGGAGGATGTCAGACAGGAGGATCTGTTCGGTGCCGTGCGCGTGGCGGATTACCTGCTGGAGAAGGACCGGCTGTTCGCGCGCGTGACCCTGGACGACGCGGAGTACGCTTTGTACGAGCGGGTCTATGAAAGGGTGGTGGTCGATGCGCCGAAGCCGGACTTGGTGGTGTATCTGCAGGCACCGGTCGATGTGCTGGTGGACCGCATCGCCAAGCGGGGTATCCGCTACGAACAGAACATCGAGCGCAGCTATTTGGACAAGCTCAACCGGGCCTACGCACGGTTCTTCCACAGCTACGACGCCTCGCCGCTGCTGATCGTGAATTCTGCCGCCATCGACCCGGTCAACAACGACGGCGACTACCAGCAGCTGTTTGCCGAGATTTGCAAGACGCGGCGCGGGCGGCATTTCTTCAATCCGGGCAGCAGTCTGCTGCCCGCCGGTTGAACGCCGGCCCGCCCGGGACGCCAGCCGGCTGAACGGTCGGCCGCACGCCCGAGGACAGCTCGTCGACCCGCAAGCCAGCCGATCAGTCAGACGGCCGAGCGGACATCGGCCCGTCCAACCGCCCGCGGCGAGCCGGCAGTCGGCCGCGCCGGCGATCGCTCGAGTCCTCAGCCCGTCGGAGCGTGTTGCGCGAGCGCCCATTGCACATGTTCGCGCACCACGGGCGAGGGGTGCTGCAGGCGCGCGTGCAGCGAGTCGAGCACCGCGGCGGAGGTCGGCGCGTTGCCGAGGGCGACCGCGATGTTGCGCAGCCAGCGCTCGTAGCCGATGCGGCGTATCGCGCTGCCGGCCATGCGCTCGAGGAATTGCGCCTCGGTCCAGCAAAACAGATCGACCAGGCGCGCGCGGTCCAATCCGTGGCGCACCGCGGCCAGGTCAGGCAGCGCGGCAGCGCGCGCGAACTTGTTCCAAGGGCACACCAATTGGCAGTCGTCGCAGCCGTAAATGCGATTGCCGATGGCGCTGCGAAACTCCACCGGTATCGAACCTGAGAGCTCGATGGTGAGATAGGAAATACAGCGGCGGGCATCGAGACGGTACGGTGCGACGATGGCTCCCGTGGGGCAGGCGGGCAGGCAGGCGGCGCAGCTGCCGCAGTGCGCGGTGCTGGCTGCCTCGGCGGGCAATTCCATGTCCAGATAGATCTCGCCGAGGAAAAAGTATGATCCGGCGTCGCGATCGATCAAATTGGTATGTTTGCCGATCCATCCCAGGCCGGCATTGCGCGCCAGGGCTTTTTCCAGGACCGGCGCGCTGTCCGCAAAGACGCGGTGGCCGAATGGGCCGACGGCACGCTCCATGCGCCTGCACAGTTGCTGCAGCCGCGTCCGCATGAGCTTGTGATAGTCGCGTCCGAGGGCGTAGCGCGAGACGTAGGCCAGATCGGCGGCGGCCAGCGTGCCGGCGGCATCGGCGGCTTCCTCGGGCCAATAATCCAGGCGTACGCTGATGCAGCTCACGGTGCCGGGCAACAGCAGGGCGGGGCGGCTGCGCTTCACGCCGTGCCGCGACATGTACGTCATCTCGCCGTTGAATCCGGCCCGCAGCCAGTTCAGGAAATGCGCCTCGTCCTCGGCCAGATCGATGTTCGCGACGCCGAGCCGGGCGAATCCCAGCTCCTTGGCCCAGACCTGCGCATCGGCCAGCAATGCTGCCGGGTTCACGTGGGAGCGGGGAAGGCGTTGGCGCCGCGCGATGGCTTATTCATTCGTTGAGACTAGCAGCGTGTCGGTCTCAGGGACATGAGCGCGAGACAAGCGCGTTGCCCGACAGGTTGGCAGCCCGCCGGTATGATGGCGCCATGGATCTCGACTTGGCTGACGCCGACGCCACGGACGCCTTGGGACAGGCGCTTGGGCGCTCATTGGCGGTTACGCTGCGGAACCGTGAGCGCGCGTCCGGTGCCGTGCTGTATCTGCGGGGCGATCTCGGCGCGGGAAAGACCACCTGCGTGCGTGGTCTGCTGCGAGCCCTCGGCGCGAGCGGGCGCGTGCGCAGCCCTACGTACACCTTGATCGAGACCTACGATCTCGAGTCTCTCTGCTGCACCCACGTGGATCTGTATCGCCTGCAAGGGCGCTCCGAGGTCGAGGAGTTGGGGTTGCGCGACCTGCTCGGGCCGGGAGGTCTCCTGCTGGTGGAATGGCCCGAAAAAGGTGGCGGCGCGTTGCCGCCGGCCGACCTGGAGGTGGCGCTGGATTACGACGGGGAGGGGCGTCAGGCGCGGCTACTCAGCCACTCGCCGCTGGGGGAGGGCTGGCTGGAGAACTTAGCACTCGAAACTAGGTAAGTAACCTATGTATCTAATTTAGCTGGAAAACAATCCTGACGTGCGTTAACTTATTGCGCCATGAGCGTGCTGCGATCAAGGATTGTTTGGGCGATGTGCCTGGGCGCTGCACTGATCTCGCCGGCGCGGGCCGTCGATTTGCGGGCAATTCGCTTGTGGGCAGGGCCGGACGGCACGCGGGTCGTGCTCGACCTGTCGGGCAGCACCCGGCACAGCATGCAGGTGCTCAAGGACCCCGATCGGGTGGTGGTCGATGTGGAGGGCAGCCGCTTAGGCTCGCATTCGCATACCAATCCCGCCGCGACGGGAGTCGTCAAGAAGGTGCGCATGGCGCGCCGCTCCTCCGGGGAGCTGCGCATCGTTCTCGATCTGGGCCGGCCGGTGCAGGCGAAAAGTTTTTTGGCCGCGCCCAATAAGCGCTACGGCTATCGATTGGTCATCGACCTAGGGGTGCAAGCAGGCACCGACGCACCGGCTGCGGCCGCACCGGCCGTCATGGCGGCAGCCGCCGCGGCTGGCGCCGCGACCCCGATCAAAGTGGAGCACGCGCCGCCGCAGGCGCGCGATCTCGTGATTGCCGTCGACGCCGGCCATGGCGGCGAAGACCCGGGTGCCATCGGCAAGAACGGCACCTGCGAAAAGGATGTGGTGCTGGCGATAGCCCGGGAACTGGCTCAGCAGATCAATGCCGAGCCGGGCATGAAGGCGGTACTGACTCGCAATGGGGATTACTTCGTGCCCCTGCGGGACCGCATGCGGCGGGCGCGGGCGCAGCAGGCGGATTTGTTCGTCTCGATCCACGCCGATTCGATCGGCGACCGGCGCGTCGACGGCTCCTCGGTGTACATTTTGTCGCAGCGGGGTGCGACCGACGAGGCGTCGCGCTGGCTGGCGGAGGGTCAAAACGCGTCCGACCTGATCGGCGGCGTGTCGCTCGACGACAAGGACGACGTGCTGGCCTCCGTGCTGCTGGATTTGTCGCAATCCGCATCGCTCCGCGCGAGCCAAATCGCGGCCGAACGCGTGCTGCATCAATTGAACCGGGTGGGCGAGGTGCGCAAGCCGCAGGTGCAGCAGGCCCGCTTCATGGTGCTGAAGTCGCCCGACATTCCCTCGATGCTGGTCGAGACCGCGTACATATCGAATCCGCAGGAAGAGATGCGTCTGCGCGGGCAGGCGCATCGGGCGAAACTCGCCGCGGCCATCCACCAAGGCGTGCATGATTATTTTTATGCCAATCCCCCGGCGGGTACGCGGATCTCGCAACTTGCGACCGCTGCGGCGCGGCCCGCGATTTCTGCGGTGGACGACCCGGGATAGTAATCCGGCGTCGGGCGGGCGGGCTCGATTGGCGAGGCTGGGGTGTTCGCGCCATCTCCTGAGCGTACCCGGCAGGCCGTACTCGGCACGGCGGACTTGGGCACGGCGGACTTGGGCACGGCGGACTCGGGCTCGGCTCCAGCAGTCTGCCAGGGACCCCGGGCGGGCGTGTGCTGTGCGAAAATGCGCCGCTGCGAGGTGGCCATTGTCCATTGCCCTGCTCTCCGAGGAACTCATCAGTCAAATCGCCGCCGGCGAGGTGATCGAGCGGCCGGCGTCCGTGGTCAAGGAGCTGGTGGAAAACGCCTTTGACGCGCGGGCGTCCCGCATCGACGTGGAACTGGAGCGCGGCGGATGCGGTTCGATTCGCGTGCGCGATGACGGCACCGGGATCGAAGCCGGCGAGATTGCCCTCGCGCTGGCGCGC
>Ga0209611_10001519_pt1 | contig 39844 bp, 27 predicted proteins | sample S1TSphgellanicum_3_FD_187693 | JGI IMG/M metagenome (GOLD analysis project Ga0209611, IMG submission 187693) | Host-associated microbial communities from peat moss isolated from Minnesota, USA - S1T2_Fc - Sphagnum magellanicum MG (SPAdes) (version 2) | ecosystem: Host-associated > Plants > Peat...
ACTGTGTGCAACATGAAATTGGATGACAAAAAAAATCATGCATTATCTGTAAATAAATGCATTATTTAAAACTAAAATAAAAAACTAATTGCCACATGTCATAATCGTTATGAGTAAAATCGAACGGTCCATATATATATTGTAATTATTTAATAATAGAGTAAATACCATATTAAAAGCCATGTGTCATAATCCTAGTGCTTGAATCGGACGGGTAGTATTATTAGATGTCATGAAAAGAATTTAAATCAAATATCCAATATACCACATGGTCTCTGGGCATTAGTGGAAAATAATAACCAAAATAATTGTTGAATGTTGGCACCACGTACGTATACTCGTATTTTGTCATGAACTGGTATTTGTACGCTGAACAGTTTCCATCGAACCCCATTGTCGCCTACGACTAAGAATGACTGCGACTTGTCCAACGTGACTACACAACTTTTAGTTGTAGATGTCGCCTGCGACTAGAAAACAGTCACAAGGACCAGTCGAAAAAGTCAACTTTTCTTCTAGTGGTTATAGGCAAGCTGCTTGAATTATGAGTCGTAGACGATGGCCGAACGTGTCCTTTGCTGGAGCCGATGCAGCTTGTTGGCTGAAGTCCTAGCCTTGTCACTGTCCCCAAACATTGCTTCAAATTCCGCCATAAAGGTGTCGAAATCTTGTAGGAGAGGGGATGATGTTTCCAGGATGGGAACAAACCATGCTGCAGCTATCCCAGTGAGTAGGGTTCCAACGAATCTTACACGAGTGGTGTCATCCAAATAACGACGAGGGTGTAGCTGAATGATCAGGCGTACCTGGCTGACAAAGCCTCGAAATTTGGGGCGTGTTCCGTCAAACTTTTTTGGCATGCTCATCTTGGGCTCTGGGGCAACCATTGCAAGGGCAACGGGTACTAGGGCAAAAGGTTGTGGCTGATCCTACATGCGGTTCACTAAGTCTTTGAGCGCGACATTTTCTTGTTGAAGGTGCTGAAGGGCGGTGAGGATTTGATTGAGGTCGATGTTTGATTTCGAGTTGTCCATGGTGGTAATTATCGATGATAACGATGAAGTTGAAGGTTGCAGGGCAAATTGATGGAGGAGCAGTGAGCAAGTCTAATCTTCCAACGCTTGTGAAAATTATTGTAGTTGGCAATTCCAACTCTGCAGAAGTTAAAAAAAAAAGAGATGTGATTAAACTTGGCGCTGGCACAGATGGATTTCTATGGCAGGCTAATGGAGATGCATCTGGCAAGCCACAAGAATAAGCAAAAACAAGTCAAACGCTAATCACCCGGCTGTAGAAGATCGTGAAGAACAACAATAATAGGCACATAAGAAAGAGGGCATGATGGTGAGGATGATGGAAAAACTGCCAGGACATCTGCACCACCATCGCAACAACAACAACAAAATTGTTATAGATCCTGTTACTACTAGTGATGACAACAACAACGAGGCTACTGATTCCGAACAGAAGAAGGAGCAGACCAAACTGTTATGGATCGGACTAGTGTGAGGCAAGGCAAGGAAACATGGCTACAACCAAGTAGGGAAATACAAGACAAGACAAGATAAGATAGGACAATACTGGAAGACTAGGAGCTTTATTGATCCATCAACTAGTGTTGGTCTGCTAGAGGGCTGTCCCCTAGACCATCTCCTTTTATAACCATGAACCATCCTATCTTGAGATGTCGAGACGTGGCTGCACTAATGTACTTTGGAAATGTGGCTACACTGTTGCAACGCTGAGACATGGCAGCACTGAGTGCAACCACTTTGGAGACGTGGTTGCACTGCTACACCGTTGAGACATGGTAGCACTGAGTGCAGCCATTTTGGAGATGTGGCTGCATTGCTGCACTGTTGCATTGCTGAGACATGGCAACATTGTTGTACCTGCTTTTGTGTTGTCGGATCCAAGCCATGACACCACCCATTATGGGATACATTTGCAATTAGTTTTTTTATTATGATTTTCATTTATACAATTAGTATAACTACTAGTGCACCACTACTAAAATATTATTATACTATTCAACTATGTTATGATTATAATATAATTACTTATAACTTAATAAAAATACATATTCATTAGTTATTTATATCTTCATCATATGTGTTTCATCTTGAGTGATTTAAAATGTTATGGGAATGCTACTTCAAGCTTTAGAAATCATCTCTAAAATGTGAAGGAAAATGAATAATGAAAAAAATAAAAAGAAGATAAATAAGTTTTCCAACTTACAAAACACATTTTTTTCATTTTTTTCTTCTCTTTGGACCCCTCCCACTTTCAAACCTCATAACTTTTTTAATTTTTTATTCTTTTTAAACAATTTAAAGTGTTATAGGAGTGTCATCTAAAGTTTTACAAATCATTTTTGAATCTTAATAGCAACATAACAACATACAAAGATTTTCTTAGATGTTTGGGAACTGACCTTTGTAGCATTTGATGGTTTATTGTTTTGAGTTTTTAACCCTATCTACTTTGGGGGGCCATAACTTTTTCAATTTTATTCCATTTTTTATTATTTTTAGTGCCCTAGAGGTGCCAATAGGAAGAGTTCAAGTTTTTCTTAGACACAAAAAAATATGGAGCCTTTCCCTTGGATCTCCTACCCTAAACGCTTAATTTGTAACTAAAAAAAACAAACAAAAAGATGTAACCCATATGTTTTGTTTTCAAATCCCATGTTACAAACTATATAAAGAAGGCTGATTCTCTCATATTCTCATATTAAAATACAAGTGCCATTTTGGGATGAGGTCAAAAAAGCTTAACCTAAAAGCAAAACATAAATTTAAAAATAAAATTCATGGCTATTCTTTAGTCACTTAGTCTTGCACTTTTCTATGTACTTACCTACCTATGGTTATGTATGACATATCTAACTACTAAAAAATATATTTATATTTATTTATTTATTCCAAAATATAATTAATATGCCATGTTGCAATTTTTATTGTGCCATGTGTCACAATTTTGAACAATCATTAACAATCATAATGAACAATGGAAATCAATATTTCAAAAAGAAATTCATTTTTATGTCCAAAATTTTTCATAGTGCCACGTGTCAAATTTTAATAAATGGATGACAATCAATGACGAACTAGCATGACATCATGGGTGCATGGAATTGCATAGTAGTTGAACATGAGTTGCAATTAAGTTGCAATGAGTTGCACCATATATACAGTGAGTTGCAATTCTACAACTTATTCAACTTGTTTGTTAGCACTCACGGCGTATAAATATAATGAGTGGCAAGGCTAGTTGCAAAACACCTTTTTTTCTCATAGTGAACACAAAAGTTCTCAATCAAAAATTGCAACCAAATTATAAACAATTTCATGTTATTACTCTTGTTGTTACAATTCAAAACCTTGTAATCCTACAATGTTATTGATGCACTTATTGCATAAGTAAAAAGAAAAAGAAAAAAAACAAACTAATATATTAATGGGTTCAAATACCAAATATTACCTTACTTAAATATAAGGATCCCTAATCCCTACATACATTTTTGTTGTTATAGTAGATTTCAAATAAAGGACACATTCACCAACATTGTGATTTTGATACATTAAATACAAATAGCCCTAAATGACATCGTCTTGAATCAAATCTTGAATTCCCCATAAGCTACATTCATTTGAAATTCTAAACTACAAAATTATCGACCCATTTACAAACAAAAGCTCACCAAGTAAACATTAAATAGATCCTATCAAATTAATACCTCAAGAGTTCTTTAATATATTGAATACCTAAGCTCAAAACTTAAATGACTTTGCCACTTTTAAAAGAAATTTATACATGTTAGAGAGGAAATGAAACAAAAAAGATATTGACACACAAGAATTTCATTGTAGTGGGCACAAACATGTCATTGACATTGAACATTACATCAATTCATGTGTGACATTTTCAAATGCAAAATACAAATTTATGGGATTGAAAGCAAAAGTATACATAGACTAGCATTCATGTAAACTCGAAACCTCTTTGTGTTCATAAACACCTTCAAATTCCTTTTCCAATTCCTCCACAAAGTTTTCTTCAAGCACAAAGACCTTTCCATGTTTTTCAAAGTCTTGTAACTTGACCTTGGATTGTTGGGCCAATTTTTGTTCCAAAAAAAAAAGGTTTTCAAGATTATCAATTCGTAACTTGCATTGACATAAATTTGTAAACATAATTTGAAAGCAAAAGATACATTTTTTTTCAATTTGAAACCCAATAATACCTAGAATTTATGTGCCAACAACCCCATTATAAGGAAACATTGTCTCATGTTTTCTCCACAACTACAAGGGCAATTGATGTCTTTGATGTCAACCTGAAATTGTTTAAATGAAAATAATTCTTAATTCACACATTGCAAGTTCATTGGTGCATGATGCCATCTTGAAGATGTTTCAGAAATTGTTGGCAATATTTATATTTGAACAATTTGAGAATCACATGGAACATTTGAAACACAATCGAGTTGTTCATAAGATTTAAGCAACATTAGGTAGAGTAAATTTTTGTCATATTCATTTACAACACAAATGTCATTATCTTTGTTAATGAATGAAGAGACAAGGTGCAAATTCTTGCATCAAGTACCTAGGATTAGACATAACATATTATGAATTTTTTTTGAGTTCAAACTTTCACCAAAAACAAAAAAAACAAAAAAAACAAAAAAGGATTTAATACAAAGATCACATTTTTTTGATATTTGCAAAAAGTTATAGTTCAATATCATACCCACCCATGTCATCATTTAACATGATATTTGTTATAACACAATTGATCATGTCTCCCCAAAATTTTAGAGTCATATTGGCTATAACATTCAATGTATATCATTCAAAACCAATGTTCACATGATTGATTTAACACACATGTCAAGACAATGGGAGAAAGGCCTCACTTTGAACCACATTCCATGTCAATAATGGAGGCACTTGACCAATAACATGAGGTTGTGTTTACCAACTATAACATAATATAATGGCTTTTTAATAGAATAAGGCATCTTGGACCATGACAACCTTACTTGCAAAGTTGCACATAGAAAACAATTTACTTCACATTCAATATTAAGAAATATAAACACACCTCAAGTTGCATTGGAAAATTCAATGAATGTTAATTGAATTTAATTCAAGCACCTCTAGTTTTGAAATGAAAAGATTAGACAACATGGTGTAAAGTACAAAACACAAAGCACAAAGATGTTGCTAGTTAGTTGTTGCCCTAAATATTTCCCACCAAAACCTTGGAGAAAGCAATTTTTGCATCACTACAAACACTTGTACTAGAAGTTGATCTCCCATTGTTTAAAATACTATCAAATTATGATTCCATTTAGTTATCTATAGTAATGACCCAAAATGGCAATAATTTCTTTAATAATGATCAACTACAATACCTCATGTTTTCATAGTTCAAAATTCATGATTTGAGTTGGGACAATTTTTTATTTGCACATAAGATCAAGGACTAATCTCTTGATATGAAAAGTTCAAATCTCTTGCAAATCTATGTCCATCCTCATTGTGTTCTTCCTAACACATTATGCACAAATTTTAGCACATTAATGGCATTTTTCAATGTTGTTCAACCTCAACGTAGTAGACATAGCCTGTAATTTATTTAGACAAATTCCAACTAATCAACATGTTGCTTCTTGTAATAGACACAACTACTAAATTTAAAAACTCTAACTAATCAACCTAAGATTTGTATACTTGTTCCCAAAACAATGAAACAATTCAAAAGAGAGCCAATTATTCCACTTAATTTGTAGCTTGCACATATGGAAAAAAATGAAAAATAGATTTCCACTTTCCACCATCTTCTAGTTAACTTCAATTTAGCCCCATGCAGTAGAGGATTAATCAAGAAAAGGCAAATTGCTACTAGACTTTTACAGGGCATTGTCCATTTTGGCACCCATTTTCATAAAATGGAAAAACATATAGTAATTCAATTTGTCAACATGTGTATTAAAAAACAAACCACAACCAACCCTCAAGGAAGGAATTCTCTTGGGTATGTAAACAAAGGCAATTACTACACAATCAATTCATAAAACAACTAACATTTCAAATTGAATGATAGAATGACAACTATAAATCTCATGCATTTCCACATGACATTCTCACCCGAACTAGGAATCTACTAGTTGATACACATAGAGCACAAAGTCAATTATAAAAATTGGAACCTATAATCAAATTATTCATTGTTCATTTTAAAGTAGTTTGATAGGAGCTCCACCCAAAAAAATATTTGTGTATCTATTGGACTTAAGTATGTGAATCTCCCAAACCAACCAAAATGTGTAGAATCAAAAGAAAATTTTGTCAACAAAGTCTACTATCTACTTATAGTTGAGTAGCTTAAATAGGGCCTTTTTCATGAAGGTTTTCATGAAGGAAAACCACTCATGGACACAACCACAATGCCAAACATTGTGGCCAAACACTTTCAATTGTTTGGAGAGGTAAATAAGATTTGGCTATTTTAATCACCAAATCTTGTTAAAAAGCTTATTGTTGTTTGTGATTGTTCTTAAACAAATTCATGAAACCAAAAAAGTCAAATATGGAGTTGTGTCCAATTATGGACCTCTTTTTAGTAAGTTATTAGATGTCCAATGGGCAAGTTTTTTGTGTTGTTTGTTTCTTTAACAAACTTATGAGCAAGATTAGAGCATTCAACCTTTACATGCTTTCCCATGGCTATAATGCCATTAGTTTTGAAATAGGTGATAAGTCCCTTTTGAGACCTTATTCATTAAACAAGGATTGCAAGACTAGCTTGCTTGTTGTAGCAAACAATGCAATGCATTAGTTGAACATTGATCAAATCAATCTAGGCCTACCATCATTTACACAAAACAAAGCCCACGCAATAGAAGTTCAATTTTAAGGTTTCCAAAACTTAACTTGTATATGTAGAATTTTTTAAGAAAATTATTGTGGTAGACACTTCAAGCTCTTGGGTTCCACATCCATGTGATAATGGTGATGGTGTTTTGCACACATTATAAATTTCACAGTTTTTGCCTTCATACACACTAGAATGTTCATGTTCATGATTGTCACCATTTGCTCTCTCAAATGGATTTGGGTCCCCAACAAATAAATTGGGTTACTTTCTTTCTCTATAGTCTTAGGCACACTTTTGGGCCCTAAAGGCACATTGCTAAACAACCTTGGGATTGGGCATCCTACAAGTTCATCAAAGTTCAATTTGACATAATGTGATCTATGGTTCTCTATCCTCACAGTGCAAAATGTGACACTACAACTCTACAACCAACAAGTACTATTTGTAACAAATAAATCATAAAACATGAACTAGGAAGACAATGTCAAATGCAATAAATTGTGATTTTGTACAACTAACAATCTTGTAATTGTGTAATTATTGCATTTGCACCTTGTAGCATTTCACTTTGAATGTTAAACAATGCAAAAAAATGCAACATTGAACCACACATTAATTCAATCCTTTTTACCAAATGCATTTTAAAGACAAAAAAAGTTGAAAAAACCAAAACTAAATTGTAGGCTTAACAAACCTAACATGAGCTTTGAAAAAGTTCTAAGAAAAATTCATTATCAATTCTTTGCTTATAAACATTCTTTGAACCCATCACCTTTTGCAAGTTCCTAAAACCCTCAATTCTTTGAATATCTAGTACCCGTTGGTTCAATGTATATATAATCAAGTGGGAATGTTCACATTTCTAAGAATTGCCCAACATTAGTAAAAATCATGATTTGTAATAGTTATTTGGTGGGGTTTGAGTAACAAAAAACACACTCACGTTTCAAAGCACTAACATTGTTTAACAAGTGTTTTTTGTATGTAACAAGACCCTTGCAACATAATGAAATGATTCCAAAATCATAGGAGTATAACTTCATGAAGGAATGAACACAATGCCAATTTTTTTTAGAAATCATTTAAATACTATATATATGATTTTTTCAATCTAGACAAGGTACAATGTAAATTGCATTCAACAATTTTTTTTGCTCCTTTAACCATGACTTCATTCGTTTGCAATTACTACCTTAGTTGATTGTGATAAAATATTATCAACCAATGAATGGCATAACTTGGTAAAAACAAAGTTGAAAATGTATGTGGTTCAAACGTTAAATGAATTTGATGCAAATCTCATTATATGATTAAATCAACTAAAAAATGGAACTTGTACTACCTAGGAAAATAATAAGCTATCAATTAGGATAAAAAAATTCATTGACTTTAATTTGAACTATAATTATTGTAATATATTTTGATTTGATTGGTGATTGATGCTAATTGCTTTTGCAATTAATTAATTTTCCTTGAATGGCTGTATTAAATCATTCTATATTGTAAAAGGCCACCATAAGCTACTATGTAGTCACTAAAGAAATAAACCAAAATAAGTGTGCTATAAATATTAACATAAACTTTCAACATAGCCCTTGAGTTCAAGAATGCTTCAATACTTCTTATTGATTTTCATGCTAGAAGCAAAAAGGGGAATGAGGTGGATTTACAATTCTTTTATTTGTTTTTCTAATAGGTTCAACCTTCATCATCATATGGACTAATCAACTAAGTTCTACCAAACTCCCCACAAAAGCTTTCAATATGTTATTTTCCATTTGAATTGTGTGATATTAAACACTAACAATTTGCCTTTTCTTCAAAGTTTTGAGTCGCCTTAAGGTGTGGTTGTGGGAAAAAGAAAAAAATGTGGCTGGAAGTTGATTAACTAGTGTTGGGTGTTGATAATAAACATGAACAAACCCCCAATGGTTATGTCATGCAATTTTTTAAATTCATAACCACAATATTTTTATAAAATCAAAAAAATGTATGTTTTGATATATAATAATGTTGGCTACTTCTAGTTCTGATTTCCAATCAAATTAACAAGTACCTAGACTACAAGTTCAATTTTTAAACAAAAATAGAACTAGAATTGGGAACTATATATCAACATGAAACCAAAATCAAAACTGGCAACTAGCCTTCAACTAGAATTGGACTTGGGCCCACAATGACCCCCAAAACTTAGTTTATCTAGGTTTTATTTTTGAAAAAAATTAAAGTTAAGAATGGAATTTTAAAAAGAACTTCTTAATAAGGTTAAACATGTTATTAGTTTGAAAATTCACTTTGAGATTGCTCTTACTTTCAAGTTCGACATGAAGCAATACTTCTATCTTGATATGATGAGTTAAGATTACAGTTTGCTCTTGCAACCTACCTTCCTTTGCAACCTACCAACTTTCACTTTTTTGACCCACACAAGGCAAGGCAAATTGGGGTGTTAAAAAAAAGGTTTTAATAATTATGGTGACTTTTTTGAATAATAATTTTCGGGTGAGGTGGGCATTAGGCATGCATTTTTTGCTTTTGAAACATGTCTTAAATGTGCAATTATTATTATCATTTATTTTGGGGTTTAAACATTTAGTTGATATAGGTGATCACATTTTATTGCTTGTATGTAAGCTAGTAACAAGGGAAAAAACAATTTTGGGCTATGTGTAGGTAAATAAGTAAAACCAAATTTGATTTGAAACTAGACCTACTTAAGAAAATTCTAAAAAGAACCCAAACTAGGGGTTTTGAAATGTATAAAACTAGGTTTGAAACTAAATTGGCGAAACTAAAACCAATATATTGCACCCTATATTTTTACTCAAGTATTATTTATTTATTTATAGCAGTGTCCCCCTTAGGGTTATGTGTTGTTAATAGGGTAGATAGGTTGATGATTGTACATTTTGCAAATTTGAGAACATAGAATTTAAAAAAATTATTCCTTTGTCACAAGAGTTCAAAAAGTTTATGTAGATTTCCAATTGGCACACCCATAACCATATAGATCATTTAAAATAGACAATAACAAATGAGGAAAATATGGGGTACATAAGAAGGGGGGTTAGTGTTTGTTGATGACACTTTGTGATTCCAACATGTTCATCTTCTTCAATTTTTTTTCATGGTTTTTTTTTATTGCCCCCTTCCCTTTGGAGTTCAAAGAGGTTATGTAAAACTCTCTTGGCATACCCAAAGTTGATAATTAGATTGTTCAAAATGGGCAAGAAATGAGGAAGATATGTGGTATGGAAGTAGGGGGTTGATTTCTTTAAAAAAAACATTGTGTGATTTAGACATGATTTCTAATTCTTATTCATTGTTCCTTTGCCAAGAATTCAAAGAGGTTAATTAAAGCTCCACTTGATGCACCCATAACTTTTTAGATCATTCACAATGGATAAGAAATGAAAAAGATATTCAAAATGTTTAATGACCAACATGTGTTCAATGGTGGGAATGCTTGCTCTATTGATTTGATGAACTTGGGATTCAAAAATTTGTTAATAAAAGAAGGCTAGTTGCTAAAAAATAAGGCTGCAAAATATTATGTATTCATGAATTCAAATCCTAATTAGACTCTTTCTCTTCATGCTTTGTGAAGACATGATAGGAAGCTATTGTAGTGGTTATGGTTGAAGTTGTCATTGGAGGTTTCAATACAAAAGAAAATCTTGTGAATTAAAGGAATCTATTCACCCACCAAATGGGTTGCATAATATTGTCCAAAATTTGTGATCTAATATCGGTTGAAGAAATGTATCAATCTTCCTTCCCCACCTTTCATAATCTCTTTCCCTCATTTTGCAATTAATGTTGTGAAGTATCACATTTGCTTTGGTGAGCCACAAAGTTGGTGAGAGCCCATTAACACAAGTACACAAATTCAAGGTGATGGCTTGTAATAGACCACCTTTGGAAAGATGAGATCATATAATATAATAGTGATGTGATTGTTAATTGAAGCACATTACTTTGTTTGTTAGGGAATGTAAAACATGAGATAAAGTTCCACTTCAATTAGGTTTCACCATTAAACATTGCCTTTACCCTATGAAATTAATGAAACATGTCCTAGCTACTAATTTTCTCAAATTGTTAAAAGTGGATCATTGGGTTAAGACAAATGTGTATAAAAACTTGATAGGGTTCAAATTAGAAAATAAAATTCATTTTAAAAAAAGGACCTTGCTTTGCATTTGAAGGAGAATTCAATCAAATAAGCCCTAGGGTTATGTTGTGTTTATTTGACAATCTGCAAAAAAGCCTAGTGAAAGTTCCATTAGGGTGCACCCACGGTTTGCGCACCATGTTCATAACCTTCAAACCCAAAACATTTATAATTTATAATTTATGTTTACAAATTCAATGATATTAAAACATTTTTTTTGTTTCATTTATTTCATGTCAAAGGTATATGGCATCCCATATTCAAGAATTTTTTTTTCATTTTTCTAACATCATGTCAATAATGAACATCCCAAAAAGGATTTCACATTTAATGGTGATAGGTTTTTAAAGCCTATATAACCATTGAAACACTACAAACAAAACTGCTTCTAAATTAAAACTAGAGTGGAAATGTGGCAAAAAAAATTTTCAAATTTTTTTTTTCAAAATTTAATGATTCCCCCCCTTAAAAAAAGAAGGAATTTTTATACAATTTTTTTTTTAACCACATTTATGCAAACTTTCACAACAAAAAGAAAAGAACTTTAATTTCTTAAATTCGATTTATCACGATTTTTATTGGAATATTTATAATATTAGAATTTTATATGGGATTTAATGTATGGATATATCCCTGGCCCCATATTATCCAATATATTTTCCCCCATCCCCACCTTGAACTCAAAACCAACACGTTTTTATCAAGATAATAATTGTTAGATTTTAGAATTGACATGTACAATAAACAGATTTAACATGCATTCAAGATTGATGAATTTTATTCTTTGAAAATATTTTTATACCCACAATCAATAGGTTTTATTTCTCCCAAAAAACAACTCGAACGCAACAATTTTTCCAAAAAATTAAATGAACTATTTTATACCATCAATCTTGCATTATTTTTTAAAAAAAAATCGCTATTTGTTATATTTCATAATGAATATACTTGAAAATGTAAGAAATCAATAAGGAAACATCATGTTAAACATTACATGAAAAAGTAGAAAATAATTTATTTAAGAAAATGAAACAACTTAAAATTAAATTAATCATAGCATGTAGATGAACTTCAACTAGTAAACATATTTTTAATGTTATCAAAATTTTAATAGTGATAGAATAACTAAACCCCCAAACATATTTAATATAAACTTGAATTTAAGTTAAATGAAAATTTTTTAATACCTAAAAAAACAAATTCAATGTTTTTGCACCATATATATATATATATAACCTTAATGTACATGTAATCAATGAAAAATAAAAAAATCTCTTCAAGAAATCCATGCACATCACACCAAGTTTTCATAATTAAAAAAATATAACCACAACTTTTTTGATTTAATCTGAAAACAAGATCATATGTCCATATGTTAAAAAAACTCACAAAAATGTAGTGGTATAAAACTTTCAACACCGATTCATTGCAAATCAAATCAATTATTTTTAATGAAATGGCATATGAATTTGACATGAAATAAATAAAACTCAAATCAAAACTTTAAAAAAAACTCTTAAATCATTAAACCATAAAGATAAATTAAAGTACGTCAAGCAACAATATTTATTTGGGTTTGTATGAGTATTGCTACATCGAAAATGTGGTGTTAAATCTTGTTCCACCCACACGCATAAAAAACAAAGGTGGACTACAAAAAGGGATATATTATTTAAATCTTTTCAAATGGGCCAAAGAAAAAAACCACACCACACAATGTAAGGATTTTTTGAGTTGAAGAGATGGTTTTCAATTTTCAATTTTCAATTTCATTGATGAGTAATTGGAATTGGTACATGGGGGATTTTTTCGAATCCTTTGTATGGTCTTCCATAGACCATTCCAAAGACAATTTCAAAAATAATTCCCTCATTTTCACGCCTATTTATTTCATTTTTTTTTTTAATGATTTCCTTTTCCTATTAACTTTCATAATAAGTATCTCTCACCTTTTCTAATAACTATCTCCATATATGAAAAAACAAATTAACATGTGTCTTTTCATGTCCATGAAATGTATATTAATTTAAATTAAATTTGACATTGACATAAATAATGATGAATTATTAAAAATCATATAAAAACATAAGAAAAAAAAAAAAAAGTTGATCGTCACTAGTAGTGCGCAACAACATAGAGCTCAAATTGGGTCATATGACATAATTTCATGGATTATGTAAGAACACTACAAGATCCTAGGACAATGGATCAATTTTTCATAAGGTGTTACAAAAAGGTAAGTAAAAGGTAAAAGTTTTAAAAATGCTTAGAAATCTTTCCACAAGGGAGGGAAGGCCTTTTCCTAAGAAAGTCATGTTATGGTGTGAGAGAGATTGAGGCCCCGGCCTCAGCCTACTCATCTCACATGATGTAACTTTCTCAAGAAAATGCCTCTGCCAATACAAAACAAGGATTAAGGCATGCTCACTCACATGTTAATAACATTAAAGAAAATCAATTTTGGAAAAAAAAAACAGAAACATTCCCCAAAAACAAAATCAACATGAAAGTTATAAAATATGATACCCAACCTTTAAAAATGTATGACATATTGAATTCATGACATCGTCAAATCGATCTAACACCATCAAATTTACAACATTTCCCAAAACAATATTTGCTAACTAACTTAATTAAATTAAGTTATATGACAAGCAAGTCCTACATGTCATGATGCCTTGTTATTAGAAACAAAGGTGAGTATTGAAACCTTGCCTTCAACACAACAACAAATCTATTCACTATTTTTGAAAAAACTCCATCAAATATTGCTCTCAAAACATGCTAGGTTAAAAAAAAAAAGTGCATTTCCATGGATCTTAACATCAATTGCAAAACCTTCTTCACTTGAAGGTAGTTTTTTTTAAAAGGGTGAAATTTGCTATTTGACATTTAATCTTTTAATGGTTGTCTTGGGTGAGATAGGATCTAGCAAACTAACGATACGAAGAAAGTTGCCAATCCCAAAATAGTTGCCTTAATAACATTTTTTTATTCTCCTTATAACACCCATTTTTGAATAAGGTCTCTCTTACTCTTGGCAAAGACTCCACAATTTGAATGTGGTGGGACTAATGAATTGTATACAATGGGAGAAAGGGACGTTCCACTTTGTAGCTTAAGATGGCCTTTTGAACATGTCTTACTCAACTCTCTCCTTACAACTTACAATGAGGATTAGTATTGTTAATGTTGGCCCCAAATTAGTTAGGGTAGAACCGCCCATCACCAAACACATATTTATTATCTAACATTTTAAAATATTTTCCTCATCACTTAACCAAATTGAATGATTTTTGTGCAATAGGACGTGCAAATTGGAGGGCCACAAATGGTCTTTGAGCATCATAGGTATAAAGGAGCAACATCCATCATAGGAAGAGGATGAGTGATAGTTTGCTTCAATTTTTTTTGAAAATATAACTCTAAACCTCTCTCTCCTTCCACCTCCATATCTTCCTCATTTTTAGTTTTTTTTGAGTGATTTCATATCTGATGGGTGTACCAACTAAGGCTTGACAAAGCTTCTTCTCATTTCAAAGCCAAAGATGCAACGATCAAAGATTTTAAGCTCGAAATCTTAATCTGTTTTAATTCACTCATCATCAAACACTAAACCCCCTTACACCAAACATCCGATATTTCCCCCTGACCCCCATTCTTTTACTGAATTGAGCAATTTTTGCAGCATTCAAAGCTCTAGGATTTGTAACATTGATGGATGAACTGGAGACTAGGACATTATGGATATAGAAAGTCGAGTAACCAGAAAATCAATATGGAAAGGAAAATGGATGAAAGTGGAAAAAAAGGATGATGATAATGAGATAATCCATGTGAAAACCTTTGTTGTATGCACCAAAAATAACAAACGTCAATAAAAGTCTAAGTTAAGAATAAAGGATCAATGGCCTCCTCAAGCTTAACTTCTAAGTGCGTGCTGAACAGAGGCAGCCCTCTATCAGTATTTAGCACATCCACCATGCACTGTTTAGTTTCTCCACCATTCTAGGTTGTTTTGAAAGTTGGGTCCTATAAGGTAGCATTAGTAGAGCCTTAGATCATCACCCATTCAAGCACTGTTTATAGCTTAAGCTGCTCAACATATCTAAAGTTGGTAAAGTGGTGTGCCCACCTTCATAGAAAAACTTACACATGGAATGGAAAGGCCACAGTCATGTGCTGTGATTCTTGTTCTTGTCATATTCCAAACTTCCAACCTCCACACTTGTGCCCACCACCTGCTTACAATGAAATTCTTTGTGACATATTTTGATCATTGGTTAGCACACGAATTACATGAATGATCCTCAAAACACCAGGACAAAATACACCTATGCATTTAAAAGCCAAAACCATTCAGGAGGGATATGGCAACTGTGAAGTACCCCCCTCGATCCTCCAAAACATCTGGATAATACTCCACACTCCCTTGTGCATGTCAACACAAAACATTCAGAGATAATGGTACTGTGATGTACCCCTTAGTTGCAAATTGTTTCTTTATTTACATGGTGAGCACAGAATCCCATAAGATTGTTGAGAGTTTGTAACAAGAAAGCCACCAATGAGGCCCTACTCTAATGATACAGATACTGAGGTCAAGTCAAATGCACATTCACAGAAGTGGAAAGGGAACATGATTTTATTGTAATCCCTGTCCTTCCATAGGCATTCATGTGACATAACCTGCAGCTAGGGTACTGAGTCTGAAAAATCATGTCAATAAACAAATAATGTCAAAATTCTTGACTGGTTTTATCTACTTCAGACCCAATCTGTTTATCTCTATCTGTTCCCAATTTCTGAGAAACTTGCTCTAAGTTGCTGTTTCTGTATTCCAGTTGGAAAGGGAAAAAACAAAAAAATCAACTACATATTTCATCTTTGATACAGGTTCCAGCAAGCCTGGTGCATTAAAATTACATGCTGAGGTAGTTCTGAATTTGATGAATTACAACATGAGTCAAATCACTCACTGTGGTCCAAATGAACAAAGAAGCTGGCCCCCACTATCGAGTAGCAGAGCACCAACATAAGACCCTTGAAATAATTTGCTGTCCCATCCTGCAGAAATCCAAGAAGTCTATGTCAGAATACTGTAAATGTCAACAACATGCTTCCAAGCCTCAGTTGAGCATTACTCACAAGGGAGAAGTGAGAATAACTTGGCCTGCAAGCAAAGGCATTTGTATGCATGGGAACATAGTCAAATCAATTCACAAGAAGGGGGGAAAAACCCACTTGATTAACTCCAGGTGTAGCATTCAGAAATGAAGAAATTAGGAATGTTCAAGAAGAGAAAGGAATTTACCTGAAGCATGAAAGCCACCACAAGTACAGTGATGAAAAGAGTGGTTGTCTCAAAGAGTTGGAAGTTAAGGTCTATATCTGTGCCCATTGGCCACCCAATGACAACACAAAATGGGATCTGCAAGCAGCAATCATTCAAGTTCATCAATACAAACTTGACATAGCTAGTCCACAAGTACCATTATGTCCAGCACCACCAAGACCTAATTTTCTATGCCAAGGAGCAAATTCAAAAGTAGTGAGAGATAATATCCCGACTCACCACAAACATCGAGATTTGAGTTGAAGAACCAATGGCAACTCCTAAGGATAGGTCCTGCAGAAGAAAAAAAATCAACAGATATCATAGACTACCTATAGGTTACTTATAATGAGATGAATAAAAAGATGGTATCGGTTTATGGCTTCAATTTCTAACTCCAGCTTGTCACAATGGGATATATAGGAGGAGGATGACATTAACCTGCATCTCAGAATCTTATTATCCAGTGTAAATATGTCCCAAGATGCAATCAGGTCACCAGCCTTGAAATTTCTAGCAAAGCCATTTGGGGAGGACAGTGATAGGTTCCACAACTCACCAGCTTGTCTTTAAGAGCAAACATGATAGCACTTGCATGCTCAGCTGCATTTCCAACAATTGGAAGTATGATCACACTGATGAACGAAACAGGTACATTCCATGAGGTTGAAGCACCCTATCACAAAAGAATTGTCCAGAGCTTTGATAAGTTAGAAGATGGTTGCAAAGCAAAGGTTCAGGGTCACACAGACTTTAAAAAATCTAAGTATTGACTGCTGCCATATGGACATTCAGGCATTTAGCCAATGATAGAACAAATGTTGAAGAATCTGTTCTTCTGGACCCCCCCATGTAAAAGTACTATAAATCCACCACATAAGGCCAGCCTAATGTACCTACAATATTCCATCCAGGATCAGTTTGCCCACATACCTCTATTGCATCAATAAGGTACTCAGAGAGGATAGATATAAATATAGTCAAGATGGTCAGCCATGCAATTGAGACCCAAAAGGCCAGTTTACATTCATCTGAATCAGAGGCTGCTTCACCTTCCACACCCTCCTGCAAAACAAAAGTTTTGATGTCTGATTTCAGTGTAATCTTCCAATTCCAAATGTCCTCATGGATGAAGAGAGGAAATTAATGTCAGACATGAGCAAGAACTACCCATGCTCTTCACTATATATCATGACATGTATTTCTAATGCTTGCATCCTGCACTAGAACATAGCCTGTCCAGAGTTTTGTCAACATCAGTCTGACTGCACTGCAAATCTTCTTTGTTAACAACATAAAATGATCAGCTGGCTCTGCCTAACACTGCTATTACCAGTAAGGAAAGTGAGGATCTGGAGTGAACTTTACCCCTTCTGGATCATAAAGCTCCCTGTGACTTCTTAGCTGGAAATAAAGGTAAGCTGTATAAGCCACCAGCATAACTATGCTGCTGAACCTTGACAGGATAAGTTCAGATTCTCCACTATACATCTCAGTCTTTGTAGCATGAAGGGTTGCAGGGAATAGAAGACCCATAACTGCCATCAATAGCAAGCCTGAACTCACCTGGGCTGTGGCCTGCATCACATACCCATGCAACAGAACTTTCTCATTCTCTGCACAAACTCCTGTGATGAGCCACTTAAATAAACCAGGCAACAAAACTGATAAGAAGAAAAAGTTTGAAGCTGTCCTAATCCATAAAACACAATCTTGCACATTCATTTCTGTCCATTACTTTGTTCCTCCTGTAAACCCAGAAAGGACTCTGTACCTTAACCATTAATTCATTCACAAACACTGGAAAAACTGTGCCACTATCCCATACCTTTCTAAATGTTTGGGTCTTTTTTGGGTGTGCCAAACCTCCAAACAGAAAAGCACTGCCCAAAACAAGCAACATGTTTGAGAGAATGGAGCCCAGAAGTGAAAGCTGTACAACTCGTATCATGTTGTTTTTCAGGGCAAAAATGCATATTATCATCTCTGTGGCATTGCCAAATGTGGCATTCAGGAGGCCACCAACTGGACAGCATACACCAGCCTACATCAGTGCATGAGCATATATGTCCTCAAGTGAAACTACCACAAGTGCAAGACAACCCCATCCTAATCTGACACATAGGTTCAGAAATCCAAACTTTGACAACTTCAGATACCTTGTCTGATAAAGTAACTGTTCCACAGGTTAGTGTAGCCTGGTCGATTCTATCTAGGCCATGAGTTCTGCCATGTCAAGAACTGAGGTTTCAGTGTTCATGGTGAACAAAATTTATCTAAAATTTTTACAGGACTTTGAGATTGCACACTTGGCAGCACACAGAGCAAGAATGGACAAGTGTAGGTTACAAGGGGATGATGCAGTACCTGTTGACCCTGTAACAAATGATAGTTGTCTGCAAAAGAGCAACTGAAAGGTTCAGGAGTTATTCTGGTCAATTTTGAGATGCAGAAAGGTAAGAACTTAAGATTGTGGAATAGCTTCACAAACAGGAATGCAAGAATGAGTGTCAACAATAAATTCTGCTAGGTTGCAAGTTCACTACCAGAGTATGGATTACCTAATAAAAACACCTGGGAATTGTTGTTCACATCTATCCTATTTGGTGCGTGAATCCACCAAGAAAGCGATCAAACTAACACTGCATAACCTTCTCATATAACACTAACACTGCTCACTTTCTGGTATAATTCAAGTATCATGGAAATCTGAAGTTTGATTCCACTTACTCTGTGACAAAACCAAGCCGCTCAGCTAATGGTGCCATACCTAGTAGACTCAATAAAAACACCCAACCCTGCAGTGAAACAACACACCATCATTTCAGTCCAATATCTTCCAAAGCAAAGACACTTGCACTGACTCTTGAATAAAAATTGTCCAAGGAATTTGGTAACAAATGATGATAAAGCTAACTACATCATCCTCCATTGAGTGTCAGGAGGCCATCAAACTGATAGATGAAAACATATCCATGAGATTGCAGAGGAAGCTCCACAACAACACTTCAAAGGTGACAATTCTGTCAGTTCCAGCAAAACCAGAAGTAACATGACAAGCATTAGTATGGTCATAACCTTATGAGTGTCACTCACAATGTGTCAAACCATCACCTTCATCATGAATAGCAGTGACAAGCTGCCATGACTCTCCACTGATGTCATCAGCTCCTGACTGTGGGTGTAGATATTCATACACCAATCCACCCAAAGTTTCAGGCAAACCGTTACACATTACACATCATACAAATGTCTGCATCCTGAGTTTTTGTCACACTTCTGGAGGCAATTGATAGATTTCGTCATGATGTTCGCTAGCACTCGAGAGACGTAGCTGATGAATAAAAGCACTTCATACATGAATGATAACTTGGAGAAGATACTTCCCTATGCAATTATGGACATCCATCCTATGGGCAGCTTTACCCATGCAATGAATTGTGGCACACCATTAGAACACTACACAACAGCCTTTGGAGTCATGATCCGGAGAAATCACTCCTGATCAACATCACAACTCACAACTGACCTCATGATAGTACCTTACAAAGACACCACACAATGAAGAACAAGGAACATTTAGAATTGGAAATAAGATGGAGTTGGATGGGAAGGAAAATTACTTGGCCAAATTGCAATGGAACACCAACTATTGCCAAAGGAACACATAGTAGCAGAACATTCAACTTGCTGCCCAAGATCACATGATGGAAACTTCGAAGTAGGTCCATTGCCAGTTCACACATCCAACCTAAATATTTCATCCACCTTCTGCACACATGCCTACTTCTACCAACAGAAGTGTGCTTCTCACTTGGAAAACCTCCATCTCTTTTGACACCTGGTACAATTGAGTGCTTTTCAGTGGACATTGAGCTCAAACCCTCCTCTGCCCGATTAACCAACTGTACAGGAAAGCAAGAGAATTGGTCATTATCTTGTTTATGAGATCCAACTTTTGTATGTGCAGGCTGAACGATGTAGATTGCAAAGCCTGAGAAAGATTACACAAAAGACTTTGGTCTTTGACAGCTGCTCCCTGATCAAGTTGATCAAGCAAAGAGACCATTTTGCAATAGGAGAGAATACTGAATTGCACAATACATGACAGGAGGGTTGCAGCATTAGAAACACTATTGACAAGCAATTTTCATCAACTAACTGTTTTTCTATCTCGTCTGATACTGTGGTGCAACTTTTCAATTTCAACCCATCAACACATACACTTACTTCAAGGTTCTCCTCTCCATTAGCAAGGCTTTCTCCATTAGTATGGCCAGGGTAGTCTTCCCTTAATGCATGATATTTTTCCCCAGCACCTTCCATTTGATCAATGCCCTAAAACAGATTTCCATCTATCATTCAGTGCACCAAAAGAATGGTAATTTTTCAATAGATTCTTTCTTCAAAAGCAATACTAACTTCATCAAAATGAAATAAGTCAAGGCTACAGAACAGGCATACAGAACAACCAGGCCATCTAACAGACAGATAGCCATCTTCATCTGTAGACTAAAATAGATTCAGCATGCTTGTTCTTCCTGCAATTATTGTCTTCAGATTTATTCTAATTTCTATTTGGAATTGCCCACTCTTCATCATGGTACAGAAATTTACCGCCGGCTTACGCGTCTAAGTCAGAAGTCAAAGAAAGCCAGGAAGCATGTGAATCTCTCCACTTGGCTCGTCCTCTCAAGGCACGTGTGTACTGCCTCCTCTCCGAGCACAATCTAACGCTGAGCCGTACTACAATTCTCCAATTTTCTGCATTCCACTGCTCTTTCAAGACTGTTTCGTGATGTCTCCCCCGAACAAGTGAAGTAGGACGGAGCAAGCAAGCTAATGCTTCGCCAGCCTCTGCCAAACAGTACATGCCAATTCCCCCTATAGCTTCTGAAAGGATCACGTGGTCTCTTGGACGAAGCGCGACCGAGCGTCGGATCCGTTTATGTTATAAACTAAAAATCCGAGCCCAAAAATCATGCCGACAAAGATAGATACATAAAAGCGAGGATTAAAATCATCATCAGAGATGGAAGAACGTCGACGAAGCTCTTTCCTCATGCATCTGCCACCACTGAAGGCGAGCAAAGACAAAGAGCAGATTAAAAAAAACCCGCGGTAGTGACATGCACATGCCACGATACTACGACATCTAAAGAAAGGATTGACGACGACCTACAGGAAAGCTTGAGGAGAAGGAAGAGGAGCACGAACCGACATCTAAAGAAAGTGAAGGATGACGAACTTACTTGCTCACGCCAAGCCGCCACTCCAACACCAGAAGCGGAGCGAAGAAGAGGAAATTTCTGACCTCCATTTTCCACCAAAGCGGGAAATCTTTTTTCTACAAATCCTGTGCATTGGCCAGTGCGATAGGAAGCCGTGGCGCAGAAGACTCTCGGAGCCGAAACAACGACGACGACGCCGGGGACGCGAAACATGGGACGAGCACAGGAAAGAACAAAACGCTCTGCAAGACGACCAACGACGTGCAAGACGAAGTTGCCACGCAGAACAACCCCCCCGCCCCCCCCCCGACTACAGTAATAAAGTTTTTTTTGGTCTCTCGTCGCAATTGTTTTTTTGGCTTAAGTTTGAGCCCAAATCGCGCAATTCTATTGGTTAAGAAATTAAAAATTTCCACTTATTTGGCCTCAAAATTTCTTTGCCTCAACTCTGGTCTAAAACGGACATTAGGTAGTCTTCCGTTGCCGAACGCCCTTTCAATTAACCCAATAAATAAATAAATAATCAATCAATCAATTAATCAATAATTTCTTTCATTTGCGTCTCTTTTTTTTTCCTTTGCATTCTATTTTACTGCTTCGGTTTTGCCAGTCCTACTTCAAATCAGGTTTCTTTTACCCAAAAAAATCAATTTTATGATTAAAAAATCAATTTTGGTTATTTATCCATAAATTTTTATAAAAAAAAGTTGAATATACACTATGAAAACAAAAAAAATCCAAAATTTTCTCTATTTTCTTGTCAAAAATAGTGACCAAATTTTTGGCAAAATATCACTACTTCCAAATAGCCGGTTACCAAACTATTATAGTACCTACATTGGTAGCTTCAAAACTAATTATATTATTCTCAGAAATGCTGACATTTTCACAAATTTCTTTTGGAAACCCACAAAATTTAGTAAAAGAATAAAAAAAGAAAAAAGGGCGAATATTTTTGGAATATTTCACTGTATTTCTATTTTCAACATGCAATCTTCAAAGTAAAATAAATAATTATTCAACACCAAAATATATATTTCATGTCCATAGTAGTACTTTGGATGAAGTATATATAGCATTTAAATAATGTGTATTATTTTTAATTCTATTTATTTTTCTTTGTACCAAAGAAAAATGCAAGCATCTTCATATTTAAGAACTTTCACATTCACAAACTACATTGGGCATAGGAGGCTAAAACTAGAAACCCTAAATCCTATCTAGCCCCTATTCTAGCCCCTACCTAAACCTACCCACCCAAAACCTTGTTTAAAAAGAACACTCTTATGACCCCATCAAGTCTGATTTTAAAGCGAGTCCAAGTCCATGTAAACCCCATTGGGTCTTGTTCTTAAAATTGGGATATCCAAAAAAGGTTTGCCTAAAGCCATTTTTTTATGTTATGAGATACCTAAAGAAGACTTTGGGCATTAAACAAAGCTTACCTAAAGGGTTAGTCAAGGATTTTTTAAAGGTTAGGGATATATTTAGAGGCTCCTTAAAAGGCTACCTAAGGTTTAGGCAAGGATTATTTAAGGAGACATCTAAAAGTTTACCTAGGTACTTAAGGTGTTATCCAAGGTCTACCTAGGGAATCCAAGTTGATATTTAGCTAGGTTTTGGAATACTTCAAGGATTACATAGAGCCTTACTTAAGGGCTACCTAGAGGTTATTAGAAGTTTATAAAAGGGATTACATAAGGTCTATCTAGGTTATGGGATATTAAAAGGCTATTTAAGAGGTTACATAGAGTTTATTTGTGAGATTAACTAGGGATTTTTTTGGGTTAGGGGATACCTAGGAATTATTCGGGTCACTATTTAGGGTTGGCTCATAATTATTACATAAATTTTATGTAACTCCATAAATAGCTCATTAAGTAACCCTTAGGTGTTCCTTAACTTAAGTAGGTCCCAAGATAGACCCTATGTAACACCTTAAATAATACCTATGAAACTTCCTATGTAAGCTTTTGATAGCCTTTATTTTAGATATCCCATAACATAGGTAAGCCCCTTGGTGATTTTTAGGTAATCCTTAAAGAACCCACTAGGTTACTTAAGTAGCACCTAAGCATCCTTTAAGTTAGGAAATATTGTGATAGCCCCTTAAGTAAGCTTTATGTAACCTCCTAAGTAGCTCCTAGATATCCATTAATTTAGGTAGACCCTTAGGTATCCCTTAATTTTGGTAGGCCCCTAAGTAGGCCTTAGTAGCTCCCCATTCAAGCTTTTCATCATCCATGTTTTACATAGGTAGATGAATAAGTAGGTAAGTAGGTAGTAAGGGAAGCACCCCCATGGGTTTGATTGAAAGACACTTGAAGATTGGAAAGTTTCCTTGGACCAAAAAAAAAAAGGATTTTCCCATGGAAGTTTAGCAGATGCCAATCAAGTTTAACAAGTTTAAAAGATAGTTTGAATTTTGAAAGGGCTCTTCTCAAGCTTGAAGAGCCATCAAGTCAACAACAAAAGAGAGAAAAAGAACAGAAAGAAATGGGGTGGGGAACAAGCAACCTATTAAAAAAAATAAAATTGAATAGAAGGCTTGACAAACCAAAATAATTATAATTCAAGCATTGAAAAACCCAAAAAAAAAATCTAGATTTGGGTAGTCCACAAGTGAAAAGTATTTGGCAACATGGACTTGACAATTGGGCAATGTCAACTGTGCAACGCGACAAAATGGACTTAGCAAAAGTGGTAAAGCCAACTTTGGCAAAATAGCCAATAGAAAAATAACATGTACTTGGCAAAATGGAATTGTGAAACAAGTAAAGCGAACTTGGCAAAATATTGAATAGACGATATTCCATATTCTATCACTTTTGTTGAGGTGTCATAAATGGGAGCTTGATGGCCTTCCATATTGGCAATTTAGTATTTGTTAACCATATGATGATCGCTAATTAAATTTAGATGTTTTAGGGTAGAATGTTAAATCTACAATGGCTTTTTGTTGCAAATAATACAAAAGAATTAGCTTCTTTCTTTTTTTCTTGTTTGCCCTTGATTTGATCCAATGGATGATGTTTAGACACAAATTTTGCTCTTATTATGAACAAGTTTTTTACATGGGGAACACTAAGATGTATCTAATCATCACCAAACACATCTCAGTTAGGCAATTGGACAATCATGGAAAAAAGAAACAAAAAATATTTTTGTATTGTTTCCAATAGCCTATTTTTGATTTAATGTCTTTTGAATTTCAATTTATGTCTTAATCATAGTTTGTGTTATACCAATCATAGAAAATAGTTAGATCAACAACTATATTTGTGCCCAATAAAATAATCAGAACCTCAACCTAGTATAAAACGAAAATGACCCAAGGTGAAAAACTATAGACTTGATAATAGAAATCACATATAGGCATTATGTTGAACATTCTCTAAACATCCTTTAAACAATCCCATTTGACATTTAACATTTAATTTCTTCACAAAGATAAATTATGTACAATGCAAACAATCATTTGATGGAATAGGTTGTATCATTTCATGTGTCAATCTATGATAAATCATGAGTTGGAGATTAGTGTTTAAAGGATGAAAGTTTGCAAATTTATCCATATCCTTAATTAAAGGAATAACTTTTTTTGAAGTGAATTTTTGTGTTTAAACTCACCTTTGGACTAATGCAAATCTTTCAAGGAATAAGTCTTATCATGAAGGTTTCATCCATAAATAATATTAATAATGTATTGACATGTTTATCTATGATTTTGATGAATGCACATGTTGACCCCGTGCATGTCTTTTGATTTACCCAACTTATAATTGTTCATTTTGTGTCCTAATGTATAGATCTTACTTCTTCAATTATACGAAAAATGTTATATCGAAGCTCCAAGTTCTAGCTTGAAGTACCATGCTTGGAAACCAAGCTCATGCAACAACTTGGCTCAATAAAAAATTTGTATTTCTAGCAACTTCATTTTTGTAAAGTTGGATGACGTGAACATGTGCCACATGGGAGCGCATTTACAATTGTGGTGAAAAAAATGTTATCAATTCATTATGAATCAAATGTGAAAGACCATTTTATGGTGCATATAATGTAGTGGCTACAGTTTCAATTCCAAATGAAGGATAGGTTATGCATCACACGTTCAAAGAATTGAAGATAGGCAATTCAAATGAAGAGGCATTGAATACAGTTACATTGCAAAATGAGGATGTGTTAACATTGTTTAAAAAACTATATGAACATGCCATGTACAATGTTCTCAAGCAATGTCAAAGCTTAATCAATAGGGCAACTAACCCCTCTAACACATTATCTCTGACCTCTTTTCACTATGAGGTTGACACATTTGCATTTATTAGTCATTGCAACAATTCAGGTCCTAATGTTTTGCCCACTCCACTATAAAAAGATAAAATTGAAAACAAAGGTGTGCAATCACAACCATGATGAACATCATCCAACCTAATCAATAGAGACAAGATGTTTTAACAATGTTAGACTTTTATAATTCCATGTTACTCAAAATAAAGCAAACAAAGTGTAAATATGAAGTGTGTTTTAGAAAGAAGTTAAAAGATTCAAAAGTGATCATTGATGAATAGTTTAGGGTTAAGGATGTTTTTGAACCTATAACTAGAAATTACCATCCCACATGTGATTAATTACATTTGGAAGGCAATTTCCAATGATTTCAAAAAGGAAGTTCATATGACATCAATGTAATAAATTGATGCAAATAACTATAATTCTAAACAATGTATAATACTTTTGTTTTGTTTAATCAAACCTCTTCATTTAATGCCTCCATTCATGTTTCAATCTTCTAATGCCCCCACTCCATTTTTATTTTGTAGCAAACATGCATTTTGTTGTAACTAGCTTTCATTATTTCTTGTTGAATAGCAACAGCCAACTCCTTCCTCCCAATCCTATGCACAATGGGGTGCATCCACAAAATAATAAGTTGAAGGTGCACCTTAAATAAATGGTTACTTATTTAGAATATTCTTATGATATATTATGACTATTTAGTTTTCAAATTGCAAAAAATATAGAAAATCCTTTTGATCCAAAAAAAAGTTGCATTATATTATTATGTAAAGATGTATTTTAAAAATTTCCCCAAAATAATTTTATTTAAAAATATTTAAAATTCTATTTAAAACTTAAATAATCAATAAAAACATTGGTTTCAATGTTTAATAAATATTTTTGAATATTTTATCCTCATTATATTCATTTCAAATTATTCCATGTGTTTCTATAATATATTAAAAATATTATCATTTGAACACATAATGTTTTTTACAATACTAATATTTTTTAGCACAAAAATATGAAAAACGAACCATTAATTACATTTATTATGATTTGTTATTTTGTGAATGTACCCAATGAACATCTCCTTGCCCATGTAACTCAAGTCTTTAACAACAATAACTCAATGTACTCATTGCCATGCACCAAAAATATGCATTAGATTTTGTGCAATTTATAATGGTAAAAGATTATGAAATCATGGTAAGACCCTAGATTAGCAATGTCCAAATAGATGAACAACTCATAATGGTCAACAACATTGAAGTTGTTCACATGTAGTAAATCTTTTTGCACTTGTTGAACATGTCGTGTGTGCTTCATTGTTCTAAGGTTAATGATGTGTGATGTCTATAGATTAGGGTCTTTAACATGTGACTTGGGGCTTTGTGTTTTAAGTGGAGGGTTTCAATGCACAACTTGAAGTTTTGTTGTTTGGGTTAGGCCACACAACTTGGAGATTTGGGCTTAAGGTTCACAATTGTTGTTTTGGCATTGAGGTGTGTGATTGATGTTTTAAGTTATTTAGTAAAGGAACATGACTTGGACTTTTAATGTTAAGGTGCATGAATGTTGTTTTTGGTTTTTGGATTAGCCACGCAACTTGGACTCTCGGTGGTTAGGTATATGAAATTATTATTTTAGGTTTTAGGTTTTGAGTGTACAACTAGGAGTTTTTGGTGTTAGCGCAGATGATTGATATATTTGCTTTTTGGTTTAGGGTGCATGACTTGGAATTTTGATGTTTAGGTGCACAATCGATTTAGGGTTTGGGCTTGTGACTTTGACCTTTGACACGAGAGCATGCAACTTGGAATTTTTGAGTTTTGGGTTAAGGTTTGGGTGAACACCATGATTTTTATCCCTAGCCAAAACTTGTGGGCTAAAACCTATCCCTAAAAACCCTAAGATGAAAAACCCTAAATCCAAAGGTCCAAAATTCATAGGTCAAACTTTAACCTTAACAAAAAAAGCAAAAAACAAAAAAACGTGTTTGGGTGGCTTATTTGGGCACTTCAGGCCATTTCCTTCATAAGAGAGGGAGCCATATGGTGGTTTCACTTATAATGTAAATCAACGATGTAGAACACACACAAGATGTGAATCAACATATATTTGTATTACCCTTTTCTTGCCTTGACAAATTTTTAAAGGGGATTGTTTCAATTTTTTGGTGGGGGTCCCAATTAAATCCCTTTCTAAACATTCCAAAAATGAAAAAAAGGAAAATAAAAGGACCATAGTCTATAGTGTAGGGTCTTGGGCCCAGTCATGGGCCCATAGGTGGGAAACTGGAACCCCCTCAGAGGCTTCTTGTTGTTGACATTAAGCGAGCTCTTTTTGACTACCCAAAAGAAAATTGGAAAAAAAAAACCCCCTTGAAGATTTTGGGGGTCTTGTTGTTGTTGACATTAGGCAGTTCTCTTTACTCTAAAAGAAAATTTCAAAATTTTGTAGTCTTTTTTAATATTATTAGGTTGCAAAATATCTATCTATGAAGCACTATTCTTGTTGTTTCAGCACTCTTCTATGAAGCAAGGTAGTTTGTTTGTTTTGTACTTACGAGATCCACCAAACCAGGATGCTTCAGATCGTGTTCTTGATGTCTTTGGAAAGCTCTTGACAAGGAGGGGTGCATCGGCTTGGTTCCATGATGTTTGAACTTGCAGTGCAAAAGTTCTCGAATATTAAATGATTTCTTCACTGAAAATTAAATTAACTCGTAGCTGAAAATTTCGAAGCAATTGGAATGTGCCTTTGGTGTTGTTGGAAAGATCTTGATGAGCAGGATTTAATGGAATTTATTTGGTAAGATTTGGATTCAGAATGTGAGAGAGATACTGATTTTTTAAAGTGATTTCTGCCACTGAAAATTCAAAATAAATTCCAAGAACCCAGGTTTTGGAAGGAAAAATCAGTTGAGGACATGATAAACACTTGGGCCAACAGCACAGGCCACACTAGTTATATACAAATTAGAGTCTTCTTGTTGTTGATATTGTTTGACGGGTTGGATCACAATTAAATAATTAACACTATCTATAACAAGTATATATTAGCGTTGCAGGGAAATGGGTTTTGCCAGTAATCGACTATCTATAATAGACCATATCCCATCAGCTTCAGGCTGTGTGTGGATGAAAAGAACTGTATGGATGAGAAGCGCCCTCTAGTACCTGCCATTATTAGTCAAGAGCTCCTCAATTATATTACATATCTTGTTACCTTCTAATATTTTTGTAGCTCTTTAATATCTTTTTGCACATTCTTGCTCATTGGTTGGCTGAACCTCATAATTCAGCCTCTTATGACAAGACTTCCCACAACATAACGATCAAGGTAAATAATAAATTTTACAATTAACTTCTATTTGACCTTACATCATAATTCCCCTTCACTAGAGATCTTACTCCCATAATTCTCCTCTTATGATTTATCCCACAAGCAAGATTTCATGAGAAGTAAATGCCTTCATCTACAGAAGCAAAAAAAAAATGCATCCAAGGCTGTTATGCCAGCACCTGAAACTTGTGAATGTAAAGGTTTTTACTCATGTTATCTTCAAACTCTCAACTCCCAACTTTCAAGTTGTTAACATATAACATCACAATGGTGTTCCCCAAGCTCTACAATTTTGTTTATGATCGGTCACTTTGATGGGGTGACTTCACCAAAAAGAAATTTAGAAACTTGGACATATACCTACCATATATGAAGCTACATTACAAATCCTTCACACTGCTTTGAAATCAAAGAAATTTTAAGACCGGTTTCCAAAGCGAATTATTGAGGTAATAGAGTTATCCATAAAATCACCCTGTCTTCGAACTGTCTTTGGGCTTGCTTCAACCCCATATCTTCTCTTTCAGTGATATCTGCAAAGTAAGGAAATTTTATTGGACCTGCCTTGTAAGGCGTGCCTTGTAAGGCAGGGATATTGTGTTCAGAATCATTATAGAGTATAGTAGTTTCAAGGGATTTTGCCCCCTAGAAACTAGGTGAGATGCTTCACCCTAATTTGGTTGTAAAAAGATTCACATTAATTTTTTGACATTTTGTTTTTTTCGCCACCTCCCCAGATGTGCACCCAGTCCCAAATGACTGCGTAACAAATCCATAACTCACAAAACTGAACATGAAACTACTTTCTTCAAAAATGGTTATGGCACTCATCATACACAAAAATTCATGTAATTCTTTCAAAATGTGAAAGTGTGATTGAAAACATTCAAATATGCATGTGATGAAAAATCTTTTTATTTTGTTTAAAATTTTGCACAAATGTGAAAAATAAATATGAAAAGAAAATATTTGAATTTTTTTGAAAAAAAATCATTAAATTTGCATAAAATTTAAAAATCATGTTGCAATATTTTCTTATTGGTTTTGCTTCAGTAACAACTTTTTAAATGTTTACATAGGTTCCTAGAACATCATTTAATGTGAGATCCCTTTTGAGTTCCTCACGACTAATGTGATGTTAAAAAATGGAAAACAAAATCATGAGAATTTTTGTTTTACAACAATAGGATGATGTACATTACAATAGATTTTTATTTTTTTTTCCCCTAGTTATGACCAATTTATCGTGCAATATCAATTGTTGATATTAAATTAATGACAGGGCCATTGTGTATAACACACCTTGTTATATCTCAGTATGAAATGCTGAAACTCAGCATTTGACACACAAGATTTGACTGTAATTGTAGAGGTAGGAGTGAAAATATATGTAGCAGCAGGGGAGGCATTCACAAAAAAGCAAAAATAGGATGAGATTTGGTTTACCACCAAAATTGGTGGAAAAACCAGTTTGGGTCCCAGTTATTTTGTTTTGTAAAATTTTCATTCCCACTTATGCATTTCATGCCCTATTATTTAAACTAGCCCCTAATCACATGACTTTACAGATAACTTTAATGCTCAAGGACCTTAACCTTCTTCACAAGATGGGGTTCCTGAGGATGAACAAACACCAGCATCATGTTCGATAGGGAATTTATTCTGATTTTCTCTTGCTAAGGACTACCAAACAATGAACCCCTGAGTTTGTTGTGATTGATTCAAATCAATTGTCAAAGTTCATGACCACTTACATGCCTGTGGCAAGAGGGATCTTATAACACAACTTTGTGTAAGGTGAGCATCATCAGCCAACAAATGCATCAGATAAAGCTTGTTGGGGGTGTTGTGCTTAACATCTTCTTCTGTACCTTCACACCAGTGTTGGGCAATGCAGTAAAGCTCATTGGCGGTGCTTAACATCTTCTTCCATACCTTTGTACCAGTGTTGGGCAATTCTTTAGTTCTTTGTCGATTCTGTGAACAACTATATGCATATAACGGTTAACCCAGTGATGATATAATTGTGAAACACCTGCTCCTGACTCAGACCCAACAAATGAAATTTTCACGGTACTTGACTCTAACTCCAAACCAGCAAAAAAACAGTTTAAAGTCACAGAACTGGGAAAGAACCCTCAGTTCTATGACAAAACTTGATGGTTCTTTGAGGGATTTGAAATACCCAAAACTGGTGATTCATTAGTTTTGGTGTTTTCATGTACCTGGAACCAGCCCCTTCTTTGATTCTAATTTTTGGAAATACTCAAAATCAGCTGCTTCATTGATTCCGATCTTTTTCCCCAAATACCCGGAATTGATGGTTCTTTGAAAAATCAAAGAACCCTAAACCCACCACTGCTTTGCACCCACTAGCCAGCCTACCTAATACCTATCTTTTGGCATGTGTACACCAAATGTAAGAGGTCTGCTGGAAGTATTATTGCAAGTAAGAGGATGCAATACTTCTAAGCAGACCTCTTACATTTTGGTGTTTGTACATACCAGTGTTGGCTGGTTATTGCTTTTTTAATAATCTCTCAACAGGTAATTATTCGGAATTTTTCTGGGGTTCACACAGGTTATCAACACCAATATCAATTTATTTTTGAGTTGTCAAGGAGAAGATCATAAAGTTTGGGTAATAACCATTGGTTATGCATAAGGGTAGGTTATCAAATAACAAGTTGATAATCACATGTTATCCTGTTGGTTGTAAAGCTTTTGGAAAAATTAAAATGATTTTTTGTTTTTTTGTTTTTTTGGGTTTGTACTAGTGTTCAGATATTGAACCTGGATGATAATGAGGTCATCCAAGTAGGCTATTAAAAATTTGGAAATTCAATACCAGGCAGTTATCAATTTAATCAATTATCAAAAAATCAGTAATCGATTGGTAAGTTATTTAATAACAATAACCAAATCAAAACCCAATATGCAACCAAACTACCTAGATGAAAAGATTGTGTGTTTTGTGTGCAGAAACACATGTTATCTTCTGTTGGTTATGTCAGAGCAATGTTCTGACTAGTTCTGTGTGTTCTGTGTGGATGTTATGTTCTGCTGGTAATGTCAATACAACGAAACCTAGCAATTGTTGCAAGAAACCACAAAACCTCATGAGACCGCCTCCCTCCAATGAAAGCCCAAAAAACATATAAGTGATCCAAAAATTCATCAAGGGAGCTTTTGGTAAGTTCATCACACATCTTTACATGGCAAGTTCATGTAAGTGATCAAAAAATTCATCAAGGGACCTTTTGGCAAGTTCGTCACACGTTTTTACATGGCAAATTTGTGTACATGGAAGTTCACAATTCTTGTCTCCACTCCCTTTTGGCAAAAGAGGACCTAGTTAATTTGAACAATGTGACTGTAACAAGAAGTTTAAAATTTGTCATCTGGAACTTCCAGCAATGGGGAGAGTTTCTTTTGGGGGGGGGCACAAATGAAAAGAATTCATTGTGAAGAAAAATAACACAGCAAAACCCCAAAAGCAGGGGGAGCACCACCAACTGCTCAAAGTCTGAATTGATGAAGCCATTTCGAGGCCCATCATAACACCACTTAACAAAATTGTCAACTCTAACACAAATAGCTTGGTGCCTACCCCAACTCCTATCATACTTCTCAAGAGGTTTCTTTTCCACCCTAAGGGTTTGTTTAATTAAACTTGCACATCTATTCCAAACCACTCTACCATAGTTTAGAAGGGCATTCCAAATAATCTTTTGAATGCTTATTAAGGTTTCACTTTTCGTTGTTAAACACTAAGTCATTGCATTCAATCCACAACATCCATAATGTAATACCTCTCAATACAAACCACACATTTTCCATTCTTTGTACCTACCTTTATGTCTAGGCAACAAAAATACATTATTTCCATTACATTGGAGCAGCTAGCCTAGATGGCTTATTATCATATGCAAGCCCATGCATAGTTCCTTGTGTATGTTCCCACGCACATTGTGCATGGCTGTAATCCCAAAATCTATGTATTGTGGTTTCTGCTTTGCATTGATAGAGTGGGTAGGTTTAGATAATTGAATCATCCACCTTGGCTTTCCAAGAGTTTACCACCACATCTTTGTTCCATATAGCCCACATGAAGGCTACCTCTTTTCTACACCTCGTTTTGCTCCAAACATTGGTCCACCTTAATTTGAAGGTAATGAGGAATATCCCTATCCATTTTTTTTTCACAACATCAATTTTGAGGTTTGGATGTTCTCAGCATCTTCCTCCTTAGTGTTATTGTGCAAGAAACCAAATGTTCCCCACCTTTCCAAAAATAGGCATTTGGATTAAATTCCATAGTCCCTACCTTACCATAATATAATACGTAGTGTAGTATATTAAATAATGCATCTTTTTAGGCCCCCTAATTACTTTTGATATCCTTACTAATGATATTTTTCCTTCCCACATGCAAATGCTCCCACTATCCATACTTTTACCTCCAATGGTGATGCACTTTCAAACTCTTTGAGGGTCTCAATTGTGAGTCCAAGGTGAAAACAATGAAAGGACAAGGAGTTGGGATATGTTCCCTAACTCGCAGCACTTCAAAGTAAAGGGGCATGTTAGAACTCTAGAATGAGGACTAGGACGAATGACAAGTGAGTTAATTATTCACATGGATCTACACAAACCAAACAATAAGTTGGTTAGTGCATAGTTGTAACACTTTTGGTGCACGGACGAACCATGAATAAATACAAATTCATAAGATTCACCACAACCCAGATTTGGGGGAAGCCACCACCTTCCACCTTATAATATTCTTTATGTTTGGCCATAGCGCCTACACTCAAATGTCATTTTGTCTTAAGACTCCCAAGTTAAGACTCCTCCGACTTTGGAAGCCCATAACTTATTATGCAGACCTTTGATTAAGGTGAGGTCTAGAACATAATTGTAGAACTTTCCAATGATATGTGGCATGTCACCTACACACAAATAAATTGGGATGATTCTCAAATTTTAGTGGTTAAAAGTCAAATTGGCAATTTGACTTCCGATCTTTTTTTTGGTCATACCAATGAGTTTTGACCCTTGCAATCGCCCTCAAAAGATTTGAAAGTCCATCAAGAGTTCAACTCCCAAAGTGTGAACTCATTTGATAGTGTGAGGGTTCATTCTTTCACACTCCCCTACACTCCTAGAAACATGAAATGTGATTCCGAGCTTCACCTTTGGCCCACAACTTTGTAAGCCCTTGATTTGGTCGCAAGCCCAAAGCTAGGGTTACGACATAAAACATGTTGCCCACTACTTGAAATTGTTCTACTGATAATTGTGATGGTGTTGGTCACATGCATGCATGCAAATATTTTAACATGAAATTTGAATGTGGTTTCGAAACACAATAATTCCACAAGATTTATCATATATAACATCGTGCTTAAAATGCCACAATCACCTATATTGGTGATACATAGTAACTAATTGTGATTCAAAACCACCCACATTTTGCAAGATTCTCACACATAGCACCATGTTAAAAATTGCTTGATATTTGTATAAAACCTTTTGCAAAGTCCTATATTAATCTACAAAAGTTAGTTTTTGGATTTAAAAACCAAAATGAGTTGGTTGATTTTATAATAAAAAACTATCATTTTTACTACTTGTTAAAAAAGTGAATGGGTGTACTATTTACTATCATTTTGTGTGTAGAATTGTATATTGTACAAGTTAATCTTTTCACATTTATAACTTGCAAAAGGTTTAGGGTAGAATGAAGTAGTAGTTTCAAGAAGAAAATGGAATAATTCAAAGAAAAGGTGAAGTAACACCCCCAAAAAAAGGCAAAAAAATAATGCAAAGAAAAAAATAAAACAAAAAAAAAAGAAAAAAGAAATAGAAATGAGAAGAAGGTGGAGCAACAATGCAAAGAAAAAGACAAAGCAACAACTTGAAGAAGGAGACTTAACATAATTTTTTAAAAAATGGAACAACAATGTAAAGAAGAAAATAGAGCAACAAAAGAAGAAGGCATAATAGTTATAAAACAACTAGAGAGTGTGTTAGTGTGAGAGAAAAGAAAAATTGAAGAATTAGAGGAGAGGTGCAAGTTTTATATTTTATATAAAAGGAGAGGAAGACTAGTTTGAGATTCACACAACCAAAGGTGTTGTAAGTGTGAAGTGTAAAGAGTAGAGACAATGTTGGATGCCCTAGCCACAATGCTAGCTTTGGTAGAGCTAATGGACATTAAGATCCATCCTTCATGATAATTGAAATGGCCTCTTTTCATCCAATTAGAGAGCAATTATGAAATCTTCATCCAAGTAACAAAGGTTTAAGAAATCATTGGGACCATGAGAGCCAAGGTTTGTACCTTGTGCTAACTAGGAGGTTACTAATGAGATGAAATTTGAAGATTATGGGTTGTAACTTGTGTCTAAATAGCCGATCAAACTGTGAAGATTCTTACAAGGGATGGTGGTGAGGTTGTGAGGCATCCTTGACTGTTGAGGGCATCATTGTTAATCTTCTATTGGTCCTGCAAAAGACTAGATCATCATCCATTCACGTGTAATATTTGATGATGAAAATTTTCAATTTTTAATATTAGAAGCATGAATTTGCTATTTCCTTAATCTTTTCATCATACCACCCAGGTCCACAGCAAAGTGTCCAAGTGGGGTGGAGGTGGGAGGAGAGATGAATAATTGAAGGATGTCGTTGCACCGACTGCAATTATGAACCCTGAGGACCACATACAAACAAACAGAGGAATGACATACAACAGACCGAGCAGCATGAAACTTGCTCTTGCTTCTGCAAAGCTTAATTACTCTCTGCTAGCTTGGTTATTCCTGCTCTTCTGGTGGGGTTCTCCTACCTTTCACAATCTCCTCATTAGAAGACTTGGCTCCAACTCATCCCATGTAAAATCCAAATGGTGAGCTGATTCCAGGATCTGATCCTTGGAATCAGCTAGGAGGGTCTCCTGTAAGGGACTCCACTATCAGAGACCCTCCCAATCCAGCTCATGAGATGATTCCAGGCCCCAATTTCAGGAAAATATTGGAAAGTGTTCAGTGATAGGTATGTGTTTGATGATGGACAATTCTACTTTATCACAGCTAGGCTAGGTATGACCGACTGAACAAGTACCTATTTTTTAGGAGAAGAAAGGAAAACATGAAGCACACACAGCAGTAAATTTATTGACATTTTTCTTGAGCAAAAGGCCCAAGGGCCAAACTCCAAGTACTTGTAGCTGCTGCCATTCATTCAGAGTTCACTCATTGCCTTTTCAGATGGTGGGTGGGAAACAGTGTTTTTTAGAAATTTTAAACTGGTGAAATTTGTGAAATTAGAACTGAAAAACTTCAAAAATGATTTTTTTTCTTGGGGAGTTTCAATTGCCAGAAGTTGGAAAAAATCATCAGATTGCTATACCTATTTAGCTCCAATGAGTAACCAGAAATATAGAAGAAAGATTAAAATTTTGTGCTTTATATCTGGTAATTTACAGCCAGATTTGGCTAAATCTTCCTTGGGATGATGGTTTGTGATTTTTTCTACATCTTCATATGAACAAGCGCCCACTCAGGCTGCATAAAAAATTTCCTAAAAAAGTCACACTGGTTACCTTGCTAGAGACCGGAGAGCTTCAAATGGATATACCTAATAGAGTTTTTGCAGAATTGGGGGAGCAATTCAATCAAGAGGCTCCTTTGCGAGGACAATTGTGAGAGAAATGATGAATACATGATAGAGTGGATTCAGACATGTAGACTTTGAAGTTGGTGAGTTGACAGGCAATTGATCATCATCAATCATCTTCATAATAATAGTTTGTTGGATGATGGGTGATTGAGTGGAGAAGGGTTTGGATCAATATGGACTCTTGAGGCCACACTCTCTCCCTGTTTTTGTGTGTCTGGAAGGAATGATTGAAGAAGTATGAGCTCGCTTGTTGGAAACTGGGCTATTTTAGATATGGATTGATTGAGTCCAAGTATTGTTGTAGTAAGTTTATAAGGGGCTCTCTTGCCTTCCATTATTGATGACTTCCATTTGTTTGTTATTGTTAGTTAAGCTTTATCCACTGTTCAATTGTTTCCATCTCCCTCTCTACCCTTGACAATCCTGAGAGACTTTTTCCTTTTGTTGGCCTTGCCTTGGTAGGCAAGGATAATATTGTGTCTAGATTCATGATAGAATATAGTAGCTTAAGGGATTTTGGCCCCTACTAGGTTATAGTTCTTATTTTATAGGAGGATTTTAAAAAGATGATATTTTGGCTCGTGCTGAAATTTGAGATTAGTTATAGAGTTCTAATGTCTTGAAGGATTTTGGTTTCTTGAAGAGAATTTTTTTGAAGATTATATTTTTGCATGGTGAAATATTTGAGTTTCCATAATTCTTCTTTGCCTTAAGATATGTTATAATGTGAATGGCAAGGCTTGCCACAGTGTGACACATCCCTTGTTTTATTAGGGGGGCGGCGGGCAGGGCGGACTTCTCTCTGGTGCTCAGGTGGAATTTCTCACTCCAAACTGGACACATGCAAGTTCCATGGAATGAATATCTTGCTCCTGAGGGTGGTGGGTAGCCTACTGTGCTCCAAGGCAATCCCGATTGTAAATTTAAGGCAAAAATCCAATGGGCATTACAAAATGCCTGCAGTCATTTATTTTATTTATCTCATTATTTTCCAGTGATACGCGGAGGTGGGTACCCAACTGGGTATCACTGGAAAAAAAAACTTTTAAAAAAAAAACAATGGGCTTTGCAGAGTGCAAATGTCCTCAGGCCAGGGCATTCCCTAAATAACTGGCCCCCAAGCCTCTCCAGCTCTTGGGGGTTGTTACCCTACACTCTGAGTCCTTGTTCACTGATGGACAAATGGGGATCTTCAGCTGGACCATGGAATACACAGACTAATAATTAAATAGCACAAACTGAATGTAAATTGTCACATTCAAAAAGATACAAATCACAACCTTCTCCAAGTTTAATAATGTATAGTAAAACCTAGAATTACCCATGTAGAAAATTTAATCAATTGACTGTTTTGTACAAGAAAATTGCCTATAGTCACAATCTTGTAAGGGTTTAAATGGAATGTGACTATAAACATTTAAATGACAATTTGTTAGTGTCACAAAAAAAAAGTGGTCACCAAAGGCTTGATTATAAAAGGGGTTTACTGTTTTTTTTTTAAAAATGCAATGGGAGGGCCCTTACCCAGCACAATATTTTGGCCACAATGAACCAGCACCCACCAGTGCACCATCCATGGATTGTTAGTAGGTAGGTAATAAAAACAGCCCTTAAAAAACCCTAAAAACTACCTACCTAAGGTTTTTAAGGGCTATTTTTACTACCTACTTAAAAACCCTAAAAACAATCTGCTTGAGGGTTGTTAGTAGGTAAGTAGTAAAAAAGAGCAACTGAGGAACTGGAACACAACAGAAAACTGTTTCCTGAACATTTATCATCCATCCTTCACGGTGCACTGGTGGGTGCTGGTTCACTGTGACCAAAATAGTGGGACCTTCTCTTATGCTGAATCCGGCAATCATATTGGCCCGGAAAAAAAATAAAATCAACCCAACACACAACAACCCTACTCTGCTGAACATTGAAAATAATGATCCCTTTCTACTGTTTCCATTGGTCCTCTAAAATTATCACAAACCCTACCAAACCCTATTTATATATTTTAAACTTTAGTTCACTCTAGATAATTAAAATAAATAAATTCAAATCACCAAATCCAGCAATTTCATTGGCCGTAAAAACATTTTTTCTGCACACCTACACCCAAGCCTATTCAACACTCTGAGTATATTAATACACTAATATTATAACCCTTGTCTGTATACAGACCTGAGGGTTAAAAACACTTGGGGTACACAGAAAGCAGGTTGGTGACTGTTGTTGGATCACTGTGACCAAAATTAAATGGCGGGTAGGTAGGAGAAAAAAAGGGTGAGGTAAGTAGGTAAAAAAAAACTTGGGCATGAAAAACTACATACACAGAAAGCAGGCCGGTGGCTCTTGGTTCACTCTGGCCAAAACAGAACGGTGAGTAGGTAGGGGAAAAAAAAAGGCGGGGTACGTAGGTAGATAGGTAAGTAAATAGGTAGGAAAAAAGGCTGATGTAGGTAGGTAAAAATACATGGGCATGTGAACTACATACAGAGAAAGCAGGCTGGTGGCTATTGGCTCACTCTGGCTAAAATAAAACAGTGGGTAGGTAAGAAAAATGTAGGTGGGTAGGTAGATAGGCAGGCAGGTAAGAAAAAAGGGTGAGATAGATAGGTAGGTATGTAGGTAGGAAGGAAGGAAGGATGGATAGTAAGAGAAGAGAAGAGAAAAAAACCGGAGCAACAGTTTTGTTTTGTTGTTTTGTTGGACCCCCATGTTTTGTCCGCATGTCTGCAGCGGAGCGGGTCGCGCTCGTGCGCGCGAGTGAGTCTACAGTGAGATTGCATTGCATTATGAGTGCGGACCTTTTCATAGCGGATATGGTGACAATGAGACTCGAGAGCGTAGAGGAGAGGAGAGGAGAAGAGGAGGATCGAGAACCTGAAAGAAATGGTGTTTTTTTTT
>Ga0209611_10001520_pt1 | contig 39844 bp, 22 predicted proteins | sample S1TSphgellanicum_3_FD_187693 | JGI IMG/M metagenome (GOLD analysis project Ga0209611, IMG submission 187693) | Host-associated microbial communities from peat moss isolated from Minnesota, USA - S1T2_Fc - Sphagnum magellanicum MG (SPAdes) (version 2) | ecosystem: Host-associated > Plants > Peat...
AGACGGTGTAGTAGTACCACCACTAGTAACACCACCGTGAGTAATAGATACATAGGATGGAGACCAATGTTGCCTCCACTCCTCAATCTCAGTAGCATGATCTCTCCGAAATTCATGATAATCATCCATCAGAGGACCCTCCAAGTGCTGAAACAATCCCTTCCATGCTAAGAAAGGTGAGAACAATCTGGCATTACGTAACATTTGCATATCACACCAAGAATCAAACTCTTGAATGAAATCCTCCAACTCGATGGTGCCCATTGCACCCGAGTAACGTCAAGGGCCCTTCATGGCCCTAGAACCTTCGTCCATATCCCAAATCAATGGGGTCGCAATACTAGACGATAATATGGAAGACTTGTTATTCACGATAACTTCATCCTCCTCAACAACCGATGATGTGGGTGAAGGTAATCGATACTTCAACCCACCACGTGTAACTCCACCATCTCCACCATGGTCCCCCACAAGACCACCAAACTGCTCTGTGATGACCCAATCACCAAACCTAGTACCCAAATTGAATCACCACTAAGTACTGTCGACCTCGTGCCCGATTTGCTACTAGAAACGAGTACTCAACTCAACCACCTAGCTGAATAACGGCTCAACTTGTCTAACCGGCCCACCACCACAAGTCGTAAAATGTGCTCCCCACTAACCAAAAGCTCAATTTCCAGCGAAATCCCTAATTTGCCATAGCCAAAAGTTGCGAAATTGGGCTGTGAACATTTAAGCAACCATATCTCCATTGTTCCTACACCAAATGCTAATCTACTTTGACCAGAATGTAGAGGACAACTAAATCTTCCTTCCCTCCAAAACTCAACTGAAAAGAAGGTTTGTGTGCTGAGATATGACTTACGAAAGACAATTGAAAAAAACCTAGGCACAAATCTACACAAACTTGAAATTTTTCGAAGGTCAATACTCCCAATTGGCTTTACCAAAAAAAATCCCAAACAATTCCTAGATGCAATTCAGCCTTCTAGCAACAACTTCACAAAATTGCAGCACCTGATCTTCCCTAGTTATTTAGCTAAAAATTCGACAATGCTTCGGCACTAGGTGTGCACAAACCAGAAAAAACCATCACCACAAAAACAAACATAACGCATAATCCGCTCAATGAAAGCACAATTTGTCTTTGCTAGATTGTAGATCGACTTTTTAGTTACACTCCTACCAATTTTCAGCAACTTTTTTCAAGGAAATTTCCACTTATCTGAGAAATTAATGTTGCTGGTAAACCGTCATTAAAAACTGTCAAACTTTAAACTAGCAACTTCAAATGATCATAACTTTTGATCCGCTGAACGAAATCCAACATTCTTTGGTGTGTTGAAAGCTCTCCTTTTGACACCATCCACTCCCAATTCGACCACACAACCAAAAAACAAAATCACAAAATTTTCATGGTGTAACTACTCCAAAAAAAAAACAGAGTTCTTTGAGTGAAAATGGCACGAGAAAGATCTACTATCATAAAACTCGTAATGCAAACACATATAATCAAGCCAAGCCCACTCCATTCAGAGAATCTAGGTCGATGTTAACGGGACATCATAGTTCAAAGTTTCACTAACTCCAACTACTCCCAACGCTCTAGGCTCAACTCAAAGAACATAGTTCTTTAAGCCCTCTTTCACACTTTATACCCCCACTCACAACATGAGAGTGGGTCCTACTAGAAGAGCCACTCTCCTCTAACCCTAAACTTATAAACCTTAAGTAAGCACTACTTGCTACCATAGCACATTATAGGTTATAGCTAACACACATATGGTCATGACATGTGCATTGATTGACACCTAGTTAATAATCAAAAGTCCCAAGATCTAATTATTCATTTGCACTTGTTCAGTTACACTTCACATGAACCTATAGCAAGGATCCTAACAATTGTTCAATGCATTACACTATGTAGGTGAAATATTGTGATACATGAGTTAACTACAAGACAATAATTCAATTACCCTTGGTATAATGGCAACCATGTCAACCCAAAGAATCAAATTAACAACTTGAATATTACCAATTTAAATTTTTTATTATAATCTTCCCTTTTTAATGGCTTAACAACATCATTAGCTTTAATTAATTAATGTCAATGAAGGGTTTCATTTGCTCTTCCATCCAACCTTTTCTCCCTTCACTAACTAATGAACCGACACACATATTTATGACTATAAACATGAGGAAAACATTGCTTTACATGCAATATATAAGATTTCAACATGGAATTTGAATCTTGAAAGGAATGAGATAACATTGAGAATAGTAACAAAACCAATGACCTTTCAAGTTATCCTTATCCATTGCACCATCAAGATACTGTCCACTGAGATGAAATGCTAGTAAAACCCAACATTGAAACCCACATGTAAGAATTAACACCAACAAGAAAGGAAATTAATGACGTTCAAAAGCTCAATGTAACAAATATGGCACAAAGATGGCATTATTCTCCACCAAATAATTGTGGGAACTTCCAAAATTATTTTAATGTGCATGCACTTGGAAAACATTGAATGTGATTAAGGTCATGACACAACTGATGCATAATCAAATCAGGATTTTGTGGCATAGACCACCCACCTCAATGATTTGCTTCTTCCAAATGTTGATGCCTAATGTCGCCTTTGTAGACACTCCATCTTCTTGTAAAAATATGAATAGCGCTTCTATCAAATGTAAATCCGCTCCTCAACAACATGGTCAACTATTCTCAATTGATGTAACATACATTCATTGGACCTACATTGCTTTTCATATGACTTAACACTGCCTTAAGGTACTTTGCCTCACTCACATCTCTTTTGGATCTAATGCACTTGCATCATGCACTCGAACAATACATTTATTATAAACGGAGTTTAAACCCAAAGAATGATCACAAGTTTGCATTCTTCTTGTGAAAATTTGAGAAAAGATAAACTCATGATTTTTATGTCCATGGTGTGCTTGTAATGACGAAATTCAGACTGAAAAGAATGTCATAGCTCACCACCATAGTTGTTGTGCCTCACTACTCCATAGAAGAAAATATAAGGCAAGGAAAACAGAAGTTGGAAAGTGATGTAAAATGTGAGCACAGATGAGTGTTTTCAGAAAACATAAAACAATAAATCTGCTAAATGGAAAGGGTTGACACGAGTATCTTATTGCCTTTCCAAGCCTGTTGGAGGCAAGTTGATTTCTGCTGGTTGTTATCAACTTGTGCTACTCAAACTAGTGTGTGTTTTCAATAGCAAACCTTCAGACAATGCTCTGAAGATCAATTGGTTTGAGACGTATTCTGACACGTCTCTATAACACAACAACAAAAGGGCACATTTGGATGGCTACAGATGTGGGTCATTGCAAACAGCAATGACCCACCCACAAACCCACCTGCCCATCCACAACAACAGAAAGCTGAACCCTCCTCCTCACAACACGTTGTGTCTAGAGCTTAACCCAAGATTAAACCATTGTTCCATGGAGAATTTTGATCTGGTGTTGGGGAAGTTTTGGAGTTTCAATCGTTGCTTTCTTCCATTGCTCCTCCTTTGTGAGTGGACTTATGGGGCTGGAGATGTAACCGTGTCACCAAAGGTTTAGGTGCTCTTGAGGTCCGATCAAACCCACGCACACAGACATATCCTGCACACATCCCCACATCCATCAACACACAGTCAACATTCCTGGATAGTTACTGCAGCTATGATCCTCCACATACTATGGAACAAACAGCAATAGAAGGGCAAGAAAAAGCACATAACAAATAGAAGACTGAAATGGCTCCCTGATAGTATGTGATTTCGAGATGGTTTCCATGGTTCTGGACATCAATTAAAAATGTTACTACATCTAAATTACACAGAAGTAAGCATAATGTCCACCACCCACATAAAGGGCTCAGATGGAGGCAAATTAATTACAACCCACAATTGCCCTAAATAACAAACACAAACCATCAATGGGTTTTTTTTCTTACATCTTCTTCATAAGTACTAAGACTTCATCAATACTTATGATAGAAGTCAACCTGACAAGAATCGAGAGAATGTGCCAATAAGAAGGTTATTGGTTATTTCAGATTTGACAACAGAACAGCAAACATGAAAATGAAGGAAACCCAAACCCTAAACAAAAGAGGAAACAAGACAATAAAACAAAAATTGAGGAGCTGTTTCAATGACAGCAAAAGGCATACACATGTTCAAGGACAAATTGCAGCAGCAACATGTATAGCATCGACTGTTGACCACATACCATAACATCCCCAATGACTTCATCATTGGTTCAAGGCAAGGGGTGTATATTATTATCGAACATTAAACCATCCCACTGAGCTTCTGTCACAAGACTGGCAGTACTGGGAAAATTCAGCCATGAATTCATTACACTTATAACCATAAGGACCTTCCTGCTCCTAATGGTTAAGTCCAAGATCCCTCCTAGTCCTACCAAATTGTGATCTCCATATGCTTAGGCTTATGATAAGGTTTGCCTCATGCTTTATGTTGGGTAGGGCCCATGGGTGTGGGGAACATTCCGGGGCCCCTCATTTTTGGAATGTCTCCACCCTGGGGCTTTACCCTACACTTATGGCTTATGTTAATGTCAATGTCATACATTAACCAACATACAGAGTTTCTTTCACAAGACCAGTGGCAACAGGAAGACTCAGTCATGATGCTGGCAAGCTCAACAAAACCTAAAAGAAAAGGAGAACAATGAAACTATGAAAAGAACAGAGCCCGAAACAAAATTAAGAAAGTAAGAGTTAAAAAAAAAAAAGACTAAACCAGAAAAAGTTAAAGATAATGAGAGACACAGTGGAGAACCTCAAGAGCAACACCATTTTGAGAATGAAGTGGTTTTTGAAAGCCTACCCACTTAGGATTAAGAAGTCCTTTGAAATACTCATTTTGAAAATTCCAAAGGCAGAAACAGCACATTAAAAATTGGAAAAAGAACTTCATGGGTGTCCTTCATTCTTAGCTTATAAAAAGGCTACTGCCCTGAAGGACCAAAATTAAATTTGTACTTCAAGTTACACCCAAAAATTTCTGATGTTTTGTTCAAGTCTACTGGACATGGATTAAAGTCCGTGGGTCTTTAGTTCCAGAAGTTAACAGCTAAACCCTAAATCCTAAACATGCACTGGAAGAACTGATAACTGCACCATTCTACAGAAGACAAGGTTAGGAAACCCAAGTCCTTGAAACTGTTGGTGTTGCGATTGGACTTCCTCAGTTTCAGGTTCTAAATTTGTACCACTGTTTACATTGAACCAATGGTTTTGGCAAAGAGGCAACAGGAATTGGAGAGGTGGGATCAACCCATCCTTCATTTCTCATGAGAGCACACACTTCAAATTCTGCAGCAATGAAACTATATATTGAGACAGAGAAACACAAAATTAGGCATGCAAGAAGTGTAACATACCTCGCCAAAAGCATGCTTGAATCTCCTGTGTTGTCATACCTGTACAACAATAGATATCCACAAAACCCAAAAAGCACAATTCATTCAATCTCTTTGGAACACATGACTGTGCACTCCCATATGGTTTACATACAGTGATATCTGGATTACAAAACACGTCCAAAGCACAAGGAGAATATCCTCTCTGGATCTCAAGTTCTTATAAATGAAGATTTTTCACTTCTATAATTTGTACAGAAACTCAAAGAAGGGGGGACAGTCAGTTGTAGATAGCAAAAAAGAAATTCCCCATTGCAGCTGATTCTGGTGGTAAACAGACCTCGGAAAATGCTTGTCACAGATGTACCAAAGAAGACAAAGCGGCGCCGCAAGTTCCATAGCAATGTCCGTGGCACTACAATAGGCTGCAAACTGCTTGCATGGTCTGCAAATACCTGCCAGAAACCAGACGTTTCACAATACTAAGGTATTCTGATGGTGGGTTTAAACATTTGGGATGGTTTTCTGAACCCTTTCCAGCCTTGTCCAGTCCCCATTACCTGTTAATTTGAGATCCGCATCCATCAACCATAAGAAGTCAAGAAATAAAGTAGCTTTTATAAGTACTGAGAATTTCTCCGATACACTTATTATTTTGAGTCAACCTGAATAGGATTCAAAGGATCACCTGATTAGTTAGAAGGACAATAGACTTATCTGCAAGGTAACCCTGTCTTTGGGCCCTAGATTGACCCTCTAAACACTGTTTCATCCCTGATTGGAGTGTATCTGTAGAAGGAGTGGAATTGGGTACTGTTTCATGAAACCGGGTATCAGTTCAGAAGATTTGCAGGATCATATTTTTTCAAGGGCTTGATTTAAAGAAGAATACAAGCAGCAGTCAAGGTGGATAAGGTTAAAAAATAACAAAAAAAAACTGGGGGTGAAACTCCCCTTAGGACCAATTTAGGTTAGAAAACTAATTCGGTTCCCTGCTTTTTTCCCCTGTGTACTTTTTTCATCCCGACTTCTCATTTAGTCCCCTGTTTTGGCGAAACTGGTTAAGGACAACTAAAATGTAGAAAGAAAAATGAGCTGAACTTCACTAGAAAAGACTAAGCTACCCCTCTTGGTGATCTGTAAGGGAAAAAACCTGCAGGGGTTAAGAGAGATTGGTACCTCATTCACTTGGAAGTAAGTTCCATTCAAAGGGAAACTGCCTTGCATTGCAGTTCTACACGGCACCTGATTTTGACAAAAAAAAGAGATACACAGCTGACTTTCTATATGTACTCACTCATGACTCACTAACTCATATTGATCTGCTCAAAAGAAAGCTTTCAATTTTCGGTCTTAAATGTACATGCCAGAGTCTGCCAGTATTGATGCCAGATTCTTCATCATATGGTAAAGGGAGATGTTAAATTCAATAGTATTTCTTTTGCAAAACCCATTTTGTAAAAACTCCCAGAAACAAGAGATTAACAAAAATGATATTTGTTCTTTTGTAACTGCTTGGGATTTGACAAACCCAGCAATGGGATCACATCACTACTTGGCTTCTGCAAAAGAATCCTGACTCACCAGGAGTGTGCCTTTGATGGAATCAGCTTCACTGGCAAAGCTTGATGTTGCAAAAGGATTGTCTTCATGATTGCAGTCATCCAGGTTTGGAATGGAACTAGGAACCTCCCCTGTATAATCCACCAGCTCAATCACAATTAGCAGTCTGGCCTGAAGGGTCGCTCAAGTAAATGCTGACAAGTATAGTTGAATTTGCATGTTCCAATTTTTGTGCAACCACAACACAGGTGAAGATGAAGGTTTCCAACAAGAGAGAAAAGGGGGGGTGGGGGGTATGGGATTCTAATGAAACCTGGGCTCCAAATTGCAAGAAGATAGCAACAAGGATCATCAGTTTCTCTTTCATCCATCTGTTGTCCAAAACCCAGAATGAAAGTGTCACAAAAGGGGAAAAAAAAAAACAGAAAAAATTGAAAGAAATAAAAATCACACATAGTGCAAAGCAAAGAGTGCAAAAAAAAGTTATCTTTCAAGAGTGGGGAAAAGAAAAAGAAAAGACAAGAAGAAGAAAACTTACGCCTTCAAGAAGTGGGTGGTGATCAGGGAGTTCATACCTGCAAATCATGCACAACTTTTCTCAAAACAATTTGGACAAAATGAAATCCAAAACTGGGTTGGGTTGAAAGAGATGATTCATGCATGACTAGAAACCCAAGAGAGCATCATAATTAATTGGAGTAGTAGGAAGATATGGGTTGTGATTCTTGTACACATAGTGGACAGTTCGTAGGCGGCCGATGTTTTTCAGCTTAGGTACAGGTATAGAGGCAGCTTCAGGGGGCAGGAGTACAAGCTCCTGAGATGGTGGTGGTGTTACATCGGGCACCAGAACTTTGGATGATGACGAAGAGGATGTTGGCAGATTCTGGAGACTTGTTTCAGATGCCCCAAGTTGCACATCAACAATTGTCATGATTGTTGACCTTGGTGATAGATCTTGCTTTGAGCTGTCCGTCCTTGTGAATGTCAAAGTAGATGCTGGTTCAGATGGTGACGAACTGTTCCCCAAGTCTTGTAATGTTGTGTTGTTGTTCAGGCCTGACCCTGTTGTTGCAGATGCTGTAGTGCTGAACAAAGAAGAAGGGCTGGGCAAACTATGACTGTAAGCAGTTGTTTGGATGGCGTTGTTGTCTTGGTGCAGCAGTGAAGAAGCTCCTGCTGTGTTTGATTTGTCATCTATATACAACTCTAGTCTGTCATCCTCAAGCTCTACAGCAAGTGGGTAATCTTCAATATCGTAGTCCCACACATCATCAGATTCAGGTGTCATTGGCTCCTCAATGATGGGTTCACAGCAACCTTGTGAGCCAGCTACATTACTGCTTTGAACTAGCAATTGAAGGCCTTCTGTTGCAGCAGCAGCAGCAGTAGCAGCAGCTTCAGTGGCCATTGAGTTGGTTCCCTGTGGCAATGCTAACGTTGGAGAGGTGCTTGGTTTCTCAGGAGCAGGCAATGCCTGTTTAGCACTGTTCACATCATTGTGACCATCAGCACTGAATAAGAAAAAAATTGGCTAACTTCCGGTATCTGTTGAAAATCTCATCACTACTCTGTAAAACCTAAGGAAAGCTCATGTGGAAATGCTTGGCACTTGGGAAGAAGGTAACCATCTGAAAACACCATAAACAATTGCCTCAAATATTACTGTATAAATTTACCCTTTTGAGGAGCAGAAGTGCACCTGGAAAGAGCACTGGCAAAATGCTTGCACTCAGCCTTCATCGGGCATGCATTGCAATTGGGCTTGCTCTTGGTGCAAAAGACCTGCAAAGTTCAGTCCAAGCATATCTCAGGGGTTTTTTCCCTTTAAAAAAACAAATATTTATCTTTATTTATATTTTTTCAATTTTGTGATGTAGCCACACTGGTGATCATCTACAAGAGGAATTAGCCAAATTTGGCTACAAGTCAGAGAGGAAAGTAGAAAAGAGAGAGAGAGAGAGAGAGAGAGAGGAGACCTTTCCGAATGTGATCATCTGGTAGTGGAGTTCATACCTGCAAGATTTCCTCATCAGTCATGTACCTATGGAACCCAAACATTCAAGTGTCTGTAATCATTCAAGAAAAAAATTTACAATTACAGGGGAAAAAGAAAAAGAAAACATAATCTCTCATGAGAACATATGGATTTGATACTTTACAGAGTCTGTTGATCGAGTGTGCAAAGTCGGGGCCACAAATATTTTTGGATAGTCGCCTGTACTGGATACCTGAACAGGTAAAAAGTGAAAGAGGAAAAACATTGGAAATTGGTACAAAGGATGTGTGCAATTTTTATTATGTCCCTAATGAAACAATCCAGTAATTGTTTGAAGTTTTGTGGTGCAAACCATTTCTTCAAAAAATTAAAAACAAAAACATTGACTTGGAAAACTGTACACCCACTTGTCAAAACTTGGACTTTTTGGTTCAAAAGTATGCTCCTTTCCTAGAGCTGATGAGGGAGACACAAAGAAGACTGAACCCTAAACCCTAAGCCCTTCTGAAAAGCTTGGAGTCAATTTGGTTAGAAATGATCGTCACTTGTCCTAACTATGGAAACAGAAATCAATTGAGAATAATGGGTTGGGGTCAAAATTACAATTCTAATAGGTGCAATTGAAGTTCCTCTGGCAATGGTTCAAGTGGCACCCAACCCAGTCGCACACATATACGCCCAACATTTGTATCCACCTGGAATACGATCTCAAAAAAGAGCACAGATTAGGCTCTTTTGATGGGTCTTCTCATGTGCTTCCAATCTGCAACATCCTATTATTGTCATGAGTTCGTGAAAGCAAGAACTCAAAACTGGTTTCCAAGACAGTGTCTTTCAACTTACAGGAAATGCAAGCTGGTGGAGAGTGAGAAGGCGAATGCACTCCACACTTTTGAGGCCCAGTCCCCGAACACTCAGAAGAAACTCTCTGCACACAAAGAAAAATGCACCCACCCATATTAACTGTCAAGAAGCCGAAAAAATTGTCAGTCTGCACAAAATTTTGTGTGCTCCCGACAGTTGACCATAATGATAGTATATCTCTTCAGAAAAAATACTAGCATTGAGGAAAACTTGGGTGCCACATGGAAATAAAATTTCAATGACAAAGAATGACAGGAATGCATGCTAAATGCACCAAGCTTATGTGAATGCAAAAACACCTTACTTTGCATCATCAGTGGGAAGGGAGTGCAGCCATTCCAGATCAATGCCACCATGCTCTTTTCGAATCCTTTCAAGAAATGCCTGCAAAGCATAGTAGTCCCTTGACAATCAAAGTCTCCACAGTAGTAGAATCATGCCAAAAAAACACAAACTACAAAGAGGCCACAGAGATATTGTAACATCTGTAGTAAACAAGGGAAAAATAAACTATATCAAAGTGTCAAGAGTCACAACAACATCAAAAGGAGAGTTAGAAAATGCTGCAGATTTAACAATTCAAAAAGAAATTTCATGTTCAGCTGACACATTTGGATCACTATTACAAGCATATTATCATCACCAGAAGATTCTGTCGTATAATGTGGTCAAGAAGAAATGACATAATCTGCCACCCTGGACCTTAATATAATGCAGATCTACACATATGGGTGAGATTTGAAAAGGCCATGGCATGATCAAAAACACTGGAAGCAAAGAAACAACCTTGATGCGACCAGCAAGAATCCAGTTGAGACCACGTTCCTTAATCACGCCTGCAACAACTTCAACATCAGCATGATGAACAGCCTCCCAATCAACACCATCCTCATTCATGCACGTGCGTGCAGGCAGTGCTTCTGTCCTGCTGCCATCTTCATGAACTGTCTCACACTTCACCGCAAACTGAGATCTCAGAGCTTCCCAGTCAAAAGTCTTTTTAGAAGACACTTGGCTTTCCTCCAACCTTGCCCTATCTGCACCCGTCAAACCATTTGGGTTGTATTTGCCTCTTGATACCTGGTCACCTCCATTCACAAGTTCTCTGTTTGTCTCACTCTGATCTACTATTGGTTGCAACGAGAGTAGATCCAGTTGTGCATTGATGCAGACTGCTTCTGATGAACTGGATTCAAGTGAATTCTCTGGTGTAATTGCAATCGGAGCAGCAGCAGCAGCAGTGCTTGTGTTGTGAAGAGTTGGAAGTCCACTTTCCTTTCCATTGACAATTGATGATGAGCCAACAGAAAATGCTGGAATGGGTTGCTGAATGATGATGCTGCTGCTGCTGCTGCTGCTGCTGTTGTCATCAGCCTGGTGTTTTGTGTTGTCCAGATGGACTTGTGTACAGTTTGCAAACTTCAGTGAGCTTATGTGCATCTGCTCCCTGCAAGAAGATTGTTCTTCTGCAACTCGAGATTCCAATGCAGGCAGAGGATTGCTCTCCTGATAGTCTTGGGAGTAGGCATTCAAAGCTTCACTCATCTCCTCCACCATCACCATAGGCTCATGCCAGTTAGGACCAGCCAATTGTTGTTGAACAGGCAATTGTTTCAGCTCCTCATGACTGTTCAAACTGTGATGGGGATGGAGACTTCCACAAAATTTATCGTCAACGACTCCATTATTATTAACAAGTGTTTCTTGAGCTCCTCCATCTGCAAGCCGTTGCTCTTGAAGATTCAAAGATGGTGGTGCAATAGCAATGTCAGCAGTGTCACTCATCATCTGCTGCATCGACCTGGAGCATCCATTCTCCAAAGGCTCATCACCCATTTCCTCTGGGGCTTTAGTTTTCAAGGGCCCTCTGAAACTTCGGCCTGGAAATCGAGCTCGCATGGACATGAAAGCTGAGCTGCAACAGTGCCATGGAAAAACAAGGAACAGTTCAATATCAGTTCAATAAACCCTATACCCTAAACCCATTTCAGTTGCCACCTGTGTTTTCTTTAAGATTTTCTACTACAGCTGTGTTCCACTCTACATCACAATCAGAGGAGGTGATTTTCAGGAGTGGGGTTTTAGGGTTTCTCATTGAGCAATGGAATCTGAACATTGACAGTTCAACTCAGTCCAAGAAAGTCATCATCACCTGGAGAGAACATCATTGACATTTTGTGTCAGAAATGCTCCTACCACAGAATCCACGATGGAGCCTTTCCATCGTGAAAAACTCCGGTCACCTTGGACCAAGTGCATGCGGGAGATGAAAGTTTCTGCTTGAGCTTTCATTGCACGCCGCTCTTGTTCCCACTTCAACTCCTTGTCCGCATCCATCTCACTTTCCTGATTCCCACCCCTTCCCATCAACAGCTTCCAGACTCGCATTGTCTCTGTGTCAAGGACCACTTTGGGCCTTGGCTTCCTTCTGCGCAAAGGAAGGAAGGGACCGTCATAAGGGACTAACCCTCGGGGCTCTTTTCCCTTATATGGAACTATCTGGAGTCCAGCTTGATCATCTTGTTGTTGTTGTTGTTTTTGTTTGTGTCTCTGTTTCACTGCTTTTGTTTTTACAAGGTGGCCTGGCAGTGACAGCCCCAAGGTCATTTCATCCAGTACCATCAGCTGCTGTCCTTGTGAAGAAGAATTGGAGATTTGTTGCTGTTGAACAACAACATTTGACTCCGTTTTATGAAGCTTGCACTCCTCCACAAGCTGCTGATCTTGCACATCTTCAAATGCCCAGGGATCAGACTGAAAGAAACGGGACCACAGGACCATGAATCTGTCTTTCTCATGCTCGGGGAGATGCTGGAGGACATAGTGAAACACAAGCATGGGTGACAACGAAAGGCCAGGTAATGTCATCAAAGCTCTGACATGACAAAGGAGTTGCTTATCATCCATCATCTGCTGTGGTGGAACAAGAAGCTCTTGAGGAGGACAGAGACTCTCAACAAGCGAATCCATCCTTGGGAAGCTGCTCCTCCTTTCCATCATCATACAAGGCTGCCATTCAAATCTAGACATGGAAACTGATACTAATGCACTACTGTGATTGACATCATAACCAGATTCTCTTGTGCAATTGTCCAGCTCATTGTACACAGTTTCCTGGTTTTTTATGTCACTAACCAAACTCTCAAGTTGTCCACCATCATTATTGCTGATCACATTGAGCCTTGACACAAGCTGCTGGTGTTGTTGTTGTTCTCTCCAAGTAAATCTATTCTCTCCTGGAGAGGACATCCACTGTTGTGCTGCTGCTGATGAGAAGTGAGATACAGTAGTAGTTGTAGTAATAGAGTTTTCATGTGATTGCTGCAACTGGGATGGCAGCGGCACATTTATTGGTGCTTCCACAAATCTACACCTTGAACTTGGACTGTCTGTTCGTGGCTGGAAAAATAAATTGTTGGAATCATTTACAAAGTTTGTGGGTATACTATTAATCATCCTGTTGTTGTCATTCTCCTCTGCTGGGAGCTCCTGGAACTGATTTGCTGCACAATATTCACTATGGTATAACCTTCCCTCTGATGATGCGGGTTCAGAGTTGTTGAACTGTCCCATGAGTGACCTCCTCACAGGGCCCTGAGAATGTAAGGGTTTGTCAAATGTATACAACCCTGAGCTTGAGTTTTGACTCATAAAGGTATTCCCTCCTACTGGAGACCTTGTACTGCACCCATTATTGTTGTTGTTGTTGTCGTCGTCAGATTGCAACATTATTGTTCTATTTGTGTCATATGATTCTGTTGCTCTCACCCCTCTTCTCATCTCATCAGATCTTGCAAATGGTTCCTGAGAGAGCCTGGAGGAGGAAGACAACACATTGAGCTTATTTGCAGCAGTTGAGTGTTGCTCTAGAAAGGTGGAGATGACAGCACCTCCTCCTCCTGCTCCTCCAACTGAAGCAACTGGTCTGTCATGCACATTGTTCATAGAGGATGTGACGGAAGTCAAAGACCCGACACTCAATTGATGCTCCATCAATGGTTCTGCTTCATCTGGTTCTGCTCTTCCTAACAATGAGCGCTTCACCAACGATTCATTAACCATAATGACATTAGAGCTGTTGTTACAAGCATTGTACTCCATGATCCCCCCCAGATTTTCCTCAGATCCCCCCCAACCATCATGACTAGAGAACTTTGTATAGCTCCTCTTCAGACTTGCACTGTTAGCCACCACTGAAGAAGGTACAGCAGCTACTCCAGAAGGTACCACTCCAGCTACTGTTCCTCCCTCACAGGTAACATCTACAAGCTCAAAATTGTACTCAGTCAGTCAATCATGCATGCATGCAGTCTACATCATTTCAACTCCTGGAGAATCATCATGTTCTGACTAGTACAAAAGTTTCATCCTGAAAGAAAGATACCAGAGAATCTAGATACTCTGAAACATTGGTTTGTGGCACTCAATCACAAAGTAAAGCTCAAGCCACTTCCCCAAAAAACATGAATCTCAATTTTTACACAGAGAATTGTTTTGCAGAGTTTGTAGCCTTACCACTTCCATGTCCACCATTCAATGTTTTCTTTACTCTTCTTCCATTTGTCTTCTTTTCTTGGCTACCCACTTTGCTCACTGTACGAGGTTTAGGACAGCGCTTATCCTTTGCAACTTTTGGGGTGTACTTCTTCCTGGCTTTGACAATTGATACTTTGTCTTGCACACCAGGGACTTGATTAAGGTCAAATATGCCCTCCTGCTGTGACCTTTCAAGGACACCAACATCATCCGGCATCCCAAAAGGCTTCTCAACTAAGCTTATTCCTCCCTCTTGATTTGCATGATTTTGGGTGATGCCAGAAACAGCAGACTCCACAGTGGCTTCTGGTAAAAAACTTGGGCTGATGCTGCCAGGAAAATAGACATGAAGATTCATGCTCGATTGGGGAGTGGTATTGTAGTCTAAGGAAGGGAATGTGGATGGAACTCTATGAGATGACATCTCGAAGCAGGATGAGGGTCTTTGTTGTTCCAGAATACGGTCTATTGTTGGTGTGGCGGAGCTTGTCCCAAAGTTGCTTTCAGTGGCCATGCATTTCATCATGTTAGTGTCATGCACAACATGAACATCTTCGCCATGTGTCCCTCCTCCTCTTTGGTGCTGAACAAGACCCATGGTCTGTGGAATGGAAGCTCCATGCAAAGCATGCAAATGGGTTGATGCAAAACCTGGCCCTGTCAACAAGGTCTGGCTTGAGTTGGTTACCGAAGAAGCCTTATTGGAAAGATCCCAACTTGTCTCATGCAACTTGTCTCGCACTCCCATAAAGCTATTGTCTTGCACTCCCATAAAGCTATTGTTTTGCACTCCCATGAAGCTTGATGACTGCCGAGCACTTCAAAAACTCCCACTGTCATGAGGAGGTGGCCCCCCAAGGCAGTTGTTTCCTTGAACGGTAGTTTTGCTCTTACCTTAAAACAGCTGAGGAGGAGGAGATGTGGTGTTGGTTGCAGATAATCCATTAAAGCTTGGGACAGCAAACAAACCAGCCACAACGTCACCACATGCAGTTGAGTGCATATCTCTCATGAAAGGTTCCATCAAGATTTGCACTTGGAATTCAGGCAGTCAGCTACTGAAAATTGCATTTAATCCAGTCCTTCTGTTTCTTGGGGGGTTCCCTGATTCAGAATGGCAGCCAGCAACCAATTTCATAATTGATCCGGAAATGGTTATCTGCCAAATGCTCATTCCAAAGCTTCCAGTTTGCCTTATGCAAACTTCTGATCACATAACCCTTCTCACTCTTTCCTTCCTCTCCACAATTCTATATACCCTCAAAAAACCTCTTGTATTTCTTCTGTCCATCCTTACCACTCTACTACACTGCCATCTTTCTGCAATAATCTACCATCTGGTTACTTGGCCAGATTCTTAAAAATGTTGGATTCCATCCTCCTGTATTGAAAGGTGCTTGCATGAGATCTCCTGCAGAAAGAAGTAACATGAAAAAAAAAAAAAATGGAGATCAAAGAAGTTCAGCATGTGGGTCAAAGCAAACAGCAATTGAAAGCAATCCAAGACTTTTTCAAGAGCACATGGGCATAGTCTTCTGCCACATTCAAAAACCCAACAAAGCAGAAACTCTATATGATCCAATCTCAAACAGTTTTCATTGAGCATACTCAAAATTTCCCCCTCAAACTTCTATTCCAAACATCCAGTTTACTCTTCCAAACACATGATGCATTCTTCCCTAGATTTTCCTCATTTCCAAAAAAAACTCAGAAACAAATTGTAAACTCTAATTAGCCATCAGAGCTTCTTCAACTCCTCCTCCTGCTATCTATTCAGAGAGTGAAGCTTGTGTGCTTACTTACGAACTTGCCTCCTTCCCTTGACCCCTTTTCTCATATGCACCCACTCACTCACCCACCCACCCACCCAACAACCTTCCTTCCTTCCTTCTTGACATGCCAATTGCTGATTAGCCATAATCAAGCTCATCTTCTGTTTTGTTGTCATCTGATGCTGAGCTTCTCTTCAACCACCCACCAACCCAAAACACCCAAAACACACTCTCACACACACACACACACACACACACACACACACACACAATCTCTCTCTCTCTCTCTTTTCTCAAGGCTTCTTTCTCATCATGCGCAAAACTGCAGCTTCCTCCTCCAGCTCAAACAACAATTTCTTTTGCTGCTGCTGGTGGGTACTACACAAAAGCATTGTGCATACAAAGCAACTAAAGCTTTTAGGGTTCTACCAGTGATCTTTTTGCAGATGACTTGGCTCTAATCAATCATACTTGCTCCTATAATAACACACTCCCTCCCCCTCCCCCCAAACCCACAACAACAGTAATCCTCACTCCAACTCTGCCACTCCCTACCCAAAAACACAGACACACACACACACACACAAAGACCAACATACTCTCCAAACTTCAAGTAACCTCTTCCTTGTAATATTTTTTCAACTACCCAATTCTTTTTTCTTCTTTTTTTTTGTCCCCTCTCTCTCTCTCTCTCTCTCTCTCAAGTTTTGTGCTTTTTTTTTTTTTTTTTTTTTTTTTTTGGGTTGTTGGATTCCTGATCTGTTGGAAAGGGAGGATTAATGCTAATTGTGTGCCATTACTGAGCTAACACTTTTTTTTACATTGAAGTGGATGAGACCATATAATTTACCTCACATTTGTGTCATGGACCAAGGCCTACCATTGTCGAAGAAACCATATATTCTTTCTTTTCTGTAATAATACCATAGTACCTTGATGATTTCAACATAATTTTTTTAAAATAAAAAAATGCTAATATTTATAATTTAAAAAATTTCCCAAAAGAAAATTTGTGAAGAAAATTGAAATTTTTTTTTGAAATATTTGGCAATATTTTAATTTTGGAAATGAAATCTTCAAAATTAATCAATTATTCAACAAAAATGTGTTCAAGTACCTTATTACATTGTTGTTCTTATTTTTTCAATGGTACTTATGAAATAAACATCTCCACCCTAAGCATTTGTTCATGAAAAAAAAATGTTCATGAAACACAAAACTTGCATTGTAATTTAAGAAACAATCATTAATAAAATTTGAGATTACAAATGTTGAAGCTATGGTTGCCAATCCAAAAAGAGCAAAAATAACTAAAGAAACAAAATAAATGGTGAAAATGAGAGAATGTTGTGACAGCTCAAGCCCAAGCTACATAATAACACATGATTCCAACCATATTGAAGAATATCACAATTTTAAAGGATTTAAAATTTTATGGCACTCTTCATGATGCTAAAAAACTTGTTGCAAAATGAAAAAGTTTGTGAGTATTTCAATTTGCAAACTCCCAAAAACAAAAAAAACTTGGAGAACTTCGGATTTGACTTTGACAACATGTTATGAGTTTATAATAACTTTAAGTCTAAAACAACCTACAACTCCCTTGGGCATATTCACAATCATGGTACCCAAAAGGATGGTCTAATGAAAAAATGATTGCAAAGGATTATTTTGGATTTTTATTACATTTATTATTTCATGATTATAATGGATTGGTATATGACTATAATTATAATGATGTCATGTTAATTTAATAAAAAAATTCAAGAATAAATTGAATATAATATTGATGTCCTTTTGAGTCCTTTTAAACAATTTGAGTCCTTGTTTTAATTGTAATTTTCATCTTAAAGGAATAAAAATGAATGTATTAAACAATGCAATTGATTTCAATTTTCTTTTATGGATAAATAATGAATACATCTATGTTTGGCAATGTTCATATAATGCATTTGCTTAAATAATGTAGAATATAAGAATTTTGAAAGCTAAAAAATTCATGTTAAAAGGGTTACAAACAAAATGATTTTTTTTTTTTCCCCATTTGGTTGATTTTTTTTTATTGATTAGGCTTCGAATTTGTGGCCCCAAGTGTTGACAAAATGTGGAGGAAATTTTCATGCAAAAAAACATGTTAAATTGTATAAAAACTATTTATATTCATTTTTTGCATTTTTGCATAAATATTTATTCATAATTACATACACATGTGAAAAATCACCAACACCATGAAAATTATCATAGTTTGAATCATCCAATATCTTTCACTTAAATTTATTCCATTTAGAATTTTTATGTGGAAGATAGCAAAAACAAAGTCTTTGAATCCTATGGCGAAAAAGTGGTACCTTAATTATGAATATGCTTCCTTATAATGCATCAACACATCCACAACAAATGGCACCTAACAAAATTTCTCCATTAGCACCAAGGTTTTTTTTCAATTTCATGAGGTAGGTGGATTACTGATCCTTCATAAAAAGATTTAGCCAAATTTAGCTACAAATCAAAGAAACAAATATATATTTTTTGAAACCATGTTATGTATTAGTAAATTGTAAGGATCTATAGTCTAAAGATGTTGATCCCAACATTTTTTCCTAGAAATGTGGTGAATTTGTGGGATTTTTCTTTTAAATCTTTTGTAACAATCACAAGCCTTTTTTTTTGTTGTCAAGTGATGAAATTTCACCCAAAAAACATATTAATAGTCATTAGTTGATAAAAATGTTGGGCAAATATATTGATTTTAATGTATTAGCAAGGTAAATGTATATTCAATTTCTTTAGAAAAACATGCATTACCTAGGTAGAATATATGAAATTTTCAAAAATATACACCAACCAAACATGGTATATATGTTTTAAAAACTTTAATCTTTGTATGGGCAAAAGACCACCATTTTTCCTTTTATAGGATAAAAGTAAAGGTACATATTTATTATTTTTTCAAAGTTCATCATTATGTTTTTACTTGCATATATTTACATGGATAGAGGACAAAGGAATAACAAATCAGTCAATAATCATGTTTATAACCTACACCACTAACTCTAGCATGTTTCATAGGATGATCTACAATTTTCATGTTTAGATTAAGCAAGTTGTCAAGGAGAAACAATCTTTATCAATTTTCATGTGTAGAAACAACCAAACAAAAACAAGATTCCATATACGAAAATATTAATTAATCTTTTTTAAAAAATGATATATTTTCTTTTTACCTTCTTTAAAACACAATACTAAGTAAGGGTAAATTGAAATATATATCAATTCAATAAAATAAGTGTTGGATATATAAAAATTACTTACTAACCAAGTAGTGTAACAACAAGGTATTAAAAAAATTACTAGTTGAATTTAGTGTACACATAAATACCTTTTTAAATATCCATGGGTATATGTAGGTAGTAGATATACCCACCCAACATTAATTGAGACCCCCAAAATTGAAACAAACATAACCAATTGACATAAAATCTAATAATGGAAAATGAAAGGTTTGAAATTTTGTTTCATTGTATTGTTGTGAACCCACAAATGTTCAATGAATGTACATTTCATTGAACAAATTTGTGCATTACCATTATTTATTTCTTCTACTCCATTTTAGTTGAATATTTTTCAAAACTTGTTCAAAATCCATCCATGTTAAACAACATCTTTGCACAATCTTTATCACCTTCATCATTGTTCAACTCAATGGAAATTCTACTAAGCAAAATTTACTATCATGCAAATCCATGTCAGAATGCACAATAATGTAAGTAATCAAAGAATGTGAACAAGGAATGGCAATCACAAAATGAGAACAAAAAGTGATGATCAAAAAATGAAAACAAGAAATGGTGATTCACATAATAGGAAACAAAAAAAAGAATGTGTAAATAATGGGGGCGTGGGAGTAAGAGTGAATGGTGAAATCCTAAGAGAAAAGATTTAATGGAAAACAATGTTAGGTATGCATGGGGAACAAAGAGGGCTTTGTGATAACCTTGTACCCTACACCTTCACATCAATAGCCATTTATGTGATAATGGGATGAATGTCATGTTAAAGATGTAGATCTTTATGTTACATGAAAGCATGAAATGTACAAATTTTGTATTCCCAAATGGAATGTAAGAACATTTACAACAATGGATTGAATCAAATTTAAATAAATACCCAAAAACACAAAACATATTTGTTAACCTTAACATAATTTCAACAAGAATATTTAATGTATTGAATAGGAAAGACATCCCAAGATGAAACATTTCAAGCAACCACCCCATAGGTAACCATTCAATAAACGTATCCATGTTTTCTTTCATATGAAACTAGTACTCAACTTAACAACTTGCAATGTTTTCAAATTTTCAATCCATTTCCATATAACTACATGAGTTATAAAATGTTATTAAAAGATCAATTACATTTTTGCTTTCATTTTTGTTTTCACCTTTGTACAATATGAAACATCACAACTACCACCACAATCCTCAAATATTGTCTTGTATTTAGGATTATTCCAATTAATATGTCTAATGCTATTGAAAGGGTTGTCATCTCCAAAAGTGGGAACACTGATTCTTGAAGATTGAAGAGCTTCCAAGTAAAGTATAATAGCTCCCAACAAATAATTATTGTTATCTTTAACAAAGTTCTCAAATGTCTTGACAAAAATCTCATTAAATGGCCCATTCAAAAGGCTTTTATATGGGGTATTCCTAGCACACGCATTTAAATATTTAAAAAAGAAAACATCCAAATTCTTGTGAAAAACATGCTTCTCAAGATTGGAAGACAAAAAATGAACATTTTTTGTGTAAGTCTTTTGGCCAAGTATCCTAAATAAGTCAATAGCAATTTTCAATTTCACATTTGATTTGATCAAGATAATTATTAATGTTGTGGTGTTGGGTTGTAGACCATATGTACACAATAAACTGCGCCATACACCTTTCTAGGAATTTTTTCAATCCAAGCTTCAAAACAACAATTTGAATCAGAATGGGAGGTCTCCAATATCTACTTACAAGGCCCATCTTTTGACCTATCTAGAACCTTGTAGCAACAATCCATTTAAGTTGAATATAATATTAACATGATCCATTTCAAGAGATGGCGAACCAACCACAGGACTCAAAGATGAAAGTAACTTTGCTTTGCCATCAATGCGCTTGAAATATTGTTGAAGTATCTACATCCTTAGTAACCCCATTGAGTGGGGTAATCTTCAGCAATTTCTTCATGTGAATTAGGTGCCATTTCAATAACCTATTGAAACATAAGATTGATCATACTTTTGATTCTATGTCATGAAGGGTCAACATATAAACATCACGAAAAATTATTTACCAATAAGGACACTCAGTCAAGTGTCACAAATTTTAGATTCATTAACTCATTTCAACCTTTGTTGTTGATAACTAGATATTACAACAATTGGGTTGGGTAATGTAAGGTAGACATGCCTATCATTGAACACAAGTCAATAACTAGATATTTATCCATATAATCTTCATTTTTGGTTTTTTTTAATGATCTTCATGGCTATAGGTGCACCTAGTGCAGGTTTACAATATCTTTTAAACATTAGGCAATTGAATGACAAAAAAGTAAAAGTTTAAAATTTGGATATTTTAGGATTACAATATTTATAACATCTTCAAGAGTGCCAAACTCAATTGTGTTGGTGTCACTATTCAACATAAGAACAAATGTTACCCCACCCCACCCATAAATATGAACTTTGAATAATATTTTATTATGACACATTTAAATGTGTTCACATGTAGCCAATCACTATGATGAGATGGTTGTTCATACCGCTCTTGTGGAAGAATGTAGTTGTCATGCATTATTAGATCAATGCCCAACACTATTGAAACTAAACAAGTCATAGACAAAAACATGCACACAAATATTTCATGTTACAAAATATTAGATTACATGCAAATTACAAGAATCCAAGTTCAAAACACAAACAAAGTACAAAACAAACATGGGATCAAACCAACATCCTCTTGTTCCTTGATGTGCTTTGGAATTTCATATCACAAAAGATAAGACTCCAAAGCCACACCTTAGGGATAAAACCTTACAAATTCATAAAATAGTTGGAACCTTATTCACATTGGACACTTTTTGACAATGTAAATAAATCCTATAAAAAAATAATGTTTACAATAATATCCTAACATAGTATTCAACACAGTTTAGTGCCCTAATTGATCAATTTTCACATTATTTTACTATATATTTTTTCTAATTTCAATTCTTAATCAAAAGACTTGAAAATGTCATGACCAATGGGTTTTTTGTCTCCCCTCCCCAACATTGGTTACTTAGAGATGAATGTATGGGATTGGAAGGATATTTTATATTCAAGACTTCATTGTCTCATCTTGTGATGATTTCTAATTGTGAAATTGATTAAATTAATTGTATGTAGATTTTTATGATTATGTTTGGTTTTTGGTTTGGACTTGGATTAATTTTGTTTCTATGGTTTGATCATGTAGTATATTTACATCATCAACAACTTCATTAGTTGCACTTTAACTTGAACATGTTTATAGTGCTTTGGCAAAGTAAAACTAGATTTCCACCATGTTTCACGCAAAATTTGGGATGCAGATGAAGAGGAAGGGGTTTGTGGTGAAGTTGTGGAAGGGGCTACCACAAAGTTGATTTTGCACCTTGTAGCACGAAATGTGGCACATCAATATGTTATCACAAATGTGGCATGTTTAGCACCGTGGGTCGGTACACAACCTTTAACCCCTTAAACCCTTGTTGGAAAATTGTAAAGGGGCTGTAGATGCATGGGTAAGTTACTTTCTTGTTGAACAACTAACTAGAATTAATAAACTTAATGTGGGGTTTGGCTATTGGGGGTGCAACATGCATGAACAGGAAATAATTCAGATAAGGTAGTTTAAAAGCAAAATTTGAAAGACAATGGCAGAGGGGGCATAGAATAGCATGTAGGCATGTGGAGTTTCCATTAGAGCTCCAAGAGGTGCAAAACTTGGCAAGTTGGGTGCGTGAAGCAATTTGGAGCCATGTCACACAGGGGGGTGTGCTTAAAGTCCAAGATGCACTTCATCTATCAGTTTTTCCATCCATTTTTGCTTCAAGGTATAAAAAAATGAGCATATGGAAATCATTACATAGTTTTAATAGATACCTATGGCAACACAAATGCCACATACAATTTTGGAATTGTGTCAATTTTCCATCAATAGCTGCAATCAACAAAAGGTATGAAACTTGGGGCACTTCAATATGTGGGGATATTGAAGGACATAATTTTGCTAGACTATGGCCTTGTATCCCAAACAATAATATTGTTCAAATGTGATTGGGTAAGAAATGGATTAGACAGATGGGGAAATGCCACATATTGGTGTGATGATGATGGGTTTTTGTTGGTAAATTTTTGACAATTGAAGGCATGGGTTGATGAACCTTATGTATTTCCAACCCAGGTGCAGCAGGTTTTTTTATGTAAATGACCTTAACATTCTAGGATGGAAGGTTGTCCTCCACAAAGAACTAAGGTCCAAACGTATCCTAGTATCTAATAGTGATGAAGTTACCATGTTAGACAACTTAATTGGAGTAGATGTGCCTCTAGAAATTCCAAAGGTGCGAAAGAACATGGCACTTATTGGTGCAATTGAATTGATTGGAGCTGATGCAATTTTAACTACTAAAGAGCTTCAAAGGCCGTCTAGCAATGATGAAATTGGCTTTGAATGAATAGTTGTCTTATGGGGAATAACATTTTTTCATTGCTAGGTTGCATCATTAGTCACTATTGTGTTTCACATCTACCAATGCCAACCTTGTCTAATATCTAATCACCCCATACTTTGGAACCAACTCATGTATTACATGGATTATAAGGTGTATATGTGCCATGAAACCCTTAGTTGTACTGGGATAATTGTTGGAATAAAAAAGATTATTTTTCACATGTCAAATTGACATATTGTAATCTTAAGGGAATAATTGGACCTTATTGTTGAATACATATATACATTGTTTTGCCTCATCAAATGATAAACATTAAACTATTGTAAGTAAAATTCATATCTTCCATTGTTAATTGTCTTTTAGATGTTTGTGGAGCAAGCTATTAAAAGTTGGGGATAGATCCATTATTCCAAGTAGGTGGCAAAATATATTACATTATTTTTCACATATACCCTAAACATTATGAATGGGGTTGTCATGTGTAGGCAACCCTAACCCTAAACATGCCTACAAGAAATATGTACCTAGCTTACCAAAGACCATAATTGGCCTATTTTGGTTACACATGCAACTATGAGTATACATATCAAATTTATACAATAATATACACAAAAATCATCCAAAAGTTGGGATGAAGGTGATCATAATTGCACCGTAGTTGCATACACCCCCAAAAAGGGGGCAAAAATCCATTGCAATTGCATAGAAAACCTTACATAGTTGCATGTGACCAGTAGTTGCATCCCAATTGCAAACATGGTGGTTGCATATGACATAATTTCTAGTAGTGACTACTTTCAAGTATATTAATTTTCATCCTCATGTGGAAAAAAAATTTAAGTTAATTTCAATAACCTCCTTATTGAATGTAAGAAAGGACAACACCATGAGAAAAGTGCAGTTAATGTTGGGAGTGTTATTTCAAATATGTTAGTTGGGTATATTGATGTTAATATGTCAATTAAATAGGGATTAAATATGAAAATATCAATTGGTAAATGGTACATAAACTTCAAGTACTTTTATTTTGGGTAAATTTTACGGTATATAAGTTCTTTGAATTATCAACTTGAGTAAGGGTATAAATAAGTAACCACAATTATCTTGTTTACAAGTTAAAGATAAGGACAAACATTTGTTTTTACGATTTCATTACCAACTATTTGGACATAGAAGGGCAAATGTATGACAAAGGGCAAATAAGAACAATATAAAACACATCAATAAGCAAATTAGTTATGCAAATATTATTGCAAACATGGACACATAATATTATCAACATCAAACCAAATTCACAAAAATAAAAATAAACCTTTAAATGGTTTTTTGATAGAATTGTTATTAGGGGAAAATGGTAGCACAATTTAAAAGTTCCAAAGTATAAGTTACCTTGTTTAAGGTGATAACTACAAACACAAAAATAAATGTATTTTTCAAATCAACATAACTCAAATGAGTTGAATTGTAAAAAATGGGATGCCCAAAAAAATTCATTAGTTCATAATCTCTCAACACCCCAAGTAGTTATCCATATGCACACAAGTTGAAACAAATGTGGGTAATTTTATGAAGTTTGTTTCTTGAATACATTGTCATTGAATTAGCAAATTCCAAACACACTTTTGAAACCTTATATTTTCATATTATAATCTTGACATTGCCATGAATCTAATACACTAAAGGATAAATAGCTTAATTCTTCACACCCCATTTGAATTCAAAAATTTCTATTAAGGTACATGTTAAAATATGTTGTACATGTTTTTCATTCCTTTTATTCTATTATTAAAGAAGATAATTTGTTTGTTTTGTCAAATTGAATTTCCCAAACCATATCACCCTTTGCATGCTTTTAGTACCATTGCAAATCCTTGGATGAACACAAATGCACCAAGGTTTTTTGTAATCTTTAGACATATGGTACAATAAGGGTTATTGCATTTTGAGTAATTTTGTCAAATAAAATTCAAAAAATCAAAATTCAAAATAATAAGAAAATTGGGGTTCACCTTTGGCCTCAATGGGTTGCATTTCATGGAGGTGATTTTGTAATTTTAAACCTAGAAGGGGTAGGAAATATTTAATTTTGAGTAAAATTTTTGATTAAAAATCAATAAAAATAATTTCAAAAAATTTAATGGAAATTGGATCTCAAATTTAATATAAAGAAAATGTACAATTTTCTTTTCCAAAATTCATTCGATACTATAATAGTGTAGCATGTGTTGTGGGCTCAAGTGTGAATTGGTTACTTAAATTTATTTTTCCTTTGAAAACCACTTTTTGTAGTTTAGTTGAATTTCTAATGATAAAAATTACTCAAAATTCCATATATCCTACATTTGAAGTCTAAAATTTTCCAAATCACCTTCAGTAAATCTTGTTCATTCAGTGCTTTCCAATAATACCAAAAACATGCTCAAATTCCTTTGGAGTTTTTTTTATTTAAATGATTTTTTTGTGAAACAATTGTTTAATATTCAATAACTCTTCCCCCATAGGTTGAAACATAATGAAACCAACTCACTACACCCCTATTCATCAAGGGCTTTCCAAAGGATTGGGATATCTCAACATTACAAACAAAACAAAACAAACAAACAACTTTCTTATATAAATAAATATGATCAATGGCATGCGCCATACTAGTTTCCAATTATAATAACAAAGACTAATAACACCATACATCTTCGTATTAAATCTACTAAGTTTAATATCTTTCCCTTTTTTGTTTGCTTGTCTTTTTTTTTGGGGTGGTATATCAATTTTTTTGTGAAGCATGAATGTGAAGCCAATTGTGCTTCACATGTACATTTCAACATCTTAAACATTATTGGATTTAGAGAAATTCAAAAAAATGTGTTATTTCAAAAAACATTGCTCTTACGAAGTTTTAACGCTTTATAGCATGGAAAGTAAATTTGTATTATCACATTTTTATACTCAAATTCATACACCAAATATTATAAATTTAAGGGTATAAATTTCAAATTCTCAAAAGCATGACAAGCTCAATTATTTCAAAGTTTGTCTTTCACACATTTTGGGTGATGTTATATTGACAAAAACTCCAAGTGCAAAAATGAAACATCATTACACATGTTCAAATCACATGGCTACATTACATTCATTTCCAATGCTATTTTTTTCATTAAAGTTACATCTTGTTAAATATTGGTTATTACAATTGTACTCTTATATTAAACAAAAACATTACAACAAAAGTTAATGTACTAAGCATATTTTTGAAGAATTTTAACAATAAATATGCAACCTTCATTCATAAAAACCTAATTTAAACATTCACATGAAACTAATTATGATTCAAATGACAACCCATCATAATTAAGTGCATTATTAATGTGGGAATCTATTTAATAAGGCAAGTAGTTCATTTGTTTTCTTGGATTGTTTTGTCAAATTGAAATCTCCCAAATGAGAAGAAGATATTGGCACTATTGGAAAGTCCTTAATGAACAAAACACCAAGGTGGTTTTGTAATGGCTAGACTTAAAGTATGGGAGTTAGTGAATTTTGAGTAGTATTTGTTATTGGAAATTCCATAAAAAATAAATAAAAAATCAATAAGTTGTTTAATGAATTCACAATTGGGCCAATTTGGCATATGCCACACTATTCCATATGGAATTACATTTTCCATATGCTTTATTACTATTTAGATGCTTCAAATGGTCACCTATTCACAATTAAAAGTACACCTCAAATATGCATTAGACATGTAAATAGGTAATAGGTTGTAGATTTAACTTGGAAGAGTGTGTTTAACTAGTTCACAAATAGTAAATACCGGTGTAGGTGTGTATTTGATTTTAAAATTATTAATCAAGTGAAGGTTTATCATGATGGTTCGGGTTTTGGTTTTTATTTCCAATTAAATAACTACATGGGATCATGTATTTAGTTAATTACAAACTTTTGAAAAGTCTAAAATTAACAAATGACCATTTGGAGATTGGAAATTTGGAGAGAAACTTTCATTTAAGGTTCACCATATGATGCAACAATAGATATTAATAAAAGATGATGATTTAATGAAGCAAAAATTATCAATTTAATGTTTTGCCTCATTAAATGATCCAACAAATAGATCTTTCCAATGTTTTGTTCAAAAAATTAATTCTAACTACCAAATTTGAAAAGTTTAGAATTAAAAGTTTAGTGCATAATTAATTAAATAAATGTTTGGGGCTAATGTTTAAAAAATGATTTTTCTAGATATGGATAGGGGGCGGGTATTTCATTATTTTTTAAGGTGGGTATTTGAAAAATTCTTTGACAACCACCTTGTCAATACCTTTTCAAGGCTATCACTTGGTTTTTTACCAAACATTTAGTATTAGTTAAGGTTCCCAATTCTTTACATGTTATCACCATGTTTTTTTTATCAAATGCTTAGTCTCAATCCAAGGGTTTTGGTTTTTTGAATTGGAAACCAAATTTTATAAAAACATTTACACATTAACATTGTACATAGATGAATATTGTTTAAAAGTTTGAATGGATCATAATCATTTGTACAATAAAATTAGACCATTAAAAAAATGTAGAATACCATGTTCCACAAAATTTTATTGGAGGTGATTGAAAACAACCTCGAAGCTTTTCACAGTTTTTGAAAAGCTTAATGTTTTTTTAAAAAAACATCAATGTTTTTGCAAAATGAAAATGTGAAGTCATCCTAAATCCATTATAACACATTGCATCCTTTCCAATTAAACCCAAAAATGACAATTGTCTTTTTCAATTACATCTATAATTATTTAACTAGTCATATATATCATTAAATAGTGACAAAGGACATTAACACACCATGTGGCATCATAGTTTTGTGAGTGTAATCAATATGAAAAGCTTGATGCAACTATTGGTCAAGTTCAAAGGTCTTTTATTAAAACAAAAACCCAATTTTTTTATTTGATTTTTTCAACTTTCATATTAATCATTTCACACTACATTCCATGATTAACATGGCATTAAAGTGGCACCACAAAAATATATCTAATAAAATTATAATTTTTATAAAGTTTTGGTGGTCACTCGATGTGCTTTTTGGCTTGTTTGATTGTCTGCATGCAATTGTGCATCTCATCATTTTTAGATCACTTCATAAGAGTATCACCCATGGTAGATAATTTTAAATAGTAGGCATAACATTACCAACATCAACAATTACATCTATTGAGAATATGATCAACTTTATTACAATATTTTCCATGGGTGAATCATAGTTCAAACAAAATGTATCATGTGAAGTTGTAGATCACCATATATAATGTTTCCAATTTCTAGAAAGATAAATTTCAAATGCACTTGTTTATAGGAAGCTACAAATCACCATCGAATGTTTAGTTTCCACAAATTGTTAAACACCTATAAAATTTACATGACACAACTTTAATGAATCATGGACCATATAAAATGTTTCATGAAGTTTCAAATCACCATAATGTTTCTACTTTCCACAAATAAAGATGCCAAATGCACTTGTTTGTAAGAAGCTATAGATCACCATCAAATTTGTAATTTCTACGAACTTGTAAACCTTTAAAAGAAAAATAGTTTTGCATTAATAACAAAATAAACCCATAATGAAAAGCTAGAAGCTTATCTTAAGGTCTTTATTAACATATTGAAATTGATGAATAACATCACAAAATTTCTGAATATTCTTCATGTTCCATTCCATCATCAAATTCAACCTCAAGTTCTTTTGTCTTGAACCAAATATTGCTTCAAATGTACTTGCCAAATCAAATGCTTTCAATAATTAATGTGTGAATCCAATGGTCAATTATTGTTGAAAAATATTAATTTGTGAAAATTATTAGTTGGAAGATGACATCTATAGAAGGATGTGGAGATTCTAGCAATGGAAAAAATCCTCTTTGATGTTTCAATTTGGGACATTGGAATGCCTAAGATGTGTTTTGCTAAATTTACAACAACAAGGAATTTGTGCGATTTTGTCTACCACTAATTCAAGGCATATTTGGGTGAAAACATGGTTAGGTGGTTCAAAAATGACATTTGAAAGTCTATATTTTAACAATAACAATTTTTTTGTAGTTTTAAACAATTATCAAACCATAAATCCTATAATTATGGACCCTATGTTTTTAATCATAAATATTAATAAGCCAACCTATGAATGTGCTAAACATGTGATTGGTCAAAAAATCCATGAAAAATATAAATTTTTAAAATGTGAAATGGATTTTCAAAAATAAAAATTTACAATAATCACATCATTTAAAAATTTTAAAAATTAAAAATATATATATTAAAAAAGTTTCAATGCACATCATCAATAAATTCTTCATTTGATGGTGCTTTATTTCTTAATTTTTATTTTGACACTACTAAATGACACATCTTATGAGTTTACATTTTTCATTTTTTCTGTGTGATAAACATAATGTTGACATTTCATAAGTACATTACAAGTCCATAATCTTCTTAGAATTCATCCAAAACTTTCTGATGATTCCCATTAAAGTATATGACAACATGAATAATTTAAAAATTGACAATGTTGATTTCACTTTAAATTTTACATTTTTATGTAATCCAAAAAAATTACAAGTGTGATAGTCCAAATTGTTCACCTATTCATGTTTTCACCCATTTGCAATCCACATTAATGAAATAAAAGGGGAATTTGTTGAGCTCTCCCTTGAAATAAGATGTTCCAAAGTGATTAAATTTGTTTCAATGGGTGTGAAGTAAATCCTTAAAATCCACCTGTGAAGATAGCACCTAAGGTTTCTTCAATCACAAAAGATATTAATGGTTTGTAGGATTCCACCAACAAAGACGGTAACAATTGTGAATCATAATCAACAACTAATTAATTCATTACATTCTCTTAACCAACATATGATGTGACTAGATACATTTAAAAACCTAGGATCTAGCATAAAGACCAACATCCAATGAACTTTTTTCCTATCAAAACCATGCAAAAAAGGATGAAGGGAAAAAAAATAATTTAAGTTCTTCCAACTATGTATTAAGAGCAATAGCATTTAAATCAACTGAATTTTTAGTGATAGTTTAATGTGCATGTTTGTTGCATACAATATATGGTTCATGACATGTGGAAACCAAAACTACAAGGCATCTCCAAGTAGCAGTGTCCACAACTTTGATTCATCACACACCTAATTATTATGGACCTAATAATATTTTTGCAATTTCACATGTTGCCCAAGTCCTTAAAATGGTACATGACTTTACAACACCATTGTTTATTTAATAATAACACAAAACAATTGTTGAATGGAAAGTTAAGACATCTTGGAATAATAAAACCTAGCTTGCAAACTTGTAATGACAAACCCACAAAACAAATAGTGAAGCCCAACACCAAAAATAAAAATAAAACTTATAGATATTTTCATGCATTTGGGGGAAAAAAAAAATTTATAGAAAAAACCACCACAAAAGAGAAAATGTATAATTAAAAAAAGATAAAACCATTAAAACAAAGGCAAATCCTATTCAATTAATTTTCATTAGTATCTTAAAATTTTTGGCATCAACTCATAATCTATGCATGGTTTGTCCCAAGCTTGCCTACCTTTGCCATATTTTTAGGCCATGTAATACATTTTCAAATCTTGACCACCTTTGAACACAATCTATGTGCACCAACCTTTGGAACCAAATGGACTTCATGAACTTTAATGGAAAAAACCCTTTGACCACATTTAACCTCACGTCTTCCATGAAAGCCTTCTATGTGAAATGATCTTTTGTGAGTGGGTTAATAGTAACAAAAAATCCACACAAGGCAATGGGTGTAATGTGAAACCTTTTACTGGTTGGTTCTCGATCATGTGTTGATCTAAGTTGATTACCTACATGTTTTAAATACTTTGCAAGCAAAGTTTTATGCTTAATTGCCAAATGCTTTTTCAAGATAACAATGCAAGTGATTTTGAAATATGTAATCAAACCTTTGCAGCACCTCATGTGTAATGCAATAATTTTTAAACCACACATGTGATTATGGAAAATTATGCATCTATGATCTAGTTGACATTGATATATATGGGTTGGTTGTTGTTTGCTTTGAAAAAAAACCCATATTGGAGAGTTGCAATTATGAGACTTATAAACAAGACATTGTTTCTTCAACTCCTCCAAATGCATTTTAAGTTGGTGTGCATAAGTAATAACATGTGTAACCTTTGAGCCACCATCTTCAATCACATCAACTACTTGCAAATTGTTGATGGTGCTACTATTCACACAACTTGCAAATCCAATTATGAAAAAGTTGAAGTTAGTTTGAACATTCTTCTAGTTTTGTTGATTTAAAGATGCCATGGGAACAATCAAACAAGCACGTCTTGATCATAGAGGTAGTGCTTCCAATTAGAATAATCAAACAAACATGCAATGATAGATCATGCATTGTTTTTTAGAACAATCAAACAAGAACACAATGGTAGTCTAAATAATGCTTTTAAAAAAAATCAAACAAGCATGTTAGGAACTGTGAAACAAGTATGTGATGATAGAGGTGAACTTTTAAGAACAAATGATCAAACAATGACAAATACAAACAAACAAGATATTAAAAAAAAACTTACATTTTTCATGGTCTTGAAGAATTCATAGATAGAATAACAAGCTACAAGCTTTTTTGATTGACAGTCTTTTGCCAACATGAACAAAACACCTAGAATTTGAAAATTTCACCTTTATATATATATATATATATATATGACCCTAATACACATAAAATATCCAACATCGATTTAAATACATGCCATACGTTCGGAAATGATCAATAGACTTATTGAGGTTCTATTGAATTGGTTGTCAACAAATTAATAAGAATTTTTTTTGACTATAGGTAAGGGAATCAAATGACTTGGATAATTAACATTGAAGAGAAAAAATGAAAAAAATCTACTTACGCATGGATGCAACCTTTTTTGTACTAGTGAAATTGTGTACGAAAATGATTTCGAAATGAAAATTAAAAATTGAAATAATTTAAAAGATATTTAATGCCAAAATTGAAAACAAATCCAAGACATAAGCAGGTACCCATAAATAGAAGGATGTTAAAATTTTTAAACATTCATTTTTGGCTATAATCAAATTTGGCTAAACTTTCCTTGGTCAATCATCATTTTGACTACATCACAAAATTGCCCCAAAAAAAAAAAAACATTGATGAGATGGTTTTCAAAATTGCAACTAGTCAATTTGAGAAGGAAAGCCCTAAAAGCATATGCCAACCCCACACAAGGAAGCCAAATGTGAAAAAAAGAGCACATGTAGAGCAACAATTCATAAGGTTGAATTATAAACGGAATCTATTGGGGGTACCCAAATGTTCACAAAATGGGTTGATAGATGAAAAGAGTGAAGAAGAAAAGTAGCTTTGGGAGGCATACATTGTTGACAAATTGTGAAGCCCACATGGGAATGAAGAGTATGTGCTAACTAAAAATAATACTTTATAACATTGTATTGAAATCTAATTGGGCTATTTATGTTTGTGGCCCTCCCCAATTCATAAAACAAAAGGACTAGAAAAGGGAGTTTAAACCCTAAACCCTAAACCCCATGATGAAGAAATGTCATAGGCATGAAGTAAAAAAGCTACCACCACCAAATAGTCAAGCCACATGTGAAACAAGGGAATACCAATGTGCAAAACAACCAAGGAATTAAGTTGCTCTTTCCTCATGCTCATTTGAAAGGTTTTAAAGTTGCTCCGATATAGCCCAAAAATGTGAAAGGATAAAAAATAAAAAGGGAATATAAAATAAATGTTGTGAATTTTTATTTTTTTCCCTTTCAAAACTTGGTTTTTTTTGGGAATTAATTTGAATTTTCAACAGTGCAAAAATCACTTTAAAAAAATCAACATCTCCCACATTAGGAATCCAAATCTTACCCAAATAAATTCCATTAAACCCTGGCTCATCAAGATCTTTCCAACAACATCAAAAGGCACATTCAAATTCCTCCCAAATTTTCAGCTAGGATTTAATTTAATTTAATTTAATTTAATTTAATTTAATTTTCAGTGAAGAAATCATTCAATATTCAAGAACTTCTACATGGCAAGTCCAAACACCATGAAAGTAGATTTTTTGGAAAAAAAATTAAATTATTATTTTTGCCTACATACTTGAACCATGTATAGAAAGTATGGAATTTTTTTCTTAAATTATAGTTGAATTTTGGCTATTTAAAATGTGAAAAGGCACTTGATTTTAGCAATTAAAATTTTTTTCTTGATATTAATATTTATTTAGTTTTTTTCCCCCCCTCTCTCTCTTGATTGTTGCTATCTCTTGAATCTCATACAAAATTTTCTCTAAAAACTAAACTCAATTTCTATTTCATATTAATTAGTTGGGGGTGCCTCACAAGTCCAACTTTTTTTTTTTTTTTTTTTTTGACAATGAGACAATTTAATTGGTCCATCACAAAAAAAAAAAAAAAAGTTGAAACTATGGAGGCTCCCCAAAATAGAAGATTCTACGTAAAGATGGAGTGCCTCCCCCCTTTGGCCCACCTATATATAGAGGTGAGACGGGGAGGACTTTGGGCAAAACATAGGGGATTAAAGCGAGGTGCTATTGGGAACACCCTTGGGGAACACATTGGGAACCTAAAGAACATATTGAAAACTCGATGGGAACCCATTGGGAACTTGAAGGGGGAACATGTTGGGAACAAAGGAAAAATGAAAATAACCCCATTATAAACTGAAGGTATTTATGTATTAAGGCTGATTGAAAAAGAGACCCTCATTAATTTCATAGAGTTTTTCACTTATGGATTTTCTAATTTAAAAAAAAAAAGAATTCATATATACTCCAACCATATATGCATAATTTTGTTCCTTTTTGTTCCCCAAATAATTTTATTTTTTATTTTTTTATTTTTTTATTTTTTCCCCCGCCGCCCCCCCCAATTTTAAAGGTCTAAAAAATGTCATATCCCATATTTTGTAACCTAAAATTCACCCTTTGGCAAAACAATTATCAATGAATGAACGGGTTTTTGACCCTTGACTTGGTGGTTCTAAAAAATCATAGACTCACTTTTGACCCTTAACCAAGGGTCTCAAAAATCAAAGACCCGGGGTCAAAGAAGCTACCCTAAACTACGGGTTCTTTGTGGTTGGTCTTGCCTACCAAGCCAAGGATTGTGTGTTTGGACTCTCAAGTATAGAGTATAGTAGCTTAAGGGATTTTGGCCCCGAGGTAGTAGAAGTAGGTCTAATTTTTATATGAGGATTTTTGAAACATGATATTTGGGCTTGTGTTTAAACTTGAGATTAGTTATAATAGAGTTATAATAATAATATCTTGAAGGATTTTGGTTTGTTTTAGAGGCTTTTGTTTGAAGATTGTATTTTTGCAAGGTGAAATATTTGAATTTTCATAAATTTATTATGATTATTATTATTTTTAAAAAAATATTATTATTATTTTGGGGCCTTAAGGTACTTTTTAATGTAAATGGCAAGGCCACAATGTGATACACCCCGCTTTTTCTTTCATGAAAATCACTAGGTCTTTTGGATTTTTGCCAAAAACTTGGAACCTTTTGGATTTGGCAAAAATATTACAGATTTTCAATGTGATTCAGAAAATTCTCACCTTTAAAAATTAATTAAAAAATAAAATTTATAAATGAAATTAATTTAAAATTTAAAAATTAAAATTAAAATTAAAAATTAAAAAAAAAACCCAGAACTGGAGAGAATGTGATTCTGAAAAATGCTCAATAAACCTCCCGGAGCTGAAGGTTATTAACAAAAGTGTGAGAACTAAAAACATTGATTCATACATATACCCACTATAAACTCTTTTCAAGTGGAAAGATGTGCAACTCAACTTGCCATCATCAACAAGCAAAGTGCACATGATTCTCAAAATCAAAATTGAGGAAAGTCTTGGGTGTCATCTTTCTTTGTGTGGCACCTTCTTCACAAAAAAAAACTCTCACACAAAACCATAGCCACACCAAATTCAGGAGGAAAGTCTTGATCCTGAACCCAATTCTCCAACATTTTCCTTCATCAAAATTAGATGAAAGTGAAAACAAACTCATTTTTATGTAACAATATTCATCATACACTAATGGCCTAGATATGTCAAGAGAAAAAGGGCTCACCAATCTATGGTGATAAAGGCATTGTAAATATCAACCTAAAATTCTAAACACCAATTGATGCTATTAACACGAGGGATTGGGTGTGGTGTTTTTACCTTCACATTCAACAATATTTATACTCTTCTTTTTCTTGTTTTTTATGTCCTTATTTTTGTGTTCTTGGTTTGTTATGCAAGTATTATATGTGTTCCTTGTTTGTTGTAGGGGATGGTGTTTAGTTGTCAATTGTTCATTATTGTGTTCTTTCACCTCCTTCCCTCTCACCCTTTTACCAATGAACAACAATTTTTCACATGTGTTTTTGTTCTTGGTACATGTGGTACATGTTCATGTGCTCTTTTACTTTTTGTTGGTTGTAGGGATAGGGTCATGACTCAATGTTGGCTACAAGTGTGGGTGGTCTTTCTTGTCAAAAGTTTTTGATCATGATCCTCGTTGTTGTTGTCTTCTTTTGCCTTTTTGGGGTTCTCGATTATGGTCATCATTTTTGTTCACCTCCATCCTCTTTTGGTGTTGGGTAATTACAAACTACATTAAATGAAATAAATTGTCATTATGGCAGATTTCTAATTATTATTGCATAAAACTATTAAATTATACATCACAAAAAAAGATTCACACAAAAGATCAACCACTAAGTTAAGTTTTTAGGTCATAGATTATTTTTAAAATGATTAGGAATGAAGGTAGAATATTTTGATTAGCTATTGTTTATGGTGTATGACAAATTGATCACATGATTTGGTTAGTGGGGATGGATTAACTAAAGCTTGTTGCCTAAGGTTAGAAACTTGAAAAGTAAGAGACCTATAAAAAATGTAATTTTTTATGTCCATCATGTTCAATAAAATCGCAACATATTCAAATAAAAAGTAATTTTTTTTTTTTTCATATGTTTTAATTTTGATGTTGATGGGTTTTTTTTGTTGTGTGTTATATGTTTGAAATATTTGGTAGATTAAATCAACCTTCACATTTTGGTTAACTTAATGCAAATACATCATGTTTTGTATTATAATGTTGGTATCAAGTTTTGGGGTGAGATTCACTACTCAACATTGTGGGGTTTTGGTGTGTTCTAGTGTGCAATTTATTACGTTGCTTTTAAAATCAAAAGAAGGCATAGGCCTAGACATTAAATTTTTGTGGACAACAGCAGTGTGTAATTCGTGACCTATTATTGATTATATTTTTATTAAGACTATTTGTTTGTTGTTGATTTTTATGGTTGGTAGAAGGTTTCAAATTTGATTATGTGAGGTTGAATTTGGTGGTTTATTAAGGATGTGGGAGTAAATATCTAAGGTTCTTGGATATTATGGTGGAGATTGAGGAGGATATGTATTGAAATATATCAAGATGAAGGAAGTTGATATCACATAAGTAATGGTTAAATGTTTTTACAACCAATAATGTTTTTTGAATTTGTTGGTTAACCTTCATTAACCACATTGTTAGCAACATAATGTAACCATGTAAGGTGTTTCAAATTTCAAATGCAAACGACATATTCTAGGTCAACAAAGTTCATCTAGTTGTTAGTTGATTGATCATTTATGTCCATTGAAATCCATTAAAAATTCATTGAAGTCCACATCCATTACAAGTGTCCATTCAATTTCCACGAAGTCATTAAAATAATTCACTAAAAATCCACATTCACTAATAGTTTTTATTGGATTTCCATTGAAGTCCATTCAACTATTATTCACTAAATGTTTTAATATCTTCAATAAAGTCCATGGACATGCAAATAAACATATAAAACCTAAAATGTCAAAAAGTTTATTAATTGGTGTCCATCTTTAAGTGGACATTAAGAATTTAATGGATATGGTGTGGGGGATGGTGGAACCCCAATGGGCACCTTCCAAAACTTGATCAAAACTAACTAAATATCCTACTTACTAAGTAGTTTCAACTTTGTAAATACTTGCCAAGATATTGTTGGTTTGGTATCATTTTGGAAAGAAAAACATTGTTTACATTCAAATGTAAAGACCTATGCTTTAGGTAGGTAAGTTATTTCTAAATCTTAATTTGTTCATCTAATTTGGCACTCAAAGTCCACAAAAAATTATGTAAACCCTAAAACCTACTTTGACATATACTAGGTGGTTTAATTTTAGGTTGAATACTTGTGAAAACCTATAACTAGAATAGTTTACAAGGAGCCACTACTTGAAAAACAAATATTAAATATATTTTCATAGTGAATTATAGATACCTTATTTGTGTTTAAGTAAATTATAAAATATTATTATTTCAATAAATTTCACCTTTTTTTTCACAATGTTTGTAATAATATGGAAATGACCTCCCCAAGATTATATATTTACCAAAACACATCATCATTCATGAACACACAAAAATAAAGCCCCCCCCCAAAATTACCTAAACCCAAAAATACTACATTGAAGTTTACTTAGTCGTTTATAGCTTGAGTATTTTAAAAAATCGACCTTTTTACATAATGGTGGGTATTTTGCATAAGGCAATTTTCAAGTTGATTATTTAAAAATCCACCCCTTATGCATAATAAGTGGGTATTGCCAAAATAATATCTAGAAAAATTGGTAACCAAAGGTGTTGTTTACAGATCCAAAGTGAATTAGATGGGTTCATTTATTTATCAAAAGTTTGATATTTAATATCATTTGTGATAGTAAGGGGAAAAAAAGCTATGAACATGTTCAACCAAGTATTAGAAAAATTAAAAACCAATCAACATTATGGAACAAACAATATTTGTTCTAACAATTTAAATTTTGCAACTTATTTTACGTTGTTGTTTGTTAACACATACCTTGGTGCATGAAACTTTCCATGAAAAAAAATTTAATATTTTTTTTAACACATATCTCAAGTGTTTTGGTCCAAAAACTCTTTCATAGCCTATCACAAATTTATCAAGGTTTAGCCATTTGTCCCATATAATCATATACAATTGTTGTTCATAGGTTTGTATCATATCAACACTATTCTTGCACAATTGATATATTAAAAACCATGTAAAAACACCATGAAATCTTTGCACAAATATATTGTTGTGCAAATTTTACACTTTAATTGGATAGAAATGATGAAAAAAATCAAAATAATTATATTATGATATAAAATAATTGCACATTATTCATATCTATGAATTTTACACTACTTCACACTAATTTAATTATACAACACAACAAGGTGTTAGTATTACATGGAAACTACTACGCCAACAAATTTGTTAAAAGACATTTGATTTTTCATTATTTAAAACTTTTGTGATTAATATGAATAACTCTAATCATCAACATTATAATTTTGTGTTGCTAGATTGTTTTATTTATAGAGCCAAGTTGTTGTTGTAGTGTTACATTCAAATAATTGGATGTTTCACTTGTATTCACGAGCAAAATAACTTCAAGATCTATTAATAGATGTGAAGAACTTTCATGTTGTTGAATTCTTTGAAAATGGTAGCTTTGAAAGTAAATAAGTGACTCATACTCACTTAATAATCATCCATTACATTGACACATTACATTGGTGGTGTCAAGCCAATATGTCTTCAAGTGATGTAATCACTTGTGCAACTTCTCTTACATGTTCCTCTAGGGTTTGCTACAATTGTGGCTTTTCCTTTTATTAAATGTTGATTTTGTGACTTTTTTATTGATTTGCAAATTTTGAAAGGATTGTAACATTTTTTTTGTTCACACTTGATAAATATTAAATTTGTGATTTAAATTAATTTTTTTTTTTTTTTTTTTTTTTTTTTTTT
>Ga0209611_10001521_pt1 | contig 39843 bp, 36 predicted proteins | sample S1TSphgellanicum_3_FD_187693 | JGI IMG/M metagenome (GOLD analysis project Ga0209611, IMG submission 187693) | Host-associated microbial communities from peat moss isolated from Minnesota, USA - S1T2_Fc - Sphagnum magellanicum MG (SPAdes) (version 2) | ecosystem: Host-associated > Plants > Peat...
TCTTTGTTGTGGGGTCTGTTGCTAGCCAGTAGTATGGCTGAGTCTTCCCGTTGCTTCTGGAATTGCAGCAGAAACTCAGTTCACAGGATGGTGCTTGTCACCGGCCTTTACCCACTGTAGGGAGCTGATGAAGTCAGTGGGGAAGTTGTGATAGTTAAGTCACTATCATACATACTACTGTTGATGGTTCCTGAACAGGTGTGAGACTGGCACTTTTGTTCATACCGGTGTGTGTGTGTGTGTGTGTGTTTTTTTTTTTTTTTCCTGGTCTCCCCTTGTTTGGTTCTTTCTGTGGCTTCCTGAGGAAGTGTTAACCTTGCTGTTTCTTCTTCATCGTGAGAACAGAGATTTCTCTATACTTATGAAAGATATATAAGTTTATATTATGCAGCCTTCTCTCCAAATAGGTGTAAGCTGGCATTTCTTCTTTATTTTTTGAGGAGTTGAGGGGTGAAATAATGCAGGTGGTTGCCCTCATATCTGTTGTCGTACATGGCAGGTGACTTGCTGAAAGTCTTGGATGTGTCAACTGATGACACAGTGCTGCCCACTACTTATGGCCAACTCCACCCTCCTCTTGGCATTCATCGTCTGAAGGTATCTTTGCTTGATTACTCAGTGTACTTGATTACATGATGTTGATGCAATTAAATGTGGCATGCTCTTTGGTTTGGTCTCCTTGGATGAGCCTCATTGATGCATTGTCTCATTGTCTTTTGGTTTTACCATCAGAGACTGAATTGCCTAACAGCATCATGTGCTGGGTTCTTTGGGCAGATTGTAGAATTCCTTGCAGTTCTATTAAAAGCAAACAGTGAAGGAGCCAGACAACAGTTGGTTTCCTTAGGGGCAATTGCATCAGTGGTGAATCTTTTGTTTGAGTATGTGCCTCATATCTCTTTTTGGATTTATTGTACTGTTTCCTAGTTCAGGAGTGAAACACTTGAGGTTGCTTATGATGGCTGATTATAGAACTCTTAACCTTATGACCTGTTGCTTGGCTTTGTCAAAAAGTTCTGATTATGAACTGGGGTTTGCCATAGTTACCCATTCAACAACATGTTGCACCATCATGTGGAAAGCATTATATCATTGTGCTTGGAGAGCAATAGCCAGACATTGCTTGACCATCTCTTCAAAGACTGCAACTTTTTGACAAAGCTGTTGACTGCTGATGAGAATCCTTATGCACCTGACACCACACCGGAGGTACATTGCAATCTGAAAGTTTTTGAGTATTTTGTGCAGTGTTTAGTTAAGTGTTTCTGTCTTCCCTTGTTTGGTTCTTTCTGTGGCTTCCTGAGGAAGTGTTAACCTTGCTGTTTCTTCTTCATTGTGAGAACGGAGATTTCTCTATTCTTATGAAAGATATTTTTTCCAGTCACTTTAGTGGATGTTCTGCATCCAAGTAGTGACTAGCTGGGTTCATCAAGGTTTATCTTTTGGGGAGCATTGGGCCCCTCCAGCTACTTATTAAGGTTGGTGTGTTTTCTGAAGCAAGGTGTATTTTCTTCTAAAGTCATGGTTCCTTCCAGATAAGGTGTTTTTTTTTTCCCCCTTTTTGTCTAGTTCTTCTCCTCCTGTCCTCTTTAGTGTTGCCGTGTCTTGCTTTCGTCTTAAAGTCATGCTTTGTTTACCTGTAGGTTCAAAGTAGTAAGGCTTTAACTCCTTGGAGGGTCATTTAAAAGTTTTACATGTCTTTTAAGAGTTTAAGTGTGTTCTGTCTTCCTTGTTTTTCTGTGTTCTTGTCGGTTTTCTATTTTTTTCTTCTTTTTGTTTTAATTCCTTTCCTATTCTTCATGACATTCTTTGGTTACCTATAAGGTCCTCTTGTAGGTTCAAAGTAGTAAGCTTTTAGCTCTGCGGAGAGTCATTCTAAAGTTTTACAGGTCTGAAGTGATTAGAAAGTTCTTTCTACTCCTGTGTTTGTGTACTTTTTCTGTTTCTGTTTCTTGTTTTGTTCTTTTGTCTTTGGGCCTTTTTAGGTCAAGAGCAGAGTTCCAGTTTCCCTTTTTCCGCTTTTGGCATTTTCAGAATGATTTTACTTCAGGTCTTGTAAGTGGGGAGCTTCTTGTAAGCCCACTTGTTCTTAGTCTTTCCCTGTTTTGTCCTTTCCTTTAGTTTTTCTTTTCTCTTCTTGTCATTCTTTGTTTCTTTGTCTTGTCATTGTTGTTGTGGTCTGTTGCTAGCCAGTAGTATGGCTGGGTCTTCCTGTTGCTTCCGGAATTGCAGCAGAAACTCAGTTTGTTGGTTGGTGCTTGTCACCGGCCTTTACCCACTGTAGGGAGCTGATGAAGTCAGTGGGGAAGTTGTGGTAGTTAAGTCACTGTCAGACATACTACTGTTGATGGTCCCTGAACAGGTGTGAGACTGGCACTTTTGTTCATACCAATGTGTGTTTTTTGTTTTTTGTTTGTTCTGTCTTCCCTTGTTTGGTTCTTTCTGTGGCTTCCTGAGGAAGTGTTAACCTTGCTGTTTCTTCTTCATCGTGAGAATGGAGATTTCTCTATTCTTATGAAAGATATATTTAGTTAAGAGCTATTGAACTTGACAAGGTTTTAGAGGCCCTTCATGTGGTGTTGTTATTTGCTTACAGATCACTGGTGGGTTATAGTTATCTAAAGCAATTAGGATATATTTTAGAAGTTTGATGGTATGCTCATGGAGGAATCATGACTGAGAACCTCTTCCCCTGGTACTACTAGGATACTACCTCCTTTTGGACATGGTCTCTATGTATCTTTTTGGGTATGTTATCTTGGGAGGTCATCTGTCCTAAGACTATTTCCAGCATAGGATGCTTAACTTCAGAGCTCACTTCAAAGTAGTAAGTCTTTAGCTCCTCAGAGAGTCTTTCTAAAGTTTTACATGTCTGAAGTGATTAGGAAAAAGCTCTTCCTTTTTTGCACTCTTTTTCTGTTTCTGTTTCTTCTTGTATATATCATTGCCTTTAGGGCCTTTTTAAGGTAAAGAGCAAAGTCCAGTTTGTCATAAGGCATTCGGAGGCTTTGTTGCAGGCAACTCTCTGCAAGTGCCAGCACTGTGATCTTTGGGTTGTAACAAGCAATGCCTTTTCACGCTTCCCTCTTGCTTGGGAGCAGCCCTCCCGCACAAAAGGGGGCTTCTTGAGTCCTTATCAAGATCAGGGACCTTTGCTTGAACTGGCAATTGTCTCTTAAATTGAGAGCTTGCTTATATCTGTTCTGCTATTTGGTCTGTTCAGTTTGATAGATTCCCTTTTTGGCATGGCATAACCTAAATAAACTCTATAACTTTGGAAATGGAAACATAAAATGGGGTCCAGTTAAAAAGGTAATTGCCAATACTCATTTTTCTCTCTTCAACATTAAGTCTCTTAACAGACTTAGAAGGCTTAGGCACCTTAATTCTTCAACTAGCCTCTGTCCATTTTCAGATAAGGGGGCAATTTATGTTATTTACTGTGTCAATAATAGTAGAATGCTGTATGTTGGTCAAACATGTAAGTCTGCCTTTGAGAGATTTCAAGAGCATATAAGAGGAGCCAAAAGATTGTCTAAGCTTGCAAGTTCGTCCTCTGATTTTAAGCCACTATATGCTGCCGTTGCCAAAGGGGGTTTCCATTCCTTCAGAGTCTTTCCTATTGAAAAAATAGATGGGAGTTTCTTAGATTCTAAAGGCTGTTTTGATCTGAATTTGTTTAAGCTTGCTGCCTCTCAAGTGGAAAGAAAATGGATGGGTATTTTGCACACTTTCTTTGCAAGAGGATACACCCTAGAAGGTAAGTCTAACAATAGATGATCTCCTAGGGTGCATAAGGCTTCTGCAATGTTGTGGAGAAAGGGCCATTAACCTTCTTTTGTTCATCCTAATAACGAAGTTTGGGTTCCTGTCAATGTTCATCCTAATGTTTCTTTAAGTCTTCTCCTCCTCCTTTGTCAATTTTTGAACAGAATGGTTCATCTTCTGATGATGTGCAACCAAATCCCAGTAGTATCCCACACCTTTCTCACAGAATTTTTGCCTACAGAGATCACAAAAGAAGACTGGTCTTCCTTTCTTCTCTTATGTCTCAAGGTAAGTTCTCTATTGTTTTTCTCTCCAAGTATAAGACCAAGAATTTGGTTCATATGCTTTTGTTGCTGTCTGAGTTTTCTCCTTCTATTCTCGGTATTGATGTTAGCCATGCCTTACAACTGTCTAAGATTCTGAGCATTTTTGTTAAGAAAAAAGTTCCTCATTCTTCCCAATCAAGTTCCTCTTAGGCAGAGATCTCATTATCTGTCTGCCATTTTAAACCTTCCTTCTGTGTTAGATTGTCTTCCTCCTACTGTTAGAAAGTTTTGGTCCCGTCCCTTTGGTTGCTTGGAAATATGTTAAAACTTCTGGTCAAGAGTTTTTCAGTTATAGGGAGTTGGGTAGATCTGTTCATGCCTCATTAATAGAATTGTTCACTCTGGTTGTGATTGTAATCATTTTCCTATGTTTGTTGATTCCCATCATGGTCATGTTATTTCTGCTAATCTTATCCTCTCAAGGCCCTGTCTAATTGAACTCTTTTCGAGAGGCACTAAGTTCACGAGAGCCTTCTTGTCTATCTTGTCTATTGAAGAAGCTATTGATAAAGCTCTTAAGAAGTTTGTCAATAAGCAAGAAGAGCTTCTAGGAGTTCAAGGGATATTAAGTGAGTGGAAAGCTGAATTTCTTTTGTTTGTGCTGAAGAGGACTCGTGCTTCCTCCGTGGTTCAAACCTTTTCTGATTCTTCTTTGTCTGTTCCTTTAGGAGGTCTGGATCACCTAAAGAGTCTCCAGCGGTCCTTGGTTGTTACCTACATGGATAAATGTAGTAATAATTTTGTGTGTGTTTGTAAAAAGTTCTATGTTTCTTCTGCTTTCTCTGAGCTTAATTCTCCTGTCGGTACGTATGTGATCTCCAATCTTGCCCAGTCTGATATCCTGAAATCTCATCTTTCTTTTAATAAGGCTCATAAGTTTAATGGTGTAAAGTGTGGCCTTTGTCTCCCATTTCTTTGTGCTGTTCAGAAGTTTCATAAAAATCCAATTAAACCTAGATTTATTTGTGCAGCCAGCTCTATTTCTCTTACTGAAGTTTCTAAGTGGCCGAGTTCTTTCTTCAAAGCTATGTTTCCTGTGGTCAATGGCCTTTGGGTGTCTAAACTCAAAAAGGCAGATGTTCCTTGTGATAGTAGTTAAATTCTCAATGACTCTACAGGAGTGGTGGAGGTAATAAATAAACTTTTATCTTTCAAGATTGGAAGTTGATAAAGCTTCCCCACTCATGTTGCAGTCTTTTGATTTCTCAACTCTATACACTAAAATTGACCTAATGGATCTAAATCCTCAGATGAGAGTTCTGATAAATTAAGTGTTTCATCGGATGTTTAAGCTTCATCACTTTAAGTTTTTGATGGTTCAAAAAACAGCTTTGAACTTTAGGTTTTTGTGGCTGAAAAATAAAGCAGAGATCAATTTGTTTGAAAATCTTCATAGCTTTAAAGTTGCAGAGGTTTCAGATTTGATCTCTTGGTTGGATTTCTTGTTAGACAATTTGTTTATTTGTTTTGGTCATTGTGCTTATAGACAATGCTTTGGTATCCCCATGGGTACTAATTGTGCGGTCTATTTGGCAAATTTCTATCTCCTTACCTATGAGTTTGATTTCATTAATCATCTTTTGAACAGTAAGACATGTCCTGTTATGCTTCATAGGTTTTCCATGGTTTATAGGCCTGTGGATCTTTTTGTTCCTTATTTTCGAGACTGAGAATTTCATGTACCTAAACCAAGACTCTTTTAGCAGCGGCATATACCCCAAAAACATCTTGTGAGTTGAATTGTATATCTAAAGGCTTCTCTCGTAATTTCTTGTCTCTTGCTGTGAGACAAAGTCCTCAAGGTTTATACTGTGACATTTTTGACAAATGCTCTCAACAAGAGTATGCAGGTATTGAAATGGTTAGAATGCCTGATGTTCATTCCAATATCTCAATTACTGCAAAGCTGGGGTTATCAATAGTCAATTTTACAGGTTCTTGAGGCTTTGTAGTTGTAAGAAGCATTTTGTCTTTCAGATGGTCAGTCTTATTGTCCTTCTGGAGGTAAAAGGCTACCCTTTAAAAATCCTTCTAAAGAAAACTAGAGGGTTGATTACTAAAGAAAAATTCTTCTTTGGAAATTCAGCTTTTGGAGTTTTTAGAATGATTTTGTTTGGAGTCTTCTAAATGGGGAGCTTCTTGTAAGCCCACTTGTTCTGTTTTTGTTCCCTGCTGTCCTTTCCTTTGAAGTTCTGCTTTTTCCTTTCTGTTGGTCTGTTTTTTGTCTTGTCCTTGTGTTGTGGTCTGTTGCTAGTCAGTAGTATGGCTGAGTCTTCCCATTGCTTCTGGATTTGCAGCAGAAACTCCGTTTGCAGGTTGGTGTTTTTCACTGGTCTTTACCCACTGTAGGGAGATGATGACGTCAGTGGGGAAGTTGTGGTAGTTAAGTCACTATCATACATACTACTGCTGATGGTCCCTGAACAAGTGTGAGTCTAGCGCTTTTGTTCACAATAGCACAGGGTTTTTTGTTTTTTGTTTCTTCATTTTTCTGTTTCTTGTTTGTTTTTGTCTTTCCTAGTTTGGAGCTTTCTGTGGCGTCTTGAAGAAGTGTTAACCTTGCTGTGGGTTTTTTCTTCATCATGAGAATGGAGATTTCTCTATTCTTATTAAAGATATTAACTTCAGAGCTCAGATGGGATCCTTGTGGGTACCCTAGCCAAGCCGCAACAAGAACTTAGTATAATCATTTGCCAACTATTTCATACTGATCATTGTTGTGTTTCTTTTTGTAGTTGAAGTCATTGGGCACAAGAACACCAACTAGGATAGGAAACATTGGGCATTTGACTCGCCTTGCCAACAAAATTGTTCAAGCCTCAACTTTGAATCCCATAATTCAGAACCACCTTCAGGTACATGCGTTTGAAGTCCCTGCTTTCTTTGTTGGTCATCTCTGAGGCTGTAAAACACTGCTTTTCTCAAGTTCACTACTTTTTTCTACACACGTTACTTTTCTCTACGCTTCAGTAATGTTGAATGCTCATGGATGTTCAGCATGCTGTCTTGACTGATGCTATAGTCCTTTCCTACTATCTTGGCAGGCTAATCCAAATTGGGGCAGATGGGAAATGTCAGTTCTTCAACAGCGGAATTTGGTAGAAGATGTGTACCAATGGACATGCGGGTACATCTAACCACAAACTCCCTCACTGCTTTGTTGAGATGCTATCATTTTAATTTGGACTATTGAGACTGATTCTTTCCAGACTGTAGGCTGAGGGAGATGGCTAGTGACCAGAGCAAATGAACACTACAAACAGGAAGTAAGGTAGATGGTTCTCTTTTATGACAACAGAGTGAGATGGGTAGTTCTATTGTTTAAAACTTAATTGGATGCTTAGGAGGGCAGTTCTGAGAAAGTAGTCTTGAAATGCAGGCGACCAACCACTATGCAGGATCGACCTGTTGATAGTGATGAAGATGACTTCCATGATAGGGACTATGACATTTCTACAATGGCAAATAATCTATCACGTGAGATTTACCAGTCTGGGTTTTTTGATAATGAGGATGCTGATGAGGTTTGTCCCCTTTTCCCATCCCTTTTCTGCTTGAATTTCTTCATGGTTCTCAACAATGTAGTCAATTCTGATGGAGTAATGATTGCAGGGACTCTCTTGAAAGATGAGGCCTCTTGTTTCTTCTCCTTTCCATCTGTTTTGAATCCTTCCTTCTTTTTCATCACTTACAGGATTGAGAATATGAAATATTTGCTCTTTTGTTCTTTCTAAATGCTGCTGGTCATGTGATTTCCAGGATGTATTTTCTCATGATGAACCATCAGAGGTTGTGATCTCATCACTACACCTTGTTGAAGAACAGGAAAGGTCAGGTGCAAGGTGGGGGTTAACTTTTCATGTACTGTTTATCTTTGTATCTCCAACTTTTGGAAATAAGAACCTGTTGCATGACACTCTGTCCTTGATCATTCAGTATCTGCTTTCAAACTCCAACACTGTGGCATGTGGATTTTGTAGAAATCGACAAACAAATGATAGTATTTTTGGTGCCAGTTCAGACTGGGTTGACTTTCAAGACAATGACAGGTTGGATGATGATGCATCACCATCCTTTTTTGAAGACCTTGCCACTGATACTGTCTCACCACCCCATAGCAGTGGTGATAGTGGCAGTGATGGAGATGATAAAGATTTTGTTGATATGGCAACCTGTGGTGATGATTCAGTGTCTCAAAATCTGAAGTCTGAACTTGAGTTTGAAGATATGGTGGAGCATGAGCAAAAGGAAAATGCATCTAAGAATGTTGCTCTAAATGATGGAAAAGTTGAGGTGTCAGACAATTTGTCATTGTTCCATCAGATAGAAGAACATGGCACAGTCCCAGATATAGAAGTGCCTGAGTGGATGTTGGCACTAAGAGAGGCAACTCCTTTTGAGAATACAAGAGGGAGAGATACCTTTGGTGGTGGGAACAACCCATTTGAGGTATTGTTACCATATTCCATGGAATTGACGAGGGAGGCAACCACTCCATCAGGTCCTTCATCAAACAATGAGGTTGCCATATCAACACAAGCCACTTCTTTGGCAAGCAGTGGTGATGATTTGGGTCCAGCTGATGGGCACATGATCCATCCTTTGACAGGGGAAGAAATCACAGGTGTGGAGCCTGATGGAACCATCAAAGCAATGGAAAAGATGCGTGAGGAGGGTGTTATTGGGGAGGCTGGACCCATGTATCCAGAAACAGCATTAGTGAATGGTTCAGAGCCCCTGGCAAAAGACAATGTTCTGGGAGATCCTGACTTCAATGACGTAAATTTCTGGCGCACTGAATACAAACAATTGGTTTTTGAAGGGGAGCCATGAAAGATTGGATCACAAAGTACCACATTTGAGTGATGAATGCTTTTGTGGTCTAGTTTTTGCCACAGGGCCCTTTGTGGAAGCATTTGCTTGTTCCACTTCTGTTTCATATGATTGCTTTCATTCAGGAGGCTAGTAAGGAAATATCCTTGCAGGCTCAATTATGGGTTTCATTCCTGCTTACCCTCTTAATCTAGAAGTATTATCTAACAGTGAGGAGATTATAAGTTTTTGGAGCAGCAGGTGCCATGCCAATTGCAAGGCAAATGACTGTTGGTATTGGTTATGCCATCCTAGAGTGTTTTATTGTAATCATGTGCAGGATCAGATTTGATTGGTTTGCAATTCTTTTTTCATAGTAGAAATAAGAGATCCCCATCTCAAGTCAAGAGATTTGTTGACACTTTGATGGCAATCAACCTGCTCCTATCAGCATTAATTTTCATGGCCTCTTAGTGTTTGGTTTGGTTTGGTCCCAGGTAACAAGGTAAATTTTCTTTAATAGCATGAGTGTCAATGGTAGACTTTTTCCTTATAACTAGTTGTGTCTAATTAGGTACACATGACACCACACGATCATTGGAATTTCCTTATAGGTACTTCTTTCCTGTTCTCTTTTTGTTTTTCAGCAAGTTTTGATACTTTTTGGTTGTGGGGGAGGGTGAACCAAGTTTAGTATTTCTATATATCAAAGGTATGTAAAGAAATTTTCACAAGGTATACTATACTAGATTTACATGTAGGAAAACAAAGAAATGATAGCCAGAGATAATAGAAAAAATAGGTTACATCTTCAGGGAGGTGTAGGACTCTCAAAAGGAGAAATCCCCTTTGGTTCCTGAGGTTTGTTGAGGCACCTCTTTTTTGCCAAGTTTGTCTCTGACAATGCTGGCAGGGCAAGCTGCAGAAGAAACTCATACCAGGAATGAACAATTCTATTTGTAACCAGGCAATTCAGTTATCTCATCCAAGACCCCAACATTTGAGGTGACTCATCCTTGAAAAGATGGCAGTATGTGTCAAGCTTGTTCATCTTGGCAAAATCTCCAACCTTGCTCCTTGAGAATCTCCAAGTTGCTAAATCATGTGCACACAAGGAGATGACATAAACATGGACTCAACATCAGGGGGCAGAGGGAATTCCCCAGCTGAGGCCTCCAAATCTTCAAAATGTGCAGAATTGGTCATGAGAGGTATTACATTTTCAGGTGGTCTGCTTCAACTGAAGATAAATTCATTTCACAAAGGGAAGGAGAGAGCTGTTCAATGTGTAGAAGGGCCTGGTGACAAGATTTCTCTTCTGAAGTCATATAGCAGACAGCGTTCTAGAACACAATGCTCTGTCAATCTAAACAGGACTACTGTTGGCCATCACTATGTTATTCAACCAAATCAATTGGATGATGTTTGAGCACAGGATTCAGAGGCTTTTGATTGCCATTTACCAACTAGCTTTGACATATAACATCTGCATGCAACGAGTTACTGAATGTTCACACCAAGCCCAATTGCTCAAGTACTGAGTCTCTCACACAAACAAAATGAGCACTTATCCTAGGTCTTACCATGATACCCCACCTGATGAATGTCAAAGATTTTCAGTCAACAAGCTGAATCAAGAAAGTTGACATACAAAGCTGCTGATTCAACGGATTGTTTCCAACAAAAGCCAATACAATACTGTATAGCCTAGGAGTAATAAGGAGAGAAAACTGGCTGTACAAGAATGTGCATACTGTACACTACCAAATCACTCTAAAACAACAGATGAGATAACTCTGCTAGTTTGAAGCATAGCACACAAAACCCTGAAATCAACAACCATTGTGCTAATCCTACTCATGTTTGTCTTCTCCTAGAAATCATGGCAACACCTGTCCTGTTAATATGCATACTTGATTAAGTAACAATTCAAAGTTGACCTATGTATTTCTAGGTCATACCTGCTACAAGGAAGTAAAGAGTACATTTAATGCTGATCTTGCCTGTGACTTACAATTCCCACAAAAATCAATTCTCCAATCCGAGCAGGGTTCCTTCAGTATGTTCTCAGCAAATGAAAAAGTCCTACACTGATGGGTACAGTAGCACACGTATGAAACCCAAAACTTACTCATGCATGTAGCTGCAACATTACCAATCTGAAAGGTCATCATAGACTTAGATGGCCACTCACTGCAAAGCTTGTCACATGACATCCTCTTCTTGGCAAGGTCCGATGGATTTCAAAATATGTTGGGTACAGAACAGTCATGATAGCCAAAAACAATCCCAACATGGGACTGGAAATTGGCTGTAGGGCTAGATTTTCCATTATACTATAGATGTGCTACTGAAATCAGCTGCTACATCAACCCTTGGCTCATGGGGCTGATTGCATCAATACTCAACCTGCCTGGATTTCTAGGCTGTCCGAGAATGACAGACATAACTACAGTTTCACACAAGCTACACAAATCTCAAAATGTGACACTAACACCATATCAATCCCATCTACTACAAGGCATACCTCCCTCTGATCCTGTCCAGGGTTATGTTACCACATCATCATTGGGGGTAGCTGGAAGGGGTCACAACAATGTTATCAACCTTGTACATCTCATACCAATACAGAAACAACAGATTGGAATTTATGGCAACAGAAGCTGCTAATTAGTCCATTCACTAAGACCTTCTCCTGTTCAGCTTGTTTCAATCAAAACCAGGACATCCTTTGCAATTCAGCTTTGCACCCCTGTCAACCACACTGACCTCTCCTTAGTGCAGAAAAAAATACGAGAATTGCGTCCCTTTCACTAAGATCATCTTTTCAACTCCGCATATGAAGCTTCCCACACCTTGGCCATTGCCATGGCTGATCTGACATGACAGAGCTGAAAAAAACTGGAGACTCAACCATGGTTAGACTGTCAATTGAATAAATGCCAGGAAGGAAGAGACAGGCAAGAGCTTAATCGATATGAAGACCCTTGAGATTCAGACCAGAGGAGCTTGCCTGCTGTCTCGTCCTCTCTGCCTCCAAGAAGACCAAACCGATATCATACCATTGAGCTCCCTAAAAAGGTCTGTAACTTCCTGGACCTCTGCATCATCATCCGATGACACAATGTACCTAAACCAAACCCCTGTTATCGTCATCATTTCTTGGCCTTGGAAAAACGCAGGCAACGATACTTTTCACCGCTGACAGTGATCTCCAATGCCCCATCCTGGTGGTCCAGACTGGATGCTGTTCCCATCAATACACTCTTCTCTTTCTCAAGATTCTCTTGCTCAACTTTCAGCCGTGCTTCCTGCTTTGCAATTTCCGCCTGCCAGTGGTACATACAACATCCCCCCCACCCCCAAAAGGCCCAACGATGAACTTAAGAGTTTCTTCTCCCTCTCCCTCCCACATACCATCATAAAGATCCATCAAGATAGCAGGGTGAGTAGTCCATCCTCTACGGGCAAGCAAGGGGGAGTGAAAATCACCTACCTCTCTTCGACCGAGGTCCGCTCTCCAAGCCGCTTCCCGCTCAGCAACCTCCCGCTCCCTCTCTTCAAGATAGCTCCGCATCTCCCTCTCCTTCATGATGCCTTCCTGGATATCCGCATCCAACGCCGCCTTCAATTCCCTCACAAAATTTTCCACTACGGCCTTAATCCGCAGTGTCATCTTCTTCCGAACGCATCAATCTTCCCTCCCTTGGGTCTTACTTACTTCGCTTTTGTCCTCCTCTTCTTCCTTCTCTTCTTTTCCTCTACTTCATTTTCTTCTTCAACAAGTAGTGGTAGATACCCTTAATTAGTCTGCGCATCAATTCCGCCTTCTTTTCAACTACCTCTTGTTCACTTCTCCTTTTCCTCTCCCTCTATTTCTCCGTCACCATCTCTACTACTACTTCTTCTTCTTCCTCCTCTCTCTCCTCCTACTTCTTCATAATAAATTACCGCTAATTTATTTTTTGGAGTACTGCTGGTCCGTGATGGGCCTTTGGAACGCATGCACCACCCAAATAAAACCCTAATGTGAGATGCTCTAGGGACCTTGGGCGTTAAAGCGCATTTTGAGGCTTAGTTCTGATTGGCTCTGCCTGTAGTTTAGATGACAAGTTCCAGTGTCTTTTTTTGGGGCCGAATTTTTGCACTGTGGCCATAATTTTGTACAAGGGCATTTTTGGGGAAAAAAATTGCAAAAGTTCGAATATTTTGAGGAAAAGAAAATCACATGTCGCCATATTTACAACGATGAGTTCCCATCGGACACCAGAACTAGGCAGGAATTTAAACAAATTCTCCTTTACTATCTGACCTCTATCCAAATTTGGCTTATTCCTCTTCTGCATGATAGCCAGTCCACCTGTAGCAAAAAAAAAGGAGGCTGTATCATTCTCACAAGAGCTCACCACTTCATAGCTCCTAATTTGGTTATGGTCATATCAATGTCAAAAGAAGCTCTGCATTATTCAATAACACAGATGATGGAATCCATTGTTCCTTCACTCATATGTTCTAACATCAGCAAGTAAACCTAAGTTACCAGTAATCCTAATGAAATGACCTGCATAAGTTACAACAACACAGTAATAATGTTAGACAGTGGATCAAATCTCTTCAGACATCTTTCCATTGGCTATCATGGTCTTCTTTTGACATTTAGCAACTCATCTATTTTTGTAAAAAACAATTGCTAATCCACCTTTGTACTCCAGCAAATGTGACAGGGAATTTGTTGAACATTGACATCAATCTACAAATCCCACTTCTTCCCACATTTCTTATGCAATGCAAAACCTATATTCCCAGAGTTCCCAATCATCTGGGTGTCTTCCTGACCATGAATTCCCAAGGTTTCCACTACAAACCACCCAACACTTTTACTAACCCACAATTCTGATGCCATATATAGACCAATCTTTTTTGTCTTCTAGGGTCCTTCATCACCTCCACCAAATGCACATATTTTATCCATGTTGTTGGTTTTATAGTTCCATTTGAAAGACCCTAGTGCACAATAGAGAAATTCCAGACTCTAATATAATAACAAACCTAAATATGTAGATACTTTCCTAATTCTCTAACAGAGGGAACATACAAATCCTGTCTCTCTCAGACCTTAAAACTTTTACAGAAAAACTAGGTACCTTGTTTCAACAAGGTGTCCCTTTTTATATCCTCCATCACACTCCTCTTCATTGAATATCACCACCAACTCCTTTTGTCAAGCTTCCCCATCACTAAAGATCATCCCGAGCAGCAAACAAACAATTAGTTCCACCACCATTTTGAATTAAAACACCCAAAGCAACACTACCAATTTCAGCAACACCATAACCTTGTAATAGACAAACAACAACACTCACAAGCATTAAAGAGAGAAAAAGATCACCATCGACTGCCCATTCTTTTGTTTCTTTCACAGTTTGATGGTTTCAATCCTTTTCCTTAGGTCTTCATCTAGGTAAAACTTCATTGAACTTCCTTTCATCCCATACATCTACTTGACACAATCTTATATATTAAAGCAACAGTGGTGTCTGTTTGTCCGGGCAGTTCTTGGAAAAAATTTTCAGTCACTGCCCGTTCCTTGTGGTGTGCTTTGTAGAAGGGGGGGGGCCCGGGTAAGTTGAGGAATTTCTTGATTTGGGAATTTAGATCTCTGTGACAGTTATTACCCAACTGATAGCTGATGGACCTGGCACGGGAGAGGTTCAGGTTTAGGCATCCAGTGGATGGATGGTGCGTCGGTGGGTGAATCACTCTGGCCCAGTGTGATCCGATGGAAACCAGTGTTCAAGCATCCAGTGGATGGATGGTGCGCCGGCGGGTGCTGAATCACTCTGGCCAATGTGATCCGATGGAAACCATGGGATGAAATTGAGATTTCATGGATGGGGTGAAACTGCCCCCCAGGGGTCAATTTACTTGGTTAGTAGTTTTTTTTTTTTTTTCTTGAGCCTTTTTCTTATCATGCTTTTTTTTTTTCCCTTGCTCTCACTTTTTCCTGGGCCTTTTTTTTTCTCTCTTTTTTCTTTTTCTTGAAATAACACACCTGTGCATTATGCACAGGGTTCACACTAGTTGGGAAAGAAAATCCCTAATGACAAGCCACATTTGGTCCCAAAATTTGAGAAATGCGCACCAACTGTTGCGTGTGTGTGAATTGTGAGTTTCATTCTTCAGAGAATTTCATGGAATGTTTCCAATTTTATCTATTGTTAGTTTGAAATGAACCATAAGAGGGTTAAAATCTTCAAGTAAAATAAGAGTTATTTGTTCAAAGCTTTAAATTCTTGTTAAAAGCTCTTTGAAATTTGTATGTCTTTTGCATGCAACATGTAAATATTAGTTCGTTAAACAACTCTTAAAAAGAATTCAAGGCATTCATTTGAACAATCTCATTGGCCACAAATCTTTTCTTTGCATCTAGACACAAGATTATGAGGCTATTACAACATTTAACTGTTAGTTTAGAAATTAACTCCTCAAAACATTTCAAGGTTCCCATTTTAACAATCTCATTGGTGATAAGGCTTTTTCCTGCTCTTAAGCACAAGCTTATTCCAAAGATTTTATGGAATTATGTATATTTTTTATGCTAATGGTGTGACCCATGTTATACATGTGCATGGTTTAAAAGTAAGACTTTTAGGGTGGAAATGTCAAGTACAAGGTAAAGAGGTATTGACCATTATAATACCTAGCATTTAAAGTGTTGTATATTGAATTTATTTTGAAAAAGTTATTTCAAAAATATTTATTTAATTAAAATGGTTTAAATTTTTTAATGTATTGAAATTCGACATTTATGGATAGAAGGTTCCCATTCATGTCAATATTTAATCAATATTTCATGAAAGTTCTTAATCACCAAATTTTGAAAGCACACACAACCATTTCTTCTTCAACTCCCATTACCAAATTGTTAAACCAATTTTTTTGCTTTATATTGCCATATTGTGTTTATATATAGTAGCAAGACAATGGAGGTAGGCATAGGTAGAACAATATGAAAATTGTTCCAAAATTGTTATCAAACTAGAAAATCAAACAAAAAGCAAATGAAAGGCCACATCAAAAGATTGGAAAGTGGCAAAAGATGAGGAGTACACCAAATAATTTTTATTACATCTTTGGTCATCAATCATGGTTGCTATGAAGAAATATAGTAATAATTCATAGGTCTCACACTTTTTCAAAAAAACTTACAAGAAGCTTGGAATGGACCAAATTTGTATGAAAAATTAAAGGCAAGTTTGTGGGATTGGTTTACACCTTAATGTAATTTGAAACCAAACTACATTCATGCAAAGCAACTTGGGACTATGGTAAAAAAACATTTTAAAAACATGCCAATACTCAAAGAATATTTAGAACTTTGAAATACCTTAATTACAATGTTGCAAAAAATGACAAAAGTAGGTTAGCAATTTGCTACATCTATGATACAACCTATAATTTACAACATGATACAAGCTCCCACTCTTGAAATCATACATGATGCACCTAGAGGTTTTAAGATTGAGAGTGAACTCCTCAATTTTTGAACCAATACATGAATTAGAATTTCAATGTGGGAAGAATTGCAACAATAAAACTTCCTACTAACAAGGGCAAGTAAAGTTTCTTACCTTGTAAAAACCTATGACATTACAACCTTAATGGTCAATAATGACCAAATTAGATTGTAGCTTATACGAGTACCAAGAAAATAAAGGTACAAAACACATCAAGGTCTTAAGGATAGATGATAATTGATAGGTGATGTTTATTTCATTTGCAAATGGATTGTTCCTCCCCTCTCAAGTCATATTCACAAGTACCACATATTGAACCTTACCCCCAAATGCATGAAAAATGAATGGGATTTCACCTTCAATCACAATCTTCAACTTTGCCATTTTTGCACTCACAAGTTCAATAATTGGCCTTGTTAAACAATTAAAAAAATGATTTGGTTGTTGGATTGTTGGTCAATACACAAGATTAAAGATTTTTTAGATTAAATGAAAGTAGATCACCCAAACATTTTGGTCATTTTCGTACCTACAAACTACACAAGTGAATCTAGCCATAACTCTACCATCATAGAGATTAATGCAGCTACACTTCCTAAACATTAACTTGAGTTGTCCCAACAAGAGAAATCTATAAAGAGAAAGCTTTATGAACCTAACATGACCTTTTAGGACATTCGCATGTTGCAAAATTTCCTTGGATAAAATTTGTGGTAAGTTTAGATGGCAAGTTTCACAAGTTGAATAGAAGGTTTGTAGCCACATTGAAGGTGTGACAAATTCTTGTGCTCTAAGCTTGATGGGTTGTATAAGCATTGTGGGAGGAAGAAGGTGTTGGTAGATACCCCTTGTTGACCTAAGGGGACAATTTATCTTGAAAGTAGTTACCAACACCAAAAAAATGAAAAGTAGTTTGCTACCCAATTTTGGTTAATGGATGTTTTCTAGCAAGTATATGTGGGCATAAAGGGAGAGGAAAATAGTAAAAGAACCTAGTTTGCATGCTACTTTTATATTATGAATCAAGGTCAACCAATGACATAATATGAAAGCTTGATGGGTTTGTTTGCATTTTTGAAGTTCAAGCACAACCCAAAAAACATTGGAGTGATTTGTCTACATGGGAGATGGTTATGATATTACGTGACATTGTGATAAGCAAAATGAGAAAGGTTTTAAGTGCTACGAAGTTCATCTCCATATTTGATGATGAGGTGATTGCAATTGACAACAATAGTTGGGTGAGGATCCATGCATATGTGCTTAAAAGATGAAAACAAATGCCCATTCTATTGACCTTTAAAAAGGTGACAACATGTGCCTATACAACAAATTCGACCCAACTATTGTTGCGTGCCTTCTTGAGTTTTGATTGTATGGATGTTCAAGTGGTGGGCTAGAAGTTAGTGTCATTTGGGATTCATGGAAGGTTTGTGTTTATTGGTGTACACAATGGAATCACCACTCAAATCAAATGCAATGTGATTTTTTTTCTATCCATGTCCATTATGTTGCACACTAGGTTGATTTGGCTATGAAGAATTATCTACTTAGTCATTGGTTGACAACAATGAGAAGTTGTTTGCTAAAATATATTCATATTCTTTTGGGAAGAGAACTCTTGAACTTGAAAAGCTTGTTACTTTGTTGGATATGAAAACATTGAAGATCCTTTGAAATATGAAGACACATTGGTTGTTAATGGCCTCTTTTGCTAAATGAATGTTGTTAAAATACTAACCCCCCATCATGCTTATGTTGACAAGTCAACTTGCATGTGATGTAGCCAAGGCCTACATCACCACATTGCTCAATGTTTTGATTATGCTTGGTTTCCATTACCTCATGCCCTTGCTTGAATTATTTCATGGGTTCATCAAGATGGTTCAAGCTCGAGACATTTATGTTGTGGATTTCGTTGAAGCTATGAAAATGGTACAAGTTGATATATAGTGTTATTACAATGCAATTGAAATTGCATTCGAGGATGATGCATTTGTTGTCTTCAACAATGTGATCAACTTTCAAAGTGATGTTTTGCCATTAGTTTGGGCTATGAATTTAACTTGCCCTAAACTTGATGTTTTGTGGTGTGCACTTCGTGTGGGTACTAAATTGGCATGGCTACATTTTGATGATTTGCAAATTGGTGAATGGAACCAGTTTTTTCTAGTACATTAGGGGAATAACATTCAGAAAGTCAAAAGGCACAAAGGTTTGACATAACATCTCAACTTTCTTGTGAACTACAATGTTGATTCCCAAGTTGTGAACTCGTGAAAGCCATGGGCGTTGTCTACCCACATTATTGGGTGAAATATGATGTTGAAATTGCCTAAAGCATGGAATAAAAGTCTAGGCCCTTTCCTATTCATATCCTCAACATAAATCAAAATTTATTAAAATAAAGATCATAAGATAGTGTTGTCATGACCAAAAGAGAGCATAAGAGATTTTCCGTGGGTGTTCAGTTCTACTAGACATGAAGATGTATGAACTCAGTGGAATTTACTCATTATACCACTCATGGACTCATGATCTACATGATTACCTACTACCCCTGATGCTACACTTCATCTGAGCAAACCCATCAGCATTAGATTGCAAAGATGGCTGCACACAACCAAAAAAACTCACGAACCATTCCTCTACACCACAACCTTAAGGCCTGATTTTGAGAAAGACTCGCACTTCCCCTCAAGTCCTAAGATGCCAACATTCACCCTCAAAGCATGTCTATTACAAAACAAAAAGCCAAAATCAACACAAAAACACCTCAACTTTGCATTACGTCTTCCTCTTCTGCACACCTCTCTTGCTGCATAACAACTCCTTCATACCTTGATGCAACTATCATCAACTCCAACGACTCATGTTCAGTATTATTTGCTAAATCCAGTCTAAAACATTCTCTCTTGCACTCTGAAGGGATATCTCTTTATGCCACAGCCCTGTGTAAAAAGTACAGGCACATCAAATCACACACTGAAGTCTTTAGCAGTATTCATTTCTAGTGCAATTCACTGAGAGTAGATGGCAGTGCTAGTCTCATAACTTATAAGCAATCTGAGGAGTCACACCCTTTTCAAGTGCTTCCAATTCCTTGATTCCTCTGTGAATCCTCAGTCTCCTGCAGTTTTCATGATGTCATTATCTTCGTCTTCTGAATTACATTTAACATGAATCTCTGCAGCCTTTTATTTGAACTCTTGTACACATCCACCTTCTATCCACTGGTTTATCCTCATGATAAGGCAGATACAGATTTTCAAATTTCTTAAAGATAGTTTTGAAAACCCATATCTCTCTTCACTTCCGCATTCCATTAACCTGTGCTGCCCTGGTTTCTTTAGTGAAGTTTTAGTGAATTTCAGGTCCATCACAGTCATCACAGGTCATGGGTCCACTCTAAGAGCAGCCTAGAAATCTCAGGTTTTAGAGAAGCTAGAGAAACACCTTTGTATAAAGCAGCAGCATGTATAAAAAGGTCACACAAAATACAGAAGACACAATGCTGCTGATGGTTGCAAACAACTGCCAGCATCTAGTAGTGCAATTGGAGATTGATGTTTACAAGGCATTCTGCAGTTTGAAGATAGAGCTGTAGTTGAAATCTCAAAAAATTGAACAGCTTGAATTGCAGCCGGAAAGTTGTTATCAACATACCAACCTCAAGAGAAAATTTCACTTGAGGCTTGGTCAGAACCTGTGGAATGGAGGGTACTTTAAGTACTTCAAAATATCTTCAACCAGAAATTTTTGGAAAGTCTTAAGATTCTTTAAATGAAGGTCAAATGCTCAATTTTGGAAAAAGCACCTAAAAACCTCACTGGAAAGATTAGCCTTAGCATTTGTATTTCAATGTGGGGATCCTTGACTATCTCTTTCACAGGGTTGCTAAAACCTACAGTGCAGTAACTTTAGTGAAATACCTACTTTGTAGAATCCACATCCATATTCAGCAATGCTGATACTGGGGGTTTGAAAGTTTTACTGCTGGTTTGAGGAGCTTTGGTGTCTCGCCAGGCACCACCTAACTCAATGGGAACCAGAGGCACAAGAGACTGTATTACATCCGTAATAAGGGGCCTATAGCTTGGTTCTGATTGCAGGCAGAGCTTCACAACAGCTGCTACCTGCACAAACAAGCACATTGACAAACACAGAAAAACTCAGTTCACAAATTTCAATTGATAGCAGAAGAAAAAACCAATGCCACTCTAAACCTTCCATTGTTTAAATACCCCAGCCAGTACCTGGTAGAGATGCTTCAAGTTGACTGTATCATGAAGACAAGGGTCAATGATTTCTAGAATCTTGGCTCTGTCACTCAGCATTGGCATTGCCTGCAAGGTCATTTTTCCATTTGCAGAATCAGGACGAATGCCAGCTCTCTGAAGCTACCAGAAAAGAAACCAACCTAATCAAATAACATACTTATGCTGGTCATATTTACAGATGAGTTTCAAAGTGCTTGTCTTGCCCAGACAATAGAGAACACAATGAACTTTGACAAATCATATCCTTGTTGGTCTGACTCAGGACTTACCCATGTAACCAGAGACTGAGATCCTAGAGTCATTGCTGAATCTACTGGTAGTCTTCCTGTCAGAAGCTCCAGCAGCACAACACCAAATCCATATACATCACTTTTCTCTGTCAAGGAGCCTTCAATCATGACAACTATGTCAGTAGAGCACACAAACTTAAATGCACCTCTTAAGATCCTTTGTCTCACCCCATCTTTCTCAACATACCGCCCTCACAGTACCATCACTCAACTTCACATGGCAGAAATTGAGACAATGCTCTACAAAACAATAGTAAAATGTTTTATGGCAAATAGTACCATTCATCAAGTACTCAGGAGCAAGATAGCCAAAAGTTCCCTGCACCTGGACACTGTTTTTGGGTGGGCTTCCCTCAGGGTTTGCAATGGCCAATCCAAAATCAGAAACCTGTAATCAATGGACAACACCAAAGCGCATAATCAGTGTCTAGAGACCAAAGAGTGAGCAAATGCAACCTTCTCCCACTTAACACTAAATACTTCATGAGACTTTCACACAGTCAATACAAACCTTGGCACTGAACCTGGCATCCAGCAAGATGTTGGAGGCCTTGAAGTCTCTGTGAATCACTGCAGGCTTGCAATGATCATGTAAGTGTTCCAGACCTCTGCCATGATACAGTCTTGAGTTAGTGGATATGCCCGAGGAAACCACCATACAGATTCTCATGCTATGTTCTTTACAATGTCACAATGCTCAGAAGTGGCAACAAGACAAGATATGGAATACTTTATGAAAGTGGAGAGAATTGTGAAGCCCAAAGCATTTTTGGGACTGGGAGATGTAAATCATCAAAACAGAAGAGAGGTCATTACCGGGCTGCCTCAAGTGCAATCTTGAGTCGGAGATGCCAGGAGAGCCCAGACCCATGTGAAGGACCTGCATTTGCTTACAAGCTCAGTAAGGATGGCCATGATTCACCTTTATCCACACACATTGAGGTCACACTGCAGTCAAACAGTGGCCTAACGACAGACATCACATGAAGGAATTGACAGCAACAACAGAATCAACATGTTAGATGTGAATACAGGTCAGGTTTCTCTTTTCTACTTTCATCTTCAGGCTGTAGAAAGAAGAACAAATGTAATCAGAATGGACATGTGAGAACAACTGGGGCATAGTGCAGAAATCAGTGTAACATACCATGGAGCTGATCATGTAGGGAACCATTATGCATTAGCTCATAGACTAGCAGGTGCTCAGGCCCATCACTAGAGAAACCCAGAAGAGCCACCAGATTTGGATGCCTGATCTTGCTCATCAGATCCACCTCTGCCTGTATGCCCCATACGCCACATGAACTGATTGCATTAGTAAACTTGCAGATATCAACATGGACAAAAAGCACTGGGGAAAGAAATCCACCTGAAATGCATTTTCGCCCTGCTTCCCATTCTTTTCAAGCCTCTTCACTGCAGCAAAGATGCCATAATCAAGGTTTGCCTTATATACATGACTAAAGCTCCCCTCCCCCAGAAGATTGGAGGAGCTGAAGTTGTTGGTGGCGTTCTGGAGTAGAGAGTATGCAACTTGACATGCTGACAAGGGCAACCCTCCTTCTGCAATGGTTCGCTTGGAACTCAACCATGACCCAAATAGCTTCGGCCCTGTGTGCAGCAAAGCAAGCTTTCAGGTGAATTTGTCATGATGATTTTGTACAACAACTCCCAGAGCTAATAGAAGTTCAAGTAAATTTTGTTGCCATAATCAAGCATACATCTCTGTCTCAGCACAAGAAAAATCATAATATACCAACAAAGGTTTTCACATACTTGACAGCTCTCTTGAGAGCTCCATGTCAAGGTGAGGTTGGAGTGTGGCTTGGTTAGTCCAGACCAGCATACGGGAACTGCTTTTGTACCCCTTGCCCATTCTACAAGCCCTATACAAGCAGACCAAGATTGCCAAGAACAGCAAGGCTGCAGGGACTAAGAGGAGCATGAGGAACCATATGTTGCTAAGTTTGTGTACCATCATCCCTTGCACAATCATACCTGCGAAGAAATTCAACAAGATTACACATCCAGATGTAGGACTTTGTCTTGATTGTACAATCATTACACATGAATCCTTCCATTCATAACTTGCCCCAAAAATATGTTCACTCTTCTTGATTCAGTTGCAGCAGATTTCAGATGGAAAATGAGAAAGGAATTATGATCACAAGTCTTTCCTTCAGACATACCATTTGAAGCAGAATTCATCTGTTGACTTGCTGAATCTTTTGGCCTCTGTGCAACTTCCACTGCAAGTGGACGCTCACTTAATGACAGTGACTTCCATGATGAAAAGAGAGACAGCTTGTTGTTGGGACTCGTCGGAATAACAAATATTTGTTTTTCAGTATTTGAAGTTGCTTGCAGCGGAGGAGGATTGCCATCTAGCCAAGACGAATCCTTGGTAATTGCAGCCACAACAACCGGGTGTGGAAAGTGCCTGTTTTGAAAAGCGAAAAATCGTGGTCTGTAGGCGGCTACTCTGTCAATTTTACCAGAGGCCAAGATACTGAAGAAAGCAACAGTTGCCAACATGTGGGCCGTGATACCAGCCATAGCTCCTTCAAACTCTTAATATCATGTCAAGTGAGTCTCTTCCAAAGTGAAGACTCCGCACTGCAAAACCAAAAACGGATGCCTCCTCAAACTACAATGTGTCGCAGTAGAATGTTCTAAAACATCAGGAGACTCCTCTCATGTGTTTTCCCCTCCCTCTCTCATAATCATATATAGATAAAAGAGATGCAGAGTCTAGCAGAGGATTTAGAGCAGTGCATGGAGGCTAACGTACCGTCCTGCTCCTGTATACATTTGTTCCACATAGATAGATATCGTCCTTTTGCCCGCCAATTCTCTTGACAGACAAACACATCCTAAAGGCACATACATATGGGAAAGATAGAGGGAAACGGATAACGACGGAGAAAGAACTTACATGGAACTCCTTTTGAAAAGCTTTCCTAAACCTCGCTTCCTGTTCGTGGTGGCAAGGATTTTCTTCAGAGTGGTATGAATATTGGTGCTCACATTCATGCTTGGACTGCAACCTCCTCAGGACTTCGCCATAGAACGATTGAAGCGGGAAATAGACATGGACATGCTCATCGCAACCGGGTTCCAACACCAACTATTTATTGATGAACACACGAGAACAGAGCTTCTGCCGAAGTAAGACACATGAGGCCAAAACACAAGCTATATGCACAACACACCCGCAACTATATACAACAAAGAAGAAGATATCAGCAATGAATAAACAGGAACAAGAAACAATGTGTTTCTGCAATCCAGAAAAAGAAAGCAACTGGTCCCGTACCATTTGCAAGCTCAAATGCTAATCAATTTGAAAGGAATGAATAAAATCTCGCGTACATAGCTCCTAAATATACCCACCTCCTTCCAGGGTTTTTTTTTTTTCAATTTTGTGATGTTGCTCACAGTTGCAAATTGCGCTCAGGTTTTTTTTTCCTGTTTTCAAATTCCTCAAGTAGGTCCACTGGGGAGGGTTCCAGCATTAATTAGCATTAAACGGCGACTGTCCTACCTGGGCTGTAGCATTTTTGCAAAAGTGCTGTTACAAGTGGTGACCTAGGAAGTGCCTAGGTCTACATGTGGCTAATTTAATTCTTTTTATTTCCAAAAAATAGAGAAGATCCTTTTTAAATCACAAAAAAATCATGATTTTTTCATTTTCTGAAAAGCAATTCGCCAAATTGCGAAATTTCGCCACCAGAAAAAACACTGGTGACAATCATTGAATTTGGCAGTATCCAAAATACGGAAGTAAAAAATCTTGAGCAACCTTTCATTTTGTACGCAATTGTGACGATTTTGACTTTTTTAATAATAATAAAAACTTCTAGCGAATTCTTTTCCAAAAAAGAGAGGAATTCTCAACAGAATATTTTCAAAAAAATATTTTTCAAATTGGTGAAAATTTGGCCAAAGGTTCCCACCAGAACAGTTTCACGCGCAATGCTCACTAGCATCCACCAGTGCACCATCAAGGATGGATGATATGTGATCAGGAAACAGTTTTCGGTTGGGTCCCAGTTCCCTAGCTAATCATGGTGGTTAGCTCAGTTGGTTTATTTACTACCTACCAACTAGGTAGGTAATAAAAACAGCCCCTACCTACTATGTATAAACTATCTACATACCTAATAGTACCCTATTTTGTTACCTACCTGTCCATATGTTAGGCCTACTTCTTATAGAATGGGTTACCAAGATGAAACTGGGTAGTAACTCAGTTGAGGGTCATCCACAACTGAGTCATAACAGGCATCCAGTGGATGGTGCACTGGTGGGTGCTGGTTCACTGTGGCCCACAGTACAGTACCTCTCATCGAAAGAGCACAGAAACAGGCATAGACAAATTCACTAACACAACGGCACACGCCCCAGAAAACCACCCACTCGTGCCACAGCACATATCAATTTGAAAAAACAAGGTTGCTGGAAAAACAAAGGAAAGAGGTAGGTACTATGTAGACAATAGTGTGTACATATAATGAGTCCAAAGACTACTAATACTTATATGGTGGGTAAAGCCCAAGCCTATGGGCTTTACCGGAATAAGACCTCTACAAGGCAGACTTGAGTGTGAGGCCGCATTGCCACACAGCTGTGTTCATGTTGCTGGCACACTTTACAATGTTTTCGTAAAGCCTTTCTCTGCAAGCTTTGTGGAAAACATCAAACCCGCAAGAGAAACAGACGAAATTTTTCATCCTGTAACAGGACATTCCAATGCAGTGAAACAAAAACAAGTTCCCTAGGTAACAATTGAGAGAGAATAAGTTCACTAGAATTAAAGTACCTAGGTAGGTTGTAAACTAGCTTAGATAGGTTGTTATGTTGCATAGATAGGGAGAAATGCATTGCCCATTTCTGCCATTTAAGACCGCCATAAGGCACTTGAAGAAATTTCTTCACGTATGGGGAGGGGACATTATATTCATGATATCCCAGCTACGAAAGAGGAGAGATCTTACACCTACTTACAGACATCAGTAGATTTGAGAACCCTCCCATTCTCAAAAAGCACGCTAAGAACCAATAACAGACCCCTCCTACAAATCAAATCATGATCTATGTATGTTTAGACAAACCTTTACTTTGTGCTTCATAGAATGTAAAGCCCCAGGGTAGGGAGATTCCCAAAATGCAGGGCCGGACCCTCAACCCTACCACCTTGGGGATGTCCCTTTACCTTGCTTTGAAAACCTGTCAAATCAACAAGTATGAACCAATGTTAGGCGGTTATTAAGAATAGGAACAGACCCAGCAGTTATTAAGGCAGTTAGGTCTAAGGATTGATAAGCATAGTTCTTAAAAACATCAAAGACTTGGTTCTGGTATATAATCAAAATTCTCAAAATTTTGAAAATACAAATAACCAGTTCATTGTCACCAGTTGATTCACTGTTCTTTCATTGAAACTGTCCATTTTTTTAAGGCTTTTGAAATAACTAGATAAACAGTTCTTTGATTGTGATTTTTCAAAGAACCAGAATCAACAATTCTCTGCTCCAAAATAACTTTAAAACCAGACTGACAATTCTTTACAAATTCAAACAATTGCAAAACATTTGTATGAACCTTCATATAACTAGTCTTGGGTCTTCATATTTTAGTACTTCTATAGGTTTTCTCTTACGCCCGCTTTACATTAGGAGTCAGGGCGAAAAAAACTTGGGGCCAACTTTGAGCATTTTTTGGGTTGCAGATTGGCCCCATGTTACTAATAAATGCTAGAACATTGACGTCAGAATATTAATAAATGCTGGAACATTGGCCCCAGGTGTTGCGAATTGGCCTCCCAAATTTGATGGTATCCTTTTTGAGCCTTGGGTCCAATACAAGGCCATAAAGTTCAGCATTTTTTAGTAGCCTGGGGCAGATTGAAATTTTTTTTTCTCTTTCAGCCTTCACTCCTACTGTAAAGCCCTTGGGGCTGATTTCAACTTTTTCACTAATAGGAATGCTGGATTTGGGTTAAATATTGGCCCTGACTCCTAGTAAAGCACACCTTAGGTGAGAGTGTGGTGATCTGTCTGTTCCACTATTCAGGATGCAACACAGTGTGAAAAATGAAATACAACACGAATGTCCAGAATATCTCATAAATAGACTAGGAAATTGAACATATTCGTTTTGGTGATAGGCATTTAGTTGGGGAACCTTTGACCTAAAAGGACAATTTAACACATTTGTCCTAGGGAAAGAAAAAATCTTCAAATAATTGTCTTCATTTAAAAACAATATAATCCTAGGAGACAATTGAACACATTTGTATTGAAGAACAAAATCATGTTCCTTACTGAAATACACAATGGTTGTGTGCTTTAGAAAAGAATGTTCTTCCTTCTCAGACAAAAGCAGCCATCCAAGACGAAGATCTTCATGATAAAAGGATTTGAACCTAACAATTTTCACTTCAAGATTTGCAAAGTGATCAATCATTGTGCCACGCCACTTTCTTTACAGAAGGATAGTATCCTAGTCATGCTTAACACAATTATTGAAATTGAGGGACCAAAAAAAAATTGAAGATTAATTTCTCATTGGGCATCATTATGAGCCGGTGTACTTTGTGCATCAAAGATTGAGCTGCATTCATTTGTTGCACTTATTTATTTATTTTGTTGTATAAGCTTCTTGCCCATTCCATAGTACACACATGATTAGGATTTACGTGTAAAATAAGGACTCATGACCAATAAAGAGGCTATTCTAGGAATGAGGGCCAGGTATGAGCCAACATCAAACCCAAATTCACAAATCAACCGCATTCAAGTTCCTTACCTAGTGTAAATAGCCAACATAATTTTGCTTTTCAGAAATGGACAGTTGTAATTCATTTATGTGGGGGGGAGGTACCAGATGTGTAAGATTTCACAAGGTGTAAAAACCTTCAAGATTTTTCTTAGTGTATTTGGAGGTATGTACGCTTATAGAGTGCAAAATCTTAGGAGGCATTTCAAAAAATGGAATGCTTGCACCTGTGGGCATTTTGTATTTCAAAATCTCCCACATCATTTTTCTTTGATACCCAGCAGGTACCCAGTGGGTACCTAATTGGGTATCAACCAAAAAATTAAAAATAATGCTTGGTAGTGACCTCAGAGGGGGGTGTGTTTCCGTCTGGAACTCCCCACTCCACAGGCATTACACTACAAAAAAGAATTACTGACGTCAGCTTCCACATACACTAAAAACATTCTACCTGCTCTTTAGAAAATGCTACTTACTGCAGCTTAGGTGACTGGGGCATTTGTTTGTCAGAATGTTCTGTATAGCCTATGCCATCTAGGTACCTATTTGTCTTTGTTTTCTTCCTAGTGAAGTCCTGACCGTGAGGCAGACGTTTGCTTTATGATTGGCTGTGGAGTCCTAGAGGAATGAAATTAAGTATGCTTCTTGCGACAGGAGGGGATTCAGGAACTTGATGTTCCCCTTCTGGTTCGCCCCTCTTCTGTGGTTTTTTTGTCTTCTTGGAAATGGGTCCTGCCATTTTGTTCCTTGTATTCCACCTTTTTTGGGTGCTTTGGTTTATTTATGATTGGCAGTGTTTCATCAATTAAGTCCTCATTTGAAAACTGGGAACGAGTATAGAAGGGAGGTGGATAGCTGGGTGGCATAGCATTTTTAAAATCCCTACCTGGCAAATCTCATCATTTTGTGCCCTACTATTTGTCCGGTGCTTTGGATTTGGGTACTAATGACCTAGTAAAGTAGATTGCTCTCCAAATGTGAAACCGAATCTGCATGTCTTTATTGGCCTGGGTGCAACAACACCCACACAGAACAGAGGCACAAATGGTGGCGGGTGGTGACACAAAGTCTACTGAGTTACCATCATTTTAGTCAATTTTTAGGGCTAGCAAGAGTATTCCACAACTACAAGATTGGGGTGAAAGAGCAAGAGGACATGTGTGGAATGTAGTTACTCATGTAAGGGCCACTTTAAACACAGGTCCACGGCCCAAAAGCCCAGGGACCAATTTGAAGCAAATTGAACCTTTAATTGGACTCTTCTTCACAATTTTAAAAAACACTTTTTATTAAGGTACAATGAGTGTGTCTAAAAGCTTGAGGTCCATTTCAAAGGTCCAATATAAAAATGTGTGATTGACATGTGAGAGAATTAGGTTAACCTTTGGTTTCTTCTCTCCTCTTTTGTCTTTCTTTCATTTTTTTTTTTGCTTTTTGTTTTCAATTTTTTTGTGCACTTGGAAGAATTGAAAATGCATTTTTCTAGCAACCACTTTGTGAGGATCCACAAAACTAGCCATGTGAATTCTAGAATTGATCCAAAATGAGGGAGCTAGTATGCTCTCCACAATGTCCTCAATACATAGCATATCTTCCATTCCCACAGAATTTGATCAACAAAGATTTTTAAAAAACAGTGAAAAAAAAAATGAAGAAATGAGAAACCTTGGACCCTAGGTTACACTTCGATTCTTCAGACCATGAGCTCTCCTTTAAGCTCTTTTTAAAATCCGGACCAATTGGTTTCCCTCCAAAATGATGTCATGTAAGTTAAATCACAACTTGATTTGTCTTGGTCCTGGACTGTTGTCTAAAGGCCTTGGGACCAATTTCAAGCTCTTAACCAATAGAAATGCTTGGTTTCATTGGACCTTGCTCCTTGGACCCTTGTCTAAAGTGGCCCTTCAACATTTGATGCTCAACTTTCTATGTGGTTCCATCAACTTTCTAGGTGATGTGGAAACCCCATAGTACCACCACGCTTATATGCATATATATTGTATGCTTGAGTTTGAAGTGACAACAAGTTTGCCAACCTCACAATCAGTCTTTTTTTTTCAAAATGGTGAGGTAGGTGGGTTGGACATCATCCACAAGAGGACTTAGCCAAATTTGGCTACAGGTCAGAGAGGAAATTTTTTTTAAATTAGTAGTTGTACTATATTTTTGCAAGATGCTACAACTTATTGTCTAAATATGGGAACTTCAATATTTTTTTCCTCATAATGCGGTGACAATTGGCCACTTTTTTCCTGGAAAAAAGCCTTTGAAGTTGTCACAACGGCCTTTTTTTGTCACCAGAATCTGAAAATTGGCCCAAAAAAATCACTGCCCACAATACCTCCATGGTGATTGTACCTACAGAGGTATGCATAGGAAGTTGGAACTCTGCTGCGACTGGAGGTCAGAGACTTGGAGAAGAAAAGGTTCTGGCCTGTTGGCATTTGAATAGATGTAGGCTGGGCAATCAATTGACATTTGATCTCAGATGTAGTGGTGTTGCAATAAAATTACCATCCATCTAGGACTAGAAAAGATTGTGCATCTGTATACCACCTTGGGACCTTGGCCACTTCCACACATGTTTGTTGAATAATTAATTAATTTTGCAGATTCCATTCCAACAAATGTTATATTCTCAAATATTCCATCAGATTCTTTAATTTCCTTCACATTTTTTTTTCAATATCAACATTTTTAAAAATAATATAATTATTGTCAAATTGGCCCAGGCACTACAATAACACCCATTTAACTTGGGTCCTCAAACTCTATTACACATTGTTCATAGCTTCAACAAATAGATGGTTTGTAACCAAAAGAAAAGAGTAGAAAGAAAATCTCCTGGTCACAAAAATTCACAATAGATATATAAATTCTGTGAAACAATTCCTACAACTTACATCTTTGGGGCTGCCAATCTGGCACTACTATAACCCCTTGGTGCTACTATCCTATCAGAACAAAATGCTCCATTCCTATGTGAATCTTCAGTGACACATACCTGGCAATCTCTTGTAGCTTATTATAGTGGTAGCATTTAGTTTGTTGCCATGAACAAATTCACACATTGTGAGTGCAAAATCTAATGGGGTTTGGATTGAAGTTAGAACCCTTAGTGTTCAGTTGGTCCATATGAGCTACTAACCCTCCCTCTATGATATGCGACAATGCATAAGAACACTTGGCCTAATCTTAAAAACATATTGACTTCTAAATATGAACCAAGGATGAGCAATGTATATCAAGTTGATTTGCAACCACTCAGCAAAGACAAAATTTTGTGTAGAAAGGGTCTATGGATAAATTTTCATTAATTCTTCCATTTCTGTTTCTCTTTACCTGCAATCTACCCAACCTGCGGACACCCATTAAGTCTTATGGCACTCACTTAGACATTTGCCTTACTAATTGGATCAAGGAAAGGTTCAATTAAGGTACCATGCAGATGTATCCCTCTACATGTTCCTATCTCTACAACTTGGACTTCCTTTTGTTTGTCATCAACCCTCAGCATCAACCCCTTATAGAGTCTAATACTAACAAGAACACATAGCTTGCCATAGTGTAGTCATTAACGCAATGGAAATCAAAGAAACACAATAATTACAAATCTTAACAAGCTCCACCTCTATTTTAATACAAGATTAAGAAAAACCAGATAGACCTGCCGAATTGCCCTCGATTTCTCCTTCTTATGTTATCTTGCACCATTTTAGCCTCCACCTCCATTGAATGTTGCAGCTTCCTTAGCCATCCATTGCTTGATGTTGATTTGTTCCACATAATATATAAACAAACAAAGTTTCCTACCTAGCCTCACAAGTCTCCTTGAAGCAGTCATGGCAGGCACTAACAAACAACGACGGTATGATTCCCATCATTAGCACGCAGAAAGTTGACAATTGCTCAAAACAAAAACCAAAAACCTTAAAAATTGGTTATGTTCACATGAAAAAATACCCAACTAACTTCCTGTCTGGTCCCATGTTAACCATGGACAAAAAAACTTGTTGTTGCACACCAGTTTTAATAGAGCTTTAGACATAAATAACACTAAAGGCTTCTCACAATGATTAAATTTCCCACATTTCCCAGGTTCATTAGAAGGGTAATGCATGCAGAACTTTATATATGAATATGTACAAAGTACATAGTATACACAAAGGGCACACCATAATTTCTCCACATATGTGGGGGGTAAAACTAGTAAATTCCTATTTCAATGGCCTTTTAATCTCTCAAGTTTTGACTTTACAAAGAGTGATAAGTACAATGGGTAACTTTTAGTACCATTTTCAATGAGATTGGTCTAGTAGTAGCTATGTGATTATTGAGGAGGAGTTTTGAAGTTAAAAATCTCCAGAGATTTTATCAAACTAGCATCCAAGTACAAGAGTAGGTACTTCAAAAACATAGTCAAATTAACTATGATTGAGTAACTTCCCGACACAATATTAACACTAACTACTCTTGCTACTTTGCACTTTGTTTACCAACTAATGTTTAACTGTTGTTTTCATTGAGCTGTGGAGATGTGTTGTGAAATAGGTGCAAGCTGGTTCACGTAACAAAATAAAGCCCCAAGCGCACTCAGGCTCTTTCTAGTTGGTACCATAACTTAACTTATGGCACGATTGTAATCAAGTTGGGGAACACCAAGAGCAAATAACATCCCCTACGTTTGCGTTCATATGATGTTTCAAGGATATCATAGTGTTGCACCATGGCATAAAACAAAGGTGACAAGCCTGAGTGTTGCCCAACCCCCTACAACATATTCATGACTTGAACTTTTCAAACCCACAACAGAAACTTTTTCTTTCTCAAGGAAAAGTCAACTCACCTCAAAGATAATCATCTCACATCGAGCTCAAAATTGGCTCTAACACATGCTCCATTTTCTTTCAAGGCCTTGAAATTGGAATGCTAATACACCCATTGATTGAGCAAGCTACAACATGTAGATTATGTCTTAGTAATGGCCTGGTTGGTGCTGAACTAGGTATATTTTATCTCTTCCATATGAGAATCCCTATCTTTTGTATCAACATAATGTTCAAGACCCCAACATCAAATCCTCCCAAGGTATGAAATGTGATCCTACAGTCAAGACATTGTTAGTGTCTTGGCAACCACAGCATGTTAGATGCTACTTTTGCCTCCGAAACATTTTCTTGTGGACTAGGCCTAATAAGGTTCCCTCATTAAACTTTCCTTGTTAACAAGTAATAACAAGCTTGGCCCCAACAAGTCAAGTACCAAATAATACATGTTTTGCCCCATTAATAGGTAATAGGGGCATCCATTTTCTCTACTTTGACCTTAATTCTAGTTTGTTTTTCTTCTACTACATGTAACAAATTTTCAATATTTTCTTTCTCCTTCAATTGTACATGTGATTCCATGTTTTGATTGTACTCTAAGGGGTCATGTTTGGGTTCAAAACTATTGCATTGAGTTTACAACAAACATACAATTGACACAATTAAAAGTAGAAACAATCTTTGTGAACCATTTGACTAGGTGCTACATTGGTTTCCACTTGGACAAATAGGTGACATGGGCCTAACAAGTCTGAAATGGGACATAGTTTTTGGGCAACTTTGTCAATTGAGCACATCTTTTCTTTCTGCATTAATTAAGACATGTCCACTATTTTCCCCGCCTTTGTTATATTTTAGGGGTCTCTACAAGCCTTGTAGCTACACCAATGTTGTGGCTTCAAATTATGTCATGCTATTGCATGTCACTTGACTATTGTTATTAATAAAAGAAAGTTGAAACTAGAACAATTAATTTTGAGTATTAAGATTCCAACTTCTTTTTTATTTTGTGGAGGTAGCCCGTGACATGACCTTTCATTTACTCCAAACTTGAATAGTTGATGACAAAACAACATAGATGGTGGACAACATTTAATGGAGCAGTTACAAGAGAAGATAAGGATATCTTAGATAATTGAAAAATTCCAAAGTTCAATTTAATAAATAATGACCAAAATTACAAATTCCCCCTTTTCAAAGTAATCATGTAATGTTTTTCCTTTACCTTGGCAACCTTTTTCTATGCAACAAGTACCAAAGAAACTAGGAATAGGATGCATCCAAAACCTAATTGGATGTTTTTAATTTATGAATAAGGCAGGCCTCTGGTGCACAATGTACTTCTTGACTTCCTTTTAAAAAAATAGATGTGTGACATGTTTTGCTATATTGTGGATTTCTTTTTGCCCAAACCTAAACTTTCAATCCTTGATGCTTGAATTTCCTATGTTTAGAACACAATTAGTTTTCAATTTAATGCCAATGATTAAAATGTAATATTTCATTGATTTATGCATTAGTGAATTATGGTTCTAGATCATACAGTTCCAAGGTCAAGGAACAAATTATAGTGGCAACTAAACTAATTTGTTAAAGGAAAAAAATTGTGCTACATTTTCTTTCTTCCATTTTTTTATGCTAAATCTTGTTTTGGACCAAAATAATTATTATACATATTACATGATTGTCCTTAAAGAGGCATTTCACCCTTCATCATAAGCTTTTTAAAACTAACTATTCTTTCAAAATGCATGCAATTTGTGCATAGAACATCAAGATATAAATGGCATAATGACTAAGATTACTAACAATTTGTATGTGGTTCAAAGTTAATGGATATACAATTTGTCTTTGAAATTTCACCAACATTGGTAATTTTTTCTCTTTGGTAGTCTTATTTTTCTCCTTATTTAGTATCATTAGGTGTGGACTATAATGCTTTAGCTCCCCTAAAAGGGTGCAAGTACAATTAAAGGAAACAAAAACCATGTCAAATAGTGGTGAAAATTGTGAACTTTTTTACATATTTTTTTTCTTGACATTTTAAAATTATATTAATCATTCCAAGTTGTGTTAAATGATTATTATGAATGTTGAGGAATTCAAATTAAATTTTGGGTTTTGGTTCTAGTAGAGGATGTTTGAATTTGAATAAATGTTGCATTAGATTATAGTTAATTTTACCTATGACTGAGTAAAGACTATTTTAATAAAGTAATTTTGATGGTAATAAAATTTAGATGATAATAACCTACTACCCACATTCAAAGAGCACTCACAATTTGAAATATGTGGAATTTTTAAAATTTTAAAATTCAAAATATTTTAAAAATTTTAAAAATTTCAAAAGTCCTTTACCACATGTAAATGGGGTGTAATGTGCATGACACACAAAACAAAGTTGTAATTTATAATACAAGAAAATAAAACCTAAAGTAGTTAGCATATTTTGGCATGACGCAAAATTATGATAAATTTTCAAGACGAAACACAAAATTTGGCAAAATCTACACACTTTGAAAAATTCATATGTATTCAACAATGATTAATAAAAAACATGTGATATATTGGGGCAATAATTTGTATTTTTACTAATAAGTTGCAAAACATTTCATTCAAAAATTCTTTCATACAAAAAAGTGAAAAAGGACTAAAAAAATTTCACAATCCTTTGGTAAAGTAATCTCGTTGGCTCCTTTAATCGTATCTGCACCCAAAATCATGTAATGATAGCCAAATATTGACCTAAAAGTAACACATGTGGTTAACAAATGGGGACTAATATTATCTAAACAACAAACATACATTTTAAAAAATCATATTTGAAACATTGAATTTTCATAGACAAATATTTCACTTATCAGTACCAAAAACATCATTAAAAACATCCAAAATATGTCATGTAAAAAAAAGCACAATCCCCAATAAGCATCTATGCAATGTTAAACACCCATTATAACATTTCATTCATCAATTTGTTTTTAAAAATCCTAATATAAAGATCCCAATTATAGATTTTTTACACATATACCATGATAACAATGGTTGTAAATAGACATGTACATAATAATTTCCGCACTAATTTGGGTAATTACATGTAGATTTTTCATGATACTACCCTAGTGTCTTTTGAAGAATGAGGTTGCTATTCATTAATGCAAAAGAAAGGTATGTTTATCATCACTATTAACATTAAGTTATAGTACTTTTTTTTAAAGAGGAAAAAAACTCTTAATCTCCTCTTCACCTATTCCTTTCCTACAATTGTAGGAGAAAATTTCATCTTTCACCTTACTTTCTTATTTTGGAAAGAAATAACCAAAAAGAACAAGAGGAAAGGTTCCTCCAATCATTTCCTCCAAAAAAAGTCAAAAAGCTCAAACTTTGATACCAAAAAAATTGGGGAAAAATGCAAAGGATCCAAACTTTTAACATTTTACCCTTTTTACACAATGGGATTACAATATAATGGTAATGCACACAATCACAAGAATTTGGCCTATGGTCCTCAATTGTAATGCCAAATCCCTCCATGCAAAAACTAATATGATGGTCATTTCAATTGTGAAGCTTTTGCTACAACAATAACATGTAGGCTCCACTCAATATAGCTTTGCAATAACTAGGATCCACAACATCACATTAACATCAACACCTAGGACAATGCTAAGAACTATACATTCTCAGGAACATAGATTAATGCAACAAAAAATTACTTTTACCAAGCTAAACTAAAGATTATGAATCACCCAAAATACTTTTCACCATTCATAAATCTAGCATGCAATGAATTAATAATGAAAATTGTGCAAAGTTTGTTCATTCATAGGTTTGTGCATTTTACACATGAATATCATGTGTTGAAAACATAATTGACACATAAATAAATGTGTTAATGGATGAAATACGAATTTATGAATGAATGAATGTCACGAATTTCACATCTTCCTATAAATCCACATGTTAAATGTGTTTTCAATGTACAATATTAATGCATGAAATGTGAGAATTATGAATGAATGAATTTTGCACAATTTCCATTATTAAATCATGAGATGTTAAGTTTGTGATGTGCGTTTCCCTTATGTTTTCTTAGATTTTTTCACCATATTTTTCCAAAGTCAACTTACAAACTAACCTTTTTTAATTTCTTTAAATAAATTTGTAAGTAAATGAGAATATTTTTCACCCACCCACATTCAAAAAAAATCCACTAAAAATATTCTAAAACAATGATTTGGTAATTTTCAAACACTCCTACCTATCATTAATAAATTAAATCTACTAGATTATTATAATAATCATCGCAAACTTAGCATTTCATGACTTAATAATGGAAATCATGCAAAATTCATTCATTCATGATTCATACATTTCACACATTAATATTGTGCATTGAAAACACATTTGACACACATATTTATAAGAAGATGCAATATTCATGTGATATTCATTCATTTATAAGTTCATACTTCATTCATAAACACATTTATATATGTGTCAAACTTTTCAACACATAATATTTGTGTGTTAAATGTATGAACTTATGAATGAATGAACTTCACACAATTTTCATTATTAATTTATCGCATGCTAAATTTGTGATGAATGCTCCAAAATTAAAATTTGATCATTTTTACCTTAAAATAATTCAAAGACAACAATTACTATAAGGTAACATACCCACTACCACCAACACCTACACAAACCCAATCAACAATAAATGCATAACAAATACAAAATAACTTTTCAAATTTTATATTTTTTCAATTACAATAGGAAAGCATAAGAAAGAGGGTGGTATGAAATGAACAACCTTTTGCAAAGTCACATATTACTACACATCCAAAAACTAAGTGACATAATTAAAAGACAGAATATTGCAAGTTAAATCATAAATGGCATGGTGGTTTAAATGAATGTTGGGTGGGTATTTGGTTTCACAACTTAAAACTAGTATTGTGGTTTCAATTAATAAAGTCTAAACAAGTTTAATGTTAAAATCAATTTTTGAATGGGAACCAAATTTCAATTATTTTCAAATATATACCTAAAATTGGGTTCTCAATTTTATTTATGTGGGAAATTGGAACCAAAATTGAAATTTGAGATTTTGAAAAAAAAATTAGAATTGAAGGTTAATCAAGGTTTAATTAATAATTAACCCACTAATTTTAATTTGGATTACTTAAAATTAAATTTGATTTTCAAAACCGAAACCGAAAACCAAAATTTGTTTTTATGAATCAAACCCAAAACCAAATTGTTAGTTCCACTTATGTGTTGAACCATAACCATGTTAGAATTGATCTTTCAAAACTGGAATTGAAGGTTGTTCATACAAATTAAAAACCACCCAACAATAGTTTAAACATGTCTTTGATTACATATACCAATGTTAGATTCCATGATCTCTTTTACTTTACATTTGTGTTTATTCATAACTTAGGACATGGAGAACACTAATCTCAACACAATTTTTTTTGTTTCCATGGACATATGAAGAGAGAATTCACAATGTTGCACTACCATTTCCAACTAATGAACAATTAAGTGTTCCTTGTTAACATGCTACCTTTCATGAAACAAGATTTATGTTATTTCAAAGTCTAGGTGTAGTTGTTTCAACAATGAAACTACATTAACATCTTCACTTTTGCAAATTGCCCTTCTTTTTCACTATGGTCCTAGCTAGGACACTAGTTCTTGTGTTTATGCAAACAACCTTCCCCTTTGCATCCAACATAAGTTTGTGTTGCACAAGTTGTGTAATGATGGTAGCATTAACCATGCATTGTCTCCAAGCCCATATTCATCATTATATTTTTTGTAAACAACACAAGAATACATGACTATCCCATGATTGCAAAAAATCCACATCTCCTAATTCTTATGGTTAACACACAATATTGGTCATACATTTGGAGGTGACCTAATACCTATAGTTTTCAAAGTGATTATTCCATCAAGGCATCTTAAACATCCTAAGCTCATTAATGACATCATCTACATGGTTGAAATTGCATTCCAAATCTTGTCAATTGCCTTTTCCATGCAAGAAATTACTTAGCTTCTTCAATTATATGTTATATGCCATAACCACCTTCATTGATTTGTTATCATTTTTTCTAAATGTTCATGTCCTTCTCCACCACTATAAGTTTTATTGATAAAATGACCAAGCAAGGGCTCTACAACAATCATTGCAACATCACTAATTGAATATGAAATTGATCCCTATATATCTCATAATGTAATCTTGGTCCATGTATTTTATTGTTACCAAAATATGAGTACCAAAGCCTTTACTAAAACTATCTTACCAAAACCCTTTTACCAAAATGCATTACCAAAACACCTAGAAGGTTATTTTTTAAACCAAAAATTAGTTGATTTTAATTAAGAGAATAGGATTATCATGTTTCAATTATCTTGTAATTTAGAAGATTTGATGGGGATTCCTTTGATATTTGGGTTATCCACCATTTTTTCATCACTTCAAAAAAGGTTCATGGAGAAATTTGGCAAAGGGGAATATATCTTGTATATTTTTGTGTAATGATTTTTTGATTATGCTTTCAAGCAAAATAAACTCTTTTAAACATTGTGGATTCTTCTTGTATGTCTTTGTACTTCTTTTTGAAGTTGTGTCTTAAATTGGTAAGTTTGAAATTTTTGCATAGTAGAAACCTATAGTCTATTTGTACCACTATGTCATAAACTCTTTGTGATTTTTTGTCAATTAATGTTGCAAAATTGAAATGTTCAATGTCTATTCATATCTTATATATAAATTCACTTGTCTTCCTGTCTGTGACGTGACGTTCTGCTGCATAATCATTTTTTATGTTTCTGCTACGGAACCGGCCATAGGGAAAAGCATTTTCGTCTGGAACTGGCACCCCTGGGAAACCCGTTTGATTTTTACACAACTGTCCGTCCGTCCGTCCGTCCGTTCGTCTGTGACAGGGCGTTCCGACCCATTAATGGTCTCTGCGACGCCGATTCTGCAACCCCCTAGAAATGAGCCGCAAAGACCGATTCTGCTACGTATTTGCTTCTTTTTTTATCTTTTTTTTTGGATTTGTTTTTTCGGATTTTTCTCCCCTTCTCTTAAATTAACAAAAATGAAGAAACAAAATAAAAAATAAAAAATGGGCAGAAAAATCTAAGGCTACGTATTTGCTTCTTTTTTTATCTTTTTTTTTTTGGATGACGTCTGGCCAGTAGCTCCGGGGAGCATT
>Ga0209611_10001522_pt1 | contig 39836 bp, 36 predicted proteins | sample S1TSphgellanicum_3_FD_187693 | JGI IMG/M metagenome (GOLD analysis project Ga0209611, IMG submission 187693) | Host-associated microbial communities from peat moss isolated from Minnesota, USA - S1T2_Fc - Sphagnum magellanicum MG (SPAdes) (version 2) | ecosystem: Host-associated > Plants > Peat...
CAAAAGCAAGTTTTGTTAACATTGGTAAGAGAATCTTCCAAACCCATTTGACTTTTTGTAGTTGTAGAAACGAGAATGTGTAATCATAAGGTTTTTGCCTACACATAATACAAATCAAACATCACCACCAAAAGTTGTTGGAACCAACATGCCAAAATACCTTGCAACAAATGCAAATTCCCTAAACAAAATTTGATTAAAAAAATAACAAAAGGTCCAATTGGTCCTCCAAAACCTTAGATCGATATGCAAATATCAAAGGATAAGAATGTAAACAAGTGCACCCAACACTCAAACCTGACTATGTTTTTTTCCAAAAGCTCTACATTCACCATAAATTATAGAATCTTTCGCTTTTAATTATGTTGCCAATTTTAAGTATTCCACATTAAATTTCATTACAATCATATTTTGAAAGCTTTGCCTTCTTAACCTCCAAATGCAACATTTTCCACATGGCATTCTTGAGCAATTCACCTAATAGCTTATGGACATCATCCACTTGGGTGATTTTTTACGCCAAAATAGTAAAATGACATATTGATAGTAGGGTCTCAAGGCCCCTCTAATTTCACAACATGATTGGTCATGATTTCCATAGAGCATTGCTTTTCATTCCACAAGATATGTCCCTTCCATTCAACTTAATCAAATTCATGGAGCCACCACTCTTCATAACTTTAACTTCTTCTTTTCTAGCCTTCTTTCTTGTTGTAGATACTATTGTTTTGCCTTACTTCCCAACTTCATAGTTCTGTTTTGTGATGTAACCTTTAACAAACCACAAATAAAATTCATTGTTAGTCACAATAGTTGTGCCATACATTTGCCAATAAAACTTCTTCACAAGTTTTCTCTTGGTGTTAAAATGAAGATGTGGATTAGTTTAATCTTCAAAGTCTCAAAACCAAGGCCAAGATTTTTAGCAATGTTAGCTTTTGTGATAGACAACTAGGGATGTTTGTTTTGGGATTCAATCCCGTATTACTTAACCTTCTAACAATCTTGAAATATTCCTCTATTTGGTATTTGTATTCTACATGTTCCCATTGTGGAAATTCAGGCCACATTTCATTCGTAGGTTTTTTCTCTTCTTTCACCATCGTGCTACAACGAGATGACCTCAACTTAAATGACTCAAATTTGCACCAAGTTTAATCCTTTCACAAATATTTCTTGGCATAATCTCAAACAAATCAAACTTACCTTTTTCACAAATGGTCAACCTTAGTTCTAACAACTCCCCTTACCTACTCAAGCAAGGAAGTTTTGAAAACACAAAGAGAAGCCTTGCACTTCCAACAAAGTACATGTGCAACTCTAATTGTGTTTGATGTAACTGATGATTGGCTGATCACATTGAATTTTGAAAATTTTCACTAAACATACATATTGAACACTTCCTAAAACCCTTGTGACCTAATTATCCAAGCTCTAGTCATCCGCCACATCAACCCTTGCCAACCATTAATTCATGATCCAAAAGTAAAGGACAAAGTAGTTGGGTTTGGTTCATTATAACATGGACTGACCTATTATTATAGTGTTTAGTCTCCTTGAACAAGTCACATAAGACATTATGTGACACCTAGTCAAAATGTGATTAATACCAAATTTTCATCCAACTAACATCCAACCTATCTAGCATGTTCATTTGAAACTAGTTTAACAATTTAAAAATGTAGTCACATATGATGATGTGGCATGGTCTTTTTTTATTAAGTTTATGATTAAAAAGTGTAATTGCATGAGGTGTTTTATAGTCAATTAAGATGTATCCATGTGACAATAGTCCATTCGAAAATCCTAGGTTAGGTAAGTTAGAATAAAAACCTAGCATATAAGCCAAATAGATTGGTAAGTAAGCTAAGGATAGGTAAGTGGGTGTAAGTTATAGGTTTAGGTAGGTAGGTAGGATCTTAGAATTTTTTTGTTCATGGTCGTAGGGTTAAAACATGTAATTAGGAGCCAAAAAAGGTGTTAGACATTAAAAATTAGTCAAAATCAAACATTTATTTTTTTATTACCATTTAAAACCATGGTAATCATGGCAAGTTAGTTCTTTTTCCCTCATATGAATGTCAAGAAACTTAGAGTAAAAAATCATTTGATCCAATTTTAAGTTTTAATTCAAATTTAAGACATTTGAAAATGTACACCTATTACATTAGATGGAGTTTTTGCAAAGGACTATCAAGAAGGCTCATATAATAAAATAATTTTTAAATGTGGAATTAAATTTTTTTACAAATTCAAAGAATGTTTCAAAATTGCTTTAATTTCAAAGCTTCAAAAATCCTTTAGCATGTATAAAATGGGTTATAATAACTTAGAATATAATAAAACTAATGAATGTGAAATTTTAATTTTTCGTGATGATTTAAAATTTTGATCACTTTTCAAGATGAAACATTAGATCTATAAGGAATTTGCACACTTTAAAAAATTCATATTTATTCAATAATGACTAAAAAAAAAGGTGATGCATTGGGGAAATTTTAAATATTTGTTAGAACAAGTTATAAAAAAAATTCATTCAAAAATTCATTTCATGTAAAAGTTATTTTTGGGAGAAAAAACTTGCAATCTTTTTCCAAAATAATTCTTTTGGCTCCTAGTTATAGGTTTTGACCCCACAAGTCTTTTTGATTAATTCATCCCAAATGGCACATGCATTTTGAATGTCTATAATGCATACCATAAATAATATTTTCTTTCACCTAATTACATATTTTATAAAAATCAACTTGTAGAAAAAAAATTATAGAATAAATCTTAATGATAGGAAAATACTAAAACATTATGTAATAATATCACATCTTTTGTCTCCTGCACAAAAACACTATCACGTGTTCAAAAAATAACATACCTACTAGCCTACCTACTTGTTAAGGGTTTTTTCTATTCTTCTTAAATTTAAGATTTCTTGTTTTCAAACTACCTAATTATGGTTTAGATTTTATCAACACATTATTTCATATCAAGAATTCAAATATAATTATACTCTCCCAAATCCAAAAAATAAAATTTTACATAACAAATTGAAAGAAATAAAGATATTCAAGTTTTAAATGAAGTTGTTCATAGACCAAAAATATAAGCAAGAAGCGATCTAACAAATTAAAAAAAGAAAAAAGTTCAAAAGTTTTCCAAGTAGTTTTCCAAAAAAGATCTCCATGTCAATTTTCACATCCTTATATTTATACCAAACATAATATTGTTTCAAATTAATAGTCACTAGTCGATAATATTTAAATTTAAACTACAACAACTACTAGTCACGTGTTTAAACTAACCTATTACTATCAACAACTAGTTATTGTATTGGTTGATTACCAGTTAACTTAACCCACTAGTTACCTTAACACATGTTATCTATTACTAGTTATTTCAACAAACTAGTTCATTTATAGTCATGTTGCTCAATGATAATTGTACTAAATCTCAACATTATATTGCTCCATCAGTTAATATATACACATTTGAAAATTTGGGTTAACATTACCCCCCTTGAAAACCAGATTTCGTTTCAAAATTAATCACCTAGAACTACTTCTTTAACTCCTAAAATCAAATCATCAACAAGTTGTTCACTTGTGGTATTAATAGGTTTAACTAAAGTGATTGGTTGAGATCCTAGTCTCCTAGCAACAAGTGTGTCCTTTAGTATTATATCTAGAGTTTTGAAAACTTCAAAGGCATGTATAACAAAGTCAATCAAAGTAACCTCTACTCCTACCCCAATCTTTGGTATAATTAACGATATAGGTTTAGGAATAACAAGTTTTTCCAATCCTTCTACTTGAGTAGTAACAATTATAATAGGTACTTCCATAGGTTTTGTGGGCAAAGATAAAGTGTAAGAAACAATGGCTAGTTGTGCTCCTCCTCAGATTGGCTCTAGTTCCTCATTTGTAATGACAATAGGTTCACTCCGAAAACTTGTAGCTATAGGCGTTGCTTGCACATGTGAAAACTTTTGTAAAGCAGTAACAGGTACCCCAACCAGTTTACCAGTAAGTTGGTCATATGTATAGCCCTCAAACTGTAACTGGTATGTAACTATTTCATTCAAGTAAGCTTCTTCATCTACACAAGTTATCTCCAAATTATTTTGGATTCGTTCTTCAAAATCTCTTGTACAATTTACCACCATTCCTTCCATTTCGGGTTTTTATCAACCAATGTTTGGTTTTGTACTTTAAGCAAGGCATTGTCCAAAAGTAATTCCTCAAACTCCTTCAATTGGTTATCCATGTAAGTGGGTTGAAAAACTTTACCTGGCGCTTGACGAAACATCTCCAACTCGCCTTTCAATTTTTAAATCTATACCCAAAGTTCATGGGTACAATTCTCCATGTCAATGTTGACTTCCATTAATTATTCCCTTTGATGCAAACATGTATTATGCAACTCCAACAAATTCTTCTCCCATTGTACACTAATGGCTTCCATCTTGCCATAGTCCCCTTTTAATCAATGAAAGTTAGTCTATAAGGCCTTCATGTCATTACGAGTTTTGAAATGAGCTTGGTTTAGCTCATTGTACTCTTGCTACAAAGCTTCAACCTTCTTGATTGCCTTTTTAGCTTCAACATTTTTGGCAACCAAGTGTTTATTACCTATTTATAGTTTAAGGACTAAGTTTTCACAATAGCCAAGTTTTTAACTTTGTTCTAAAGGGCTTGTTTATGGCTAACTAGTTCCAGGCAACGGGCTTGTAGTTGGTTGTTAGTGTCCTTAACAAGTTCTCAGCAATATTACATTTGGTTATCAAATCAGCTAGGTTGTTTACTATCTAAGGCCAAGTTTGGGCAACTAGGGCTACTTGCTTAAAGAAAAATGTAACCTATTTTAGGCTTTCATGTTGAGTATAAGCTATTGATATTTTAAGAAAAATATAAACATGTCTAGGTTGAACTAGTTCAATAGGTTTAAATTGAACTAGTTTTGTACCTATTGATAATGATTTGCTACTTGTTTAAAGTCATGTTCACTTCGATCCTCCATGAATTGGTCACTTTTCATCCTTATTGATTTGTCATCTTGCTACGTAGTAACATCAACTTCCATGTCCTCATCACCTCCTTCCATAATTACTATTTGCTAACGGGTGCAAGGTTTCTTTTCAATGGTGAACTAGTTGGTTCTGGACTGGTCCTTGGGTGTTGATGGCTCAATTTGTATCTTCATCTGGTGTGACTATCGAACTAGTTGTGGTGACATGTTAGCTTTACACCAATCAATGCTCACTAATGAATTGCTCCTTGGTCACAACCTTAGGAGAGGGTTCTCTCGGTTATTCCACAACAACCTTTTTCTTTTCTCTTTCCTAAACCGATTATGGTTTTGGAGAGTCAACAAACATATCTTCCTGTAATAAGGGAAATTGGTGTCGTAAACATACTTTTATAATTGGTCTAGAGTAACAAATTGTTGCCTTCCTATCATGTGATGCTAATTATGCTATGATTTGCTTTTGGTGTTCAATCCACTCAATAAGTTTTATTATCATTTTTGTCAACATAATAAAGCATTGGTTGATATTCTTCCCCTTGTTTGCCAAGTTTAAAATAATGGCAATGCGGTTATTGAAATAAATTAACCTTTCTTGTTGGTAAATTATTTGCAAAATTGTTGCAAACCTAGCATGGTACTCCTCTTTCATTCGAATGATGCTCCATTATTCTTTGTTGACTAGTGCATCTAGTCCAACTATGTTTTTGAGAACAACTTGGGCCTCCTTGACCAATGTTTTTGTTGCATCAACTGTTCCTTCAACACTGATGTCAAATTTTTGAATAATTAATGCTTGGTCAATGGTGATCTTCTCACCACAAATAACTATCCCAATGTGTCCATCTGCTATGGATTGCCAAGTGTGCAAAAACTCCTCCAATAGGTCTAGTCGTGGAACTGTCCAATGAACAACAAATAGACCACCCAAACCAGTTCACTTTGCCCATTTGTCACTTTTTGGATCCCATCTGGATCCATTAAAACATTTTCTAAATTTCTTTTACTTTAGTAGGTGCTCACTTTCAAGTCACTTTAGCAAATGAACTGCCTTCTTCCACCTATTCTTTTTCCTTGCTTCATCATGTATTTGGATTGGGCCTTGGTAGGTATAACAACATGTATGTTAAGAGAGTTAAATTCTACATCAAAGAATCCTCCTTCAATAGGTGTTGATGAAAAATCCATTGGCTACTCAACTTCAATAGGTTGTTTAACTTCTTCTACCTTTGTAGTTTTCTTTGCTGCTTGTTTTTCCTCCTCAAAATCACTAATTATAACAAATGCAGGTGTAGGAGTTAAAAATTGTCTTCGAAAGCCTCACAATGTTTCTTCAAGTTTTTCTCCCATAGTAACAGCATGTTTTAATGCTTCAAAAATTTCTTGTCCTATGTTTTTTTCTTCCCTAGAACTTTCATTATTCTTTCAAAATACTAGAGGCAGCCTTGATGTAAGTGGTTCAATGTAAATTGCACTAGTTGCTTTAAAAGCTTCCTTTCTAACTCTCTACAATCCTCTTTCCTCTCCCTCTTTTTCTTTTCTTTGTCTTTTCAACTCCACTTCCCTCTTGCTTATTCTTTTTGTCAACTGATCCAAGGCATTCATTGCTTCATTTTTGTGCAGTAAAATATATAAGGGAATCCAAAATGAAAAAAAATGAAAAAACACTATAAGTTGTACGCCAATTCTTTGTAATAACCATGGAGCAAAAAGTGACAACACTTGGAGAATGATGCAACTTTTAGGGCATACTTTCCTTAAGAAGCTAACACCTATAATTAGGTTTATTAGTACATCATTAATTCACACGAAACTAGGGCTAACTAATAGGTTTCCAACCAATTTTCTCTTCAATAGGTCACTGATATTCGTTCCACCCAATTTTGGATTAAACAAATCATGGTTTGTTCTTCTCTCAATTGAATTGTTTGTTGTCAAACCTTTAGTGTTAACTTAAACTAGATATTCAACAAATAGGTTACTAGGATGGTTTGTTTCAACCAGTTCCTCATTTAACAGGTTATTAGAATGGGTTACTTCAATTAATTGTTTGGTGAACATGTTATCAGAATGGGTTGCTTCCATCGGTTCCTTTGGTAAAAAATCATTAAACTTAGCTAAAACAAGTTGAAGTGTGTGATCCTCCACAAACCTATAAGGTTTCAACTTATTAATGTTAACTAATACTAGATTACACTACTACCAAAGTGGGGTGTAATTTACTAGCTTAAATCACTATGGGACCTTAAAAGTGAAATAACTTCATTGCATTTTACTGCTTTCACCTAGTGAAAATTATTTCACTATAATATCACTATGTAGACATCATATTTCATTACTAGTTAACATAATTCACTATTACAATTTACTATAGCAAATAGGTTTTTAAAAATATTATCTATGCTAGTTTATGATATACCTTATACTATTTTAAGTTACTTTAATTATTCTAATTTATATTTTATGTTATTATAGGCTATTATAAATTATTGTACCCTAAATTATTATATGTTATTTCAAGTTATACTTTAAACTATTCAAGGTCATTTTATTTTATGTTATTATAAATTATTTTATCCTAAACATAATAATTTAAAAATAATCTAAAACAAAATATAATGACCTAAGGTAAAAATTATTTAGAATATAAAATAATAACCTATGAAAAATAATTTCAAATACCCTACAACATAATAACTACTAATAGCCTATGATATTATAACATAGAATCTCAAACAATAATTTATAATAAAATAACCATTAATAACCATTAATAAAATAGCCATCAATAATCACCAATGGTTTTCAATGGAATAATCACTAATAGCCATTAATAGAACAGCCACTAATTGCCATTAATAGAATAGCCACCAGTAGCCATTAATAGAATAGCAACCAGTAACCATTAATAGAATAACCACTAGTAGCCATTAATAGAATAACCACTAGTAGCCATTAATATAATAACCACTAATAGCCATTAATAGAATAACCACTAGAAACCATTAATAAAATAGTCACTAATAGCCATTAATAGAATAACCATCAATAAAATAACTACTAATGGCCGTTAATAGAATAACCACCAATAATTATTAATAAAATAACCACTAAAACACATTAATAGCCACAAATAGAATAAGTATCAATAACCATGAATAACCACCAATAGCACTAATAAAAGAATAACCAACATCCATATATTATAATTGCTTAGGATTGCCAAAAATAATCTAAGGTGAAATAATTTATAATAAATAATAATAATTTAAGGTGAAATAACTTTCAATAGCAAAAAAACTTATAATAGCTACAAGTAGTCTAAATTGAAATAATTTACAATAGCCAAAACTAACATAAAATAAACAAAAAAATTACAACAACTTAAAATAACCTAAAGTGAAATAAGTTAAAATAGCCAAAAATAATTTATAATAACTACAAGTAGTTTAAATTGAAATAATCTACAATAGCAAAAAAAACATAGAATAGCCAAAAGAACTTACAATAACTAAAAATAGCCTAAGTTTAAATGAGTTAAAATAGCCAAAAGTAATTTATAATAATTGCAAGTAGTCTAAATTGAAATAATCTATAATAGCCAAAAATTTACAATAGTTGAAAATAACTTAAGGTGAAATAAGTTTAAATAACCAAAAATAATTAAGAATAGCCATAAATAGTCGTAAATAATGTAGGGTGAAATAATTTCAATTAATGAAAAATAATCATATAATAATTGAAAGTAACTTAACATAGGTAGTATTATTATATTTTTAAAAATCCATTATTAATTTTTTTTTCAATAGAATGGTCATTGAAATGTCATTCAATAATGATATTAAACTTTTTTTTTGTTCAAACGATTTTAAACTTTCAAAAGGAAATAAATTTAATTATGTACATTATTGAATTTAAAAAAAAAGTAAACTCGAATCATTTCATTTGAACAAAATCTCAATAAGATATGAATTTTCAAAGTTTATGTTTTTGTAATGTTTAAAATGAAGTATTTGATAAATAGAATGTAATGTAACATATTATCACAACAAATGGGGTGATTTGATGGTAAGGATGTTTGCCCCCATTCCAAAGGTCAAGGGATCAAACTTCATGGGTGGTGTTATGTGTGGTCAACAGTGGTATGTTGACCGAATATTTTCCTATCGAATTCCTAGGCTAGGTGCCTAGGTTAATTACATGGCCTACCTACCTAAGTTAGTTTTTTAACCTAGCGTAAGTAGTGACACGTGTCAATAAATAATAGGTTTTAAAAATCATGAAATTATCAATAATATTTTATATTAAATAATTAAAATTTAATTAATTTCCACATTGGTTAGTTAATTAACTAGCAAGTGAATGGTTTGGCAAATTTGTATTTCACTTGAAAATAACCTTGTTTCACTAAGTACTAGTGAAACAAGTCATTATCCGTAGCAACTGGTCCCCGTTCATTAAGGGGTTAAACAATTTCACTAGGTAAAACTATCCAAATTCACTCAAAAATCTAGTGAAACCCAAAGTGAACTAATACATATTTCCTAATAGTGCCTGATCATTTCGTAGCATTTACACCATTTTGTACTGGGCGATAAAGGCTACATAGTTTCTTTGTTGACGCCTTCTGGGGCTATGGGCATGATGTTGGCCAAATAATTTTTGGCCTCACTTTCCTATCACTCAAAGACTAATAAGTCCCCTTCTAAGACCAAATTAGTAACCTTTGAAACCCTTTCCCAAGTGTGAATTGGTGGAATGTACCTCAAGCCAAAATGCAATCAACATCTTTGTTGTTTTGAAAATGACCTTACATTGAAATTGAATCAACTTTAGAATCTTGAAATTGGAGAAATTTCTAATTCTTTCAATTTAGTTTCAAATGCCATAAACTAAATTATGGATTAGGGGAAAATGTAGGGCTTTGCTTTACAACTTGGATAGAATGCACTGTCCTTGTACAAAGTGTAAAGGATGCACATGTGGATGTTAGGGTGATGGTGGAAGATGTTTTTCAACGCAATGATGAACCTCCCACACTTGAAAAAAGGGTTGTTGGAATAGTTGGGGAGGCTTTTGGGATACTTGATGGTGTGGAAGAGGAAGCCAATGGGGGTCATGATCATGCTGTTGATATTAATGAAAATCTAATGGAGATTGGAGCTAGAGATGAAGTAGTGGGAGAGATGCCTTTTGAGGATGGTCCTGAACCTCAGAGTTTTGATCTAATAGCTTTGGAGGATGCAATCTAAAAGTTGTATCTGAACATCAAGTGTACAAAACTAGTAGCAACCATCTTTTTCATGAATTTGTGCACAGTCCATGGGGTCATGAACAAGTTTGCAAATGAACTCTTTACATCTTTGCGTTTCCATTTACTGCTTGAACCAAATTGTTTGCCAAACAATTTTTATGTCAATTAGGGTTGGATAATAAGACCATTCATGCATGTGCTAGGGGTGTGTTTTGTTTCGAAGACAACATCAAAATGTTGTACACTGTCCAAAATGTGGAGGCCCTCGCTATAAATATGAAATCAACAAGATGTTTCTTGTCAAAGTGCTTAGACATTTTCCAATTATCCCCAAACTTCAAAGGAGGTATAAGTCCCCTACCCTATCACAATTGATGTTGTGTCATTCACAAAATTATAGTCTAGATGGCATGGTTAGACACCCTTGTGACTCCAAAGTTTGGAAACATGTTCATGACCTTTACCTTAGTTTTGCAACAAAACCTAAGAATGTTCACCTAACACTTTTAGTAGATGGTGTCAATCCATTCAAATTAAGTTGTTCAATTTGGTGTGCATGGCCTATATTTTTGTTGAATTATAACATACCCCCATGGTTAACAACAATTTTTTTTTTTCATTTTGCTTTCAAAACTTATTTCGAGCAAATAATCAGTTACAACATAGGTGTTTGATATGTATTTGCAACCATTGGTTGAAGAGTTGCAATCACTATGGCATGGAGTTCTAGGTTATGATGTCTTCAAGCCCATGGGATCAAGGAATTTTATTTTAATAGGAATTTTACTTTGGACAATTCATGATTTCCCTAGTTACAACATAGTGGCAAGAATGGCACATCAAGGTTATGTTGCATGTCCTATATGTGAGCCAAATTTCAAGGGTGAACATTATGTGGAGTTGGGCAAACATACATATAATCAAATTAGGAGATGGTTGATAGAAGGGCACCCATACAGGTTAGCAAGAATGAAAGATCATTTTGATGGGCAAATTGAGACACGTAATAAACCTAGAAATGTCATAGTAGAGGAGTAGCTAGCATGAACTAAGGAGTACCAAGATTGGTTAAACATGGGCAACAACCACAATGGTGTAAGTGACCCACCAAAGGAACATGGTGTGAAATGTCGAAATGTGCTTTGTGATTTACCATATTGGAAGGTAAATATGCATAGATGTAAGGCCCTTTGAATCAAATATGGTTTCGATAGGGTTTAAACAACCCATATTATGGTTTGAACTCAATTTAATCCATGGAGAGTTTTTAGACTATAATTTTGAAAGTAAAGACAAAAAGTTAAAATTCAAGTTTTGACAGTATGTTGAAACAAGGCTTTAACATCTAACATTATGCTTTGAGCTCAAAATAAGGTTTGGGCAAATCAAATTAAGGTTTGAGGTCCAAGCAAGGCTTACACGGTGCAAATTAGGGAAATTAAGGTAGGATAATGAACTCACATTAGGGTTTTTTGGTATATGCATGTCCCTGGTCTTTTAACAAATCATCAATGTTGGGGTGTATGAATGAACATGACCTTTTCATTTGATGGACTTTGGACATGATGCAGTGTGGGATGAATTTTGTGAAAAACGTTTTGAGGCCCATAACAAGTGAAAAGGACAATATCAAAGTCAGGTGTGATTTACAACATAAGGGTATTAGGCCCCATTTATGGTTGACTGCAAACCTTATACAAGCTGGTAGAATGCTGAAACTAGTGGCTGATTATGTTTTGTTAGCTAATGAGTTTGAGAGTTTTTCTGTTGTCATAAAGAATGTGAAAACTCCATTAGGGCATGTATTGACAATGGCATAATTCATTAGGCGAAAGGTTTTTGGGGGTTTAAAGTCCCATGATTACCATGTTTTAATGCAACAAATTTTGCCATTGGCATAAAGGGGTCTTCTAGGTTCAAGGCCTTGAATGGCAATCATGAGGGTTTCCAAGGTATTTAGAAAGATATGTTCTAAGGTTTGGGATCCTTTTGAAATTGATTCATTGCAAAATGATGTCATAATTAGTTTAGCTTTGATGGAAAAGCACTTTCCACCATCTTTTTTTGACATTATGACACACCTATTATATCACCTAGTGGATGAATTGGATATTTGAGGCTCGGATACTATTAAATGGATGTATCTTATAGAAAGATAGAAGAAAACCTTGAAGTTTTATGTGTGGAACATGGCAAGGCTAAAGCCATCAATGGCTGAAAAATACATATATTCAAGATGAGTGTTTAGGTTTCATTACTAAATACCTACATAGGTTTGATGTTATGGAGCGATGAATATCGGATGCTAATGAAGAAGGTGGAAATGTTGGTGAGGTGTTGGAAGGTGCGGGGAGAAAATTTCACATGCGTCTTGCCTTTCGTTATCTAGCCCACCTATATGTATTGATGGCCAACATTTCCATAATGCAACCTTGGATGCAGTAAGAATCCATTTCTTTCCTTGTTCAATAATTGATGTATCCTATTGTTGCAAAATTTACTTTATGAGTGCATTTCATTATATTTAGTGAAATGACATATTTTGGCTATTTCAAATTGCATGTTATTTGGGAAATTTGATATTGGACATTTTCAAATTTCAGATCTTGGATATTACATATATCAATTGTAGATTATGGATACTTCAAGGTTTTAGATTTTAAAATCCTTTTCATAATTTTAATTCTATAATATTTTATGTGATCCTATGTTTGAGAAGTTAGAAAAACTACATTTGTGAAGGATGTGTAAATATGGGTAATTTTATTGAACAACTTCAGACTTCAAAATTCAGATGAATAGTTTAAATTTTTAAAATAATTTCGAAGACAATTAGAGGTTTTGGTGATTATTTAGGCCTTTTTAGTTATGGAATAATAATTATTTCATAGTTTGTAAAGTATAATCCACTTTCAATCCATGGGTCTACTATGGCATGTGTAGGAAATGGGAGCAAGAGGAAACTTTTAACCATATGACACCTCCTTTCACTAAATGGGTGAAAAGTGTTGTGCACCCCATTGACCCATGTAATGAAGATGAATTGGATGCAATGTTATTATGTAGCAAACCATCCCAAACTACAACTTGATACACCAAAATGACGGCCTACAAAAACCATTTTAGAGTGGAAAACTCAAAAAGTAGCCAATTGTAGACTTATGATAGTGGGGTGGCATTTGTGTTTGATCTACCAACTCTTGATGCAACAAGTGTGTTTGTGAATTTTGTAGGGGTTTTGAAAGACAAATTATGGGCCAATGCGTACCCTTGTTATTATATTTAGGTGTGAATGGGTAAAAGGAGTGGACAATCGAGGAAATGTGACTTATGTAAAGGATGATTATGGATTCCTTATAATGAATTTTTGACATAGGTTGCCACTTATGGTTGAACCTTTTATATTTCCCTCTCAAGTGACACAAGTATTTTTCTTTGATGATTTGAGAAAACCAAGTTGGAAAGTTATTTTGAGAAAGGAGGCATGATCTAGGAAAAAAGTAGTAGATACGTAAAATGTTTTCATTACAACAATAATGGAAGTTGGTGGTTTGACAACTCCAACAAAGTTGCCTACAGCCCCCAACACAACATCTTTAATAGGTGCCATAGAATTATCTGAGAAGTATGATCTTTTAGCAACTATAGGGTTTTAGAATAGATTCCAATTGTAGGTTTTTTTATTTTATTGTAGACTGTAGTTTAATTATTTGTTCAAGTGCACAAATTGTTTCAATATAATTTATGCAACTTCTATCCGCTTCATTGATGGTTTATAATATCAAAGTGTATTTTAGCAAACATTTGTTTTGAAGATGTTGCACAGTTAGCATCAAATGATAAACTATTGGAATTTGAATCATCTTTTCAATTTGTTCATTTGGTTATCAAAATCAATTGCTAATCCATAATGCCATGTCATATATCCAAAACCAAATTGTTATATTGTCATTTTCTAGTCATTTAAATATGTCAAAGCACCATTGGCCATGTCACTACATGTAATCATTTTGAATCATAAGATACTTGTCAGATAGTTATTTTTAAATCATTTTCACTTGACACTATGATGTTAGGTCATCATGCAACACATCATTCATATAAATAGTCATATTATTTTCATATTAATAATTATTGAAATCCACATCATAATATCCTCTACCACAACTGACATTAGGATGAAAATCATCTGAACAAAATAAATTTTCATCCACCCCCTTTGTTGATTTCGATTTTATATGACATTTATATGACTACTCATCTTGACACGTAAAATTCTAAGTCATAATGTATAACTATAATCATTGATATAATCATAGAGGACATTTAGTCATTTATTGATTAGTTACAGACAAGATTTCTTCTAATGTAAGAAAAAAAGGAAAATGGAAAAGTTGTGTTTCCATTTAGAACAAGTGCAATACAATCAAAGGGAAAAAATTCCAAAAACATCCTAAACACTAGCTTCTTTTGTTTCATCATCAATGAATATCTCAACATCAAAATGGTAATAAGTCTTAGGCTCTAAAGATGGGGGAATGGAAAATAAGTCCACCAATGTAAGTGCAAAAGCCTCAGCACACGAAAGCAAGATAAAACTTTGATGGGGACTTTGAAGGAAATCGAGATGAACAATTAATGGCATGTGCCATCTTTTTGATATGGTGGCTAGTTTGTAAACAAAAACCAAAACATTAAAAAAAGCTGAAAACATTCTAAAATTAAAGTTGCATAAGTAAATCCTAACTTTCAAAGAATGCAAAATGTGAAAACATATGGATAGAATGAGATCCATAGTACCTAAGAAAATGGATCCTTGTTACTCATCTAGGGGCTTGAGTTCACAACAATCCACTTCATGCGAACCTTCAATTGGTAGCTTTCTAAGAAGGAATTAATTTCCTTCAACATTCGCAAGTCATTTGCATGCATGATAATGATGGCCCCTCTATCAAACAGAAACCTGTCTTCAAAAACCCACAACAAACTCAATAAAATTATCCACTTGCTTATTCCATGGAGGAATGAAGGAAAGCGGCTCAAAGACGTGCAAAATCGGGAGATTAGATGGTATGTTTGTTAGAACAAGGTTGACCTTATTCTTACATGACACTTGAAAAACACAAGCATTTATAAGAAGGATTAAACCAAATGAATGTTAAACAAATCCAGGATCAATCCAATTAACATAAAAAAAAGAAAGAAAAAGTTGTACATAAAGTTGAACTAAGTTTTTGGCTTTCAACTTTCAATGTTGAAAGTTGGATCCCAAGAGCATAGAGCTTTTGGGATTTAACTTTCAGTGTCGAAAGTTGACGACCCAAAGCATTGGGCTTTCAATCTTCAACTTTTAGTGTCAAAAGTTGAAAACCCAAAGCATTGGGCTTTTAGTGTTGAAAGTTGGAGACCAAAATGTGAATGCTCTTGGACTTCAACTTTTGGCGCCAAAAGTTGGAGACCAAAAACCAAGTGCTCTTGGCCTTCAACTTTTGGTGTTAAAAGTTGAAACCTAGGAGCTCTTTGTAATCCATCTACTCTTGGAAAATAAAATTTTGTTTTAAGAAACTACTTGAAAAATCGTAATCCAAAGTCAAAACACCAAATTGTGTTAAAAAAAAACCTCCTTCATGTAGTCTATAATGCCTAATTGCTTAGGTTGCCATGCTCAAGTTTGGATCCAGGATGCAAGAATTGAAGCCTAACAAACATTCATTAATCTCACAATTGAACGATAGTTAACAAAACTGGGAATCAACAAAGGAGTGAGCAATGGAATTCTCTTCCTAATAATTGATGTTCTTGCACAAGGGGCAGTTTGCTTCTATCATCTTTTTTTATACTCTTGTTGAGGAGAATGAAATTCCTGGACATTTATAGTCATGTCATCTACCTCAGTTGGGATGGTCCAAGTGGAAGTCACTAGAATTTCCTAAAAAGACAGCACGATCAAGCCAAGTTCTACTTCTTTTTGGGATTGAGTGGGAACATCTTCCTCTTGCATTTTTGATCTTGATTCTTGAACTTGTCTCTTTCCCCTCCTTTTGCCCCCCTCCAATTTCTCTTGCTTGGTGTTCCCTTCTCCAAGGCTCCAAGTCCTTAAAGACATCATGGCTCATGTTTTTCTCAAATCTCAAACTTTAATGGAAAAATGTTTTCCTTTAAGTAGTCAAAATACTAAGCACAATTTGAGAGATGTGTAGATGTCCAATCTCTCAACATATCCTTCTTATACATTATGCTATATGTTTTTGGACCTTTCCATATCTCAAGGAGTCTTGGAATTTCAGATATGGCATCCCTTCGAAAAAACACAAAATGGAAATACCTACAGTGGTCAGAAAAACAATACAAAGTTAGTGGCTATGAAATTAAGATGACATTGGAAGATTTAAATGTAATTGATAATGGATGATAAAAATGTGGAATGGCTGGATAATAAATCACATATAAACCACCCATTTAAAGGCTTCAATCCCACTAATTTGTTGTTACCACAACTTATTTCTCCGAATCCCATTTTTGGACCTAAACTCCTTAAAGAAACAAGTCTCCTAGAGAGAAAGTCTCCATTCTTGAATATAATATGAAAATGTAGGTAGATCTTTAGATTCTATAAGCTAAATGGAAAGATCAGTGATAGTGGTAAAATATAGTTTTAGTGCCTCCACCTCTAATTGCAATATGTTGAATGTCAATTTGCAATTGTTTCAAAGACAAAAAGTTTCAGAACTTCGAATGGGTAAGCATTTACCTAAGACCAAAAAGTTGCCTTGTGAAACCACTTTTCAAAAGTTCCATCTAAGAATCTATGTTTTGGAAATTTTGTTGTTTCCCTCAAAACACCGAATTAGTTCTAGAATTTCAACCAAGATACCTTTTGCTCATTCATGACCTAGGCAAAAGCTAGCATTTGGAGCTTATGGGTGAGCATTTAAGGCTCTGAATTCAATCGTAGTGGACTTGAATTTGTTTCAGGAACTCAAGACCAAAAACAGGGTCACAAACTGACAAATGTTTCGTGAAAGTGGAGGTATGGTCCTTTCAAACCTAATCCATCACCTTGTCCATAAGTGCCTGCAGTTTGGAAGGTGACTTCAATTTCTCATCTGGAACTTCCTCATAATAGAGCTCTATGGTGACGTTTGTTACAGCCAAAAACTCACACTACACTAAGAAGAAAATATTTTTATAAATCACATGTCTCAAGCAAAAAAATTGATAGATTCAAATGGAAAGATTGGGCAAGAATCAAACCTTGTACATATAGTAGAAAAAAATCTCTTGTGTCAGAAAAGTACAAAGTCTTCCTTGATTTGTTCTCACATCTATTGTATACATTGAAATTGATCACATTCTTGAACTAGACCATTGGTATCATGCTGATGCTCTGGATGCGAGAGAAATCATGCACCAAACTAGGCTTCATGTGATCAAATTCAATAGCCCTAAGGGGTTGAAACAAAATTGATAGAGAATTTCAACTTAATGCATAAAGCAAGGAATAGAAAGAAAATAGATTAATAGCAAGAAAGGACTGGAACTTTGAAATCCATAGTGTTTAGTTTGAATCAAACTTGTTCATGTCTGTCATTGTAGTGAGGAGGTGGACGAGGCCCTCTTTTGTATTTCACATGATGGAATCCATTGCAATATGCCAAGAGAGGTCATCTGAATGAACTTTAGAAATATAAGGCATGTAGGCTTGTAGCCAATGGTTGTCATCCCACACATAGAACATTCTCCCACTAAACCTTTGTAAAAATTCATCCATGTTTAACCCTTCCTCGAATGATGCATTCATAACCTTCCAATGATCATCCCACTCATGGATGTGATTTGCAACGAATGCCTCCTCCCCCTACTAGTTTGTGGGAAAAACATAGAAAATTTTGTCACTTTCTTGATAGCCCATTTGGAACGTTTATTCCATCTTGAGCACATTGATCTTAAGGGCTGGCCTCACAACTAGCAGGATATCATCTGGTAGAGTGGTATGTTCATCTGAACCTTGGCTTTGGGATGAACCTTATGCCTCTCCAACACCTTGACTATCTTGACCTTATGCTCCATCTGGACCTAGATGATTTCTTTGTCTCCAATTGTATTGACTACCTCTAATTGTATAAAAGGCCCAAAAGTTAAGCCAACCTTTTGAGTAGACAAGGTCATGATGGAATTAGGTTACATTGGAAACAATTCAAAAGAATAAACAAGAGAGGAACAAAATGTAAATATGTAAGTTTGTAATAAATTTTTTATAAAACATGAATATCATGAAAAGTTGTGAAGAGTGAAAATATTTCTTTAGAATTCTCTTCTAGTAGCGTTTGTTCAATCAACTTGGCACCTTCCAAAGATGGAGGAACATGTAGGAGGGAATTAAATGAAAGAGAAAGTAAGATGCATAAATTGATAACAAAATGTGAAAAATAAAAAATAAAAAAAACCTATGTAGATGAACTCCTAGTTTCGACAAAGCTTTGTAAAATAAAGAAATGAGGCAAAGAAGGTTAAGTAAGAATCAATGATTGCATTGATGAAACTGATTTGAAGAAATTTTTGCACTTTTGAAAGCTACAAGTTGGGAGCTCTTGTTTTCAAGAAAGTTCAAGGCAAAAAAATTTGCTTGCCCCCAAACTTTTGGTGCCAAAAGTTGGAGGTCAAGCAAAAAAAAATTTAGTTCGGCCTCTCATGGAACCCTTGAGCTAGAAACTTAGGAGCTCCATGAGAGGCCAAACAAAAACATTTGGAGTTCGACCTCTTATGGAGCCTTCAAGCATGAAGCTTGGGAACTCCATGAGAGGCCGAACAACAAAATTTGCCTTGGCCTTTCATGGAGCTCCCAAACATGATGCTTGAAGGATCCATGAAAGGCCAAACACAAAAAAATGCACTCACCTCCAATTTTTGGTGTCGAAAGTTGGAGGCTGAGCAAAGACATCTTGTGTTTGGCCTCTCATGGAACCCCCAAACACAAAGCTTGGGAGTTCCATGAAAGGATAAGCAACACAATTTGCCTTGGCCTTTCATGGAGTTCCCAAGCATGATGTTCGAGGGATCCATGAGGGGTCGAACATTTTTTTTTAAGCTTGGCTGCTCCTTGAAACATCCTAAACATGCCAAGCACAAATTTTTTGCACTCATCCTCCAACTTTTGACCTCCAAAACTTTGCCTTGGCCCCTCTACGAGCTTCTGAACTTGGAGCTTGGAAGTTCCAAGACATGTTCGAGAGCTTTAAAAGAGGTCAAAGAAAATTTTCTTGCTTCACATGAGCTCTTATGCAACCTAAAAAGCTACAAAACTCAAAACTATACAAAAACTCAAAGTAAACAAACATAAAACAAAAAACATGAAAGAAAAAAAATGAAAATTGGAAATTGGAAAAGCTTGGAAGCTTACCTCAAGTTGTTGTGTTGTTTGTGTGTCCCCCACCTCCTATAAGAAAAAAAACACAATGAATATATATGTGAAAATCTCAAGCAAGAAATTAAGGTTTCCAGCACCTTTTAAAAAAAACCAAGCTTGGAAGTGCGATTTCAAGCACAATTTTGTCTTCTTTTCACTCAAGAAACATCTTTTCACTCATACTTACTACAAGGTTGATTGGACACAATTTAGATCCACTCAACTTGTTTTGGAAACTTCTAATGTGCATTAGAGAACAAATTGCGCTTTTCCTTGGCCTCCAAAACAAATGATCAATGAGTTTTTCTACTAAAAACAAGCAAACTTTGTTTCATAAACTAAATAATATTCATTGTACTTTTCAAATATTGTTCTTATCTCTTCAACCTGATCACCCCTTGTAGAGAAGAGGTTGTGTCGCATATCCTCCATTAGATGCAACTTCTTTTTGGCCAGCATCTTAATATTACATCTTTTTTGCATAGGATTCGTCCACTAGAAACTTTGCTTTTGTCTTCTTCTTCTTAAAGTTCTCGAGTTCTTTTAAGCAACACCATCTTCTTGCATCTAAAATTGTAGCTTCTCTATTATGAACCATAATGGTCAACTAAAGACAATAAATGTTCCCTTTTTACAAACCTCAGCGTTTGTTGCAAGATATGTCATCTAGTATCTTCTTTTGTAGTCTTAAACATACATCTTTATAGATATACAAATAAAAATATATCTTAATAATTTTTTAAAAAAACAGTAACTAAAGTTTTATTAATAGTTATAAATCATAATTATAACCAAATATTCAAAATTAGGTATTTATTATTTTAATAACATTTTTTTGAAATATTTTGAGGTTGCATATCTTTATCATAATTGTTATTTTCATATTTATTTCTATTCCAAATTTTTTTATATGTTGAGTCACCATATAAAAGCTACTTTTGAAAGGCTATTTAATCCTGTTAATTCCATGTTCTTATAATTTTCAATGTTCTGTTAATGAATTTCAAATTTTTTGTGGCATAATTCATTTTTCAATATCTCTTTCTTTAGCATAATGGATTTCACCGACCTTACCTGTCACCATCTCTATGAATCATAACTTTGAAAATTAACTATAATTGTAATTGTCCATCATGATAATGAATGCCATTGACATTGCATTATTGTACCTAATTTTGTTTTATGCATAATAGAAAGTGATGTTGTTGAAGAAACACTTTTGTTTTCAATCTTGTACACTTGGAGGGTGAATATATGATTTTCACAAAACTTGTGTCAATTTATTAACACACACGGACAGATTGGGCCAAGGGTTGGTAATTGCCCTTCCAATATTGATTTTATCCATTTTTCAATATTTTAAACATGACATGGCCATCATGTATAAAGTTTATAGTAACTTATGGCTGAGTCAAAAGACTTTTCTTATGGCTATTAACCTAATTTAACCTCTTTTATAAATAAAATATGCCACTAATCATGCACACCAAATTTCAAGGGATTTCTTCAAGGCTACTATATATTTGTGAAAAAACACACACATTTTCAAAAGCACATGTTTCAATTCTTTCCTTAGAACAAGTTGCATTCCATAATATATATCTCCAACCTTTTCTAATTGTTTTTTCCTTTCCACCAACCTAGAAATGACATTATAAATTCCAATGTTTCTTTCCCTTTTCATGAAATTTATTTAAATTTTACTTAGTTATAACATTCACATGAATCATGATGAATTTTTATGTCAACTATTATGTTGATTTTTGTTGAAATATGAAAGTTGTTGTGAATGTCACTTTCTCAAGATAATGGAGTTTGTTTTCTGGAAAATACTTGTAATTCTTGACACCTAATGGAATCTAATGTTACAAACACTAATTAGATCATTTTTGCAACATGTTCCAACTGTGCCTAATAATTATTGCTTATGGCTTTCATTTTTCCTATTAAAATTTCATCACAAAAGTATTAATATGATATTCTTGTTTTCTTAATGTCATGTCATGACCAATCTCTTAGAAATTTTTGGCATTTCTTCATTCCTTTTTCTCATTCATCTATCCTTCCATAAACTATTTTTTTTCAAATGAAAAATAATTTTGTTTTCTAACGCTTCTCTATATTTTCCCTCACTTTTTCGTTTATTTCCAAGCCCACACCACATTTATGTAATTGACATCATGTATCATAGTTTGTAGAAATTTTAGGTTGGGTCTCCATTTAAACAACTTTCAAAGTGATAACCTCATCCCAAATTTAATTCTCTACACCATATTCCATCAATAAACATTATCTTTGGCTACAAGCACATGAGTTTTACAATTTTAGTCTGATGCTTGTTACTACACTCCTTAATTTTCTTATTTGTGGTTTTCATTACTGTTGTGTTTTGTCCAATTTTGTATTCGTCTTGCTCCATGTTTGGATTATATTTCCCTACTTCCTCCTCCTCTTCCTCCAAACCCTTCAAAAATTTCCCTAATGTTTGATTATTTTCTTGTTGATTCAAATCCCTTTGAATTCCTTCACTACTACTTTTGTGCCCTTTGTAACATTTCATGCTCCTAGAAACTCGGACCTCAACATAATGGTAGATAGTTTAGGAATGATGATTGTCTTTGAACATTGTCTATGCGCTATGTTTGCTTTTTAGCCAAGTTCTTTACATATATCTAAGGATGTCTCATATGATTTTAATAACTTTGTTTCAAGTTTTCTGTACCAAATTCCTATGACCTCCTCGCAAGGGAGACAATGGGTGGTTGGCTATGGTTATTATCGCATTGTTGGTGATAATTTGGTTCATAATTCTCAAGAAACAATCCTTACGATAGGAATTGCAGGTTCTATGGTCAAGATTATGAAGCAAGAACTTGAAGTTGATGACACTTTCCTTCAATGTTCTAATGTTCTAATGCTCTTGCATTTTCTATTTTCATTGAAATGTTTGATTCCTCTTCAGGTTAGGACTTGACCCCCCTTTTTTGTCGACAAAATTATTGAAAAACATTATTCAGTTTGTTGCCTCTTTGTTGTCAGAGCCATCCACCCCTATGGGGAGTATTTAATATGTTGTTTCTTGTTTACACATGATGGTGCTATTAAGACAAACTTCGAACGAATTACGGACTTTGGATTATGACAAGGTCTTTTTGTGAAAAGTCCAATTCTTGCCAATTACTCTTGATGGGGACGTCTTGTTTGAATTGTCACTAATCCTTTTGATCATTCACAATCCTTCCCAAATGCAAGGCATGGATAAAAAGTACAATGGCCATGCTTAGAGTAAGCTAATCACAACCAATATAAAATCATTTGGACTTAGCTTTAGGAAGGTTTGTTGCTTGGGTCACTTGCGGTGTATGCAGGATGATTGTGAAAACTTTGTGCGTTCTACCTTTCATCATAAAACATTCTAGCGTGGTGAATGTGTTCATATTCTAGTCTTAGGTCGAATGATAATGATTTCGTTTGCTTCTTTGCTTGGATGCAAATTTTGTCATGCTTTTTGTTTTTGTGTCGCGAATTACAATGGGTGAATCTATTATATTGTGCATAAACTCCAATCTATGTCAAGAGTGGTGATTCATCTTGGTGTTCACAACCATCTTATTACAAATCGAAAGTGTTAAGAATCTATTGAAGAAACTAGAAGGCTAATCGCAAAGGAGGTGGATCACACACCTGATGTAAAGATCTCTTCGATTTCCCTTAATGCTAGTAAGACCTTATTGGCAAGTTACTTGTTTGATTATTCTAATGATGGCACAGTGGAGCTCCTCAAGGGTGAGTAGCTAGAGCACATCTAGGACAAGTTTTGTGCACTTGAAGGTCCATGTCATATTAGTATCACTACTAAACACTAGTAAACCCTTCCACTAGGACATCATTTTGTCTTTAGGAGCAATCTTGTATATACTTTGTGAGATGGAGCTTGCTCATTGTTCTTGAAGGTCCATGTCAATTTAGTATCACTAATACAAAATGTGGGTATAATTCACTAGTCCTTGTTCATTAGGCCAATGAATTCATTGTTTCCCTAGTAGGTTTCATTCACTATAATTGAATTCACTCAACATCCAATGAAATCACTCGGCATACATGGACACCTTTTGTTATAATGTATGTAAGTTTTGAATCATCAATTAATATGCATTGTTGTGTTAATGTATGCACAAAAGTGTCATAATTTGCATATTTATAGTTCAAGTTTACACATGAATCCAAATAATGTTTATATGTGCACATTAAAGTCCAACAAACATTACAGATGTAGGTCAAGTTCTTCCATGTCCTTTTTTATGACAACAAAAACACCTTACTCCATTCTGCCAAAATCTATTATTTTGATTATAACCACGTTGGTTATATCGGTTATTTTGATTCTTCTAACCATTGCCTCATTAGTTTTGACCATTTGGTCTTGAATTATATTGTCAATTTCCAAATTGATTATTTGGTGTGTTATACTATTGTAATTACTTTTGCTTTTGCACAATTGGTGTTTTTGCTTGTACCACATGCACTAAAACAATTTCCCTCAAAGGACATCTTCCAAACATTGTTTAGCTAGGACATTGATCAATATTATGATCATTATGTTTGCATATCTAACAAAATTTGTTCAATAATTTACATTCGTTTGCAAGGTGTCCTTCATTATAGCAATTTTGATAGTACACACCTCTTATAATAGTTTCAAAGTGATATTTTGTTTATTTCTTCTTTGGTGTCCATTTTTCTTTTTCATTAGAATCTTTTGATTCATCATTGTCATAGTTTTGGTGATATTTCGCTATACTTTTCTTTCTTATTGGCATTTCTTTTTCTATCATAATTGTTGACTTTGCTACTTTTGCCAAAGTTTTTCGTTGCATATTTATAGAGGCCATTTTGACTTTGGTTCTCAATCCTTCTTTAGAAGCTTGTCTTAAATAAATATAATGTGGTCATTATGGAAAAACTGTGCAAAGTCACAAAAATCTATCATAGTAATTTTCTACAAACTCATATTTCTTTTATTTTACATATTTCAAAGTTGCAACCACTTGTCATTCACTATGAATCTTATTAAATCGATTAATGAATGCCCACTATACTTCATCCCATGTTGTTGCTGGATGGGTCATCTCATACCTGGCAAACCAATTAGTAGTTCTCCCTCTAAGAGAATTTGGAAAATACTATAATTTATGATCATCTATATCTTCTCCATTAGTCACACAAACTTTAATTAGTTGTTGAATATGTATAACATGATCATCATTGTCATGATACTTCAACAGTTCAATGCATAAAACAATAGTAGGTATAATATCCATGAATGGATTCATGTTCATCACCGTTGCAGTAGTTGCTAAGGTGTTGTCCTTTATTTGAATATCCACCCAATAAATCTATACAGTTGAGTTGACAAAGTTCTTATATTAAACAAATAAGGATTCGAAGTTGTTCCAAATAAATTTCTCTCGAGTGGTCAATCACTACTTCCATTGTCATTCAAAGTTCTCATGGATTTTCCATCAACTTGCTGTCTTAGTATTCGAAGCCACCCCTCTTCTATCACCTAGTTGATTATTCCAAATGCATTGATAATAATATTTGGTGTATTCAATAACAACATGTTTAATTCTTTAGTTGATTCTTGATATTCATGTTCAACATTCGGTGAGCTCGTTTGTGTAGATTATCTAATTCCATCTTGGATCCATTTACTTCATGAACATCAATTTGAATAATAGTAATTACCATTTCCTTTTTTATAGGTTGAAGTACTTGATATGCTGCTAGTGAATTAAAGATTGCACCAAGACCTCTCCATCTATTATGTGTAATAGATTGTTGAGTTGCAATAGCAACCTTTATAGCTTCCTTTCAAAAATTTCTTATCTAGACTTTCAATCTATTGTTTTCTTCTCTTTCTTTATCTCTATCTAACATAGGCTCCAAATAGAAATTCTTGTTTGTATTCTATAACCATTTCTACTACTGCTACCAATTTTTGATTCCCATGCAATTATGGAATCATGATTGTAGACCAAAATTCTTCTTATTCAATTATTTAAGACATGTATTCCTCACTCCTTATTCCCATGACATATTCAGAACATGTAGACCTAGGTGCCCATAGCATATCATTTAGCATCCATTTTTCTATTAATGCATTAATGTTGGGTCTAGTAAATTCTTTGTTGTCAAGTAATTAAATTGAATGATGTGTTGCAAAAAAAAAAATTATAAAAATTAATGTGATTATGCATACAATTATTGGTAACCGTCTTCTATATTTTGTCAATTCTATAGCATCAATAATTAATGATTTATGTTGTATATACCGCACCTCAGTGCCACCATGTATTTTCTTAATAATCAATTCTTGTATTTTTGAGGCAATGTTTTAAATTTCTCTTTAAAATTACCCCATTCATCTAATTTTGATGCATTCCTTGGTGTATATAAATAATTCTGAAAATTCCACCCATAATTACAATTTATTCTTAATGTTTGTTTAGTTTTTTTTACAATTATAAATTCTTTCATCCATTCATATTTTCTTTCAACAAAAGTCATAATTTACCATTCTTCATAATGTCCTTCATACACATTATTATAATAATCCAAAAGTATCATTGATCTTGCCATGTCTTGTTCATAAGTAGTGAATGAATTTGGAAAAATTAATACTTGTTTAACCCCCAAAACAATCCATCTTATTCACTATACTATTTTTTTTTCAATTCTATAAGCACCCATTATATCTATGTATTCACAAGGTAATACCCTATAAAGAACATGTATCAAGCAAAATCCCAAATCAATATCATCAATTTCCATTAATTTAATTATAATGTGGAAAGATCTCACGTGAATTTGGAGAAATTACATCTTGAATCCTCCAATTTGTCCAACAACGAATTGGATTTTCCCCAACATGGTCACCAAATGTTAGTGATATAATTTTGCAGGTGTCAATTATGATATTCCACGAAGGAATTAAATTTTTATATATCATTATTGGGTCCTTGTCCTACTCCATTAAAATAAGTACCACGTAAAATACGAAGTAACATTCAATCTTTTCTAAGTCTAGATATTCATTCAATTAGATCCACATACAATGCTAATAACACAAAGAATGGAAAAAAAAACATCTTTTATAATTCCTTAAACCACAAAGCTCTACAATGTTTTTCTTTTTTCCTTCCTCTCATCACTCCTCCCTTTTTCTCTTTCCCCCTTTGTAATAGATCAACATAAAGACATACATTCTCCCCTTGCAAGTTAATCAAAATGTATTTTTATACTCCCTGCAAAACGATTATAATTGCTTAACCGTTTGGCAAATCGATTTGCCACAAATCAACTACATTATGTTGTCATAACATTATGCTACCATACTGATTTGCCTATACTGTAATACTATTTGCTTACTCTGTCACATTGTTCTGTCTATTTTGTCATCTCAATTTGTCTATGTATATCAATTTGCCTATGTGCTTACTATTCTACATCCTTTTCCTCATAACAAAAATTAAATTGAAGTAAAATATTCTTTGAAGCATGAAAATTCCATGGAAATATAACTTGTAAAATTGGTTCATGCATTAGCCAAGAAAGCAAGGGATGTGAAACGGTCCTATGGAAAAAGAATCCGACAACTTTCCTTGGAGTTGGCATTTGTAGGGCATAATATTGTATAAACAAGAACATATTAAGCACCGTATTAATCCCTTTGAGTTTGAAGCCCACGAATAGGAATGGGAAAAGAATAATGCAGGTCTTGTGTTTGCTCAAAGACAATTGGATCAAGAACTCCATGAAACTCAATAGAAGCTAGGAAAAACCCAAGTGGAAAGAAGGAAATAAGGCAGACTTTGAAAGCTTTACATTAAAACTTTGCAATTATAGACAGCACATTCACTTGAGTGATGGAAGAAATGAAGAATGCAGCAATTTGACATGAAAAAATGTTGACCATAACACTAGTTAAGCACAAAGAGGAAATGGAATCAATGACAAGGTGCTTGAAGAAAACAGAATAAAAATTCTTTGAAACACAAATTGAGAAGGAGACTTGGCATGCTAAGTTTCGAAGTTTTGAGGTAGAAGTACATTTATTCAAAGAACAAAAGTAGAGCACCATGTGAGATAGCGAAACACATGAAAATAATTTTTTGGAGAAAATACAAGGTTTGGAGGAACAAATTCAGCTTGCAAGTGTCAAAGCAAATAAAATAGCCAAACAAAGGGAGTAGAGGTTAAACAATATGTTAAAATGACTAAATGGAAGGCACTAACAATGGATAGTTGATTAAGGCAGACATCATGTTTGATCATTTCCTTGAAAATTGAGGTGAAGAACACTCAATAGTTTTTATCAAAGTTTGATTATCGATGGTGTAATTGTATTACCAAAAGGAAGAAAACATGGTAATGGAGTTCAACGTAGCACACGCAAGTACTAAAAAGCGAAACAAATATGAGGGCATAGAGATAGTGGAAGAGGAGGAAGATCGGGATGTTGTGCACGAAATTTCAATTGTTGAGTTTGCCACACAAACTAGAAGGAAGGAACAAGTGGAAGGTGGCAAGAATGGGGAGAAAAGCCACAACGATGGTGATAGTTTAGGGAGGGATAAGAATTCAGAAAAACCACTTGAAGATTTGCCACCACAACAACATTTCCCCATGATAGAGTACTAAATCAAAGTTGCATACATTTTCCCATCTACAACCAGTGGACAAGAATTGTTCTTCCAACATCCAATGCTGAAGTTCATGGGTTGAAACCTTATAACATGTGCAATATACTACATATTTTGAAGGAGTTGGAGTATACCTTGCCGATTATTCCTCACCTAAAGGGGTATTACTTCATTTATCACTTACAAACTTGCCTTTTGGTAGGATTTGTTCCACCTATGCTTAATGCCCGAATCCTCATTGAGGATTTTGAACAAATGTGGAAGATACAAGACAAGGAGTTTTGTGAGTCCTTGACATACAATATTCTCTATGATTATATTGTTTTTAACGATGGGTGTGGTTATTATAGCATCTCATGTAATATTATTACAATTAGAGGTGGCCTATAACAAGTATTACTTGAAGCATACAACGACAATCAATCACAAGCCCACTTTTATCATGGCTAAAAGGGATCCTATACCAGACATGATTGAGAAAAGAGTGAAGGAGGACTCCATGGAGACATGGAAGTAAGCATAGAGGTTGGAAGATCTATTAGAGAGTTATGCACTTAAGGATCTATTGAAGGAAACAATGACATCAATCATTTAGGGTTGCACAACAAAATGACCAAATCTGCAGGTAACCCAAGCACATTTTCGAAAGAGCCCAATGACATTATGGGCTACTATTTTCAGAACGGACCATTTGGTAAGGCAACTTCGGAGGAACCCAAGGAGTTTAACACCTCATGAGTTCTAACAATGCCTGCCACATCCATTAGTTCTTAGAATGGATAAGGCATATCGGAAGTTTCTTCCAAAAACAATTTCAAATGAAAGTTCTCCATTAGAGGTTGATTCTAATGATGATATTAATGATTTCCTTACCTTGACCAACAACTTCCAATTTCGGCTAACAACTCTACACAAGGAATAGACCTACTTAGATAATTGATGACCTTGTGTGGACACGAAGGTCCTAAGGGGGGGGGATAATGTGAAGAATATGAAGAATCAACGCTTACTAAAATAGGGAATAAAGGCTAGTTACAGAAGTCTTCGAAATAGTCCTACAAAAATTAGGTAGTTAGTCTATCGAACAACGGTAGTTGTCCAACTGAATTAAGGTAGACATCCTATTGAGATTTGGCAGGGTATTATTTGGTAGGGCCCTATCAAGTTCGGTTGTCACTATTGTTACTTATCGAATTTATGGGTTTGTCGAAACAACAAAGGTTTTAGTTATTTGAATGTTTGAAGAAGTAAGAAGGATAATGGAAATGTAAGGGGCGGAGAATAGTCTTTGCACTAGTAGAAATCTTGTATTATTCGACCATTGAATTCGTGGCTACATGCAACTATCTATCATTTGCAACTATGTTTTATCGTTTTTACAACTAGTCACCATCCTTTTAAATTTACTACTATTTCTGCAACTATGGTGCGACTACAAAATTGCATGCCCATCCATATTAACCAAATTATTGGATTTTTCATCCAAGAACATGCCCTCATATTCAATTAGTAGCAAAATTAGTTGCAACTTGGTTATTTCAAGGTATATTAAACATATATTAATTTGTATTCATGGCACATTAAGGTATTTAATTTTTATTCAATGTATATTTAACATATATTTGCTCATATTATGGGCATATTAAGATTTTAAAAATTCATTTTGGTTTTATATGGTTTGTTTTAAAAACATATTATGTTTAATTTAAGGTATAATTAAATTATAGTGGCAACGTCAATATAGTAATATAATATAATGATCATATTAAATGAGTACTAATTATTAAAGAATTATTAATATTAACTAATTGATTAGTTTATATAAACTATGAAATAATTAATGTTAATTAATTAACTCGTTAAAATTTAACTAATATATATTAACCAAAAACTTAAACAAGAAATAACAAAATATCGCATAATTAAATATTAAATCATAAATTTTATGCAAGGTTTAAGTTTTACCAAATTTTAGCCAAATTTTTTATAAAAAAATTATGCTCATGTTTAGACAAGTTTTCATTTTTCCATGGTTTAGCCAAAGTTTTAAAGTTTTTCTAGTTTAGTTTAGCCAAAGTTTTAAAGTTTTTCTAGTTTAGTTTAGCCAAGGTGTATGGTAGGTTTAGCCAAAGTTTAGCCAAGGTGTATGGTCGATTTAATCAAATTAGTTTAGCCAAAAGTTAGCCAAGGTGTATGGTAGGTTTAACGAAATTTTAGTTCAACCAATTTTTAACAAATGTGTTTTGTAGGTTTAGCCAAGATATATGGTAGGTTTAGACAAATTTTATTTTACCCAAAATTTAGCCAAGGTGTATGGTAGGTTTAACCAAATTTTTGTTTAGCCACTTGGTGCATTATAGGTTTAACCAAGAAAATTAAACCAATGTTTAGCCAATGTGTTTTGTAGGTTTAGCCAAATTTTTGTTTAACTGAAGTTTAACCAAAGTGTTTTTTAGGTTTAGTCAAATTTAATTTAGTCACTTGATGCATTAAAGGTTTAGCCAAAAAAATTAAGTCAATGTTTAGCCAAAGTGTATTATAAGTTTAGTTAAATTTTTTGTTTAGCCAAATTTTAGCCAAGGTGTCTTATAAGTTTAGTCAATTTTTAATTTAGCCAATGTTTAACTAATGTGTTTTGTAGGTTTAGTCAAATTTTAGTTTAACCAAAGTGTTTTATAGGTTTAGTCAAATTTTAATTTAGCCAAAGTGTCTTATAAGTTTAGTCAAATTTTAGTTTAGCCAAGGTGTCTTATAGGTTTAGTTAAATTTTAGTCTAACCAAAGTTTAGCCAATGTGTTTTGTAAGTTTAATCAAATTTTAGTTTAGTTAAGATTTTTTAAAATTTTAATCAATTTTTTATTTAGTTAGGGTTTTTTGTAAGATTAGCCAAAGTTTAGCCAAGTTTTAGTGTAGCTAAAATTTAGCCATGGTTTTAAGCCCTATGTGGCATATTTGGTTAAAACATAAATGTCATGTGAGCCTAGTTTATGTGCAATGTAGGTTACTTTAGTTAATAGGTAGTAAGTTAGGTTAGGTATTAGTTGGTAAATAGTAAGGCTAGGTAAATATATAAGTAAGGCCTAAATAGGTAGATACGTAGTCTTTTTATGCAAATTTTATTTTAATTCAGGATTTTTATTTATTTATAATGCGCATCTAGTTATATAGTTTACAACATTGAAAAAATAACAAAAGATATGGGATAAATTTTCTAGTTGCATATTAGTATGCAACTAGTTTGCAACTAGAAAATTTATCCCATATATTTTGTTTTCCATTTAAATCTTGTAGACTATATGAAGAGGTTGTACTTAAAATGTCCATAAGATACAAACAACATCCAAAAGAAAAACATAATTTGGGATGAACCATTTAAAAAGGTTCAACCCTATGGGATGAACTTAAAATTGTTTTAAGAAATTCATTTACCTACATTTTTTATGCACCTAAGTTTCTACCTCCCTAATTACCTACTTTCCTACCTATCCACATGCCTACCTACCTACCTACCTAAATGAAAATTTAAATATTAAAAAAAAATCTTCACCTTAGGCCACATGGCATGATATGATTAGTGCACATGGAACAATTTTAGACCATCCAATTTGGATGAATGAAATGAAAAGGGGCTATCTAATTATTTTAAATTTAATTTACATATGCCTTACAAGTGGCAATGTGTACTCGGTGATATTGTAGTTACAAATACTGGTGATTAGTTACATTTAATTATACGGTTAAAGGATGAAGTATAACATTTGAGTGTATACTTCATCCATGGGACTTGTGTTGATGTCATGCTTAGATCATATTTGCGACTACATGTTCTATGTGACTAGACTTATGCAACTAATGAAAAAATTAGTTGCAAGAGTCATCTACAACTAATTTTTAGCTGCAATTTGAAGTTGCAAAATGGGGTTTTTCTAGTTATGTTGTCATACACACCTAAAATGAGAAATGTTCTTATATTCAAACTTGATAATACACACTACAATCAATTCCTTATCTGATGATGTCTACCTGTGCATGTTCCCATTTTTACATTTTTTGTTGATAGTGGATTGAAGACTTGCGATTTGTCTTAACTACTTGGGTATGTGGTGTTGCGCGTCATATGGTAGATGAGAATCTAGAAGCGATGTTGAACCTAGCTCTTACCAAATTCATCAGTAACAATGAACTAAATCAAGTATGATCAAGAAAGTGGATACATACTAACATGGATTGACTATGATAATTATTGTTTTTCAACAATCATGTTCAATTCATGTTTTTAAATAACAACATTATGTATCCTTATTTTTCAACCAAGCTTTTATTTTCTAAACTAGGACTCACTAAAAGACTTGTACTTATGCTTGACAGTACTCCTTGTGCCAACCATTGATTTAACAAATGATTAGCAAGGATAATTTGTCACACCTCATAGGGCTTTAGAAGATTAATCCCCAAAAATCAATGAGCTTACAACCAAAACAAAAAAATTCACCCATAATGTCAAATTGCTTGCAAAGAATTTAAAATTACCTATAACTTGTTAAAACTTAACATTTGTTCAAAAACAACATGAATAAATTGGAAATGTTTTTTAGTCCAATGATACAAAAATAATTTGCAAATGATAAAACCTCTGAATTTAAAGGTTAACTTTTATAGAAACGATAGATTGGTAGTTTTGAGATTACTTAGGTGTTGAGTTACAAGTGCGCAGTTCAACGCAAGAGTGCTTTAGAGATGACTAAACAGTGCAACCAAATAGTATTCCTAATAACAACAACACAACTTCAAATTAGCATAAGAGAAAAGCCAAATGTTCAAAGTTCAAACAATCAATTGTTTTAATAAAACCAAGGTCATATAGGCATTCAAAGAACTCCATAAGCACCATCTTGGATTCCAATTATAGTCCTAAAGAAAAACTAATAAGTAGTTTAGTATAACATCCAACAAATTAGAAAGATGTACCTTACATTTTAGTAGCACCAAATTGGACGTAGGTTTTTTTTTGCTTGAAGTTTGAGCTTTGCAAATTGCAAATTGCAATCAAAGGGGGTTGTCTATCCCATGTCTCAAAGTTCCCATAGGTAGATCTACTACTTGGTTCAGATGTTTTTTTTTACTATGACTACGTTCAATTTGGTTGTTTCCTTTACTACCATAAGAACTAGGGTGTACAAATTGGTGTTGCTTAATACCTACTTTGATGATAGATTTAAAAGCCTACTTATGTTTGGCATTGGAATGTTCACTTTTACTTGATCCTAAAGAATGAAACAACTTTAGATTTGTTAGTTCTTCCACAATAACGTAATGGACAACACCATTCACTTTCAAATGAGGTTGGGTACAACATTACACTACAATCGGTATCTTCTTTTAAAGGGCTTTGTGGTGGCATGAAGAAATGGTAATTTTTTCCCTCTCCATCCCATGCCAACTTCTCATTAGCATGTTTTGCCTTGCTCAACGTCCCCCACACAACTTTGCTAATACATTTTTTCAATACGTGACCTATGCATCATACCCCTTCAACCAATGAAATTACTAACATCCTCGAATTATAATTTACAACATTAAACTACATAAACCAGGGCTACTCAGAAAAATTTGAAAACAAATAACACTTAAATACATGGTTCAACACCTTGGTTTTATGTACTTACCTCATGCATTTTTGTATATATTAGTCGTTGTAATGTTGATTTCAATTTTGAATGAAATGGTCATACCACTCATCCTTAACTCCTAATCATATAATTCAAAACCAAATACATTAACATTTTAACATTATTGGTTTACACTTTGAAAAGGCCTGGGTTAGGGTAAAGCCTATCAATTCATGTCCATTTACCTCCTACTTTATTTGTCATATGATTTGTATATAAAATGTAGAACTATGATAACATTACAAAGCATGAACAATAACAATTATAAATAATAAACCAAGTTAGTCAATTCACTATGAAAAATCACGTTCGTTGAACCCACATTACCTTGCAACTAAAACTCAAAAAATAATTCACATATAACTATTGTGCAACTATCCTTTGGGTATTACAACTAATGTGCAACTATCCCCCTATAAATACGATGTATTAATAAATAAATTGCCATGTCAGAAAATTAGGTAGTTGTATATATTATAGTTGCAAGTGAGTTGAAAATGTGTATTCTGTAAAATTATTTATACACATTGTACATACATATGTAGTCAACCATGTTTGATTTTTTCAAGAATTGCATTATAGTTGCATGTGGCAACTATTTTAGACCTATTGTAAATGTGCCACTAAAACAACAACTATGTTGCAATTAATGTACAATGTACATACAGGTAATCATGCCACATGTCCACATTTCCACCACCCATTATGGGATACATTTGTAATTAGTTTTCGACTATGATTCCCATTGATATAATTAGTATGGCCATTATTGTGCCACTACTAAAATAATATTATTCAATTGTGTTATGACTATAATACAGCTACTTATAACTTAATAAGGATACATATTCATTAGTTATTTATATCTTCATTATGTGCTTCATTTTGAGTGATTTAAAATGTTATGAGAGCACTACTTCAAGCTCTAAAAATCATCATTGAAGTGCAAAGGAAAAGGAGTAATGAAAAAATAACAAGAAGAAAAATAAACTTTCCAACTTACAAAACACATTTTTTTGTGTTTTTTTTCCTCTTTGGACCCTTCCTACTTTCAAACTTCATAACTTTCTTATTTCTTATTCATTTTAAACGATTTAAAATGTTATAAGAGCACCACGTGAAGTCTACAAATCATATTTGAACTCTACTAACAAAAAAAAAACATATAAGGAATTTTTTGGGTGTTCAAGAATTGGCCTTTGTAGTATTTGGTGGTTTGTTTTTTTTGAGTTCTTAACCTCCTCTACTTTGGGGTGCCATAACTTTTCAATTTTATTCCGTTTTTGACAATTTTTAGTGCACTAAATGCATCAATAAGAAGGGTTCAAGTTTTGTTTAAACATTAGAAACAATGGAGCCTTCCCCTTGGATCCGGCTTGCCTTAAACACTTAAGTGTTTTGTCATTAGTCAATTTACCCTACAATTACAACTCAATTGCAACTCAATTTGCAACTAAGGAACAATTAAAAAATTTAACCCATATTTTTTGTCTTTGAATCCCATATTTAAAATTATATAAAAAATATTTGTTCTTTTATGTTTTCACATTAAAATGCAAGTGTCATTTTGGAATGAGTTTAAAAAAGCTTAACCCAAAGGCAAAACATAAAAATAAAAAATGGTTATTTTTTAGTTCATTTACTCTTGTGTTTTCTTACCTCTTTACCTTCCTAGGTAAATAAATAGGTCATAGGTAAATATATAGGTATGTAGGTTTTAAGACCTACAAACCTACCTACTTATGGTTATGGTAGGAAGGTTGTAGAATATGGTAGATAGGTAGCTAGGATGCCCCATTTGACTATAATAACATTGGCCATTTTGATTAAATATTATATGTGACTAAAACCCCATTGGCCATTTTGACTAGAGTTGTCATTTATTTATGTCCAACTTGACAAAATGTTTCAATTGACTAAATGTCATTAGCCATTTTGACCAAGGTGGTAAAGTTTTTATTCAATTTGACTAAATGTCCAAATTAACAAATAGTCAAATAGGTCATTTCAACCAAGTTGATTGGTCAAAAAATACACATGTCATTCAAGCCCCTAGTTTTTGTTCAAAATGTACGTGTTCGTTAGTAAAAAAAGATCAATTAGTCAACTTAGACCACTTGAAAAACCAATAATTTTAGTAGTGTTTAGGCGCCATATTGTAGGACCTTTTTAGCAGTCACATTTTGGCAACAAATCGCTAGAAATAAAAACACTACTATAGAGTCCACAATTGTGTAGATATGTATTTTGTAATGCATTTTTGGTTGAATTCTACTTTTGATTTTTGTGATTATTGGTATACTAACTTTGTATATTTGTAAATAAAATGTAAAGTGAATTTTAAAAAAAAAAAAACAATGTTAAAATATTAGTAGTTACCATGCTCCAAAACCAACCTATTAAGGTATGTGTGTACGTAGAAAACCTTTATTTTGGACTACATGTTTTGTAATTCAATTGGGTGTTCCAATTACATGGTGTTAAAATATGTGTGTATGTGAAGGATTTTCATTTCCTTTTAAAGGTTTTGCAATTCAAGTGGAGACTCCAATTTCATGGTGTTAGGGTCTAACCACTTAAATGGGTCCTTTATTTGTTTCTTCGAGTTTTATAATTCAATTAGCCGGTGTTTTAATTTTACGTTGCGGTATAATTTAACCACTCGAATGGGGTTTATATTTTCTTTTAGAAGTTTTACAATTCAATTTAATGCTCAAATTGCATGGTGTTAGGGTATTTGTGTATGTGAGGGGCTTTAATTAACTTTTAGACATTCTACAATTCAAATGGACATTCCAATGTCATGGTAATAGGGTTTGACCACTTGTATGGGACCTTTATTTGCTTCCAAAGGTTTAGCACAATTGGGTGTTTCAAAGTCGACTTATTAGGGTTTGTGTGTGTGTGAAGGACCTTTATTTTCTTCTAGATGTTTTGTAGTTCAAGTGGACATTCCAAGATCATTGTCCTATTGAATGGAACCTTTATTTATTCCTAGAGATTCTGCAACTCAAATGGACATTCCAAGATCATGGTATTAGGGTATATGTGTATGTGAATAAGACTTTTGTTTATGCCATGTGGTTTTACTATTCAATGGATGTTCCAATTGCATGGCAATAAGGTTTGACCACACAAATGGGTCTATTATTTGTTCATGTGGTTTTGCAATTCAAGTGGACATTCCAAACCATGGTATTACAATTTGTCTTATTGAATGGGACCTTTATTTGCTTCTAGATATTTGTAACCCATAGTTCTAGCACATGTTGTTAAGGAAATCCAAAGATTGTATTGGAGACATAGAGATTATTTTGGTTTGAAGATCCAATGTGTATTTTGGAGATCCATAGAAAATTTTGGCTTGGAAATCATGAAACAATTTTGGTTGTTTGTTTAGGTTTGAGTGTGAATGTTGTGTGTTAATTTTTTAAGAATAGGCAACTTCTAGAACTAAGTGATTTGATGGTAGAGATTCAAGAATTTCATGTTGGGACAAGGTGCTTGAAAAAATTGTGGATTTGTGTAGCTTTGATATAGGAGTGGTGTCATATAATGTTTATTTTGTTGTTTATAACACTAGCAAAAGAAACATGATTCGATTAATTTCAAATGCAATGTGAAAATCCATTTACCAAGATTACATAAAAGCATAATTTGGAACCTTTATTTGTTGAAAACACCTTGAAGGACAATCTATAAGAAACTTTGAAACAATTAAAAATGGGGAAAAGCTAAACCCTAAATCCTAAACCCAACAAAAAGCCTAAACTTGTAGCCTATAGCCCCCATTAGGCCATAGGCTATGATGTCATATAACCCACAGGCCATATAGCCATATCATCCATAAGCTAGATAGCCATATAGCCATAGAACCCATAGGCCGTATAACCATATAGCATATATAGCCAAAATAATCATATTGTTTTGGGCTATAGCTAATTATAGCCCAATAAGCGTAGTCCCCTTAGGTCTTGTTCAACCTTGATATAACACCTATAGCATAGATTATAAGTCAACAGCTCACAGGCTGAAATAAAAAGTCCTTAAAAAGGAATTGATACTTAGTTTTAAAAGTTTAGTCCCTTATTGCAAGACTTTGTCAACAATAACAAACGAATGAAGGTCTATGGGAGGTGAAAGTCAAGCCCAACAAGAAAAACTCTAATACATGATGCTTTGAAACATTAATCTTACTTGTTTGGGCATGAATTTTGTGTAGGGTAAAGCCCTAGTACTAAGGCTTTATACAACATAAAGACCTAGGCACTTGCTGGAGAGGAAAAGCAAAATCCTTGGCCTTAAACAAAAAAGAGCCAGTTACAAATCAGGATATCCTGCATTAGGTCCGAAGATCCTGTGCCTTCTGGCTAGGGAAAATTATGGTTTGTAATATGAATCTGTCTTACATTAGAAATTTCCACTCGGGTCTGTTTGATTATACACTCTTCAATTGCTGTGAACAGCAAATGGAGGTTTGTCCTTGTGTTGCAAAATGGTGTGGCCCAAAATTTCAACATATATCGAGGACATGAGTTCAGTGTGTTATGATTAGCAGGTTTACTCCACATGGCTCAGTCATGCAGATTGCAGTCATTCTTTGGAGGCAAACTAGTGAAGTGGCAATAGTATTCATCCTAGACCTTCAAATAGTGGGGGCAACGACATGTCTTTGAAGAATAGTCCTTTCTATGGTTTATCAATTTTGTTGCACGAAGAGGAAAGCCAATGGTTGATTATCATTTATTGTAGGGCCCCCTTTTTTTCCCCTTGGGGCTATAATAGGCCATCACTAGCATTGTTTTTGTCCTGACAAATCTTGTAATTCTTGACCCCTAAAATTGGGAATGTTTTTTCTTGTGTAAATTTGACTAATTTTGCAAATTCATTGAAATTTTTTTGCCAAATTCCTGATATCACAAAATTGGAAAAAATGATGCCTGATTTATTTTATACTAGCACATCATACTTCCATCTTAATGAAAGACAGTTGTCATTATTCATTACTGGGGTTTTCACTGGAACAGACTGGCCATTTGCGAGTGAGCTTCTTTTGAGTTGGCCACAAAAATTCCCATGCACAACACCACCCACAAAGTGCACACATTGCAAAATTGCATAACCCCAGAAAGTAAGCCATTCAATCCATATGGGAGGGCTCTCAGATCAGTAACTCTAGCACCAACTACCTACTGTAATATATATACATAACTATCAATTTCCTCAAAATCCTTTCCAGTGCCAGTGTTGTTTTTACACAAACACTTGCTTTGGTTTTTTGATATATGATTAAAAGAAGTCCAAGTTCAGGGGATGTGCTTGCTTGAAGAATTTCGATTTTGGGATTTGTGAAAGGGTATAGGGACATTTTCATAAACATCATTAGGCATTTTATCCAAATATTCAGCAATTGGAACACGACTACTTGAGATTTATCATGTTTCTTATGTAATGCTATCTTCATTACTAAATTCCTCCTCTTCCTTTATTGAATTGGCAAATGTGAAGCACAATAATATTTGTATTCATATGTCTTGAAGTGAGAACATACAAGGCTTGTGATCACATGAAATTTTAGAAATTATTATCTAAAATTACCTTGACAAATCAAATACATAATATGAAACTCCAAAAAATACAATCTTGAAATAACACAAAATTTAAAATCACAACACACACGATGCAATCTCATCTTTTGAAAAAACGAAATAACACAAAATTTAAAATCACAACACAGATGATGCAATCTCATCTTTTGAAAAAACATTCTTCTAAGTTTTGGTCTT
>Ga0209611_10001523_pt1 | contig 39826 bp, 41 predicted proteins | sample S1TSphgellanicum_3_FD_187693 | JGI IMG/M metagenome (GOLD analysis project Ga0209611, IMG submission 187693) | Host-associated microbial communities from peat moss isolated from Minnesota, USA - S1T2_Fc - Sphagnum magellanicum MG (SPAdes) (version 2) | ecosystem: Host-associated > Plants > Peat...
AAAAAAATTAAAAAAAAAAAAAAAGAAAAAAAAAAAGCCCAACCCAACTCTTTCAGTTGTTGAGAAAGAGACAGGTTTCAATTGTTGAGAAAGAGACATGATGAGTGTAGTACCTAAGTCCAAAAACCTCAAAATAAAAAATAAAAATTTACAACACTAATATATATTATTCTCCGTCACGCCACATCTGTATTCCACTCTTTCTCCACCCCGTCAGAGTAAACAGACCATGACGGGATGGATGAATGACCGGACAAATGGATGGATGGATGGATGACAGAATAAATGGATGAAATGATGCTTCACAACGTCCTTTACTATATGTAATGCCAAAGGCATTTTGAAGTGGGAAATAATGCAGCAAATCTAATCTAACCGCATGGGAGCCTGCTTTAAGGCAGTTTAGCAAAGCAATCCTCGAGCAACACCTTGGGCAGGTATCAACCCATGTTGAATGGTTCTTAGGATTGGGGACTGACACCCCTTGGTCATCACTATGAGTTTATATAGACCCACTTACCCATCTGTTCTCATTGAATTTACCCATTGGTTCTCAAAAATTAAGAACAGGTTTGGCATGTATAACTGTGATTCTCCAAAAAAAAATGAAAAAAGTCAAAGAACAAGTCAAAGAATTAATTGGTTCTTTTTGGTCGGTTCTTTCACGAAAATTGCCAGTTCTTTAAGGATTTTAAAATACCGGTTCTTTCATTTTGAAATATTTAAAGAATTGGAATCAGTTTTTCTTTAAAAGATTCAAAGAACCGCCCAACACGAATATCAACTTTTGAATACTATCTCAGGTCCTTAGTTCCTACAAAGCAGGTACTTGGATGAGAGGCTACCTCATGGTATGGAATACTTTTTGCTCATTTCATGGTGTCAAATTTACTTATCTAAGTTTTTAGAATTTCATCGTAGTAATTTTCATGGTTACAAATTTCATAGTATGTTTTCTCAAGGTTACATGTGTAAGTTTTGAATTTTTTAAATGGTTACATGGATAATTTTTCCAGATCACATGTGTCATTTTTCATGGTTACAAATTCCAATTTTCATGATAGCAAGTGTATTATTTCATGGTGACATGTTATCACAAAATGTGCAACCCACAAGTCAAAAGGGGGAATACCATTTGCACAAATATGACATAAATAGTTGTATGCCCACCATTGACATCATTTTCTACAAACAAAAAATAAAAAATCCTAAATAACTTCAGTGACTTTCATTGTCAAGGAAAGGTGGTTGCTAGTCATAACAATCTTTTAAAGGACACACGTGGATGAACCAAATGATCTTTTAGTTCTGGTAACATACATGTCCTTTGGATATATTGTTTTCACCATTTGAGTAAATTAGTTTTTTGCAATGCCACACAAATGTTATGTTTTGATCATTTATGGTAATATTATACATGACATATATCTCTTAAATGTTTTTGGTTAAATTCAAACGTAGTTTTTATCCATACATTTATTATACATGTGTGTGATAAATGGATATTATTCAAGTAAAAAAACAAAAGTTTTGCATATAAGTTATTGTAATAAGTTTGATGGCGGTTCCTTGTTAGTTCAACCACCTTTATATAAAAGTCCTTAATTTAACATGTCTAATGCACAACTATGGCTCTTAACAAAAATCATTTATTATGTGTTCATACAATACTAAACTTCATCAAGTTAAACTTAATGTGTTGTTTGTTGCATCAAGCCATTAGTTGTGCATAACAACGTGGCCTCATATTTTTAGCAGTTCCAATCATTGAAACACCAGATTCATGGTTATTTCGTTTAACCAAAATCTTCCTTTTAGAATACATTATAAAAAACTCCAAAAACAAAATCATAATTCATTTCATCATATGTTATTGTTATAAACAATTCACACAACAATATGAACATAACATTTATTGTAAAAGTCTATGCATATCTATGTTACTATAAAATCTGAATCAAAATACATCAAATCCCAAGTTTTGTTGAAAAAAATCCCAAAACAACAATTAAAATATGTAGTTTATCTAGACATAATTTGTGGTTTTCTATTAACAAGGACCTACACGTCCTCCTAATTGTCCTCAAAATTCTTTGTTTAAGAAGCTCCTTTGTTTTCTAGAACACCTTCCTTTTGAACAATCCCAAGTCACATCACCATGATCAAAACAACAAGAATTCAAAATTCAAACTAACAAAGTTCCCTTGATCAGTCCCTATCCTACATGCTTTGTTCATCCAAAATCATATACTCATCCTACCCCCTTAACATGGATGCCTATTGGATCTTTGATTCCAAAACCAATGTTCATAGAAGGAATTGAAGAGATAATGAAAACTATGATATCAAAGACCTTGTTTCAAGATTGTGCAATTGCTAATCATGCATTACTTGAAGGTTTTTGGATTCCCATGGCATCACTTCAAGTTTGACTTCAATCAAGAAATTTTATTGCACATATTAATTGCCATTTTTTTATATCATATTTCATTAGTTGAAATCTTTACATTGAAAATGTCATATTAATTTAAATTGTTGCAACAAAATCAAGACTTAATTCAATCAAACATCGGAAAACAAATTGTTTTAGAGATTATTGATATCACTCCATCCATGGTGACACCGATATATGGTGCTGAAAATGGTGTTGAAACATAACAATTCCTAATGGTGTCACACTTTGAAGGCATGAACAAAGCTCTAGAGGTACAATTTTTATTTGCACTTTAATCTTATTTAATTATAGTTATTATTTTAATTTGATGTTGATGATAATGTTAGGATAGATCATGGTAATCCAATCACTATGAAGTCAAGTTCAAGTAAATGCAAACTATAGTGGTTCATTTTTTGTGTCCCATTGCAATTTTCTATAAGGTGTAGTGGGTAAAAACACATTAGGGTGGACCAAAAACATCAGTTTAAAGTCCATTTTCAAAGTCCAAATCCAATGTATTTTCACATAAAACATTTAAATAATGTTGAAGTTAACATTTTTTTTCCATATCCAAGTTTGTGTGCTTATAATTTAAACCTTTTAAAAACATATCTATAAATACGACTTTTGGAAAAATCAATTTTGATATATAAATGGACATTATGAGTTTCAGGTCTTCATTTTGACTTTTTTTTTAAAATGAGAGAACTTTTTCTACTTGATTTTTTCATCTTAAGTTTTATGAGCCTATAATGTAGGGGCTTCCAAAATTTTGAACATGTCTTCCAAATCCATTAGGAGAAAAAAGTTCATAACCATTTTTTAAAAAATTGTGATATTAGTTGTGGCCAACATTGTAAAGTCCATTTTTCACCAAGTATTGAACTTTTTGGAGTATTTTTTTCAAATTTAGGAGGACTAAAGTAGATGTCTCAAATTTTAAACTTATATTTTAAAGATTTCTTTAATGCATTTGAGTTATAAAAGCCAAGACTTGACAAAACCAAAAGAACTTCCATTGTGACTTCCATAAAAATACATTGTAGTGTGTTTTTACCCTAGTGAATTAACATGCCATAAAACCGTGTATATGCACAATTGGGACTTGGTTTAAGATTGTCAACTTCAAAAAAAAATTATCTATATAATTTGGGTACAATAAATGTGCACCCATTATATAGTAATGGACTTTGGAAGTGAAAACATGTGGATTGTTTTGACCATTTGCACTTCCCATATACATGAAATTTTCGATATCATTTTTTGAAACTTATAAGGATTTAATAATTGATAGATGAAAGAAAAACAAACATAGATAAGACTTCATTACAAAAGCTTTAACCAAAATATAGATATGGATTTTTGAATGACCAAAATTTGGACCTTATTTTCAAAAGTCTTTACATGGGGTTTTTTTTTTGTTGGATTGGTGATTTTTTTCTTTGTAAAATGTATGTCAAAAATATGTCTAATTGGGTCTATTTTCATATGAATTTAATTAGCTTATTAACCAACCCATAGTCCCCCATTTATGTTAATTCAACACAAAAATGGACTTTTAGGGATTTTTTATCTACTAAAAATGAGCCATTTAACCTTGCATTTACCCATTCTTGAATATCAAGTTCATTATTTCTTTATAATCTATCTTAATGATTGTACAAAGTTATTACATATGTTGAAAGTTTTTAATTTTTGTCATTCTATATTAGAAAAATACTCATTGGTATGACATGAACAATTCATTAATAGAAATAGGCCAAAATGCAACCACTTCATCTATGATTTCATGTGATTAATTGTCGCTTGCAATTAATTGTGGTAACATTTACAACCATAATTCAAATTACCATTTTTTTGGGTCATGCTTGGGACTATGTTACAACTATTGGCTTATTCATGCTTTTAATGGGATGATTTTTACCAATACTTTCATCCTAGAAGGCCTTTTATGGCCCATTAGTCGCAAATGCAACCAAAATTAATTGTAACCTTATGGTATATAAAGGTGTATTGAATGCATTTAAATTAAAATTTATTGGGGTATACTAGAATGTACAAGTGTATAATGGTGTTATGTACAATGGGTGTATTAAAGTCATATGTAGTTTATATTTAAAACATATTAAAAAATATCAATCATACATAAAATTACATATGTATATTACAAATATCTTGAATTTGTATTAAAAAAATTTATATACCAAATATGTAATGTCCATATTACATGTGTATCCAAGGTTTATATTATTAAGGTTAAATGATTTTGATATTATGGTTCCAATAAATGTATATTAAGGGTATGCAAAGTTGTAATGGGGATACATGCTTTAATATGTACTATATTAATAGGCAATAACTAATAATAGTTACAAGTTAATTAATTAAAAAATAGTAGTGATTAGTTAATTCATTAATTATTTGATAATTAATAATTAATTAATCATAAATAATAACCAAAGTATTTTTCTAACTACAAACTAGTTAATAATAATATTTTTAAAAATTCAATACCTTATTAGCTACTTGATAATTATTAGTTTAAAATGATTAACTATTTTATTAATTTTTTCTGAACTATTAATTCATACCTTAAATTTAATTAGTTGGTTAGTTTAATATTATTTTAATTAATAATTATTTAATTAGTTGATATTTAAATAATTTATTAATTATTTTTTAGGTAATTAAAATAGTTAATGATCATATATATAGTATTATTATAAAAATTATTAATGAATTATTATTATGAACTAATTCATTAGTTCATAGCAATTATTAAATAATAGTTATTGTTATTACTATAAGTTTTTATAAATAGTGGAATAATAAGTAGTAGGTACGTTGATAAGTGGGTAGGTGGGTAGTTAATTAATTAGTTTGGTAGTTAACTAGTTAGTTAATTAGTTAATCACTTACTTATTTATTATTTATTTACTTGCAACCTCAAGTTTTATTTTATATTATTTGTCTTATATTTCCATCTTGAACATTATATAAAAAAGGTGCTTTGTATTGCAATTTCATATTGAAACAATGAAGCATTTGGGATGAACCAATAAAAAAGGCTTAACCCAAAGGAAAAATTCAAAATAAAATCCAAAATGTACTTTTATCCCTCATTTGTATACTTCCCTATTGTATTGAACTACCTACCTATTACCTACCTACCTACATACTTAGGTAGGTAGATGTGCTTTGCTTCCAAAATACCAAAAACAAGGCCTTGCCTTGTTGTTAAAGACCCAAGATTTGTTTTCAAAAGGGAGTTTGTCAAATACCCAAATAAAAACATGTGAATTTTATTTAGGTTTTTTTTTGTTAAAGAACTAGGTCGTGTACTTAGTTAATCACATACCTAAACCCTTGCACCTACCTCATAACCACCCATCACTAGGTTTTTTAAAACTCAGACTGAATAGTCTTCTAAAATTTTAAAAGTTCAAATGACCGAACCCATGAAGTTCTTTAAATATATATATAACCCATATCCAACTATTATATATATTTAAAAATACGTACCCCACACTAATTACTATTACAAGTAGGAAAATCATCCTATGTACTAAAATTTCTGCCCAACTTTTCCTTTGCACAAGTAGAAGGGACATTTTGAAGGTAAAAACATAACTACTTTCTTTCATGCAGCCATTCATGGTCATAAATTAAAAGAATAATAATGTAATTTGTGAAATAACCAAGAATTAAAAGGCATTTTTGCTTTTATCTTCTCATTTCATTATGGAAACAATATATCCCAATGACTTTTGGATGGAGTCAATTTTTAAACATAGATCAAAGTCTCTCTTCTTGAAAACATTATGAATGTTGAAAAGAAAACCTAAATAAATTCCATGCAAATAATATTAAAAAAACAAGGCAAAATAGACTTGCAAGAAATGATCGATTGACCAAATAAAGCACCTAGAGAACAATCTCACAATTATGGCAACTAATATGTGAAACTAGTGTTTTGCAAACATGTCCCCCAAAAAAATAAAATCAAGTTTTGAGCAATTATTGTTTTTTTTTGTTCTTTTTTCATTTTGTATGGATATGCTTTCTTTTGTTTACAAAGGATGGGAATTGTGAGGATTTCATTCATTGTCATCACACCATGTTTTGATCACTCAAAAAATGGAACTGCAAGAGGGATGAGAAAGAAAGAACATTGAGTTATTTGCTCCTTTTTGAATACCTTACATAACATTATTGCAAAATCTTCAAATATTTATTTTTTGAAGATCTGATGTTTGTTAGTAGTTGATTTAACACCAAGTCAACCGTTTTACCATGTCACTTGCAATATTAACCTTGATTTTTTGATAACATCACATATGTGGACTAATGCCCATTTTTAACATCCTACTTGCACTAACATCACCACTAACACCAATTGTTGGTTATAAACCTTGTAGTAAAATTTGATTTTGTTGTCTTTCTTCTATTTTCTAACACATAAGAAATTTTGTTCTTGTTATCGTTATTATCTTTTTAAAAAGGTGAATACCCTCACTTATTTTGGTATGTTTTCTCTTACTATTAAAGAATGTTAGGTGAGTAAAGTCTTATATACTAGTGTAAACCCTATGCATAATGCACAGGTGTGTTATTTCAACAATGTTTGATCCCCCCCCCCCTTCACCTCGACAGTTCTTTATATTTTTTCAATTGCTGCTAAACACCGGTTTCATGTGGGATCAAAGGGGTTGTTCAAAAAAATTATATTTCAAAATCTTAAATGGACCCATAATTGTGTGGCTATTGTTGCAAATATTTGGAGTTATTATAATGTTTTGGCTACCAGTCCTCCTTCAAATTCCCGGTGTTTCCCTACACTTAATAAATGACCTTGGGGTCACTGAGTTCATAGGGTCAGGGAAAAGGTACCCCAACCGCCTGACTCCGTCCACCAACTGGTTTATATACCTAAAGTGAACAGACAGCAGAAACTGAGGAGCCGGAGAAGCGTCCTAATGACGCCCCGTTCACACGGAAGTAGTTTTCCTACTTCTGTCCAGTCAGCCGCGCGTGCCTGCCCGGCCCCCCACCCCCGGCAGCACTCACGTATTGCTGATCCAAAACGGGCTGCCCGCCCGGGCGTCGAGAACGCGGCGCGACCGCGCCGGCTAAGGTAGAACACAAAACCGTCACAGACCGACGGACGGACTAAGTGAATTAATATATAAGATTACCAAAGACCTTTAGGGTTGATAAAAAAATCCACATATAATCACAAAATGTGTGTGTACATCTAAAATTTACAATTTTAGGTTTTTGAAATGATCTTCCCCTTTAGCCTCCCCTCAATGCATGCATGTTTCAATTCACACCTACAATGAATTGATCTCCTTTGAATAAGTATTGGATGGACCCCTCACCCCCACCACCCTCCCACCATCCCCCAAAATCCATATCACATTTCATTGTGTCTATGTGGTTTTTTTGGGTTGAGATCATCAAAAGGGCCTTATCAAGAATCATCATTTGGATCATATTCCCTTGTCAAGGTGATCTCTACGGGCACAATTTTCACCATCATTAGCATCATGACATTCATCATTCTACTTATGAGGATTGGTGTTGACAATTACACAAAGAACTAATCATGAAATTTTGCTCACAAATGAAACCCCACAACACTGAGAATAACAATTGACAAACTCTAGAGGAAAAATCTATAAATTTAGAAGCAATTATTTACAAAAAAAATTAATTTGAAATTAAGTTCAAACAAGAAAAAAATTCCTATTCCCAAATCCCAAAGAAATCAAAATAGAACCTTATTCAAAATCCAAACAAAAGTCAATCCCTTGAATTCTTTATTTGTCTTAACTCTTTAGACAATGCAAAAGAAAGAACAAAATAATTTCAGTGAAACGTTCATAAGTTGGATCTATAAAAAAACATCTAGAATTGAGAAAAATCAAGATTGCATAGTTGTTTGAAACTAAATCCAGGTGGTGATATGACAAATTGGCCTGAGAGGAAGAAGGACGTAACGGCTTTGTAAACAGCTTCAGTAAAATGGACCCCATCCCACTCAATGTATTCTTTTGGGTTAAGTGCAGTATTGATATTCACAAATTGTGTGCCTCCCGTAGACAAGGATACATTGCCACTATCACCACAACTCACATTTAGATTGTAGTTGTATGCTCCTCCAAACCCACAACATACTTCCAATTTAGTACTGGGATTGAAACCTGTTTCACCCGCCAAATCCCCACAATAGAAAAACCAACCAAAACACCCCATTTGTTATCATAACTCTCGCTAGGGTTGAGAAATTTGTATCATGTTTCTAGATCATGTTGGAAAAATTTCAAAGATTAAGTCATAAATTGATGACCAAGAATGTGAAGCAAAATATACATTATAGAATAGAAAAATACCATATTGGGTTGGATTCGTAAACAATTCAATGACGGCATTGTAAAAGTCGAATTGGATAACCAATGTGCCATCTGCTTTGTAGTTTTCTTGAAGGCTTGTGAGTGCCCGTTCGAGTCCTATGTTGAACACTTGAGACACTTTGTTGTACTCATCCAAGCAACCAATGCTGTCATATGGTCCACTCCCCGAAAAGGCTGTCAAAATCGAAGGACTACAACCTAGAGTTGGTTGGTTTCCAACTATGATTGTTCTTGCTCCACTTTCATGAAGTTGCTGCAAATTAATTTTTGTTATAAGTTAGTTTTTTTCAATTGAATGGGCACCTTTTTTCAATTGAATGGGCACCCCCCATTCATCCACCCACCACCCAAGTATCAAAACCCAAGCTCTTTTCGTTGAGAGCCATGTAGAAAAAAAATAGTAATATGGTTATTGACAAAGTGCTTACAAAAGGGTGTTTCCCTAGTTGCAAACCCCAAACAATGTTTGCAAAGGTTTCTCACTCTTGTTGTTATGTACTTAACTGAATATATGGTTTATTGTTCATGACAACAGTTCAATGAAAATACTACAAAACTTCAATCCATAATTCATATAAATTCGATAAGTATTGCACAATACACTTTTCAAATACATATCTCAATACTTTATTTCAACTTGAATTTGCAATTTGATCAATTTATTTCTATTCCATTTGGGTATAAATAAAGTGGTTGTTGACAAGTTTCTTTTACCTCAACAGCAGAGACCAAAAGATTCAATGAGTGGGGTACAATCTCATCTATAACAGTTTGTGGTGAGGCTCCTCTAAAATACGCATAAATGAAGTCATTTCCTCCCATCTCCGGTATCAAGTATGCTGCGGTTGGCAAGAAGCTCAATGGTGTAGATGGCTCTGAAAGAGTGGGGAATACATAAAGAAATAGTATTCATACCATATGTTAATTTCCTCCCAAAAAAATCCAGAACCAAAAGGGAAGCAATTTTTTAGGACAAGAAAAATGGATCGTCTACCACCCAATCCAAGAATTGGTGACCACATGGTCAATGACATGTCCTCCATATGCTTTTGCTCACACACCAAAGTGGAGTTGCACAATGAACCTTACACCAATTTAGTTCTTTTATGTAGTTTGTGGTGATGAAAAAAATCACCATATTGTAGGTTACAACAGATGAAAGTTTAAAGAAGTTTAAGTAGCAAGAGTAGTGTGGTTCTTTTACTTACGTGGGGAGCTGAAAAGTGCTTCCTTGTAAACAAAGAATTGGTCAAGCTCAAGTTGAAGGTAGATGGGATTTTTGGTAATGTCAGGTTGAATAGTTGCTCCTGAATATGCAAAGTTGACTCCATGAGTGTAATCAGTTTGGAATCCATTGTCCAACTCTAGTAAAATGGGTTCAAAAAATGGGAAACCAAAGGCTTGAGCTGCAACCCACCAAAAACAACCAACAACGGTATATTTTAGTTTGCGCACTGAAAATCAGATCTACCTCTTTTTTGATACATGTTCAAAAGTTGACAAAAAACACCAACCAGCCAAAAATTATTATGCAAGTAATTAAACATATTGCAATTGGGTTGTAATTATCTTTTAACATTAAAGAAAAAAAATCCATCAACTATTATGTATCGATTTGCCAGGGGAGGGTTTGTTCGAAAATTAACAATGTACATTCTTTTCTAAGTAATATAGGATCTGGTATATTTCATTGTGCATTTCATTGATATTTGGGTAATTTCACTACAATGGAAATGACCAGCCACATGGTGAACATGGACTGGTTTGTACATACATTGATCATTTATTTGAAACATGGTAGTGAATTCATGATGTTTACCTATGAAATCAACAATGAGTCGGCCATCAGAGTAGCGGTTGTGTCCCGGCTCATTAGTGAAACTATAGGATTCGCCATATGGATAGTTGAGAGTGGTAGCACCGAGCCCAGGAGCTAAGAGTTGTATGTTGCCTGTATCTGTAAGTGAATCCCCGAATATGAAAAATGCCTGTGGACATGTAAAGGAATTGGATAGCAATAATCGAGTAGCATTTGCAGGTAAGTCTGCAATGATCATACTACTGGAAGAGTTCGTGATATAAGACTCCTCATCACCATCTGTATCCTTCACCATTTCCAAATGGGGACTTGACGTAGTAGTAGTAGTAGTAGTAGTAGTAGTAGTAGTAGGAGCAACACTGAAGCTTTTATGTCCAATGCTGCTAACATCGTGATGGATGCTGACATTGTCATGATTGTGACTTCCTTGTGCAGCAATTTTGCGAGCTAATTGTGCATGACTTGCTGAGAACAACAACAATGATACCTGCAACAACAACAACAATGTGGCAATGTCGATAGACATTGCCATTCTGCACTGGTAGATTATTATGAAGCACAGTAGCATGGTTCCAAAGCATTTGAACCCGCTCCAAATTAGGCTAGATAAAAAAATCATCTTCAAGATTAATTCACACTAGCCTAGCAGCACAAAATCAAATCTAGAAATTAATTTCAAAATCATTTGTAGTGATTAGGCTCTCTTACTAAAAAATTTGGTGCAAAGAAAATGGACATAATTAGCAATACAAGCCAAAGAATACACAAGTAATACAAGAATAGGTGGCAAAAGTCTAGAGGAGGTGAATTGGATGAGTGATCAGTGTGGGACTCACATGTAAGAATCTGTCAAGCTTTTGCTCCAACAGATGTGATATACAAGCCAAGAAGTGATCTGCTGATCAGATGCTCCAGGAAACAAAGCACTCCTCTGCAATTTTGTGCATGCTGCTGGCTTTCATGGGTTTGATGCTTCAAGTGCCTACTATGATGTTGAAATCAACACGCACCCATTCCAAATGTTTTGTCCCTTTGTCGTGCAAACATTTGCAGCTGCACATGGCAAATGATAATAAAACTTATCAACTGGAAAATCCCATCTGCAAACCAATAAACCCAACAAGTACAAATGACAGGAAATTGTTCCTTATTTGCTGCTTACCTCTCTTTCTTGTTTTTCATTGACCATGATTATCGATAGCAAAATTGCGAGAGACAAGTAAATTGAGTTCAGCTGTGCAAGAACACATATTTGTTCTTGCATGTGTGTTCTCAGTTTCAAGTAGATCTACATCTGATTTTTCAAGCTGTCAAGATGGACTTGAATTTGAGAAGACACTAAATAAATAAAATTTGCTTGAGAATATAATTTGAGCTCCCCAAGAAAAGCTAGCTTGAAAATCACAATATTTTCATACATCTTCATAAAAAATCCAGAAGACCTTGGCATTGAATAGAGAATATTAACCAAGCGGAAAATGGGAAATCAAAGGTGATCCTGAACATTGATGCAGATATCGACTGGGCATTTCCAAAACATATGCTCAGCTGCAAAAAAATAACCTGCTCCACCAATAAGAAAAACAACCCGCATAATAATAACACCTTGTCTAACACTCCAAGATTAGTTTAAACTTTACAACTTCCCAGCTCTTCAATAGAAAAAGAAGAAGAAATGTAAAAACAAAACTGACTTGAAATTTGTGATTTGTGATGAAGAAGAAGAGACAGAGAGAGACTAAAAACATTTGTCTAGACTCCTGTTGAGAGATACACACCTTATAACCCCATCTCAGCAACCTGCACTCTTTTTGTTTTGTGCGCCTGAAGCACATAAAACAGCTAAAGTGCTGGATATGTTTCCTTGCAAATCCACATGAGATCCATGAATTGAAGGCTGTTCTTACATTTCCTTTTTGTCTTCCTTCTTTTTTCTCCCATCTTCATTAATGGCACTCAACTACCCAATGCCACCCCCACAAAAAAACTTGATTGTTGTTTGTTTTTATAGTCTGGTTGCTGACATGACCCAGTTGTTCTCCCCCATTTTTGTAAGCAAAAAAACAACCAAAATAAAATAAATAAATAAATATGATAATAATTTTGGGATGATTGAAGATTGACAGCAAATCCATGATTGAAAACTTGGTAACCAAATTGCCAAGGATATCATTCATTCATTCATTCTCTCTCTCTCTTCTTTTATGAAGTAGAGAGAAGGTTGTGAACTATGTGATAAGAATCTTGTTTTTTTTTTTTTCCCTTTTTTTCCATAAAGATGAGAACTTTGGGACTAGGCAAGAGGCACCTTGAGTGTAAGTCAATAATAGTTTATTTGATCAATAGATTCAAGAGTTTAGTTTTTTTCAGCACCTCTTTTTCATTTTTTTCTTTTTTCTAATATAAATTTTGTGGGCGAATTTTTGCATTGTGGCTTTGAAAGTGTAAACTTGCAAAAAAATTGCTAAAATTTTGGAAAATATAGCAAAACTTTTGAAGCCAACAAGATTGAAAAAAAGAAAAACTCTGGTTGGGTTATTTATGATTTTTTTTTTAATTACAATATTTTTCCATCATCCCCATTTATTGTATTGCTTTGCTTTAGGAGTTGTACTTCTCTGCAGTAGTTGAATTTTTTTTCCCCAGACACCCATGTGAAGAAATTTCAACACTGAGCTTCAATCAAGCCTCCAGATTTCTTCAGGCAGCATAATTTTTCTTTTTCAGGGAGGTGGGTGTTGTTGGTGTGTGTGTGTGTGTGTGTGTGTGTGTGTGATTGATGCACCTACCTTATTCAATATGCCAAACGCATTTTGAAGTGAGAAATAATAATGCAGCAAATCTAATCTGACAGCCTAATTTAAGGCAGTTGAGCAAAGGAATCATCGAGCAAAGCATTAGGCGGATATCAACTCGTGTTGAGCGGTTCTTAGGATCAGGGGACTGATACCCTTTGGTCATCAACTTTAGGCTAGTATTTCCTCAACTCACCCCAGTCTAGTCTTGTTGGTTCTTTGATACCAGGACCAGTGTCAGTCATGTAGCAGGTTCCAGCCTGCTATGAACCAGTGTCGTCCAAATCTTGATTTCTAAAGGTACCTTTGGTCCCAGTTTTTTTATAAATAAAATATTTTAAAATTAATTTAATAAATAAATAATTTAGGGGCTGTGAATGGTCCAGTTTTAAGACCTGTTCTTTGGATTTTTTATTTTTTATTTTTTTGGTTTCAATCATTTTCACAAAGAATTTATGCTCGATCCAGGTCTAGTTTCATCTCCATTACACACAATTATTTTTTATAATTATTTTTAGGTTGATAGTATTAGTTTGTTCAACAAGTGTACATGGTTTAGTATAAAAATTATGTAATATTAATTATGTAAAACCAATCAAATGGAATAACTTGTCTGAAGTGTGAGGCCAAGCTTATATTTTAAAATATAAAGTTATACTTAGCTAACTAAAGAACCTAAACCTACTTTAAAAGGGACAACACTTGCAATTTAACGTCTAATTCAATTTTGAAAAGAGGCTAGTTACCTTGTAAAGCTCCAATGACGATTAAAAAATCTCAAAACCTCCTCCAGTTCAAAGACCCTAAAACTTGACCTATAACCTAAACCTACTAAATCCAAAAACCTCCCAACAACACTAGTATGAACAAATGAATCATGTTAAAAAAACTTTTTTTCATATTTCAATCCTTCCCAAACTTACCCCTTCAAAAGATATTTAAACTATTTTGCCAATCAATCATAGCTTTGAGCTTAACAATGTCCCCATGAATTTCATCATGCCCACCCCTTTCTTTAAAGAGGTGGACATCATGCAAATTCCATGAGACCTTATGACTAATTCTTGGGTTACAATAGTTATAATATTGACAATGTGCAATTTGTTCACAACGGTGGAGAATTCGAGGTTCTAGAGGCTCTAGGTGTTGATGAAGCACATATCACCAAAGTGCATTCAAAGAATTTGCAAAAACAAAGGTTTCTTTGAAAGTTGCATTATCATAATCCACTTACACAAACATTTTTTTAAAGGTGAATGATAATCAACATGTGGATCTTTCTCAAAATTAGATTATGAAATGTATTATTTGACACGATGATTCAACCTCACCTTATATCTTGGCTAAACACATGAGATGTAAGAAAGGTCTCATTGCATACTATAAGTCTAATGGCATAACAAGCATGAAAAAATATGTTGATTCTACTCACGATGCCTTATTAAAGAGATTATAATAGATGCAAACATTACCCAAGATCCACTTGATCATGAGGCCATTAAAAAGAAGGCACATGTATTTCCATGTGTATTATTTAGTTTTTTCTCTACTACAAGTAAGTTTTTAAAAATGGGTAAAGGGTTTTTACTTCTAAAGACTACTGAATCCATTTTGCTCCAAAGGTTAGCATGCAAGTTGTGTTGATGGGTTGTTTTCTCATCTATGAATGTTTTTGTTGAAGTTAATTTGCTAAGTTTTGTTGAAAAAATCATGACGACATATGTGTAGCCTGCACATGATGTCTTTGCCATTATTATTAATTTTATCTCGAATGATTGGGAGGTAAAATATCTCACAAGTAGTGCAACTATGGACCTAAATTGTAGCAATTGTTGGATAAGTTTTCCTTGATTTAAAAAAATGTTGCTTTATGTCAAGCATGAAGGGTTTAACTTGCAAACATGTGCATTTGCCCTAAGTTCTATTATATCATGTAGTAATTTGGCTATTTTGGAGCCATTTGATGGCTTGTGTTTGGGGCATGCACTTTCAAAGGTGTGCCAATATGTTATTTCCAATGACAAAATGTGTATTGGTCTACCCTACACATCTATAAATGTTGTTCAAGGTGCCATCCGGAAATGTATTACATGGCCCAAATTTTTCGGAAAAGGAAAGCAAGCATGGGGCAAAGTTTACATTAATTAAAAATTGAGGCCTAAAAAACGAAATATATTCTTGAAGACAAGGTAAGTCTTTTTTTAAATTATTTTTTGATTGTTTTGTGGTTTTTATTACTTTAAAAAAAATTTGTGGTTATGATTTATTTTTTATTGTTTATGTGGTTCATGGGTGTCATTTAATTTGTCTTTGTTGTTGGTAACAAATTTGCAAGTTAGGTATTTTTGTTACAAGATGCCTTAACTTTTTGGAACATCACTATATTATGTTACAATCAACAATTTGTGGCATTACAAAGTTGTGTACCATCTCTAAGAATTTGGGTTGTATGTGAAGTTATGGCAAAAGTTCTATCCTCTTTAGTCATTGGTTGTGTGTTTGATCCACGATCATGGACATTGGTTGCTTGGATATGTTCTGCATTTTATAAAATCGACTTGTCGGGACATTCAAGAAGAGCTAGAATCCCAAATTGTTCCTAACAACCATGTCAAAGAAGATTTTTTATCATGAATCAAAGGAGTTCATGATTTGCATGAATTCACAGATTCTAAAAGTTTTTCTACCCTTCGTTTCCTTTTTGCATGAATTTGATAAAAAATGAGGTTGACTTTGACGTTTGATCTTTGGTTTAAGTTGATGTAACTAGGTACAACATATTTAGATCGTGAAAATGTTGTTGTTGAATATAATGAAAAGATGTTGAATTTATTAAAGGAGGCAAACAAGGTGTTGATGCCTATTAACATCAAAGCAACATCAAATGTCTTATAATTCAATTATGTGTGGGCAAGTCTACAATTCATGCATACAATGCTTAGTGTGTGTCTTTATATTTTGAGGTAGAAAATCTTTAAGCTTGCAACATGATTTTGAAAGGTTAAAATGTGTGTTTTGTTGTCATTTATTTACAATTTGAAGGAAGAATGGAAGTTTATAATATTTGGTTACATGGAGGTGAAGCAACATTTGAATTGAACTTTTGCTCCAAATTTTGAATTTATAGAACTAAAATCATTTGTTGGACCAACTAGAACTAGAAACTTGCAAGCTCAAAGCTTTTCCAAAATTATGTAACATTTTTTTTGTTTGATATTTGTGACTAGAGTATCAAGGTGCATGTGAAAGGACATAGAACTATTACAAATCTCGAAAACTTTTTGGTTGCATAGAAGGAAGGTATTATAATGTAATTTGCAAAAGGAGGAGCAAAGCCATTAGTGTATAGGTAGTCAACATTGTCCTTGAGTACCATGTAGGTTCCTCAACCTAAAACTCATTTTCCTTTCCAATTGGATCCAAATGTGTCCATATAAAGCCTAATGAAACCCATTTGGAGAACATATTTGGACATCATTGATTGAGGGGGATGCAAACCAAAATTTTACTATAGTTTTCATTCAAAGTCAAATATGTTGATTAGTTAGAAAGTAGCAAATATCAATCATCAAATATTTCAAAGTTATGTTTTGATTTGAATGTAACAAAATCAAGGTGATTGACTTTAGATAAATGTAATGTAATTTTTTTCAAACAATATTGTAATTAATTGTTTTGATAGTCAATATTTCTTATTGGTTTCCTATTGTATTCAAACAACATATGAACAAATCATGTTGAATTTTGTCAATTGAATTTTAGTTAATATATGGGTTTTCATTTATTGTCTTAGTTTTTTGTATTGTAATTTGCAAAAGAGAATACATGTGTGAATATAAATATATGTTTTTATGATGTAATATATTAGTGATTTGTTGTTTCTACTAGAAGATGCTATAAATTTTAAATTGTGATTACATTTTAGCCTTCAAAATGGGTTTTTGAGTTGTAATGACCCCTTGCAACTTCATTGCAACTCAATGTATTTCTATGGTATGAGTGTTATTAAACAAGTTGCATGAATTGTATTAAACACAATTCATCATATATGGAATTGATACATATGCAAACATGTAAGAACAACTATTATGCAACCAATGTGCATCTATTTTGTAATGTCATGTTGACATTGCTTTTTAAGGTCCATAATGTCAATGGATTTGCATTATTTGACCATTCGTAAGTTTTTTAATGTGTAATAATCCAATTTCAATGTTAAAATGGGTTTCATTGATTAAGGGTTGAAGGAAACCATACTTGTATAATGATTTCAATGCATCAATATTTGTCTTATAACATGTTGGATTACATACACATTGATTACATATTTTCATTAATTTTGAAATGTCATTTTGGAATTTTTAAAAAATGTTTTGTCTTCAATATTAGGGGGCCTTTGTGGTCCATGGATGTATTTGATCATGCTCCATCATTAATGCAATTTGTTACTATTGATGATTTATATCGATTGATGTCTTGTATAACATTTAAATAAGTAACCATATTCTTTTTTTAAAAATTATCATTGCATAATGATTATACGAATGTGTTGAGATTTGAAGAATCATTAAGCCATAATAATGTATTGATATGTAAGTTGTTATTTTTTGTAATTCATAACACCCACAATGAGTTATTATTTGATTAAGCATGCCAACATTGTTGTTAGATAATTTTTTTCTATTTCTCACCTTTATTCAATAAAACCCATGTATTTGAAAATAACATCAATAATAATGTGTACAAATGTAACAAACTTTTGGATTTATTCTTACATTTTTGCATCCTTCATTTTTTGTCAACATGTTTATGACATAGAATAAGTCGATATTTATGTTTTATTAACTTAGAATTGCTAACAAAGGACAAAGATTGAATGCATAATTGAAAATGTAACAAACTTGGTGTTCCCATGAAGTTTATTAGATTGAAAATCCTTTATCTTTGTATTACACGACTACTTTTAGAAGCCATGACATATTTATCATAAACTTTTAAATGTTGTAATAAACTACATTTTTCTTTTACAACACATGGTTTGTGGGTTGATAATGATGTCATTGAAATCTATACTTTGTATTTTATCAAGGATTTTTTTTTCATTGATGTTTGACAATCTTGATACTGCTAATTTAATTCCAAGGCGTATATGTCTATGTTGTATCATGTTAAATACAAAAATAGAAATAAATGATGTTTTGAAAATTAATAATGAATTTTGTCTAAATTCATCAAATGTTACACATGGCTTGGGGTTGATCAAATACGTGTGATCTCTTATTCTATAGTTCATTCTAGAAACTTATGGGTTATTCTACTTTGCTTTAACATTGATTTTTGTGCATTCCCAACTTTGACGCATGATCTCTCAATCATTTAAGCAGCATCCTTGGTAAGTAATAATTATTTTCATCCTGATGGGTTTATGTTCTATTGTGGTTCGCCAACATTTGAACATGGATGTACTAGTTGGTTGTTATGAATTTTGCATTATTTTTGCAGGTCACATTGTGAATGGAATTTTGACAATTGCAGTCAAAAAAGAGTTGCAAAATTGGAATTACCATAAATTTGGGGTTGGTGGTCAACTTTTGCAAAAATGTTTATGATAGAAATTAATTTCAATGTAATTACTTCTAGTTGATGTGAAAATCTAAATGACCTTTCTTGCATTGAAATGGTTAAAATCCTTGCATTCTTAACTTACACTCTTATGAGTTTGGAACTTCATAATTATTAATAAATTTAACAAAATCAAACACCCAAATACTTCATTTTGTAAGTTTTTTGTAAAACTTTCCATTGCATTATCAAGTTCAATTGAACATCATTTTCCTTTTTAAATTGAACTTTAAATGGGAAGATGTTTTAAAAAACTTTTGTCCATGCTTTTGAAACCATCATAACTTTTAAAAAGAAATTTGTTTTGAGTATGCAATTTTGCTATTTTATATATAATTCTCCTTGATAAGTACGTTTCTAACAATCAAATGATCTTTTCTGTTTGATTTTTAAAACTTTATTTTGAGCATCCTAGACCATTGAAGAGTTCAAGTTTCAAAGTGAAAATTCATGTTGAAAGTTCTAAAAATGCCTCCATTCAATTTTCAAACATTTTCACTTTTTTTGGGTGAACATTGCATTCTCCTTGACCAACATCATGTCTTTAACTTACATTTGACTCAAGTCCATATTAAGTTTTTAGTTTAATTTCATCATGGCAATCAAAAATGAGCTTGAGTTAAGGTTATGACAACCATAATGCACTATAATAGTTGAGGACCTTTTGTTTTGTATGCAATAATGGAAATCACTCACAAAAAATCTTCTATTATATATTTATTGCAAATAATAATGAACAATTCTTAAAGATCTTAGCTTTGAATACTACATTGAGTACAACATAGACTAATTGTCTAAAATGCATCCATGTGTTATATTCCAACATATGATCTCAACAACACACAAGTAACTTTGAAATGATACATTTATACATTAAACCATATAAATTTGTACACACATCAACATAAACAAATTATTTGTCCCCAAATCAAAAACCTTTAACATTTCATAATTAATAATCATATCACAAATTGTGCATTGGAAAATATTTGAAACAAACAAAATGCATGTTACATATAACATAAGCTTAGTGCATTCATCCAACAACATAACACATTTTTACCATGAATAGACTTACAAACACATTCCAACATAAATGAAGGATGCACAAAATCAATTATAATAAATTTGAATGTCATAAGTATTTTTGTGTCAAACTAATTTCATTTGAATTTCAATATTTCATTTTTCATCTTGCTGAGTTCTACCTCCAACTTCCTAATTCTCTCAATTCTTCTTTTTTTATTTGCCAAGGTCTTCAACAATAGATTAAAAGGACCTATCATTGCAGTTCCCCTATTATCACACACATGTTTTCCTATTGCCATACATCGTTGTTTGCTATCCTTGCACATAAAAACCTTATTGTCATCCACTATTGTTACCTATCCTTCTACAAGGACACTTGAGTTCTCTTGAATTTTCATTTGGGAAATTGTCAATTCCAGTAAAAAAGATTTTCAAAGAATCGATATACAAGTAATTTTTTGGAATCTATCATATGGTTTTCCTTGGACAATTTTAAAGACATTTCCTATTGGATGGTCATCCTAGGACATTTCCAAAGACAATTTCCCTACAACTACATGGATATGAAAGGACAAATTAACATGTGTTTTTTCATGTCCATGATATTTATATTAGTTCAAAATAAACTTGACACTGATTTAAATAATGATGAATTATTGGAAACCATATGAAAACAAAAGGACAAAAAAATTTAATCATCATTGGTAATGCATAGCAATTCAGAGTCCAAATTGGGTATAAAGTGTGCAATGAGAAATTGAGTTGATAAAGTTTTTATGTGCAACCAAGTGTGCAATCGTGGGGTGAATGGAGAATGGTGAATTCAAATTATAGCCATTAATCCTAGGTCACAGACTTTCACATGTTTATATATTTGCACATTCTAAAACTTGGGTTTTGTGACTATGCATTCACTATATACCAAATTTTAACAAGAATGTTTTGAATTCAAAAAAATAAATCCAAAATGTGGTTTTAGAATATGCAATAATAAGTTAGCTACCCTAATTGATTAAAAATATATTAACACCACCATTTGCATTTAATGAATGCCAAACCAACATGCAAACACATATAGAACCAAATAAAACACAATTTAATTTTGCACTTTTAAGAACCTATTGTGATGCACACACACACACACACACACACACACACACACACACACACACACAAAACACCACCACATTTTTTCCCTTGTATATTTTGGTCCCTCACTAGACTCAAAAAATTATGTTTGTTGAAATCACAATGATGTTGCAAAACAAATAATTTACACAATTAAAAAAGTACTCTCCAACATGTTAGAGTAACTGGGTGAAAGTTACTCACCGACCTATCCCTCCTCAGTGTCTCTATAGCGTGTCCTTTTACATTGTCATTATCATGACGATGTGTTATGTACAAAAAAAGGTTTGCAAATAACCCCTTCTCATATACATATAACATAGCTAAGGTTGAAAATACAACTTGTATTTCTGAAAGCTTTCAAAGAACTTGAACACCTCACTATTAACAAATGTGAAAATGAACGAGTCATATTCAATTTTGTCCATTGATTAGGTATATACACGATTCACATTAGGTATATACACTAATTGAAATATGACTTGTTCACTAACTCGACCCAAGAAACTAGTGCATGAACTAACTACAAACCGGTTCACATTGAATCAAATATCACACCAAAACATACGTAGTCAATTTCTCCTCAAAAATGTGGACGCAAAAAGAACACACACATCAGAGTAAAATTACTAACTAACTACTGCCGTACCGGTCACAGTGTGAACAGGGATTTTCCAAATGCCAGCAATTGTGGAGAACGTGGGAAAAACAATTGGGAACTGCACGACGTCGGTAACGTATCACCCGCAAAATGTGCAACTGAGAACGCAAAATGTGGAACTGAGAACGTTTGTTCTTCTGGTGCTCGAACGCGCGCGCCTGCGTGCGTGAGTGCGTTTATGTTTTTGGTGCGTTTCGGCGTTTTGGTGTTTTTGGGTGAGGGAGGACAGTCTTGCGCGACGGGGAAGAAGAAGAAGAAGAAGAATTAGAAGATGGTGCTGGTGTTGGCGTTGGGCGATCTGCACATACCGCACAGGGCGGCCGATCTGCCTGCCAAGTTCAAGTCCATGCTGGTACCCGGCAAGATCCAACACATTCTCAGCCCTGGTAACTTATGTATCAAGGTGCATGTCTGCCTGCCTCTCCTCTCCTCTCCTCTTCTTTCCCGCTTTTGTCAGACCTCCTGCTTTTTGCGATGTTTACGATTCTCTGCCTCCACATACGCTCCTATTTCAATGGTATTTCCTCACAGATCGACCTTCATTTTCCGTGTTGAGTTCAACTGTGTTTGCCTGGCAAGCTTGACTGTAATTCTGAAGTTCTGCAGAATGATGGTTAGTGTGTTCCCGAGGGTTTCTTCATGTTCTCGTGTTTCGCATAGCCATGATTTTTCTTGTCAGCTTTCCCTCTCTGGATTTATCTGTGTCTAGCTGCTTCATCTCGCACTCCATCGCTCGCTCGTGCCTAATCTCATTCACTGCCGTCTCTAGTTAGCTGTTTCTTTCCAGGTTTTTTGCCTGCTTTCCTTTTCTATGTTAGGGACCAGTGTCTTCTCTCATCAATTTCACCGTTTTCACCCCTCCCTTTGCTAGGGCAACTCCATGTCATGTGGAACAAAGGCTGAGGAAAGAATTTGACCCTGGAAACAACGGTGGGGGACAATGGCAGGAAGTACATGACTATTTGAAGTCATTGTGTGGGGATGTGCACATCACACGAGGAGAGTATGATGATGATTCTCGATACCCTGAGACAAAGCAGCTGACTATTGGTGCATTTAAGCTTGGTATCTGCCATGGCCATCAGGTATGTCACTATATCAGTTTGCTGGATCCTGTTACTTCTCCATCTTGCAGATGCTTGATGAACAATGGAATGATCAAGCCCCTGCCCATTCTGTTGGGTAAGGCACCGGGTGAGCTAGGTGACACCCAACATAACTCACCTGGCATCTAACCCACCATAATGGGCAAGGGTGAGACCATTCCATGACATTAAGGTCTGGATGGCAGATTCAATGATTTACAAAAACATTATGTTCAACAAACACATCTAGTCACTGTTACTAGTGTATATGATCATGACTGGAAGATTATTTCATATAATGTGTTCAAGAAAATGACAATATCTGCCACCCCCAGGCCTTCGTGTTAGTGGGTGAATCAATTGATTTCACAGAATTTTAGTTACCTCTGTACCTAAATGCCAATGTGTTGAAAGTGATCCTCTGAGAGAACCAGGGATTGTATGTATACAAAATCATCATGTTGTCTCCCTCTAAATACTTAGCAGTCATCAGACTTAACATGTCCTTGCACTCATCTGTTTAACTCTGTTGGCATGTGAGAAGGTGATTCCTTGGGGAGATTTGGATTCACTAGCAATGCTGCAGCGGCAGCTGGATGTAGACATTTTGATCACAGGCCACACACACCAATTCAAGGCATACAAGCATGAAGGAGGGGTGATAATCAACCCTGGCTCAGCCACTGGGGCTTACAGCAGCATAACTTATGATATCAACCCAAGTTTTGTTCTCATGGACATTGATGGCTTACGGGTTGTTGTATATGTGTATGAGCTCATTGATGGTGAGGCGAAAGTTGACAAGATTGATTTCAAGAAAGCACAAGGCTCATCTTAGATTTCCTCCAGCTGATTTTTTGAACATGTACAAAGGTCAGTGTGCTTTCCCACATGTGCTAGGTCTCAAATGTCATCATCAACCTGCAGCGAACATCTGCAGTAACACACGTTGCTCTCATCATGAAGAGATGACTTCACCCTTTCTCAACTTGGCTGACCCTTGCACCCTGCACAACCGTCCATGCTTAGTGCTTGAATATGAGAAGCCTTTCAACGTATCCAGTAGGGTGCAACTACACAACCAGAGAAAGAAGTCTGCCCCTTCTTGTTGTCTATTTGTTCCAGGATTCTTCTCAATGTACGTTTTCACAATGAGCTGTTGTGTTCACAGCAGTATGAACTCACAAAACTTTGGCTGGAACCTTAGTTACTATCTGTGGCTGTAATAGAAGGGAACATCTCTGGAACCTTACTCCTCTGCCACTGAGACGAGTTAGTAATGGCAAATTGATTCCTTGAAAAGAATCATTGTGCACTCAGAAATTCTCGTGTATCATCGCTTCCTGCATAGTGTCATGCCATCACCAATAGGCACCTGTTGCATGTGCAATGACAACAACCCATCACCAGGCACAACTCTTAATGACTGAAGGAGGAAGCACCTGGAATATCTCAAACATCCTCTCATCACACTATTTGTTGAGGAACATCACAGAAGAATTGAAGACTGTTGCTCACCATGCTTATGCAAACACGCTCATCTGACAGAAGAAACTGATTGAAATCCTGAAGAGACTGTGTCCTCTTGTCTGCCACCTAATTCAGCAATAGGTCATAGTTAGGCCTCCATAGAAAATAGGTCTAATGCTATTTGTTTCAGTGGAAGACCAAAAATAAAAACCTGAAATGAAACATCATGCATTGAGGGCCATACCAAGGGGTTTGCTGTTCTCCCATACCACAAGATGTTGTCCACAACTACCAATCCGTTGCATCTGACCTGCCATCAATTCTTGGTCAATTTGCGATTGAAGACATTCATGTACCAGATGAAGCAACTTGGACAACAATTCACACATTAATGTGGTAATATAAAGGACAACCACCTTAATCACATGAGACACTTAATGGAAATATGCCACAAGGGACATGACAGCATGTTCTTTTCAGGATCTGAAATCTTTCCTCTATCAGTCTTATCGTCCCACACACATGTGACTGGCCAGATCTACATACCAATTGAAGAAGCATCTCATAGTACTGGTGGTACATCCTCTTATCGGCATCTAAAAAGGCAAAGTCATAACTGTACATTAAGCAAACATCTGTAAGTCGATCACACATTTAGAAAGACAACTGTATTGGATTGTCGAGTTACATGGAGAAAAGACAAGACTTTTGCTCGCCTCCTTTTCATCCAACATACAAATTCCCCTCTAATTAGAAAGAAACAAGTGCTTGTAAACCTATAAGGTGGCGGCAGTACCTGCCACCTTCACCATTGTCAAGCAAATACTGCAAAGAGTCCATTGCAAGTCCATGCCTCACATCCACCTACTCCCACCCAGACAAGAGAATATTATAACCAACCTGTGCTCCACTTGTACACATTCACCACCTGATTGTTCTAGTTCACTGCTCACCATACACACATAGCAGCGCAACTAGAGTTTGCAACCCACAGATGATAAAACAAACGCACCTTGTGAGTCACACCTGCACGTTCATAATACTTCCTTGCTACATCAAGACATCTCTCATCCCTCTCACAAGCCACCAGTCGACCCCATTCTGGCAGCACCAAAGCAACAGCTAGTGACGAATAGCCCTGCACCCAATCCCCCCAATCTCTTTCAAAATATTTCTCCACATAAGAATCTTGTAGCAAAATTTATAGAGCTCACACATTGTACATGACAGTTCTGTGGTTAAGCATGTTTACAAAGTCTGCTTACTGACATTGTTGATCCTTGCTCTACACTCTTGAGTAGGCGAAAGTGATGCAAAGGAAGGAAACAGATTCCAGGGAGAAGAGGAGAGTCTGCTCCTAGAGAGCAGACTCTAACCTAGATTTTGGCCTCCTATGCAAGCAAGCATTGGGAAGGAAAAAATAAGGGAAGACAGACTGAATCCAGAAACTTCATGTTTGCTTACATGAAACACTCCAACTTCAATGCAGCGCTCTGCTCCCATAATTTGCACCAGCATTGCCAAGAACTGAGCCTGATCTGGAGAAACCTGTTCCATGTCAAAGTGATGCCAATCAGCACCTCCTTCTTCCTGAGCTACAGAGATGGAAAATCAGAGAACAGACCTCTCAGGATTGTGTTGAAGAAGAAAGCAGGCATCCATCCTGAGAATATTGCAGCAATGTACAATAAAGTACAAATGAGCAAGGTTTAGGGTTTAAGAGTTGTAGAGCAGATTGTAACAGGTACAGCTGTCACTTGCCTGCATCTGACTGCCAGGCAATGTGGCAGTCTCCTCTCTCAGTTGTTGTAGAATCTGGGACTCTCAAATTCCAGAAATCAGCTGGGCTTCATCATTACACGAGGCAATTTGTGAAAGAATATCGAAAAAGAAAGGGTTTGAGACAGATTGACAATTGTTTCCAGACAACATAAAACTGGTTGAAGAACCACAGAAGCGTTTGCCATTGCCGTCGATTCAAACCCTAATTCTCCGACTTCCCACTCTTAAGACAATTCTTCTGGAGCGAAGCAATACTTTGGAAGCGCTCAATCTGTGAACGGGAACACATCAGAATGAAAAGACCACATACCTGTGGTTCCCGCGTATGTTGCAAGATGTATTGGTACAGTTGGTCGGTGACGTGAGCAGGGTGCTTCCCAATCTGTTCATTGTTTATGGAAGAGACGAGTCCTGCTGCAAGAGTGTTGTCTGAAGAAGAAGCTCTGATGCTGCTGCTGGTCCTCCTGCTTCCTACGCTAGAAACGACCAGCACGTTCTTCTTCTCATTGCAGCACCCGCCGCGGAAAGCAGCGACGGGATATACGGCGGCAGGCTGCTTCCTGAAGACCGGCGAGGCAGTGAGGCCAGTGGCCAGGAGCGCAGGCATGGCAGCTGCTGCTACTGCTCCCGCAAAACTCCCGTGGCAAGATGCCCATCGCTGCAGCAGTTGCATCACAAAAGACTTCAAAACCTTCAACCTGCTCCCGCATCACCAGATTTTTGCGGGAAAGCTTTTTCCCGACGTTGATGCACTTGAGGGTTGAAAGGGCTAAGGTTTAGCGAAAAACGTGCGAGCTTTTTTCTTTCGCGAATTTGAACTTCTCGTACACTGAAAAGCAACCGATTCTTTCAACACAATTCCTCCCCATTGTTGATTCTTCAACAGCTCATACATGCCTGTTCAGAATGACTGATTGAGATATTCAAAGGTTTCAGCCATTATGATGTCAAGCCGCTCAGCTCTATGGCAGCCTCTGTTTGCTAAGAGATTGTGAAGTATATGAGCGTCAGATCCGAAATACCACCGAAGTGCCAGCAGATTCCCCATGTTTTGGTACATGTTCATCATGATTGCAGATACACCAGAATCAGGGTCTAAGTAAAGCTTGGAGTGTCAGTGAAGCCCACCATGGCACCTGAGGCTGCAGAACTTGTTGCACTGAATTTTGCGACAAACTGCTCTGTTGATGGAGATAAAAAAGCTTCCAACCCATGTGCATTCAATAGATGGTTGCAGATCTAGAGCATCAGCCCAACATGCCACCCATGACAAATTCACTGAATCCAGCAACAAACTGCACTCTATTGATGGAGATCAAAAAGCTTCCAACCCATGTGCATTCAACAGATGGTTGCTGATCTAGAGCATCAGCTCAACATGCCACCCAAGACAAATTCACTGAATCCAGAGACAACTGCACTCCATTGATAGAGATCAAAAAGATTCCAACCCATGTGCATTCAACAGGTGGTTGCAGATCTAGAGCGTCAGCCCAACATGCCACCCAAGACTAGCAGCACATTTTGCTGATATACTACTGCCACTAGAGAGACATTGACATGATTGTCAATATAAAAACCAGAGTAAAAGACATGCAAAAAACATCCCGCAAAAATCTCTGTTGGAATTATCCCCACAGGAGAGTTTTGTAATCACTGCTAAATTCCCTGAATGCTTGCTTACCTGATAATGCAGTTAGATGTGCTGGAAATCAGGTATATTTTGACACAACACCCTTCACTTGTGATTATCATTTTCCACAGAAGGGTGATGCACATAAAGATGAAGGGTGATGCAAACCTTCTGTGGAAAGAAGGGATGCACAACCCATCGTCTTCAAACTATAGTCTGTTTACGGAGAAGAAGAGAAACAACTGTCTCAGAGAGTATATCTATGAGAAATTGCAAGGGACAGACACTCCACAGCAATACTGTGTCTCAGGATTGTATTAGGTGGTGGCCCACGCCCTTATCAATCCACTAAGAATCTCAACATTGTTGCTCATGTCTTCGATGGTGTTGCTCGGTAAGGCTTGCACTATGTCTACATTGTAAAACTCATGTGCATCCTCCAGAAGAACTTGGAAGATTTCACATTCCATGTTGTTTTGTAGTTTACGACCCATGTAACCCCTGCACAATCCCCACCCACCCCACCAGCACAAAATGAAGTCACACCCCATTTTCCTTTTGCATGCAGGAATCTGTGCTTACGATATAGTGAATGTTGCAAGATGGGTGTTATTTCTGCAAGATTGATGATGCATCTGTTAACAGAATTTTGGTAACATAAAATCCCCACACAGCAGAACATCATTAAAAAAGCTGATACATTTGGTCCATGCTTCTTGTAACCCTGCGACAGAAGGGGAAGAATAAGCAGTTGAGTTGCAAAAGTCGAGGCTACATGTTGTACATTTGGGCCCAAAGGGGGTAAAACCATTCCAGGAGTGCAAAGAAAACCAGTTCACCGATTTGTGAGGCGATCATAAAGCACTGAATTGTCGGTCTGCAACACAGCAACATAATCAAACCAACGCTCAGGAAAGAAATCACAGTTGTGGTAGTCCACCAGGTTGCCTCCATCCCTCATCATGTCCTCCATCTCATCACATAGCTGGTCATCCCACAAATCATGCCACACCATCATCATCACCCTCATGAGTATGCATGCAGGGCAACACTGGTACCATAACCTCACAAAACATCAAGCAAGAAATGCACTTATTTGTTCATGATGTTGGACAAAAGCTCAATTGCAACACTCAGCCTCATGAGTACACAGGGCGGCAATGGCACTGTAACCTCACAGAACATCAAGCAACTAGACATGCACTTCTTTTCGGTGATGTGTACAGAAGCTCAATTGTGCCACTCATCATTATCACCCTGGGGAGTATGCAGGACAGCAATGTAGCACAACCTCACAAAACATCAAGCAAGACATGCACTTCTTTGTCATGACGTCTACAGAAGCTCAATTTGTGCCAATCATCGTCATCACCCTCATGAGTACACAGGACAGCAATGGCACTGTAACCTCACAGAACATCAGGCAACTAGACATGCCCTTCTTTTCCATGATGTGTACAGAAGCTCAATTGTGCTGCCCATAGTCAACACCCTCATGAGTCTGTAGAGTGGCAATGGTAGTGCAAGCTCACAAAACATGAAGCAAGACAGTAGAGTGTGCTTCTCTCGCCTATCATGATGATAACTACAAAAGCTCAATTGTGCCACAGCGGCAGCAGGCCCATAATCACCTTCAACGAAATGCAGTGACAGTGGCAATGCAACCTCACAAACATCAGAGCAAGATATCAAATCACCTCCTTTCTGATGATGATGTCCACAAAAGCTCCATCGATTTCAGGAACCAGCATAGATACTACTGCACACAGAAGAAGGGTTGCAGGCATGCATGCATGGGTCTGTTGCAGCAACCATTAGTCTAGGGTTTCTAAGAACACATACAAGATCGTCGTTGACGATGTAACAATCGAGCTCCGCATCCCAGCCATCGTGGAGCGACTTCTCCTTCACGAGCTCTCCCACGTTGATATGACGCAGTCCCGTGGCGCTGGCCAACAAGGAGCATGTGGACGTCTTGCCGGTGCCGGGTGTCCCGGTGACCAGAAGATTTGGCCGCGTCCTCGTCGCCCTGCCTTGCTCTGTCGTCATTCCTCTTCTTTCAAACAAAATGCCTTTTTCTCTCCCTTCTCGTTCAAACACTAACCCTTTTTGCAGCAGCCAGTCACACAGAATCCTGTTCTACCTACAAAAGCATTGCAATAATATTTGTAACACGAAGTGACCAACTCTCCCGAAAACACTCGTCTCTGGCTGTTGCTGTCTATGCCCCCCTTCTCAGGCATTAGGGTTTGGAGCTTTCATCGCCAAGTAGGCACACACACGCGGAAAAACTCCGCAGACTTTGCAATTTCAGGTATGCATTCAATCATTCCCTCTTCCATCATCATCATCTGATCCACTGCAGTGAAAGTTTTGAGAGGGTTTAGAAAAACCTGGCATGATTCTGAACTACACTTCAGTGCTGAAGCATTTGAATTCTCATGCTGTTGCAGCCGATCAGGGTGGTTCTTTTGTGTGAAGAAGCTCAATGTCTCTCATCATTAGCCAGGATCATTTCGTGATGTGTTTGTCCATGGTTGCAGCAGCAGGTCCATGGCATTTGGTACCAATGATTGCCTCCAGTTGCAATTCCAGTTCCAATCTGGAAATGCAACTGAGCAAACAGAGCATGCAATATGATGTGTATGGAGTTCCTTCCCCCCATGTGTTGCTGATGGAAACCAAAAGGCAACAGGACTAGAGAAGATTTGTGGTTCCTAACAGAAACAGTGCTGGGACTGAAGTCAAGATACAAATGCAAGCCAGGGTCGTACATACTCCAAAAGTTTTTCTTTTTGGGTAGACTGAAAGTGATCATAGATCAACATGAAGATGGTGTTTGAACAGGACTAATTCTTACTCTGGGACTGCAGATCTGTTTGCAAGCTACAACAACAACATTCACATCCTCAATGAAAACAGAAACTTTTATGCCCAAGATCATCTATGGATCATCATCTGCTCGCAGCAAGGAGACTTGCCATTCTAGCCAGGTTTGGCTCCCTACCAATTCTTTCTGAGCAGAATGGTGATGTGACAGGGTGCACTAGAACAGATCTACAGAGCCAGACAGACCCAATGGTGTCTAGTGTTTACAGATGTGTCAAATGCAGAAAATATATATAGAGAGAGAGAGCAACCAAATTGAAGAATTTTTTTTCACCATGTCACATCTGAATGTTTGTTTTTCAGCTAGTATTCGAAGCAGGTTTCCAAGGGTCAATGTCATAGCCTTGCAAAAAAGACATGACTACAGATGACCTGAGTTTTAGGCACGCATCTGCCCACTCTCTAACATCTCTTGTGCACAGTCTGTGCATTCCTCCAACTCCTGGAAGACACAACCTGGTCCATCCCTCTCTCCTGCAGCTGCTCCTCCACCTTCATGCTCTCCTCCTCCTCCTCCAAGATCACCCCTGCCCCTGCCCTCCTCTCCTGCACAATCCCTGCATTTGCCTCTGCTTCCACCTCTGCCTCCCCCACAACCACTGCCTCCACAACCCCATCATGGATCGGAGGATTACCTCCTCATTCTCTTTTTATGGCAATGAAGGGCATGGGTAACACTGAAAACCAGAGGATGTCAAAATTGAAGCTGTTGTACAGGGCAAGATCATGGGCTTGAGAGATGGATGGTCAAGACAGCAATGGGATGGAGTAAAGATGGATTATCAAGAGCTTGAATCCTTCTTTGGCCTTTCCAGAGACCACTTCTAAGAACACACACTTTACCCAAGGTTGAACTCAACAACACACATCCCCACACCACAAGTGACAATTCGGCAAAGAGGCTTAGCCTTGGCCACTCTTTGCCCTTATGAGTTACATTATTCCTATTTCTTTCATGAAAGACTTGACATTATTCCTATTTCTTTCACATGTGAAGATGATATTGTTGGGTTCCAAATTCAAGCATGAATGTTGGGAGTGGAAATATCTGATCAACTTTTTCTTCTTCTGCAATCTACAATATGGTGCAACATTTGAACATGTATGTTTAGCTGATAATGCTCATTGATCTCTAGACCCAATGCATGACTTTCTCCTCTCCTCTCTCTCCCATGGAAGGGTGATGAACAGCTTTCCCTTGCTAAAAGTGTAATATCTGAAGTCGAATGGATCTCATTTGCTTGGATATGTGCCTATGCATGATTGTGGAAGGCACTCTTTGTGTTTTTCTCATACCGTGTGAAGAAATAACCTTTTTCAGGTCCTTCTGCACATTACTTGCATGGGTAGCACTCAAATATTTACAATATTTGAAACATTTCATGCATATTTTAAATGATCCAATATTTTCCTTGTTTTTTTTCCCTTTTGGAAAATGTTGTTGTGCTCGGTACCTATTTCATGCAACACAATATAATAAGTCCTAATGGCTATGACGAGTGTTAAGAAGTTATAATTCAGAGGACTCTTTAAAATTGGTATGAATTGGGATGTTAATTGTTCCAACTTTCATGGGGAGGTTTGTTATCTTTCATGTGTGTTTATAATTCAGAGGACTCTTTAAAATTGGTATGAATTGGGATGTTAATTGTTCCAACTTTCATGGGGAGGTTTGTTATCTTTCATGTGTGTTCTACATATTCAATAATTTCGAGTCTCTTGCACACTCTGCCTTTTTACAAGAGTATCTTTAGACATGGTTTGAACTTTCAACTGCTTGAAGAATTGGATTCCCCATGTGCATGACTATTTCACAATGCGGAAAACTGTGAATAGTGAAGGGGTAGATCCAATTTGGACAACTGTAGCTGGAGTACACATGACATGTGCCTATCTGACTTATGAAAGATAGCATTTTCTACCTTTTGCAAAAATGGAATCTGTCCTTGTGTTTTTCTCTCAAATTTTGTCACATTATGATAGATAAACTTCAAACATACACTCCAACTTGAAGTTTGAAATTCTATCATTGTTGATTGTGCACATACATGCTTTTTTAGAGGAGTTGCAAACAAGAATTCATCCTCTAAAGATCCAATTGATGGACACTAGTTCATTCACAAACGACTTCTCATCAATCCAAGATGGTGTGTGGTTAATGATGAGAATCCAATGAAATAAGATTTTTTGTGATTAAGTCATGATCCCACTAAGAATTGATTCATTCTTGAAGGTGGGTTCAACTCCACAGAGGCAAGGTTTTTTCTTTTCAATTTAGTGATTTCCAAAAATTGGTGACATTCTCCAAAAAATTAGCAAAATTAGTTGAATTTTCATGCTAGATAAACAAAAATTTCCAAAAGTTTCTCAAATTTTTGGTCAAAGAAAGGACAACATCTGTTAGGGGAAAAACATTGGAGGCAAGGGTCTCAAACCTAATCACTTTCTCCTAACAAGTGTCAGCAAATGATCTAAGCATTTGTTGAGAAGTGACACATGGTGTTGCAAGACAAAATTCAATGACATGAATTCAAACATCTTTATCCAAATAGTCTTTTGAAATTTTCTTCAACAACACATTGACAAAATGATCTTTTGGGAGAACTTTCACAAGCGCCCATTAAGGATGAAATGTGAGAATTTTTCATTCATATGGATAAAAATTGTTATTAGGTATTTTCCAAAGTATGGGCAGATTATGAATGGGAAATTTTCAAGATGTCGTCATCATCATCATTATGGATGAAATATTAGAGGTGACCTCTTAAGGCATGTATGCCTTTTGAAAATGGACATTAATGTCATTCATGACATCACCTCCCTTTTAACAAAAAGTTCCACGAGAAACAACCAAAGGTTTGTCCAAATATTGAACATGTGAAATACATTAACCTTTTTTAGGGCATTTTGTGAAATGTTGCATTAGATCCCATCGTTAATTCCAAACATCATAACCTCCCCCAATAAACAAGAAAGGTACAAAAGTATGTAAGTTTTGACTAGCAAATCTACGTTGTAATTGGATAATTGCTTTTTTTTTCATTCATGCTTGTTGGCAAATAAAAGTGTTGCACAAATATTACCTAGTACCATAGTACCTTTTTAGGTTTGGCACATGAGCATTGAATAATTTATTTATTCTAAAAATCCACTTTTATGATTTTTAAAAAAAAGAAATATTGAGCCTAAATATAGGCAATTTCTTCGGCAAGTTCTCTTGATTTTGAGCTTTGAACATCTAACAAAAGGGGACATTTTACAACATTTTTTACAATATCCTTTTGCGAAAATGGGGAAAGATAACATTCCACCAAATTATTGGATGCTTGTTCTACAATGGTGGATTGATTTGAAGCATGAAACTCCTAGGTTTTGAGGTCAATATTTGTATTTTGTATTTTCTTGAAGTTTTTGTGCATGCACGTCATTGTTGTTCCTTTTTTAGTTAATGTGACACTAATTTGACACATAATTGTAACTAGTTCAAGCAAAACATAGTTGTATTTTTAAGACTATATAATTGACTATTAAAAAAAAAAATTGTAAACACTTGGTAGTTTAGAAATAATTATAGATAGGTTTTCACATTAGCTTTTGTTATTTTAAATATTTTTAAAATCATATAAATTTTTATAATTAAAATTTTTAAATTATTATTTCAGAAATAATATTTTATTTGGGATGGTTGTTTTGACTAATGTGTGTCTACAATAGCTTTATAAATAGTCTTAAGTTATCATTTTTTATCATTTTTTGGTTGTAGATCTTTTGTTTTGCAATAATTGGTATTGTGTCTTTGAGACTAAATTTTGTCTACAAGTATGATGTCGTGTAGTTATATCTCATAGTTTAAAAAACTAGTTTTAGTTGGAAAGTTTGGTCCACATGAATTAACCATCCATAAATTGGATTCTACATAGTTTTAAGGATAGGTCTTCCAATGGTTATAAAGGCACATTGCTTTTGTCCAAATACTCATATAATCATCATCAATATGGTACTAGATATTATACATATATGCACATAAAGTGTTATCACACTTAATACACTTTGCAAATGCTTACAAATAAAGCATGACTAATATAACAAATTTGTGCCAATGCAATGCATACATAAAGAAAAGGAAGTACATGCATATGGGCATACATATGGTTTCACCCTTTGGATATATTTTGCAATAGTGGGATATGGATCAAACAAAAAACATTCTATCACGTGTTCAGTTGTAATTGGGAAATACCAACACCTTAGGAATCCAAAATATTCCCACAATCCACTATCTATTAAACCCAACCCAAAGTATTGAAAAATTCAAACAAGCTTCATATTTCCCTTCCTCCACATAACAAGGGAACCTTCTACATCCTTCACTCGTACTTAAAGTGGATTTTCATTATGGTTTGGATGCTGCAACTTAACTCTTCCTTGGAAATTGAACTTAACATGATTATATAACATCCTTTAGGTATCAAATCCTCATGGAACTTGCCTCTTGGACCTCCGAAAATAATTCCAAAAGCCACACTCCCCAAAGCATTATCTAGAATGTGAACTGTCAAACCCTTCTTAATCTGACAATAACAAAACATTTTATTAGATCAAAATGCAACTCTAGAAATCCCCTAAAAGGCTTCAAGTTATTTATTCTTCATAGCATAAATAAATTTTCATTAGGGGCACAATGAAAATCAATGTTAGATTTTTCATCTCTTTCTGTACTTTGGCCTTCTTGTTAGGAGATGTTGCTTCCACTTCTTTTTTTTGTTCAATGTCTCCAATCTTTTTTTTAATGGCACCCCAAGTTTTCTTAACTAGTCTTCCACTGTTGGCATGCATTTGAAGGGACTCTACACATTGGACATTTATTTCCATTACATCTTTTTTTCCTTTACACCCTTTCTCCTCCCTTTTGTTTAACATCTTCGCTTCTTCGGCAACAGATAACAATCCTTTAGCTACAACTGTTGTTGGTGTAGGACTCCCAACCTACAACATGTATAAATCAATGATCTTGTATGAGATGTCACATGAATCAATCTAGGTGCAAGCATCAACTTAATTCAATTAAACTGAAGGGTACTTACTTCAACATCATTAATAAGGTTGTCATGGGGTTGGGGGCAGTTGATTATCCTTTGGAAGTGGCAGCTGAATTGGTTGAAGAATCCATGTCTCATCTCGATTCTATGTAATTGCATTAGGTTTAGGGCTACTTACACACTTGAATTGTTTTGCTTCATTTGACATACGTTCACCTCCTTTGCTAGATTCTCTCGTGGTTTTGGTATATTTTTGCAAACCAAATTGTGTGTTGATACCAAGTATGAGGGTTTTTAGTCCAAAGACAAAATTCTCAATATGATCAATTCTTTGATTCATATGGAATTTGACCTAGGCTCAGAAGATTATGCTTTCTCTAAAACCACATTAAATGCACCATCATACGCATTTTCCCTTGATTAAGCTTCTTGCACATTGGAAAATTTATGTCATCAACTTATGAAAGGCATTAGATTTTATAAGAAATCAAAATTATAAAAAACTTACCACAACATTGGAGACAACAAAACCTCCAACCACCTTTTGTTTCTCTTGATGCCTTCCACATCATTTTTCTGCCTAGACAATTCATTGTTAAGCTTTGTAGGCATGGGTGTCCTACCAAGATCCTCTACCTAATCACACAAATATTCATATTAGTTTAGAGTGATGATTTTTTTCTAAGGACATAATCACCCCTAAGCAAGAAAAAAATCTTACAAGTTGTATTCAAATTTCATCCTCAACACACCTTGAATGAGATGGGTTTTGTTGACACCTTCTAACTACCTTCAATTGAGCTACCTTGTCCACTTTATAAGGGTCGTGGATCATCGCCTTCATGTTTTCCCAATGTGTAGGGGGTGCTAGTTTTTGGGTGTTCTTTACCAGATTCAATCCAAACCTTCAAATTGTGTCTTTTGTTCTTCAAGCTTGTCTTCAAATAAATCTTGAATGCTTTGTTTAACAAGGGGTAATCCACATATTCCCAAGATTTTGCCAGTTTGTCCCAAATTGCAATGACAGTTATGGATGGTCATCTACTTTTATGATGTTTGGATCCAATCCTTGGGAGTACCTTCTAAGAACTGACCTTGGGCACATATATCTCCTTGAACCAATAGGTTTGCCATTTGCATTGCATCAAATGCAATAAGGTTTTTTCCCATTCATCTTGCGTATAGGAGCTTCATCTTTTGCTACAAACTCAATCCTTCTTCTACGAGCCCGTAACCTTGTTGCTTGAGTGACAACATATTCACTTGGTAATCGACCCAAATATTCTTCTTCATCTTCCATAGTAGGAGGTACCATAGATGGGGTCATAGTAATTGTTGCATTAGTTCTAGCAATGGTTTGGGTCGGTAAGTTTTGTAGGGCAATTAGGTTCTAAAGGGTCCCAAGCTAATTTCCCATTTGACTTTGAAGACCTATTTGACCACCCAACCCACCTAATCCCATTTGCCCCAAAGCCCATGATCCTCTTACCTACCCCAAGCCCAATGATTATTGGCTAAATGTTTACTACCCTAATGCAAACAACATAGCATCCACAAAGTTAGCCTATGCCATGTTAAATCCAAAAGTCCCAACAATAGGATGCATAAGGTTAGGTCATAAGATAGTAGATGCAATCACATTTGTTCATTGCCCATCATCAAAGTCATCATCAAATGTAACCCAAATGTCGTCATCTTCTTAAGGCACTACATCATCATCAGTAATGGGGGTCCAAAGCCTTCTTCATAGTTCATTTTGTGGTTTTAAGGGTGGTTGAAGTCCTTCCACTCTTCACCCACTTTTTCATAGTACGAAACTACATAATCCACACTTACATTAAACTCTGCTTTGTTAGACATTAGATGTTACACAAGGAATAAACATGACTAAATTTAACTTGCAATATGGATTTGAGAAATTGAAACCTGAAGCTTGGATTGCTTCTTTGTTAGTTGTATATCTTGTGATGTAGCTTCACTTGATTCAAAACTGGATTCATTGACTTCACTTGCAACAAAATCTTTGTCTTTTGATTTGTTGTCAGTTGATGTGGATCCACTTGTATCACCACACTTCAAGTTACTTGTAGGTGTGTTTAGATGTTTGCTCCTCCTAGGTGGTGCCAACAAACCTTTCGATTGAGGCAGATTCCCTTGACTTTCAAAGACATCTACAAGATTGTTTAATGCTTTAATTTGGTCAAATTAAGTTGGGTGATGGAAGGAAACCTACTCAAAGCCAAAAAAAAAAGATGTTGGTAAGAGTTTGGTTTATTGGCTAAAACCTTCAACAAAACCTAATTATCTACCTCCAAAATTGAATTTGTAATAAACATTCAAGAACATTTAAAAGATAAGAATATGTTGTAATTTCCTGCAAACACATAATTGTATCAACCCTATAGTGCTCATCTTCACCTTCTCCATGACGAACTTAACACCATTTCAATGCCAAACAAAAAACATAAAAAATATATGATTTAGAAGTTGTGGTGGTCTCAAAATTAACGCTCTAGTTAAGGTTAGAGATGTAGTGCCTTCTAAAATGTAGGTTTGCTTCTAAATTCTAAATCAATGTATGTGATTAGGTGTGCTACAAACCTTAAGTATATGATAATGCCTTAAACTTAAACTTTGTAATAAGACAAAAATAGTTTTCACCCCACATTTCCCACCAATCAAATTTCCAGTTTCTACTTGAGCTAGGTCCTAACTTCTTCATTTTCTCAATTGAAATTCGTAGTGCTATGACTTCCCACCAAATGACCAATTTTCAAGTTTTTACTTGAAGTTATGTCTTAACTTCTTCACTTTTAGTCAAAAAAATTCCTAACATCATAACAAAAATATAATGAGAAGGAAATGACAGTTACATATTAAGGTAGAAGAGGTGCCAAGTTCAAGTTGCGCAATTTGGCATTATTACACTTTATGTTCTTGTTCCTTAGTTTTTCATACTTAGTGACACTTTCTTTTGCCAAATGAACACAGGTTAGATGTAACGTACACCATTCAAAAGAAAAGATCTTGCGCAAGTGAGCTTTGACTTTTATTCCCACATCCTATATACAAGATCACAACCTCTTACTCCTTATCAAGTTTTTCGTTACATGCATCATGGTTTATTTGTTTGACACTTGTGTCTATCGAGCAAGTACTTGTCAGATCTATTGTTTTCATACTATGTATATCACAAAGTGTGAATAAGACAATGACTTTTAAACCATACATAGTCTATAAGTTTTTGAAAATGTTTTATATCTTGAATTTTTTTACTAATTTATGTTTTGTTTGTCAAAGATGGAGTTGGATGTTGAAGACAATCTAGCAAAACAAGTTTCACAATTTGTCAACCATGATCAATTGTGGGAACACGAAGAAGTACAAGTAGATAAATTGGGTCTTACAAAATACCAATGTCCTTGTAATAATTGCCATGGGTCCAAAGTTCTACTTTGGTCAACAATTAGACAACACTTACAAAAATTTGGCCGTGATGACTTCTTCACTCAATCTATATTGATGAGCATTAACGGTTCTCTATTTTGCATTTGATTTCATTATAATGTTAGTAAGAATATTGATAAGGTGATTCATTACATTGTTGTTGCTATTGTAAGCTAAATGACGCCCATATGTGGAATTTGCAATGAATTCATCCCTAAAGGATTTTGTTGTTGGTTTCCCAACTACCATGTGTTCTCCCCCATCCATTCCTAAGGTCATAGTAGATTTGGCAAGTTATGGACATGGAAAACAAATTGGCCAATGGCTTACCTTGCCAATTCCCTGATTAACCCCATTCACTATTGAGAATTCAAGCTCAACTAGTTAAGTTTCATTAGTTACTGGAGTAGGAAAGTAACTAGGTTACTTTCACAAGGTTGAATTACTTTTTTTTACTTATTTTAGTTTGGTTATTTGGGGTTTGGTCTTGTAGTTAAATACCTTGGTGTTGATGGTTTGTTTCTCTTTTCTTCATTACACAAGTTTGTGTATTTCTTGTGACAAGAACCTTGGA
>Ga0209611_10001524_pt1 | contig 39803 bp, 26 predicted proteins | sample S1TSphgellanicum_3_FD_187693 | JGI IMG/M metagenome (GOLD analysis project Ga0209611, IMG submission 187693) | Host-associated microbial communities from peat moss isolated from Minnesota, USA - S1T2_Fc - Sphagnum magellanicum MG (SPAdes) (version 2) | ecosystem: Host-associated > Plants > Peat...
GTCCTAAATCTTTGATTGTATATTTACTGTATTCTAACCCCTGAAACTCTGTCTATATCGCGATTTTAATCAATTCTTCTACATCTTTATACAGGTTCCCTTGGTTCTCTTTTATTTTAGATTTTAGATTTTGGATTATAAGAGGGATTAAGGGATTAATCGTTTCTCTGCCAATCACTTGGCTCCTTTCTCCATTATCTCTTCTTTTTCTTCCCCAATCTAAAATCCAAAATCGTTGCATCTATCGTCACTATACAACCCGCTATTTCTAATACTTTCAGTAATTCAGGAATCGCTGTAATTTCATTTGATTTTGAATCTACTTTGAGTTGTCCCATTACTAATCTATTGTGGACTGCCCAAGCATTTACCATATGTATTGCTGCTTTCTCACTCCCTCTATCGAGTAGGGAATCAATTGTGTCTGAAAATTAGCACCCCCCAATCTAGAATCTGAGTTCTCCCGTTAAGTCTGGAAACCGCTGCACAGATAGAGGCAGTTCTTGCAGAAGGTTCGGGCATTCACCAGGACAGATAAATCCCCTCTGCCTCCTACCTCCCGAAATTCCAACTTAATGGGCAATAGCACCCCCAGTCCCCTTAACTTTCTTTACACATAAAATTGCCAACCCGCTGAGCAATAAAGCCACACCAATAAAATAGAAACAATCATTAAAAGCCATTACGTATGATTCTCTACGAATAGTATTATATATATAAGCGATCGCCTGGTTTTTGGCTGTAACCAAGTCAACTCCCTGTCCAACAAAATACTGTGTCATTTGCTCGATTCTCGTATTTGTCTCTGTGTTGTATAAAGATACGGCTTTACCCAAAATATTTGAGTGAAATTGCTCCCTATCAGTTAATAAAGTTGCTAAACAGGCAATTCCTAGAGAACCACCCATATTTCGCATCATATTAAATAAACCACTAGCTGAACCTGCTTCCTTAGGATTTAATCCCGCTGTAGCAATAGAGGACAGGGGAATCATAATTAGGGGTTGTCCCATGGCCCGGATAAATTGGGAAACTCTCAATTGATCTAATCCGGTTTCATTTGTCATATTAGAATTCATAAAGGCGCTCGTAGCAAACAAAGAAACCCCCACAGCCACAATTAACCGGACATCAATCCGTTTCATCACTTTAGGCAGAAAAGGAATAATAAATAGTTGGGGGATGCCTGCCCAAACTAAAACTTCACCAATTTGCAGAGCATTGTAACCTTGGATCTGAGCTAAAAAGAGCGGCAAAATATAAATTGAGCCGTATAATCCTACACCCAGAGACACATTGATAATACTAGCCAACCCAAAATTGCGCCGCATCAAAAGCCGCAAATTAATAAATGGTTGCTTGCGAGTCAATTCTATGCAGAAAAATAAGGCAATAAAAATTACTGCTAATACACTTAACTGGACAATCAAGGCAGAACCAAACCAATCTTTACGGCTACCTTCCTCCAGCACAATTTGTAGGGATCCCAACCCAATAGCCATTGAAACAATTCCCCACCAGTCACCTTGTTGGAGTAAGTGCCATTGGGGTTTATCTTGTCTGATACAGTACCAAACTCCAGCTAGCATCAGTAAGCCAGGCACAACATTGATGTAAAAGCTGTATTCCCAGCCAAAGTTTTCTGTTAACCAGCCTCCTAGTGCCGGACCAATGGACGGAGCAAAAACTGCACTAAACCCAAAAGCGGCAAGACCAATTGGTTGCTTAGATGGGGGTAGAGTTGTCAATATAATTGTCATAGCTGTGGGAATTAAAACTCCCCCATTTAAGCCTTGTAAGGCCCGGAAGATAATCATCGAATTGAGATTCCAGGCCCAGGCACAACAAATAGAAAAAAAGATGAAGAGTACAGTACTAACTAACAAATAAGCTCGCAGAGAAAATACCCGTGATAACCATCCTGTGAGGGGGATTACCACAATTTCCGCCACTAAGTAAGCAGTGGAAACCCAAGAACCTTCATCTAGACTGGCACCTAACGATGCTTGAATATCTTGTAGGGAGGCATTAGTGATCTGAATATCTAAAACCGCCATGAATGCACCCAGCATACTGGCCGATATGCCAATCCAATTCTTTAATGTTACGTGATCTGGTGGGAGGGGAGAATGTTGCTTGTTTACCATAGTATTCACAACTCACAACTCAGAAAAATCAGCATAGAACTCCTTAGCTGATATCATAGGCATCAGCTAGACTCTCTATCACTTTTCATCTAATGGGTTAAAATGCCTTTTTGCTGATAAATGGGACGAACTAGTTGCCTAATTGCAGGTAACAGACGGTAAAAAACCACAGACCCTAGAATACAACAAATTCCATCAATGATTAACGTATTTGGAGCGCCAATACGACTGGCTAAGATGCCACCGAATAAGTTACCCAGTGGGAGCATTCCCAAAAAAGACATTGTGTATAGGCTCATCAATCGTCCGCGCTTGTCTTCCTCGACAATTGTTTGTAAAAATGTGTTGCTAGCGGCAATTTGCAGAATTGTACCCAAGCCAACAAATAACAATGTGAATAGAGAAAGAGGTAAAAATCGAGATAGGGAAAAAGCAATTAGACCGGTGCCTAAAATTGCCGGAGCTGAGGCAATCAATTTCCCCATTCCCAATACTGTCTTTCTCGTAGCCAGGTAAACACCACCAAATAAAGCCCCAACGCCCACTGCTGCCATTAGAAATCCCAGAGTCTCCGCGTTACCTTTGAGGATATCTGCAGCGAAAATAGGGATGATTAGAGTAGTTTGCATCCCCATAAAACTGACTAAAGCCGATAGCAGCAAGATGGCTCGAATTGGTGGAAAACTAAAGGCATATATAAATCCATCCTTGACTTGTTGCAAGGGGTGGACGTGGGTTGGGAAAACTTTCCAAGGTTTAATTCTCATCCCTAATAAGGCAACGATGACGGCAATATAGCTTAAACCATCAATTAAAAAGCAGTAACCAACTCCTACACCGGCAATTAACAACCCTCCAATGGCTGGACCAATTAATCGCGCACCATTGATCATCGTGGAGTTAATGGCGATCGCATTAGCTAAATCTCCCTTGTGTTCCACTAGTTCTGGTACAAATGCCTGTCGTGCCGGTGCATCTAAGGCATTAACAAAACCTTGCATTAAGCTTAAGGCTAATATATGCCATATCTGAATTACTCCAGTTAGTGCCAGCACCGCTAATGCTAACGACTGAATCATCGCCAATATTTGGGTGCAAATTAGGGTGCGATACCGAGAAAATCGATCTACAAACACGCCTCCAAGGGGAGCGCAAAAGAAGCTGGGAATTTGACTGGTAAATCCCACCAACCCTAACATGAAAGGGGAGTTTGTTAGGTGGTAAACTAGCCAAACTGTCCCCAGTTGAGTCATCCATGTCCCAATTAGGGAAATACCTTGTCCTGCAAAAAATAGTTGGTAATTTCTGGATCTTAACGCGGGTAGAAAAATCTGGTTTTGAGATGTCTTTATGTTCATAAAGGAAAGGGGAGCACGGGAGCAGGGAGCAGGGAGCAGGGAGCAGGGGGCAGGGGGCAGGGAGCACGGGAGAGATTGATCTATTCTCCCCCAATCCAAAATCTACAATTCCCCGGTCCCCAAATCATTTCACCTTAACGCTAATTTCCGCAGACATACCTGGGACAATGCGTGATTCGTATCCTTGAATGCTCTTGGGATCAAAAATTATTTTTACTGGAATGCGCTGGACAATTTTAGTAAAGTTCCCCGTAGCATTATCCGGTGGTAGTAGGGCAAACTGGGCCCCAGACGCAGGGGAAATACTGTTAACGTGACCGATAAAAGTGTGATTGGGGAAGGTATCCAGCTTAATTTCTACTTCTTGCCCTGGAACCATCTTGTCCAGTTGGGTTTCTTTGAAGTTGGCAACTACCCACTTATCTTGATCTACTATTGCCAATAGTGGGGCGCCTACAGCTATGCGGTTGCCGACCTCTACGTTTTTATTACCCACCCACCCAGCACTGGGGGCGGTAATATCGGTGTAGGATAGCTGCAACTGGGCATTTTTCAAAGCTGCTTGGGCTTGGTCAATGGCTGCTTTTGCCGCTCCATACTGACTGCGTTTTACGGATGTATCCTGTCTAGTAATATTAGCTTGTTGTAGGGCACCTTCAGATGCTGCTAATTTTGCTTGGGCACTAGCTACCTCTTCCTGAGCTTGTGCCAGTTGGGATTGGGCTTTGGCTACACCAACTTTAGCTGAGGCTAAGGTGGCTTGGGCTTGCTGTACTCCCTCTAGGGCTGCCTTTTTCTGGGCCACAGTTATATCATAGGTTGCCTTAACTGCATCCAGTTGTTGGCGAGGAACTGCCCCTTGTTGGTATAGCTTATTGTACCGTCTGTACTGTACCAGGGCGTTTTCTAAATTAGCATTGGCTTGGGCTACTTGGGCTTTGGCCGCACCAACCCCGGCAGTAGCTACCTTTACCTGGTCTTGGGCTGCTGGTATACCTGCTTGGGCTTCTGCTACTGCTGCTTGGGCTGTGGAAATATTAGCTATGGCAGTGCTAACATCCCCTTGGGCTTGGGTTTTCTTTCCGGTGTCTGTTTGGACTGATAGGGCAATGTTAGCGTCAGCAGCTTTAGCTTGGTGGTCAGCATTCTCCAGCGATGCTGCCGCTTGCTGAACTTGGCTTTGATAGTCCCGTGGATCTAGCTTGACTAGCAGTTGTCCCGGTTTCACTAGCTGGTTATCATTCACTAGGACTTGACTAACGGTCCCCGGTATCCTACTACTAACTTCATGGATGTGTCCCTCAACTTCAGCATCGTCTGTTTCCTGGTGGGTGGAACTGTACTGCCAGTAGTGATAACCTAAGGCACCAAGCACAATTACCCCCACAGCTGCAGCTGCGAAAATCACCCTGGACTGTTTTTTCTTCTGAGGCAGAACCTCTGGCTCTGGTTGGAGATGTCCATTCTGCTCCGGGACTGGTGCCACTGCAGTTGAAGATGTCTCTTTAATCAGTTCTTCGTCTAAAACTGCTGTTCTGTTTTCTTTGTGACCGTTCATTGTCTGACTTACCTTGTTAGTTGAAATTGCTTAATTATTTAGAATGCGTAATATTTGCCTATAAACTTTTAATTCCCGTTTGCTTAGTATACGTAGTATATTCTCAAAATAGCATCTAACTCTGCTTCACCCTATTGGGTGATTATTAGTGACTGGTGATTAGGGACCCAGGGGAAGACAGATTAATCTCTCCCCTAGTCTGAAATCTAAGAGAGATTAGCTATCGCTTGATTGAGAATTTGGGAAAACAATTCTTGGTCGGCATAGGAAATCCCACCCATGGCTTGCTCGCGTAATTCTCCTATTATTGGGGGTAGCACCACTTCCAATTCTTTCCCCCCATCGGTTAGCCAGATTCGCCAGATTCGGCGATCTTGTAAATCCCGTTCTCGACGCACTAAACCCCTTTCTTCCATCCGATCTAGGACCCCTGTTAAGGTTCCTCCTACCTGTTGGAGTTTTTCCCCAATACTAGAAGTAGACAGACCATCCTCTTGCCACAGACAGCATAAAACTAACCAGTGAAATGGTGTCAAACCGTATGGTTCTAGCAGCTCTGTAAATTTACGTGTAAGTAGTTGCGTCAGCAATTTGATTCTGTAGCCTAGGTTGTAAGGTGCCAGATTTTGCCGTCGAGACTCCAAAATCTGGAGATGAGATCTGGAAATCATATGATATTTAGTTAGGATGCGTAATAATATCTTATCTTAGATTCTCCCGAAAGTAGTTATTTTCCCGACTTTTTTCTGCCAGATCTCTCCTAAATAAATCTGCTAGGGTTTACAGGAGCAAATAACGATATTTTTGACATTACTCATTCCAAAAACACTATTAGTAACTTTTAACACTTTATATTTGGTCTAATTTCAGTTGAACCACTGCACTGAGATTTTAATCCCTCCGCTTGTACTCAGGGATTTGCAAAAAAATAATTCTCCAAAAACCGTTAGAGGAGAGTTTTGAAATACATATATGATTATTATTTTTGGTGATTTTATTTTTTGGTAGTCCCTAACTCCTAGAGCATCGGTCAAGTAAAAGTGGTTGACAAATTAAGAAGACTATGATATGGAGAGGAGCGAGGAATTTTCGGGTGTGGTGTGGGACATACGCGCCAGAACATGAAGATTGTGAACAACAGCCATAAGATTGGACTATACAAATATACTCTGGACGGTTTGGCGCTTTACTTTTAAAATCTTTTTTTGCCTGGGCAAAAGTCCCTAAATCAGTCGTTTTTAGTATATTGTATCTTTTGTCAACTACTTCTACTTGACCGACGCTCTAGATCCTCCTATGTACTCTTTTGACACAAATGGAGTCACAAACGCGGAAGAGATAGGTTCTCTTTACCTATTTCTTGCTTAAATATATTTAAACAGATAGTGTATCGGATAAGCCACTCGAACATCCATTTGCGATGAGAAAACGAAGGAATTAAAACCCGTGCTGCTGCCCTGAATGTAGAGTCAGCATCCAAATCCCATCAAACAAAAGATTGACTCCAATTAAAGTGCCAATCAGCCAAACTGCGGTAAACGGAAAGCTAGACCAAACGAAAATTCCGAAAATAATGCCAATGATTCCGCTCACAAGCATCCATCCCCAGTTTTGTGAAATCCGACGCATTTGAAACGCGATCGCCACTTGAATGATACCTTGCACAAAAATGGTAATTCCTAACACTAACGTGAAAGCAAGTACCCCTTCGAGTGGATTTACCACCACGAAAATTCCAGCTAGGAGATACAAGATACCGAGAATCAGCTTCCAGAGGACTTGACCTGCACGTCTCGATTGAAAGGCATAAACGATTTGAGCAATTCCCGCAACGATAAATACCCAACCAAAGACTAAGGTTGAAGCAACGGTGGCAAAGAAGGGAAAGGTGATCGCAATGATACCCAACACAATCATGAGAATAGCGATCATCGTTATCCATCTAGAGTCGATATCAGGTTCAGTAACTCTCATGTTGGTCTCCTTTGGAATGAGTGGAATTTTTCATTACTGGGTTAACCAGCATCTTCAGCGGAGTTATGGTTTCAGTTTATAGAGTGCGGTTTCTGCCGTTCTCTTGCGCCTCATTAAGCATCACAGAAACAGGGTTAAGGTGCCAGATATCTTGGGCATATTCACGAATTGTCCGATCAGAGGAAAAATAACCAATTCGAGCCACGTTTAAAATCGACTGGCGTACCCACTGATCCTGATGGCGATAAACCTGGCTGACGTGCTTTTGAGCATTAATGTAAGCTTGATAATCCGCAAACACCAGGTAATCATCGTGGTTTTTCAAAGACTCAATTAACGGTTGAAAGAGACTTGCATTACCCTGAGAAAAATAGCCGGATGCAATCTGATCGATCGCTTGTCTCAGCGTGGCATTGGCATTGTAGTATTCCCACGGGCGATAGCCCAGGGCTTTAGTTTGAGCCACTTCGGGGGTGGTAAGACCAAAGAGAAAAAAGTTGTCGATGCCGACACGGTCGCGCAGTTCAATATTGGCTCCATCAAGCGTACCAATAGTTAACGCCCCGTTCATGGCAAATTTCATGTTGCTGGTTCCTGATGCTTCTGTCCCTGCGGTTGAAATTTGCTCGGAGATATCTGCTGCCGGAAAAATTCGCTGCCCCATCGAAACGTTGTAGTTGGGGAGGAAGACAACCTTCAAACGATCCCCAACGTCAGGATCAGTATTCACCACCTCAGCAACGGATGTGATCAATTTAATGATTAACTTTGCCATTGCATAACCCGGTGCCGATTTGCCAGCGAAAATCATAGTTCTCGGCACAATGTCAGCATTGGGATTGTGTTTGAGGTAGTTATAGAGTGTGATGATATGCAACACATTCAAGTGTTGTCGCTTATATTCGTGCAGCCGTTTTACTTGAATATCAAACAGCGAATGGGGATTGATTTTAATTCCTGTTGTTTGCAAAATGTATTCTGCAAGATCTAGTTTATTCTCTTGCTTGATATTTTGCCAAAGATGCCACAATTCAGTATTATCTACAAAGGCTTCTAAGTGCTGAAGTTCGTCGAGATTTTTAATCCAGTCTTTGCCAATTTTATTGGTGATTAGTAGTGCCAGTTTTGGATTGCTTAGTAGTATCCAGCGACGCGGGGTGACACCATTTGTTTTATTGCTAAATCGCTCCGGAAACAATGCATAAAAGTCTCGCAACAACTCATGTTCTAACAATTCGGTATGGAGTCGGGCAACGCCATTAATGGAGTGGCTACCCACACAGGCAAGGTATGCCATGCGAACTCTTTTATCGGGTCCTTCTTCGATTAAGGAAAGTCGAGTGATCCGCTCAGGATCACCTGGATATTTTGCCCGGACTCCATCGAGAAAGCGTTGATTGATCTCAAAAATGATCTCTAAATGGCGCGGCAACAAACGCCCAAATAGACTGAGCGTCCAGCACTCTAACGCTTCTGATAAAACGGTGTGATTGGTAAATCCAAAGCTGTTTTGCGTGATCTTCCACGCTTGATCCCAATGGAGTTGATGCACATCGATGAGCAATCGCATCAATTCTGCAATGCCGATCGAGGGATGCGTATCGTTAATCTGAATCGCCACTTTATCCGGGAACTGATCAAACGTGTCATGACTGTGCAAGTAGACTCGAATTATATCTTGCAAGGAACAGGCTACAAAAAAGTATTGCTGCTGTAATCGCAGTTGCTTACCCTGTTCAGTATCATCGTTGGGATAAAGAACTTTGGTGATGTTTTCTGAAAAAGTTTTATCAGCAACTGCATCAATGTAATCTCCAGTGTTGAAGATTTGGAAATTAAACTCTTCGCTAGCTTTGGCGTTCCATAGCCGCAAGGTATTGACTGTATTCGTGCTGTAACCTGATATCGGGATATCGTAAGGCGTGCCCAACACTGTTCGCTCTGGAATCCAGCGTACCTGATACCGTCCTTGCTGATCCGTGTGTGCCTCAGTATATCCGCCGAATTTAACTTCCACAATGTATTCTAGGCGGGGAATCTCCCAAGCATTGCCAAACCGTAACCAGCGATCAGGGCGCTCTACCTGCCACCCGTCGCGAATCGTTTGCTCAAAAATGCCAAATTCATAGCGAATCCCATACCCTATCGCAGGCATTTCCAAGGTCGAGAGCGAATCCAAAAAACAAGCCGACAAGCGTCCCAAACCGCCATTTCCGAGACCCGGTTCATTTTCCTGCTCTAGCAGGTCGTAGAGGTCGTGTCCTAATTCCTGCATAATCTGACGAGCAGATTCATACAGTCCCACATTGACCAGGTTTTTACCCAGTTGTCGTCCAGTCAAATACTCGGCACAGAGATAGCAAACAACTTTGACATCAGGCTGAAAATAAGTTTGTTCGACGGTTTTAAGCCAGCGTTGCAGCAAGCGATCGCGCACTGTATAAGCTAATGCCATGTAGTAATCGTAAGGGGTTGCCCAGTCTTGGTCTTTTCCGAGAATGTAGTAGAGATTATCCAGAACTGCTCGTTTGAGGGTTTCATGATCCATCCCAGTGCGATCGTCCTGTACCTGAACTTCGACAAGTTCTGTTTGTCGTAAGTGGGTTTTAGGTACAGGTATTCGATCACCGTTCTGAAGATGATGATATTGAGTTTTGAGCTTGACTTGGTACTCGTCGAAAGTAGCCATAATTACGTTCCTGAGTGCTAAAATGGAATTTTCATCTTCAGCAAACCTAGAGGATCAAACTTTGGTTTTAGAGGGGTAAGGTCAGCTATTGGTAATGTTTACTATCCAAATAACTTTGTGTACACTTATTTCTTCGTCTCCCCCAGTACCCCTCACATCCTCAAGCTTGTCTCAACAAATAACTATACTTAGTTGCTATTTATTTGAGAGGGTTAGATATCTGCTTAAGCTAAAGCTAATGATTTAGAAGTGTGATTGTATCTCTCTATTGAGATAAATCTGAGAACTATAGCGAAGCTGTCACTAGAGGCTAGATCGGCTGGGGGAGAAAAGAGTAATTTTGGTAATTTTTGCTGCTAAAAAGCTGCGGAATATATTTATTTCTTGGTCTTCCCCAGCTTCCTCATTCCACTTTCCCAACCGTTAGATGTGCCCAGTCTAGTGTCGAATTTTTATCAGCCTTCTTCGTCTCGATCATGGCGAGGTCAAAATCCGATAAGCAAGCAATTTCACCTGGTCAGTCACAAGAAACCAGATCACCGCATAGCCCCAAACAAACAGCGCCCAGCCCCAACCGAGCGGTGTCATCAGTATCCCATAGACCGCAATTACTGTTGCCAATGCCTGTGTGCCTAGCACCGCCATCAAAAGAATTCGTGCCGGGCGGACAGACCAGAAGGGGCCGCGCGTTCGCGCTTGAAAAATCGTCAGGTGTCCTCCCACAGAAAGCATAAGATACATTAGCGTCTGAATATGCGGATGATCAAGGTGGAAAACCTTGTCACCTAGATAGAACAGGCCAAACGCAGCGATGGGACCGACAACTCCTAGCACCGTGGCAATTCCGATCACCATATGCATGTTCCAGGACTCGGGCTGATTTTTGTACTGAACGTTGTCATAGGCAATGGACAGAATCGCCCCGTCGTTGAGCAACGCCAGCATCACAATCATCACCGCCGTCAAGGGATAGAAGTTGAAGATCAGGATTGCCGATGTCATGAACAGCATTACACACAGCGTCTCGGCGATGCGGTAGATCGCGTAGCTGTTCATACGTTGGAAAATGCGTCGGCTCTCCTTGATCGCGTCAATAATCACCGACAATCCAGGGGTTAGCAACACGATAGCTGCCGCTGCCCGCGCTGCGTCTGTGGCATCCGAAACGGCAATGCCGCAGTCAGCTTTTTTCAGCGCGGGGGCATCATTTACTCCGTCCCCCGTCATGCCGACAATGTGGCCCAGTTTTTGCAGGACATCCACAATATGGAACTTGTGTTCGGGGAAAACCTGGGCGAAACCGTCGGCTGTCTCGATGGACTTCGCCACCGATGCCGTCTCCTGCTGCTTGATATCACCCAGATTGCTGGCATCGAGAATGTCTGCGCCCATCCCTAGTTTCTTAGCAGTTTCCTGAGCGATCGCCAGTGCATCGCCCGTCACCATCTTGATCTGGACACCCATCTTGCCTGCGGCTGCAATGGTGATCTTGGCATCTTCCCGGGGCGGATCGAATAGGGGAAGCACACCCACAAACTGCCATTGGCCGTCCCCCTCGGCTCGCGCCACGCCCAACGAACGAAAGCCGCGTGCTGCGAATTCGTTGACCGCCTTTTCAACGGCAGACTTCACCTGCCCGGCATTATTGGCCAAGGCGAGAATCACCTGTGGTGCACCCTTCGTCACTTTGAACTCTTTTCCGTCCTTGCCCTTCACGGTGGATTCAGTGCGTTTATGTACTGGATCGAAGGGTTGAAAATGTTCGACCTGATAACCCTGCAACACGTCTTGGTTTTTTAGTCCACCTATCACAGCCAGATCTATGATGTCGTTGTTGTCTGCACGCGATGCCAGGGCACCATTGAGAATAACTTGTTCAGCGGGAATATTGTTCACGCTGAAAGGATCGCCCAGCGTCAGCTTGTTTTGTGTCAGCGTGCCAGTCTTGTCCGCACACAGTATATCCACGCCTGCCAATTCCTCAATGGCTACTAACTTGCTCACAATCACCTGTTTCTTCGCCAACAGGCGCGCACCGATTGCCATGGTTACCGACAGCACCGTTGGCATCGCTACAGGAATTGAAGCCACGGTCAATACCAAGGCAAACTGCAATGTGGTGAGGATCGGGTCGCCTCGGAAGATCGCCACGATAATAATCACCGTCACGAGAGCCAACGCGAGGATGATCAGGTAATTGCCAATGTTCAAAACCGCCTTTTGAAAGTGGCTGACGGTTTGCGCCGTCTGCACCAGTTGCGCTGTCTTGCCGAAGTACGTATTCGCACCCGTGGCATAAACTAGAGCACCAACTTCACCATGGCGAATAATCGAACCGGAAAATACTGCTTCCCCCGCTTTGCACGTGGCGGGTAAAGATTCGCCGGTCAGCGCGGACTGGTCCACCTCCACCGAATCACCCTCAAGTAGACGCGCATCCGCCGGCACAATGTCCCCCAAGCGCAGACGGATAACGTCACCCGGCACTAGTTCACGCGACATGGGTGAGATCCACTTCCCGTCACGTTTCACCCGAGCCTTAACGGACAGTTTAGCCTTCAGGGCCGCGATCGCATTACCTGCCTCATATTCTTCCCAGAAGCCGACCACGGCATTGAAAACCAGCAAAAGGAGAATAATAAAAAAATCTGGCCAGTGACCGACCACGCCCGATAAAACTACCGCAGCCTCGATCATCCACGGAATAGGACCCCAGAAATAGGTGAGGAATTTCAGGTATTGATTGGTCTTCTCTTCTTTAATCTCATTCGGTCCATATTGAGTCAGCCGTTTCTTCACCTCAGCTGTACTAAGTCCATCTGGCGACGACTCCAGTTTTGCCTGCAGTTCCGGCATGGGCATAGATTTCAGATCGTCCTTCGCCTTGGGCTTAGATTTGGGAACTTTCGGCTGATCGGCAACAGGTTTTATCATGGGTATTCCTTCTGTATTTGTTATGCTGTAGGCTTGATGAGTTGTGGGATACTTGTTTTTATAAGTTTTTTTTCAATGGGGTTCAATTTTGCTTTTTTCAGTCAAGCCAAGTGTGTGACACACTAAGCGGGCAATCATCAGTGCTTCATCTGTGGGAATCACGCGGACGCTAACCTTGCTGGTCTTTGCAGAAATCATGCTCAGGGTCAAAGTGACTAATACGGTGCAGTTCCTCAAGCATTTCTGGAGTGATACGCTGTGGCTGGCTATACTTCAGACCGCCGTGCACAACGCGATGTCCTACCGCTGTCAAGGCATCATGACCGATGTGTTCTTTGATCCAATCCATCAGAGTGCCCACAGCTTCTTTGTGATCCGGTGCCGACACTAACCGGGAAAAGTTGTCTGCTGGGTTCAAGCCTGTTACCCGCAAGCTGGCTTCTGGCAGCCCAATCCGCTCAATCTCGCCCTCCAGTATCCGTCGGAGGGAGTCACCAGACTCGAATAGCCCGAACTTAATGCTCGACGAGCCGCCATTGATCGTCAGGATGCGTGGATTAGCTGGTTTCATTTGTCCTCTGTTGTGCATCGAGCTAGGAGGATGACACTTGATCGGGGGCTGAGGTGATAAGTTTGCGGATCTTCCCAAAGCAGTTCCTCACCAGCAGCAAACAGATCTTGTGGCGCTTCGTGAGCGGTATCCACAGCCACATACCAACGACACCCCACTGGAAGAGGGGGTAACCTGCAATCAACTGCATTGGTATCGGCATTGAACATCAGGTAGAGTTTGCGGGGCTCATCTTCATAGATCAGACAGGCCAATTGCTTTGCTTTCGGGTCAAACCAGTTGGGTAGGCCTCCCTGGGAACCAAACCACTGGATCTCGGCATCCGTGTAGAACTCTTCTTTACTGAGAATCGGATGGGTACAGCGAAAGGCAATCAGTCCACGGGTGAAGCGAAAAATCTCCCGGTACCGTTCCAGAAAGCTCCAGTCATGCCAACTTGTTTCGTTGTCCTGGCAGTAGGCGTTATTGTTACCACCTTGGGTGCGACGAAATTCGTCCCCACCAAGCAGCATCGGCACACCACGCGAGATCAGCAGGGTGAGCAGGAAATTCTTGATCTGGCGTTGCCGGATGGACGCGATCGCGGCATCCGTCTTCTCGCCTTCAGTGCCATAGTTCTCGCTGAAATTAGCGTCAGTTCCGTCCCGGTTGTTCTCTCCGTTTGCTTGATTGTGCTTGGTGCGATAGCTCACTAAGTCGTTTAGCGTGAAGCCGTCGTGGCAAGTGACGAAATTGATGCTGCCATTGGGGCCTTTACCGGATCTGGTATAGATATCGGCACTGCCACAGATGCGGCTAGCAAACAAACCAAGCATCCCTTCATCACCACGCCAGAAACATCGGACATCGTCTCGGTACCGACCGTTCCATTCCGCCCAGCGCCGTTCTGAAAAACTACCCACCTCATAGGCACCGGCGGCATCCCATGCCTCGGCGATGATTTTCACGTCTCTTAAGATCGGGTCTTCGGCGATCCTTTCCAGCAGCGGTGCATTGGCGAGCAAATTGCCGGATTCGTCCCGACCGAGAACCGAAGCTAGGTCAAACCGGAATCCATCCACATGCATCTCCACCACCCAATAACGCAACGCGGTCAAGATGTGGTCTCGTACCACAGGATGGTTGGCGTTGACAGTGTTGCCTGTCCCCGCATAGTTCTTATAGTAACGTTTGTTGCCTTCTAAGGTGTAAGTGATCACATTATCCATGCCACGAAAACAGAGTGTTGGACCCAGTTCGTTGCCTTCCGCCGTATGATTGAACACCACATCCAGAATCACTTCAATATCTGCATGGTGAAAGGCTCGGATCATTTCCTTGAACTCGAGTTTCTGCTGTCCCAAGCCACCTGAACTGCTGTAGGAAGCTTTGGGGGCAAAGAATACCACCGGATCGTATCCCCAGTAATTCTTGAGTGGTTGACTACTTTGGGGATTGCTGGGTGCGATCGATGAGTCATTGAACTCCTGCACGGGCATCAGTTCCACAGCAGTAACTCCTAGAGTTTTGAAATAGGAAATTTTTTCCATCAGACCCTGGTAGGTGCCGGGATGATCCACCCCCGACTGGGGATGAATAGTAAAGCCACGAACATGCGCTTCGTAGATAATGGTCTTCGACCACGGATGCCGGGGGGACTGGTCTCCATTCCACTCAAAGGACTCGTTGACAAAGACACATTTAGGCATCGACCTGGCATTATCCTTGTTCGAGAAAGACAAGTCTTGCTCCAGTGCCAACGGGTCATATCCCCGTGCTGAGGCGAAATCCCACGGGGGTAGTTGTGAAATCGCGGTGGCGAAGGGATCGAGGAGCAGCCGATTGAAATTGAAACGATGGCCTGCGCTTGGTTCGTAAGGGCCATCCATGCGGTAGGCATAGAACTGACCAGAATCGATTCCCTCCACCCAAACATGCCATACGTCACCAGTACGATGGCGGGTTGAATCGAGATCGATCGACCGAGCAGGCACTGCATCATCGGGGTGATTGAACAACTCCAGTCGAACGTGGCTCGCATGACGACTGAAAATGGCGAAATTCACTCCGCCTCTCCGTTCCTGGGTGCCAAAAGGCAAAGGAGATCCGGCCTGCACGTCAGCACTGGCGGAGATCTCCGAGATATAGTCGTGCAGTTCACGTTGGGAATCTTTGATCATCGTTAACATGGGTAGGTGGATGGGGAAAAGCAAACCAGCCAGTTGCTGGACATAGTGCAACACTATAAAGGCTCCACCACTCCGTTTTCATGGCGAAACTTGTTGTTTCCCATCTGGCTTTCCTTCTCTTTGTGGACGTGCTCCTGTTCCAATCCCATGGTCAAGGCTGTCATCCCAGACAAACCCCCTAGCTGCATGGTTTCCACGGCTGTGCTGGGGACAATGACGATTGTGGCATTATTCTTCAACCCTTCATAAAGCATATTCATCGCTCTTAGATGCAGTGCAACCGGATTGTCAATATAGGTCTTGGCTGCCTCCCCAAACTTTTCTGCCACCTGCCGCTCTGAATCCCCCAGAATTACACGGGCTTGACGTTCTCTTTCCGCCTGGGCCTGCATTGACATCGCATCCTGTAAAGCTGGGGGAATCAGGACATCCTTAACTTCCACGGAAATCACATTGATACCCCATGGCTCAGTGCGCTCATCAATGATTTCCTGTAATTCCTGACTAATCCTATTCCGTCCTTCCAGCATGTCCGAGAGCATAGTCTTGCCAATGACATCACGCAGAGCAGTTTGGGATGCCCAATTGATGGCGACTTGGTAGTCAGCTACCTTCAGAGCTGCCTTTTTGGGGTCTAAAACTTGCCAGAATAGCACTGCATCAACATCTACCGGCACCGTATCTTTGGTCAGCGTCTTCTCTGCCTTGAAAGCAGTTGTGATGACGCGGGTGTCAATCCAGTAAGGTATCGTGTCGATGATGGGGATAATAAGAAACAAGCCTGGTCCTTGAAGAGAGCGGAACTTGCCTAACCGCAATATCACCACCTTTTCCCACTGATCCGCAATCTTAATGGCGAGAGAAATTACGAGAGCAATCACAAAGGCAATGATTTCAAGCCCTATGCTAGAGATGGTAAAGGCTAAACCGCCGCCAATACCAAAAATGATGATGAAGATCAATGTTGCAAAAGAGTTGCTTTTTGTCATTCCGATTACCTCCATGATTGAGATCCCTAAATTGGATCATGGTGACTTAGTTTGCTTGAACTAACTCACCACGCTAACCGCTACGATGCCCTAGCCAGAGCCTCGTTGACGATTGTCTGCGCTTCCCCAAGTATTTGGCTCAGATGTTCCCTTCCCTGAAAGCTCTCTGCATAAATCTTGTAGATAGACTCGGTTCCCGACGGACGAGATGCAAACCATCCACTTTCAGTCACCACTTTCAACCCACTGATGGAAGCACCGTTACCCGGTGCATGGGTGAGGATAGTTTGGATTTTTTCGCCCGCCAGTTCAGTGGGCGTCACCTGTTGCAGTGAGAGATTCGCCAACCGTTCCTTTTGCTCCAGTGTTGCAGGTGCCTGAATACGGTCATAGGTAGGCTCACCGAACTCATCGGTGAGTTCGCGGTATATTTCGCCAGGATCGTGGCCTGTCCGCGCTGTGATCTCCGCAGCCAGCAAACAAGGAATAAATCCATCCTTGTCCGTCGTCCAGACGCTGCCATCCAGACGAACGAAAACCGAACCCGCGCTTTCCTCTCCCGCAAATCCTAGTGAGCCATCCAGCAATCCTGCCACAAACCACTTGAAACCAACTGGCACCTCGAAGAGCTTCCGACCTAGCTTGGCGACAATCCGGTCAATCATCTGGCTGCTCACCACCGTCTTGCCGATCGCTGCTTCTTGGTGCCACTGCGGCCTGTTTTGGAAGAGATAAAAAATCGCCGCGCACAGATCATGATTAGGCGGTAGCAATCCGCAGCCTTTGGTAACAATTCCATGACGATCGTGGTCGGTGTCGCAGGCAAAGGAAAGGTCAAAGCGATCCTTCATCCCAATGAGTCGCTGCATCGCGTAGGGTGAGGACGGGTCCATGCGAATTTGTCCATCCCCATCCACTGTCATAAACCGAAAGGTGGGATCAACCATCTCGTTCACAACTGTCAGGTTCAAACCATGGCGCTCCGCGATCCGCGCCCAGTAATGGACACCAGCACCGCCCAGCGGATCAACGCCGAGATGGATATTGGCGCTGCGAACTATGTCCAGGTTGATCGCATTACCTAAGTCGTTAACGTAGGCAGTCAGGTAGTCGTGCCGATGCGTCGTCGAGCTGTGTAGAGCCTGGGCGTAGGGAATTCTTTTTACCCCTTGAAGTCGGGCTTCCAGCAGCGCATTGGCCTTGGCCTCGATCCAGGTAGTGACAACGGTATCCGCTGGTCCCCCATAAGGCGGGTTATATTTGAAGCCACCGTCATGGGGAGGATTGTGGGAGGGAGTGATTATAATCCCGTCAGCAAGTCCGCTTTTGTGAGCGCGATTGTAAGTCAGAATCGCATGGGAAATTACTGGGGTTGGGGTGTATTCATCTCCTTCAGCGAGCATCACTTCGACTCCATTTCCCGCCAGCACCTCAAGGGCAGTGACGCAAGCGGGAACCGAAAGCGCGTGCGTATCAATGCCGAGATATAAAGGACCAGTAATTTTTTGTTGCGTGCGGTAGAGGCAAATCGCCTGAGTAATCGCCAGGATATGCCATTCGTTGAAAGCCAGTTTGAAGGATGAGCCGCGATGTCCTGAGGTGCCGAAAGTCACTCGCTGTTCCGGTACGGACGGGTCGGGAACCTCAGTGTAGTAGGCGGTAATGAGCCGTGGCACATCAACTAATAGTTCCAAGGGTGCAGGCTTTCCAGCCAAGGGACTTGTTTTCATGACTCTCCCTCTAAGTGTCCTGGTAGCTTTTGTGTCAGGGTTTCGATCAACTTGTCGAACGGGTGGTTAAATTTATCGACACCTTCATCCTCAAGTTGCTGCGTTACTTGGTCGATATTAATGCCCAATACTGGCAGTTGCTCCAACACCCAACCAGCTACCGTGACATCTTGTTCGAGCCGGGCTTGCGGCTCTCCATGATCGCGATAAGCATTAAGGGTTTCCATTGGGGTGGTGTTGATCGTGTCCGATCCGATGAGGGACTCAACGTATTTCACGTCACTGTAATCTGGGTTCTTGGTGCTGGTGCTAGCCCAGAGTAGTCGTTGGACGCGAGCACCCTGAGTAGCCAGATTTCTAAACCGATTACTACCGAATATTTCCTTGTAGATTTGATAAGCCATTTTTGCGCTGGCAATGGCAACCTGCCCGTGGACCTTGCGGGCAAGGCTTGCATCCTTGTCGCCTTGGGCAATGAGTTTTTCTAGCAGCGGATCTACCAGCGCATCAATCCGACTGATAAAGAAACTGGCCACCGAGGCGATATGTTTCACGGGTTTTTCTTGGGCTATGCGCGCTTCAATACCAGCGACATAAGCTTCCGCTACCTGCCGATAGCGAGGCAATCCGAACAGCAGCGTGACGTTAACGCTAATTCCCTCGTGGATGAGTTGCTGGATAGCAGGCAACCCTGCGGCTGTAGCAGGAACCTTAATTAAGACATTAGATCGGTTCAGCACGCACCACAACCGATGGGCTTCCCCGATGGTACCATTGGTGTTGTGGGCAAGGTGGGGATTGACCTCTAGGCTGACATAGCCATCTTTACCGTCAGTCCGATCATAGAGAGTTCGGAATTCGTCGGCAGCACTCTGCACGTCATTCTGGCTTATGGTTTCATAGATTATTTCAGCACTTTTGCCCTGAAGCGCCATGACCCGAATATCCTCGTCGTAATCGTGGCTGCCTGCGATCGCCTTCTCAAAAATGGATGGGTTTGAGGTCATCCCCCGTAAGCCATCCTCTACGATCAAACGCCGAAGTTCGCCGCCAACAATCAAATCGCGTCGGATGTAATCTAGCCAAATAGACTGACCGAGGGTTCCCAATTGTTTTAGAGGATTGTCTTTCATAATTGCGTCTCTGGTTTTTTCGGTATTGTCATCTTGGAGATGTGATCGGTGTCCGGACTTCAACCGCCTTGTACTAGAGATCGGCGAGGCTTCTACCTAATTGAGTTTGGAGATCGCTCAGGTGAATGCCCATTAGATTGGGTAGAACAAGATGTGCAGATCCACCAAAGCGTTCAACAGGACCAAGTCCAATCGTCCTCATGCCCGCAGCGATCGCAGCTTCAATACCAACAGCCGCATCTTCCACCACCACACAGTGGGCAGGGTCGAGTCCTAACTGAGCCGCAGCGTAGAGAAAGAGGTCAGGGGCTGGCTTAGGATGATCGATGCTGTAGCCATCGGCGATCGCATCCACACGATTGGCAATCCCTAACTTCTCAATCACAGTTTTTGCATTCTTGCTGGCAGAGCCAATCGCAATTTTCATGCCCGCTTGCCTGATTTCAGTGAGTAGAGCAACCCCTCCGGGCAACAGATCTTTGGGGGTGATGGATTGGATCGATGCCACATAATAACGGTTTTTGCGCTCCATCATTTCCTGGAGATCCGCTTCTGAGTAATGCTTTTTGCCCACAATGAGCAGCAGCGATTCTCTTCGAGAGACCCCCCGCAATGCTTCATTTGCCTGGCGATCAAAGGGTAGTCCTTCTTCATCCGCCAGCCGTTGCCACGCTCGGTAGTGCCATTCGGCAGTGTCCGTCAGTACCCCATCCAGGTCAAAGATAAAGCCCTGGATGTCAGTTGCATGAGCATCAGGCGTTAAATCGAAATGGTGCCAGGTGCCGTGCCAATGTAGTTTGAATTTGAGCCGAGTCCAGTTGGGAGGAAGGTGAGGTGTTGCGACAGGACCATTATCCTTAAGTTGAATGCCGCCAAAGCCAAAGACCGCTGCTTGCCAGACACCGCCTGCCGAGGCAGCATGAATGCCGTCGGTTGTGTTCCCACGATTATCATCGAGATCAACCATCGCTGCCTGCATAAACTGCTGGTAGGCATCTGCTGCACCCAGTCTGGCGGCAAGGATCGCATGAATGGCTGGAGTTAGAGAGGAGCCGTAGGTGATGTCGGTGCGGGGCGCGTAGTAATCCCAGTTTTTTTGGAGTACGTCATCCGAGACGGCTTGCACATCCCGCATCAGGTAGAGGAGCATCAAGACATCAGGTTGCTTGAGTACCTGCCGCTGATTCGTTTCGTCAATGCCAAGTACCGCTTGCATTGAGCGATCGCGGGGTTCATAGTCGCTTAGGTTAATGTCCTTAAGCTGGAAAAAGCCCTCAAATTGCTCGATCAGTCCAGTTGCCGCATCGTTAGGAATATAGATTTGCTCGATCGCCGTTTGCCAACGCAATAGTAGCTCTGGTGTGAGTTGCAGCCGTTGTCCCAGTGCTATAGCCTGGTTGGGAAACGTGTGCTGCAACCACGCATAGACTGCCACCGCTTTTTCGAGATGCCACTGCACCATGCGATTGGTGAAGGCATTGTTATTCACCTGCTCGTGGTATTCATCGGGTCCGATCACCCCGCACAGTTCATACCGTTCCTGTTTCTCATGCCACTCCAATCGACTCATCCAGAAGCGGGCAGTGTCTAGGATAATTTCGGCTCCGTAGTCGCGCAGCCAGGTGTCGTCGCCCGTTACCTGCCAGTATTGCCAGATTGCATAGGCAATGTCGGCACTCAGGTGAATTTCGCGATCGCGGCACCAGATCCGCACAGCTTCCGCATAAGGATCGGTCGCCGTTGCCCATTCGGGTGTCACCTCATCCCCAGTGGCAGCACTCTCCCAGGCAAACATGGCACCCTCATACCCACTATGCGCGGCTTTGCGCCGTGCGCCAGCCAGGGTGTGATAGCGGTAGGACAGCAAACTGCAGGCGATGGCGGGTTGCGTCAGGGTGAAAAAGGGCAGGGTGAAAATTTCGGTATCCCAGAAGGTGTGCCCCCGATAACCAAAGCCTGAAAGCGTTTTGGCAGGAATGCTGACCCGATCATTGTCTGCCGAACCACCAATGAAGAGTTGAAACAAGTTGTAGCGCACGGCTAATTGTGCGGTGCGATCGCCCCCAATCTCGATATCACTATGCTGCCAAACATCACTCAACACCTGCTGATGAGCATCTAGCAGCATTGTATAGGAGGAGGACAGGGCAGCCAATTTGGTTTGAGCTGCCTGCACTGGTAGTTCCGTCTCCTGGGACGTGAATACCGTCACGACTTTTTCCACACGGATAGTCTGTCCCTTGTTCGCACTAAAGGTCATCGTCATGGTGGGATAGCCAGGAGCATCTGTCACCTGTGAGGCAGCATCGGTGTCCATCACGGTCATTTTGCTCGCCATACTGAGTTCGATGTGGGTACTGCGGGTACGTGCATGGAGCCAGATGCCCTGCTCTAGACCCTGTACGATCATGCCCTGATCCAGTTGCTCCCAATGGTCCAAGCCTTGTTGATTTTCGGGATAACCATTGAGGCTGGACTGCACCGCGATCGTGCCATTGAAATCGAGCGGCGTGATCTGGCAGCGCAGTCCCAGCATATGTAGATCGGCAAGACTGGCAAAACGCTCAAACCGTAACTCTAACGTCTTGCCAGTTGGGCTACGCCAGCGCACCACACGACTCAGCACCCCATCACGCAAATCAAGCTGCCGTTCGTAGAGCAGAATTTCGCCGCGATCAAGCCGAAATCGTTCTCCATTAATGATTATTAACAAAGACAACCAATCGGGGCAATTTGCTAGCTCGGTATAGATTACGGCTACATTATCATAGACCCCATGGATTAAGGTCGCTGGTAGTGCTTGGGGATAGCCTTCTTCAAAGCTGCCCCGCGTCCCTAAATAACCGTTGCTGATCGTAAAGACGGTTTCTCTGGCACGCAACTGTTCTGGATCGAAGTGAGGTTCGATCACTGTCCAGTCTGTATAAAGCAAAGCATGAGGGGCAGGCAGATTTATTTTTTCAATTTCATTTAGGATTAACATGGTTTTTCTTAAGAATTAAAGATCGAATTAAATCTTCGATAAATCATTGCGACTATGTTTATCGGTCATAGGTTTAACGCTCCAGTATCTAAATCCACTTACTTTTTAAGGTCAATGGCACTGAAATCTGGTTTTCCTATAGTGCTGAATCAGAGAGTTGGTTGAACTAAGTACTTGAGCAGAATTAATTACACAAACCCTGGGCTGGAATCCTTTATCCAGCGTAGATAAGACTAGATATTAGTTTGTAAATATTTCTGTTCGGTTACTTAGGGCTTGCTGAAAAACTCTCCTATTGCGAATCTAGGTGACACACAGTGCCTAAAATGGGGACTTCGGGGGTTGGTTTTTCAAATTCACCCCACGATTTTCTACCAAAGTGCAGGGATTTTGAACATCTATTTACCATAGTCTTGCACCTGTCTGGAATAAAAACGGTTGAAACCCTTATTTAGAATAGGTTCTAGCATTATTCAGCAAGCCCTACTTATCCTGCTTGAGTGGGTTCCTATCCTCTGTCTCAAGTTCAGGAATGATGCGTGCGGCAAGCGCCTTTCCCAGTTCGACTCCCCATGGACTTTCGGGTAATGGGCTTCGAGGGCTTGCCATGCCATGCGCTGGGTAAGGGGGATGATTGTTGTCATGCTGCCTACACTTGGCTTTGCGTTTGACTAATTCCTGCCTGAACAATAGACATCTCCGGAAATCAGCCCAAAACCCTTACGCCGCAAGGCGCAGATATTAATTGTCGGATATGTCTAATGGCTAAAAACTGCTCGGCATTCAGGCTGTCACCGCCAATGAGGACACCGTCCACACCAGGTCGCTTCAGCAACGTGTCGGCGTTCTTCGGATTGACGCTGCCGCTATAGTGGATAGCAAGCGTCTGAGCTGATCGCTCCCCGAACATCTGACCGAAGCAATGCCGACAGATAAGGAAAAGGTGGACAGACCCCGCAACGGTAACACAGGTTAGGACATGGGTAAACTGGATGTCCCGCCGATGCTTGCCTAGTTCCCGGGCTTCATCTTCGCCGTTCGCAGTTAACAGAATGTCTGTGTTACCCGTGTGCCGAGCGGAGAGCGACCACTCGGTTTCGCCGTGCCGAATCAGATAAAGGCGTAAGGTATGAGGGATGCTTGTTTTCATGCTCCCGTCCCTTCCATTGCCGATTTGTATTCGCCCCGACGGGCTGCCCAATTGCACTTGGCTCGATGCAGTAGAGCTTGTTGTGCCGCCGCCATATTAGTCTCTTTGCCTTGCCAAAGCTCTAACGCGGGTTGTTGGATAGCGCGGGCAAAAGAAAACGCCAATGCCCAAGGCGCTGGCGATTTGAATTTAAGGTTCATGGTATTCAAACGAGCCGAGGCTAGTTCACAGGATTGACCACCAGACAAGAACGCAATCCCCGCAGCGGCAGCGGGGACTGTCCGCAGTAGACAGTTCACGGTGGCATCAGCCACCTCATCCACCGTCGCTTGCTGGGGGCAGATCAATCCGGGAAGTACCATATTGGGTTTTAAGATCACACCCTCCAGCATCACCTGTTGTATGTAAAGCTGGTTAAAGACGGTTCGCAAGATTTCCTCTGTTACCTTGCCGCACCGGGACAGGCTATGCACTCCGTCCATCAGCACTTCCGGCTCGACAACGGGGACCAGTCCAACTTCCTGGCATAACGCAGCATAGCGAGCTAACGCCTGGGCATTGGCCTCAATGCACCCCTGGCTGGGAATGCGATCACCCACAGCAATCACCGCACGCCACTTGGCAAAACGAGCCCCCATTTGAAAATATTCCTGAAGGCGATCGCGCAATCTATCCAGACCTTCGGTGATTTTTTCCCCGGGATGACCTGCCATGTCCTTGGCACCGATATCAACTTTGATGCCGGGAATGATTCCCGCATCAGTGATAACTTGAACAAAGGGAGTACCATCTTTCTTTTGCTGGCGGATTGTCTCGTCGTAGAGGATCATGCCACTGATGTACTTACCAAAATCGGGCGTGGTGACAATTAACTCCCGATAAGTACGCCGGGCTTCCTCGCTCTGGGGAATCCCCAACTTAGCAAATCGTTTGTTGCAGGTTAGATTACTCTCATCCATTGCCAGCAGACCCTTGTCGTTGGCGAACAGCATCCTTGCGGTTTCTATCAGATCTTGTGCGTTCATTTGGGATTGGCTCTACTTCCAGTTCTGGATTTCTCGCGACTACGCTTCGCACAACCATCTCTGCGCTTCAGTGGTGTCGGCGAGTTCGAACAGCACACATAACTTTCCCTGCTGTCGGATGAGGCGATCAAACTTGGTCCCAAAGTGCTCGTAATCCACCTTTGTCAATTTTGCCGCTGTTCTCTTCATCAAGTTGAATGGGCATTTTGAACTCCTTGGCTTCATTTCAGTTAGGTACACACATTTTTTCCACCAACGGTTTCCCTTTCTGCGTTGCATCCGAACGCCACTTCCAGTTACGGATTTCCGGCAGATCCTGGCCGTGGTGGTCTATGTACTGCTTGTGCTCAATCAGCTTGTCCTGCATCATCTGCTTCAGGTAAGATCCCTTAGCACCCATATGCGGCAGGCGATCCACCACGTCTTGCACTAGATGAAAGCGATCCAGCTCATTCTGCACCCTGATATCAAAGGGTGTCGTGATTGTGCCCTCTTCTTTGTAGCCCCGGACGTGGAGGTTGCGATTGGTGCGGCGGTAGGTCAGCCGATGTACTAGCCAGGGGTATCCATGAAAGGCAAAGATGATGTGCTTGTCTGTCGTGAAGAGCGAGTCGTAATCCGTTTCGCTTAGACCGTGCGGGTGTTCGCTCGCTGACTGTAACTTCATCAGATCGACGACATTAATTACCCGGATTTTCAGATCGGGGAGATGCTGACGCAGAATGGAAACGGCAGCCAAAATCTCTAGGGTCGGTGTATCTCCACAGCAAGCCATCACCACGTCCGGCTCGGCATCCTGGTCGTTGCTAGCCCATTGCCAGATACTGATTCCTTCTGTGCAATGTACAACCGCAGCGTCCATTGTTAGCCATTGGGGCAGTGGGTGTTTGCCAGCAATCACCACATTCACGTAGTGTCGGCTGCGTAAGCAGTGATCAAAGACCGACAGTAGACAGTTCGCATCGGGTGGTAGGTACACACGCACGATATCAGCTTTCTTATTGATGACATGGTCTAGGAAACCGGGGTCCTGGTGCGTGAAGCCGTTATGATCCTGCTGCCAGACATGGGAGGCAAGCAGATAGTTCAACGATGCGATCTGCCTTCGCCAGGGGAGTTCTGACGTGACCTTCAGCCACTTGGCGTGTTGGCTGAACATGGAATCAACAATGCGAATGAACGCCTCATAGCTGTTGAACAGCCCGTGCCGCCCGGTCAGCAGATAGCCTTCCAACCAACCCTCGCACTGGTGCTCACTGAGCATCGAGTCTACCACGCGTCCAGCAGGTGCTAGGAACTCATCATTTTTTTCTTCCCGTCCTTCCCACTGACGATTGGTAACTTCAAACACCGCGCCCAGAAGATTTGAGAGCGTCTCATCGGGACCGAAGATGCGAAAATTCCGCTGATCTTGATTCAGTTTAGCAATGTCACGCAAGAACTTGCCTAGGACCAGCGTGTCCTGACTGTCAACGGCTCCAGGCGAAGGCACATCCACTGCGTGGTCACGGAAGTCCGGCATCCGCAGGTCACGCAGCAGTAGGCCGCCATTGGCGTGGGGGTTCGCGCCCATGCGTCGATCTCCCTTTGGTGCCAGTTCAGCCAATTCGGGCATGAGTCTGCCATCCTCATCAAATAGTTCTTCTGCCTTGTAGCTTTTCATCCAGATCTCAAGCTGTTTAACATGATCGGGATGTTCAGCATCCACGATCATCGGCACCTGGTGCGATCGCGATGTGCCTTCGATTTGCCAACCATCGACGACTTTCGGTCCTGTCCAGCCCTTGGGGGACTTGAGGACGATCATCGGCCAGCGCGGCCGAGTAGTGCCGTTATTGTTGCGTGCATTGCTTTGGCCTTGCCGAATGTCATCGATGACTTGGTCCAGGGTGCTGGCCATAAGTTCGTGCATCTTTTCCGGCTCGTCCCCTTCCACGAAATAAGGTGTCCAGCCGCAGCCTCGGAAAAATTGCTCCAATTCTTCATGCTCAATGCGAGCCAGGATGGTCGGGTTGTTGATTTTGTAGCCATTCAGGTGCAGGATTGGCAACACGGCACCGTCAGTAATTGGGTTGAGTAACTTGTTGGATTGCCAGGCAGTCGCCAAGGGTCCCGTCTCCGCTTCACCATCGCCAATAATGCAGGCAATGATCAAATCGGGATTGTCGAACGCAGCCCCAAAGGCATGGCTAAGGGAGTATCCTAACTCACCACCTTCGTGAATTGACCCTGGCGTTGTCGGCGCAACATGGCTGGAAATCCCACCAGGAAATGAAAATTGCTTGAAGAGTTTTTTTAGCCCGGCTTCGTCTTGGCTGATGTTGGGATAAATCTCACTGTAAGTACCTTCAAGGTAAGTATTACCCACCAGCGCCGGTCCGCCATGACCTGGACCAGCGATGTAGAACATATTCAGGTCATACTTCTTAATTACCCGGTTCAAGTGCACATAGATGAAGTTCTGTCCCGGTGTCGTACCCCAATGTCCAACTACCAGAGGCTTGACGTGGGAGAGTTTCAGCGGCTCCTTCAGCAGCGGATTGTCGTAGAGATAAATTTGCCCCACCGACAGATAGTTGGCAGCACGCCAGTAGGCATCTATCTTGTGGAGCAGTTCCGGCAAAAGTGTCTTTGTTTTCATGGTTGAAAATTTTCCTGTGTGAACCTGGCGCCAGCAAGTTTACGGTTCTTCATTTTTATCAAGATTTATGTCTTTTATAACTAAAACAGAACAATTCGCATGATGAATCATATAATTGCTAACACTGCCTGTGAAAAACTCTGTAATTCGAGAGCGATCATGCCGACCTAGGATGATCAAATCAGCATTCCACTGTTGAGCGACACTTAAAACTGTTTCACTTGGCTCACCAAAATGGTGTTCATATTCAGTGGGAATATTCAGAGCAGTTGCCTTCTGACAGTATTCTTGTAACCAAGCCTTTGCCTGCTCAATCTCTAACTGAAGTGTTTCGTTATTGAGTGATTGAGAAAATCCAGTGTTGATCGGATAGAGTCCAAACATCCCACCTGATTCGATTAAGGGATCGAGTGCAGCCACACCTACGAGGCAATGGAGAATCATCAAATTAGCTTGCTCCTGCTGCGCCAAATGGAGTGCCCGCTCGACTACGATGGATGTTATGAGAGAATGATTAATGGCAACCAGAATGCGTTTAAAGTTCATTTTTCGAGCCTCTATATCGATCTCAGGTGGAAGTAATCCGCAACTATTGCGACTACAACGACTGCGATCGCCAAAAAGTCAGGCTATACTGCCTGAAGTTTCTGCTCAGTTTGAACATTTGCTAAAGCCGCTTTTAGATTTGCCTCCTCAACATTCGAGAGCGAAGTTTGTAACACTTTGCCGTTAAAGGGTTTTAATTCTTCTAAAACTTTATCTGGAGTGACTTTGCGGACAAGAATAAAGATGGCAGACGTTCCAACCTCCAGAGTCTTGCCCAATTCTCGGATAAAGTCGTCATTGATTCCAACATCAGTTAATGCACCTGAAAGCGCCCCACCGACGATGCCAACGGTAAGACCCAGCAACGGATGGAGAAACAGTAACCCAATCAGCAATCCCCAGAAGCTTCCACCTGCGGCTCCTGCTGTCACTAGATCCAGAGTTTGCTTAACTTTGAACTTACCCTTTTGGTTTTTGACTACAACTACTGCATCTTCCAAATCAACTAGATGCTCTTTCTGCATCTTCGCTAGCTTGAGCGATACTTCATCGGCTCTAAATTCATCATTAAACCCAATCACGATTAAATCACTCATGGTGTACTCTCCTAATGGTGTTCTATCCGACTTGCCAGCCAAAATGGAATTTAAATCCCCACAAATTAGACCTCTTGCATAAATGCCAAAACGAAGGCTGAAAGTATTGTATTTAGGTTAGCGGAACCAACTTATGCAAGAGATCTATTGAGCCACAGTCATGCTGATATTTGCTTGTACGACAAAAATCTCGTTCAAATCAATCAATTGTCTTGTTCGATAGACAGCAGCTCCTGAAAGCATTTTAAGAAGCAAGCCTCTAACAGTCGTTGCGATACCGACAAATGTCAGTAACAATGCTGCCAAGTTACAAAACTTGAATTATTTCCTTGCGGCTAAGGTGTAAAGTAGGCTCCAGGGCTTCCAATTATTGCCCAAAGTGGACGTAGCGAAAGAACCAATAGATAGGGCTTGCTGAATAAGGATAAAACCTTTTTATGGTAAGGGTTTCAATCGTTTTTAGCCCAAACAAGTGCAAGATTATGACAAATGGATGCCCAAAATGCGTGCACTTGGGGGGAAAATCTGGGGTTGAATCGGAGAAATAACTTCCGTTGCTCCCATTTTTTACACTGTGTGGCATCTAGATTCGCTGTATCCAAAACCTATTCCACCCCAACAATCGCAGTAAAATGGCAGTTTTTTACCTCTCTAAAGGATGAGATTTTGATTCCATCTGGTTACATCTAATGCACTGCTTTGAACAATGGCAGGTGCGTTAAACTGGCTCTTACGTAGGTGTTATGCTGAATCGTGAATCAAAATCAGAATTTACCTTTAAAATCAAGACTTACAGGCAATTACTGTCTAAATTTCAAAAACCAGGACTAAAACGTTCACTGTAACGACTGTAAATATTGTCTAGTGAGGGTTTTAAGCTTATTTTGCATATATATTTTGCCTAACAAGTAATGAAGAGCCGTAATTCTTCATGAATTTTGGGATCGCTGAAATGATGCAAAATCCTTCCAAATTTATTTTGGCTGTAACATTGCAATTTTTAAAGAGCAGATGTAGGTTCTTGATTCACGAATGCAATCAGTTGAGTCACCCGTTCTTTAATTTCATCACGCACTCTGGGGAAAATTTCAGGTTGTTCACCTGGGTCATCTAACTGCCAGTCTTCAAACACTTCCCGGACAACCCACTCGGGTGGCAAATTTACTCCACAACCACATAAAGAAATTACTACATCAAAGTCTTCCGCTTTGAAGTCACTTAGAGGTTTAGAGTGTTGATCGGTAATATCGATACCAATCTCTTTCATCACAGCGATCGCTTCTGGTCTAACCTGACTTGCTTCTAACCCAGAGCTAATCACTTCTATCTTTTCCTTACCCAGGGTTTTGGCAAAGCCTTCCGCCATTTGAGACCGGGCCGAATTCTTTTTACAAACAAACATCACTCGTTTCATAGTTCAATTTCCCTAATCATGTCCTTAAATTTAAAAGCTGCTGGATTCATTTGGTGTGAAATAACGTTTTTCCAGCCAAAAGGCCACATTAACAAGACCAATTAATACAGGCACTTCCACCAGGGGACCCACAACCGCTGCAAAAGCCACACCTGAATTAATACCGAACACTGCAATTGCTACTGCGATCGCCAACTCGAAATTGTTTCCTGCGGCTGTAAACGCTACACTTGCGGCTCTGGAATAGTCCGTTTTGATTTGCCATGCTATGTAAAAACTGACCAAAAACATGACAACGAAGTAGACAATCATTGGAATTGCAATCTTCAGCACATCCAAAGGAATTTGGACAATTAGATTCCCTTTTAAGCTGAACATGACCACAATTGTAAATAACAGAGCAACTAGGGTAATCGGGCTGATTTTAGGCACAAATTTTTCATGATACCATTGCTTACTCTTAGCTTTCACTAGCAAGAAACGAGTGAAAAATCCAGCTAAAAATGGAATACCAAGATAGATGAACACACTCTTGGCAATATCAGCAATACTCACGTGAACAACACTGCCTTGCAACCCAAACAATGGTGGTAGTACACCAATAAAGAACCACGCATAAGGACTGTAGAAGATGACTTGGAAGATGCTGTTAAAAGCAACTAATCCTGCTGTGTACTCGGTGTTGCCTCGTGCTAAGTCACTCCAGACAATTACCATTGCAATACAACGGGCTAATCCAATCAAAATCAATCCTGTCATATATTCTGGGTAGCCACGTAAAAATGTCACTGCCAAAGCAAACATCAGCATCGGCCCAATAATCCAATTCTGAACCAGAGACAGAATGAGAATTTTGCCATTGCGAAATACATCCCCTAACTCTTCATATCGCACTTTGGCTAAGGGTGGATACATCATTAAAATTAATCCGAGCGCAATTGGGATATTGGTCGTTCCCATTTGGAACTGGTTGATAACCGCTTCTATACCCGGAAAGAAATATCCAAGACCAACACCAATCGCCATGGCAAAAAAAATCCACAAGGTCAGGAATCGGTCAAGAAAGGAAAGGCGTTTTGAGGTCTTTTTGTTGATTACAGAGTCCATACAGCTTAAATTTGGATGATTGTCCATACGAAAAACAGTCCTTTCTTCCATCACAATTCTTTTTCCGGCAAATACTGCTTTAGCGCAGGTGCAAGATGTTTAGATTTTGGATTGGGGCAGCACACAGATCAATCTCTCCTACTCCCTGCTAAGTAAGCGAACAGAAATATTTCCAAACTAATATCTAGACTGGATCAAGGTTCCAGCCCAAAATTTGTGTAATTAATTCTGTCCAAGTACTTACTTCCCCTGAACCTAGAGGGATTGAATTAGTTATATCAAGAGCACATCTATATTATTTCAAGAAAAATTGATTTGTCAACCCATGTGAATAGGGAATTCAACAAAACATTATAACAAAAATTGATGAATTTTTAAGTATCGCAGGTGGGACGAATCGGTAATATTGGGCTAAAACGGCGGAATTCGGCTAGATACTGCTCTAGGACTACAAACTGTGGCAGATTGAGGCTGTAGTAAATCCAGCGCCCTTCTTGACGAGCGCGAACTAAACCAGCTTCTTTCAAGGTTTTGAGGTGAAAAGACAGTTTAGACTGAGTGGTTCCCAGGTGGTCGCACAGGTCACACACACATAGTTCTTGAGAACGCAGCAGTTCTAATACCTGAATCCGTAGGGGGTCAGAGAGTGCATGAAAGCCGGCAGCTATAGTGGCGTTTGTGGGAGTGTAGATCGAATCCATCAAGTTTTATTGATGAGTATATTGACCGAAGACTTTGTTGACATATGTCAGTTTTGTACAGTAGCAGCAGTTAGTATGGGACCGCTTCGCTCCTCATTATCCCCCACTCATACCATTTAACTTTAAGTTTGATACATTTAGGGAGGCAGGGAGCAAGGAAAATAAGGGGTTGAACTGTATCAAGATTTTCGTGAAATGGTATCAGGACGTTTTTATCGGGAAGGGAGTAATAGAACCAGAGGACACTGTCGTCCTCTTTAGATTTTAGATTAGCCACTGGTTATATTACGGAGAGGTGGAGTAGGGGAGAACAGATCAATCTCTCCCCTAATCTAAAGAATGCTTATTTATTCACATTATTTGTGAGGATTTCTTCTCCGCCCTGTTCCCTGTTACAGAACAATTAAGGGAGCATAACAAGTACCGTAGATCCGAAAAATAGATATATTAACGGGCGATTCATCCCATCTAAAACTAAAGCTCCCTAAGTGTCGATTCGTTACGAGATATTTTATCTTGAACGTGGACTACTCAAGCCGGCATGACAAACTGCTCCTTACTAGCCAAATCAAAGGCGGCGTGAATCACCTGCAAGGCTTTCACCCCTTCCTCCTTAGCAACAACACAGCTAATTTTAATTTCCGAAGTAGCAATCATCTGAATATTGATTTGGTGTTGAGCCAAAGCAGCAAACATTTTCGCCGCGATCCCCGGTTGCCCTACCATGCCTGCACCCACAACACTTACTTTAGCGATCGCCTCATCAAGCACAACCTCCCCCCAACCCAATTCGGGAGCAATTTTTAATAGCTGTTGCTGGGCATTTTCCCCATCTATTCTGGCAACGGTGAAGGCAATATCTCGTCGAGGTACTCCATCGGTGACTCGGCAACGTTGAGATTGGATAATCATATCTACACTGATATTCTGCTGTGCCAATAGTCCGAATAACCTCCCTGCCATCCCCGGAGTATCTGGAACTTGGCGAATTGCTAGGCGGGCTTGGTTCATGTCTAAAGCAACACCACGAACATAGGGAGGTGGGGGAGTTGATGGAATAGGGGGGGTGGGGTGAGAATCGACTTCAAAGGCAGTGCGTAGTACCGCAATGGCTTTTTCACAATCTATCACCTCAACGACACAACTCACTTTAACTTCACTAGTGGAAATCATTTGGATATTTACTCCAGCTGCCGCTAAGGTAGCGAACATCTTAGCTGCTACACCAGGTCTGCCAATCATGCCAGCACCGACGATGCTGACTTTGGCAATGTTTTGTTCCACCATCACTTCCGCTGCTGAAGATACACTTTTAGCAAAGGCCACTGCTACTGCTTCTGCTCGCTGGAAGATTGATGTCGTTACTGTAAAGGCAATATCATTAGTATTACCATCATGGACTGACTGAATAATTAAATCTACATCCACCTTTTGCCGGGAAATCTCTCCAAACAGTCGAGATGCTACTCCTGGCTGGTCAGGGACGTGCAACAGGGCAACTTTCGCTTGATTGGTGTCAAATTCGATCTTATCCACAGGCCGAGCCAGTTCTAAATTGACCAGCGATCGCCCCTGGGTCCTAGTGGTTCTCACCCAGGTCCCAGGCTCTTCAGTCCAACTGGACCGAACTACTAAGGGCATACCATAGTTACGAGCAATTTCTACGGCCCGGGGATGAAGGACTTTGGCCCCTAAACTGGCTAATTCCAGCATTTCATCACAGGTGATTTCATCCATCAGCGAGGCTTCGGGAACTAGGCGGGGGTCTGTAGTAAAAATACCAGGTACATCAGTATAAATTTCACAATAATTGGCCTTAACCGCTGTCGCTATAGCCACCGCTGAAGTATCGGAACCACCACGTCCTAGAGTGGTAATTTCCATCTCTGTAGTGCTGGATATCCCTTGAAACCCAGCTACTACCACCACTTCACCTATATAGAGATGGCGCAGGAGGCGATCAGTTTCAATATGCAAGATGCGGGCGCGGGTGTGTTGCGCCTCTGTCAGAATTCCTACTTGAGCACCAGTCATGGAAATTGCTGGTTGTCCTAGTTCCTGCAGGGCAATACTGACCAGGGCAATAGTTACCTGCTCCCCAGTGGAGAGTAACATATCCATTTCCCGCCGGCTAGGATTGGGGGAGATTTGGTTTGCCAATTTGACTAATCCGTCTGTGGTTTTCCCCATAGCCGAAACTACGACTACTACAGAGTTTCCATCTTTGACAGTTTTGTAAACCCGTTGGGCCACAGCTTGGATTCGTTCCACTGAGCCGACAGATGTACCACCGTATTTCTGAACTATGAGTGCCATAACTACCAATTCAAAATTCCATATTTAAATGTACTGATGGCCTTCGAGCATCCGGTTGAAAAAGTTCTTTCCACCAGCAGTTTTAAGTTTAGATTTTTATTAGCGTAGCACTTCCACTAAACAGCACAGCTCTCTAGGGAACTCCACAGAAAAAATCACCCCATAAGCATTATGTACCCGAAGTGGAAAAGGCAGATGTAACTGGACTATTTCTCGTCGTGCTGCAGCAAACTGCTGGAGTGATGCACCTAAAATAGGTAACTTAAGTAATCGTGCAGAGTTATTTACACAGGACTTTCCAGTCTAGATAAGAGTTTGATGCCTAAATTTTGTGCAATTAATTTTGCATAGGTACTTACCCGGATTTCTCACCAAGATTTTAACAATAAGCCCAAAATGTCTATGCTATCTGGACTTGAGGTAAAATACCCATCAAAATCCTGTCATGATTTGTACGCTCGTCTAAAACGCGCCAAATCTATGCAGGACAAAGGTTTTGTCATAGCGATGCAGAAACTGTGGCTACGCTAACGCTTCGGCTTGTGAGAAATCCGGGCTTAGCATCTTCCCAGACAAAAGGGGGTTGCAGAGTAATATGGGGTGGGGATTTTTGGGCACCCTGACTAGTATATTGCTCAGCAAAATACTGCTTAATTTGGTTGGCGTAATCCTGAATCATCTGTGGTGGTAGCAGAGCGATAAAAAAGCGACTCATGGGAAAATGTAGGGAATTGTTAGGGAAAGAATACACACTCGGAACTTTTCATGCTATGCTTAGCTCAGACTCGGATCTATGCAACTTCAACGCCTAAATCTTGTCAGGACCGGAAGGTAGCAGCAATACGGGATGCTTGTGGTAGGCGTAGTCTCCGGGTCGCCCCCTTTTAGGAGTAGTCAGCAACAATGGCTGGTTTTGGAGAGATTGTACAAAAAGCATTTTACCTTGGTGTAGGTTTGGCTTCTTACGCAAGTGAGAAAGCAGGAGGGAAAATAGCCGAACTGCGATCGCAAGTCCAAAAACTAGCCGATGAAATGGTAGCAAAGGGCGAAATGACGACGGAAGAAGCTCGTCGCTTTGTTGAAGACATGATGAAGCAAGCCCAGCAACCCACTGAAACCCCTCCTGAAAAAACAGCCTCTTCAGAACCCCGACGGATTGAGATTTTAGAGGAAGAAGAGCAAACAGTCAAAGAAGCAAAAGGTGAAAACGTAGATCAACTGCGCCAACAAGTGCTAGAACTGCAGGAAGAGTTAAAGCGACTGCAACGCGATTAATAGTGCGTTATCAACCAAAACCTGATAACATACATTAACTAGGGTGTTCTCTAGTGCCTGAAGCCAAGCAGCACTAAGCGTCCTGTTTCTAGTTGTTAAGGACGTTGAGTTTATGGAACAGTGGCAAAAAGATTTAATGGAAATTGTGGAAGTAATCACAGATGAAGTAGAGCAGTTCTTCCAAGAAATGGGTGAAATGGTGGATACCTTTTTTGACCTAACAGAAGAATTTACTGAGCAAGTACAGACAAGCCTTGCTACAGATATTGAGCAGTATTTACAAGAACTAACTGAACCGATTTTAGAGGTTTACTGGGAATTGGAAGACATGATGATTGATCCCGACTCAGGTCTTCCCTATTCAGTTGAACCCACAGGAGAAAAAAACACTGCTTGTATTGGGTGTACCAACTATCATGGTCATGTGTATGGTGGTAACTTGTTAGTCTGCGCTATGCACCCCTACGGTTGGAATGATCAAAATTGTCCGGACTGGCAGCAGGATTAATTTAAAGCTTATAACTTTACCTATGAACAACTCAGAAATAAAGTACGGTGAACGCGAGATTTTAGCAGGAGAACTGAGCACATTTTTGAATCCGCGTGTAGGGAGGCGATATGATATCAACATCACTTTACCGGAATTTACCTGTAAATGTCCCTTCTCTGGTTATCCTGACTTTGCCACAATTCATATTAGTTATGTGCCTGATAAGAGGGTAGTAGAATTGAAGGCACTCAAGCTTTATATTAATAGTTATCGTGATCGCTACATTTCCCACGAGGAATCAGCTAATCAAATTTTAGATGATTTTGTCGCCGCCTGTGACCCTTTAGAGGTGACAGTGAAAGCAGATTTTTCGCCCCGAGGGAATGTGCATACTGCGGTGGAAGTGCGGCATGAAAAACAACTGTCAGCAACCCAGCCCTGAAAGGGCTGAAGCTCTGTAAGAGAAATCAAGCAAGCTGTGCTGACCAGACCACCTAGTAATACGACACCCTGGGATGGGTAGCCAGTCCCCTGCTCTGTCGCTGGTGGTTAAACAGTCTTAAGGTCAATCAATTTTGGATTTTGGATTTTAGATTTTAGATTGACCCCATACCTAAAGTTGGGGCAAGAGGTAAGAAATTTTGGATTTTAGATTATGGAAAAGTCCCACAAATAAATTTGGGGGCAGATAGAATTTTGGAAATCTAAAATTGGCTCGGTCCCTGAGACAGTGCTGCTAGCCCTAACAAGCTCTTATAACAGGTCGTTCGCGAAGCGTGTGCTTTGCACATGGCTCACATTACCTCGAAAGGGAGGCTCCTCGGAGCGAACCATTATGCGTACAGGGTTGTGAGATTTGGAATGGTAATTGTCCCATTGAAAGTGCAATTGCATTAGTACACCAAATCGAATAGCCCCAAGGCGGTAATGGATTAACAAGAAAGATTCACTGCGACTAAAGTCGCCGCGTCGTTTCCCTCTCTTTCTCTGAAGCCGCGCTCGTTTCCCACTTACCGTGTGTTTCTATGACAACTGCTAAGAACCCCCAAACGCCGACCAAAAATACTATCATTATCCCTAATGACTCCCGGTTCGCCTATTTTAAATCGAGTTACAAAAAGCCGAATGATTTAATCAGGGTTTTCGACTATAGTAGAGTAGTACTGCCATGAACACTTTATGTAATGGTGGAGCGATCGCTTCCATGGAGCACCTGAAAATAGAGTTTTAAGAGTGGGATGATAGTTTCAGGATCAATCAGGTAAATCGCGAAAACCATTACCTTTCAAGAAACACATTCATTGACAGTAGATTAAGCAACAAGCTGAAAGCCCAGAGAGTGAGCCTTTCTCGGTCTTGCATAATGGCAGTATGAACTAACTGCGTAAATTCTTTGAAGCTTTGTCAGTTTAACTCAGGTTAACTCAGTTGGAAAAATTACTGAGGTAATTTCTAGTGCCTATTTTTTAATTCATGCTGAATATTTGCAGACCATCGGTTTTGTCCAAAGTCCAATATCAAAAAATCACGTAAAAATGCCCGAAACCCATACCCCATATTTCGTATTTCCTGTCAATGCGTAAGTCCTAGACTAGATATTAGTTTGTAAATATTTCTGTTCGGTTACTTATGAGCATAATCTGAAGGCTATGACACCCACGGCGACGCTACAATAGTACCCTAATGCTAGAAATGTACAGAAAGTTAGATTATGAGCACCGCAATAGCTGTAAAAACCGAGTATGAAGCGATTATTGGTTTAGAAACCCACTGCCAGCTGAGTACTAATACTAAGATTTTCTCTAACAGCTCCACAGCCTTTGGGGCTGCTCCCAATACTAATATTGACCCAGTTTGTATGGGTTTGCCTGGAGTCTTACCTGTACTCAATGAAAAGGTGCTAGAGTTTGCCGTGAAGGCAGGGTTAGCTCTCAATTGTCAAATTGCTAAATACAGCAAGTTTGACCGGAAACAGTACTTTTATCCTGATCTACCCAAAAACTACCAAATTTCCCAATACGACCTACCCATCGCTGAACATGGTTGGTTAGAAATTGAATTAGTAGACGATGGGGGGAACCCAACCCGCAAACGCATTGGGATCACTCGACTGCACATGGAGGAAGATGCTGGAAAACTAGTGCATGCGGGGAGCGATCGCCTTTCCGGTTCCACTTACTCCCTAGTAGACTACAACCGCGCCGGTGTCCCCTTGGTCGAAATTGTCTCAGAACCTGATTTGCGTTCAGGAATAGAAGCGGCTGAATACGCCCAAGAGTTACGCCGGATGATGCGCTATCTCGGTGTCAGTGATGGGAATATGCAAGAAGGCTCCCTTCGTTGTGATGTCAATATTTCCGTGCGTCCAGTGGGACAACAGAAATTTGGCACCAAGGTCGAAATTAAAAATATGAATTCCTTTAATGCCATTCAGCGAGCGATTGATTATGAAATTGAGCGCCAAATCGCCGCGATAGAAGCCGGGGAGCGGATTGTCCAAGAAACTCGCCTGTGGGAAGAAGGAACTCAACGGACAATTAGTATGCGGATTAAGGAAGGTTCTAGCGACTACCGTTACTTCCCTGAACCAGATTTAGCCCCCATTGAAGTCACCGATGCCCAATTAGAAAAATGGCAAAGTGAATTACCAGAATTACCAGCCCAAAAACGCCATCGTTATGAAACCGAGTTATTGTTGTCAGCTTACGATACACGGGTGCTGACGGAGGATCAACCCGTTGCTGCCTATTTTGAAGCAGCGATTGCAGCTGGTGCCAGTCCCAAATATGCCGCTAACTGGATTACTCAAGATATTAGTGCCTACCTCAATAAGCAAAAACTTACGATCTCAGACATCGCCCTAACTCCTGCTAATCTGGCTGATGTGATCACCCGAATTGAACAGGGTAAAATTAGCAATGCCCAAGCCAAGGAAAAACTACCGGATTTGCTCAGTGGTGTAACCCCAGAAAAAGCTTTTGCCGGTCAGGAGTTAATCACTGATGTGAGTGTGTTGGAACCGATTGTCGATGAGGTGATTGCCGCCAACACCAAGGAAGTAGAAAAATATCGCCTTGGCAATACCAACCTCAAGGGGTTCTTCGTAGGACAGGTATTGAAAAAAACAAGTAAACGTGCTGATCCGAAGTTGACTAATGAATTGGTAGAGAAGAAATTAAATGGGTAATTGGCGATTGGGGACCTCACTTCTTGCACCTAACCGTACCAACTCAGACAACCTAAAAAATTAGACGAAAAAGCTACCTTATCTTTATTGGCTTTTATCGTCAAATTCAGGTTTTCAGTTTAATTTAGATTGACGAAACTAATCCAAAATCTAAAAGGGTCTAAAGTCCTGCTCTTACGCTGCTGTTTGGCAGATCAGAAGCCTAGTAAGTAATCGTGCAGAATTATTTACACAGGACTTTTCAGTCTGGATAAGAGTTTGATGCCTAAATTTTGTGCAATTAATTTTGCATAGGTACTTACAGGCGTAAACAGATAGACCTATTTTGGGGGACCAAGCAACAAGGTCAAAAGCGGTTTTATCTAGTACCCCTTAGCGTAAATTCGGTTAGGGTATAAATGACTCCAGGATTTTTTCCCGAAATGCAAACATTTTGAGTCTCTAAATGCCATATTCTTGCACCTGTTTGGACTAAAAACGATTGAAACCCTGATTCCGAATAGGTTCTAGCTTTATTCAGCAAGCCCTAATTAAAATTTTGATAAATCAACTTTTAAATTTGTAGTAATTACGGCAACTTACTGGGAGAAATAGGAGAATATACTTCACTTCAGATGTCAGATTATAAAATTCTGTTCTTTGCTGAAAATTCACAATATTAACTGATTGGAAACATTGAAATATCCAAATCCAAAATCCAAAATCCAAAATCTAAAATTGATTGACTTTCTACTCAAATGGCGGTAAGTTATTTGGGTCAATACCCTGAGATTGTAAATAAGCAATTAACCTTTCTTTTTGCTGACGTTCCTGTTCAATTTGTTCCACCGCCCAAGGTAACAGATTTTCCTCCCTATCCCACCACCTTAACCAATAACCTGTGTGGGATGCTTTAGTTCCTTTCCATGTTCCTAAATATAAACCCATCTCCTCCACCCAATGACGCCCATTTTCATCAGGTAACTTTAATTCATATTTTCCATTTTTCCCTTCGTGATATTCTAATAATCCCCCTTCCGGCTCAAAAATTATGTAAATTGGTACTTGCAATATTTGTTCATAAAAAAACCATCTCCCAAATGGATAAGTCTGCTTAGATGAATATTCTCCTCCATCCCGAT
>Ga0209611_10001525_pt1 | contig 39802 bp, 38 predicted proteins | sample S1TSphgellanicum_3_FD_187693 | JGI IMG/M metagenome (GOLD analysis project Ga0209611, IMG submission 187693) | Host-associated microbial communities from peat moss isolated from Minnesota, USA - S1T2_Fc - Sphagnum magellanicum MG (SPAdes) (version 2) | ecosystem: Host-associated > Plants > Peat...
GGGGGGGGTGGGGAAGGGGAGGGGGGGGGGGGGGGGGCAGGGGGAGAAGAAGTAGGACTTGGGATGATGGGAGGTGAAGGTGCAGGAGGAGCATTGTTGACTGGAGGCGGAGGTGATGGTACAGCTGGGGGGGGAGCCAATGGAACTGGTGTGGGTGGCGGGGGAGGGGGAGGGCTGGGAGAAACAACAGGTGAAATGAGAGGTGGTGAAGATGATGCAGGTGGAGTTGCAGGAGGTGTAGTTGCAGGAGGCAGACTTGTCGTAGGCGGACTTGCAGGTGGTGGAGCACCACCTGAGGGTGGTTGAGATGAGGGACTAGGTGTTGTTGGTGTTGTGCTCCCAGGACTAGGTCCCCCTGCTGCTGGAGCAGTCGTTGACATATTTCCAAATAGTAAAAAAAACACAAAACCCAAAAACCTCAAGAATGAATATCACTTGCTGCAAGTCCTTGGGCCCCCAGTAGAGTTCTAGCAAAAAAGCCCCGTGAAAACCGCCACCACTGCCACAGGTGTGTTTGTTTATTCAAGAAAGTGTTTCCTTTAGCTGCTGGTCCTCCTGCTGCTGCTGCTGCTGCTGCTGCTGCTGTGTCCAGCCAGCTTCCTTCAGTATAATCTCTGATAGGAAACCAAACCTCCAGTTGCTGCTGTCATGAACTCCATTTGCCGGTTTGCAGAAAAGTTTTCAAAGCGCCTTTAATGAACATGAGAAAGTCATGCTGGCGTTTGATGGGTGGTGCACCTGTATGTGATCAAATCATCAGCAGAAGAAGAAGAAAGCCAGCCCCCCCTCCTTCTCCTACTCCTCAGAAACACAGGGCAAAATCCACAGTGCCCATCATCCCCAGTCTCCAAACCAAAAAAATAATACCCAACAAGTGTTGGAATGTCCGTTTCTGGTGACCACCCAGCCACCCTCCGTTTTTTTTTACTTCTTCTTCTTCTTCTGCTTCACTAGGCAACAGAGAATGAATGTCTTTCTTCTTCTTCTTCTTCTTCTTCTTCTTCTGCTTTTTCCGTTTCTTTCATAGCTGATGACTCTAGCCTCTAAAACAATGCTGCAACACACACACCCAAGTCTCGAAAATCCCAAAAACAGCAAGACCAGCCACATAAAAACGAAGCCCTATTCATCCCACCCAACTACTGCCAAAAAAAAAACTCCAGAGAAAAAAACGTAGACACCCAACAAGCCCCTTTGTGTCTTCCTTCCTACTTCAACCCAACCCAAAGCAAAAAAAACAAAAAGATAAAATACCAGAAGAATCACGAAAACGAAAAGCTTCGCAAGAAGGAGAAGAAGCAGAAACTCACCTAAAGATCACGTAAGCTTCAGAAGCGGACGTGAACTAAACCTCAAAACCTCGGGTACGTAGATCCGCAATGCGTACTTTGAGTGCAACCACCAATGTCGACAGAAACTCCGCAGCGTCGATTCTCTAAGCTTGAAGAAAGAATCAAGACTAATGCGATCGCGTAGTTGACGGATCCGTTGTAGTTCCGTATAGTTCTCGTGAATGGGAGTTGTTGAGGGAGAGAGAGAGAGAGGACGGCAACGACGAAGGGGGAGAAGAAGGAGGAACAGGAGGAGACTCGAGAGCGGCGAGAAAAGAAATTGTCTGTGGCTGCCTGCGGGAAGAGAAGAGAAGCGAGCGCAACTGGCCGCGGTTGACCGCAGCGGACGCGAGCTCCGGGTGGTGGGCACCGCGGCGGAGCAGCAACAACGCGGCTGCAGGAGATGACAGACGACGACCCGGCCCGGAACAGCGTTTCCGTTCCGGACGGCCGGCCGGCCGGCTGCAGCAGCCTGAGAGTAAATCAGTAAAAACCTAACCGCTGGTAAAAAGGTAACTGGTATACAGATAACTGAGCAAAAGTCCCTGGAAAAACGGTAACTGGTGAGAAAGTAATAGATAAAACGGCAAATGGTGAGAAAGTCATTGGTAAAACAGTAACTGGTAAAAAGATAACTGGTGAGAATGTAAATGGTAACAAGTAACTGCGGATATGTTACTTTTTACTGAGAAGTTAATGGTAAAAGTAACTGTGAGTAAGTTCCGATTTGTACTAACGTGGACGACTTTGATGACTGTGATTTACCCTTTTTTTTCCCCCCCTTTTTTTTTACTGAAGCGTATTTTCCTTTTACATTTAAAATCCCAAATTTGACCTGTTTGGTCTTATCATCCATGAATAGATAGCTTGGTTGTAGGTATTAATTTAAATTTTTTTGGGGAATTTTTCTCATTCATCCAAAGGTATTAAGGTTTAGTGTTTTTGATTAAAAATAATTTGAATTATCTTTAATTATTTCAGCCTTTTTTTTTTTTGATAAATAGGCAATGGTCCTCATAACTAAATTTTTTTATACTTTTAGGCTTATTTTTTGCAGAATGTAACATATATTTCCAAATTCTGAACATTCTAAAACATGTTCTTAAAATGTTCAATAATTAGGGTCATCTAGCCTACTACCCTTGTGACATGACAAAAGAGAGAACAACTTGCTCATGTTTTGTGCTCTCTAATAACCATTTTTAAATGAACACTAAAGTAAGAGAATAAACTAATCCTTAACTCTCTATCCCATTCACATAAATTAACCTAAAAATGACTTGCTAAGTGAGGGTCTCTCATTGGAGTTAAGGAGTGGGGAAAATGCCTTGGGATACCTATCTTATCCCTAGGAATTTATTATTATTATTATTATTATTTAAAAAAAGATTTGGCTTCAAGTTAAGGTGGGACAAGGAGGTTAGTTTGATCCTTTGATTCTTAATTAAAAGATTAAAATTTCATCTCTCTTAATCCTTGTTCTAACCACCTATGATTTAAAGTTCCATCTAAATTTTCACCCTACGATTAGAATTGCTCAATGTAAGGTTAAATTAATCCCACAATATTATTTCTATTTATCCATTTTGTGGACAATGCAAGGGTTAGTTTACTCCTTGAACTTTAATCATTTTTAAACCCCCAACCAAGAGAGGGTTAAATGGAACAAAAATGCTCACTTACTATCCCTTAGTGTGAATCGAGTTGTAATATTTGGTAAATCCCTAGCTAGTGGGGGCGGGGGATAATGAAAGTTCTTAAGCCTATTCCATAAGAGTAAAAGGGATCTTATACCTACAAATAGGCATAATTTTCCCACCCATTCTTAAGGAGTAGGTATAAGAACCCACCTCTCCAAAGACACCAAGAAATTTCTTGGAATGCTGTTTAGGGCCTTCTTTTTCACACAAAGGAGGCATGTAAATAATACGCCTTCAAAGGTCAAACAAAAACTTGGTGTACACATATTCCTTGCTTCAGAATTTTTAGTATGGAAAATTTATATGCCTATGCATCCTTTAGAAAACAAGCCATCCTTTTATTGCACAAAAATTTGCCTTTGAAAGTCCCGATTTCTAGCTTACTCTTTGCCTCCGTTGGCATGCCTTTTCTTCATTTCACATTGTTCTCGATTGAGTGCTCCTCCCCTAAGTAGAGGAGGTTATTGACATTCATCCGTTGAATGCAAGTTTCAACCCTTTCCAACTCAATCATCCCCCTAAAGAAGGTTTTTGACATTTGTCCGTTGAATGCAAGTTTCAACCCTTTCCTTTACCATAGAACATGGGGCATTGGAATTGAAATATACCAAACAATTCTTGGCTTTTTTGTTCACAAACATTTGTTCTTCTCTTTGGATTTATTTATTTATTTGTTTTACTTTTTAAAATTTTCAGCATTTCTAAAAATAATATAAATCGTGCTGAAGTCACCAAGGTACTACAATAGTGTTAGAAAATTATGTTTGACATAAATATTATATGCGATTTTTTCCATGAAACTTATTAGTTACTCAGCAAGGTGGACTTTGCTTATAAAACCTGCCAAACTTTATTTCAACAGAACATAGAAGAAGTTAGAACAAAGAGAGAGAGTGGGACCTGGGAAGTGGAAAAAGGAAGAGAGATGACAAGATCCGAAGCCAATTAGACCATTTTTGGGACTATTGGTAGGTAGTCTCAAGTGCTGAAGTCAATATTATATTTCAAAAGATTTCTTCATTTCCCTTCACACAAAAAATGTGTTCTTTGATAAGTGTTTTTGACAATTTCAGCATTTCTAAAAATAATATAATTTGTGCTAAAGCCAGCCAAGGTACTATGGTAAGTAAACTCAGTGTAAATGTAAAACCATTACACACTTACACAGCCCAATTCATTAAACTTGCACTTTCCTCAGTGAATATATATATTTATTATTTATTCTTTATAAAAAAATTTGAACTTACCATTACATGAAGTGGAAATTATTCTCATATACACTAGCAAGAATCGCAACACCAACATTTAAGGTATAATTGGAAGGCATGGAAACAAAGTACTCAATCTCATCCTTCATCCTTCATCTTCTGTCCAAGTAGCTACAAAGGTAAGGCACGTGGTGGCCTACTAAGTATAAGAGAAGGGCCTGTACGCAGGTCCTTGTCCTACGTAAAGCAGAGCTGGGGTTTTTGCACTTTTTAGAAAATAGTGACAGGCTGGCTGGTACCTTCCGCTGGCCAGAAGATCCCAGTACAGCCTGGCTGGTACCTTCCAACGCAGAACATCCCGCTTGGTGAAAACAGGTTTCTTCAGACAGGTAAGGGAGCTGAGAATTCAAAGGGGAAATCCAGGCAATGCTTTACGTAGGTAAGAAGGTGCATGCCAAATGGTTAATACATAGCTAACCCCCATGACAAGACAATATTTCCTCTCCACATAGAACATTTCATCCATCCATCCATCAATCCATCCTTCCATCCTTCCTTCCATCCTTCCTTCCCTCCTTCCTGCATGGTGTGGTGGTGTGTTCTGGTTCACTCTGGTGGAAAATCATCATACTTTTTTTAGGTATGATTTTGGATTTTTTACCAATGATGAGCCACGGCAACAATTCCACCAATTTTCAGTTTGACTATCTCCTCCTTACAGGTTTGGCAGTATCTAAGTTTAGCCTACTGCACACTGGGCACGACAGGCTCTACTTATTAAAAGAGTTTGCTCTGTGTGTGCTTTGCTTGTCCAATGTGACCAAGTCACCCCTACAGAGGAACATATTAAAAGACATTTAAAAATACCATCTAGGGCTGATTCTGTCTAGCCCAACTATTATCATTATAATTTTATTTTTAATTTTTTCAATTTTTGAATTTTTTGGGGAAATGACCTTACCTAGTAGAGTTAGTTACTTTTATTAGGGTCTGCCTATTGTTCAAACCAAGAGGCAAAAAGCTAATAAAAATAGGATTAGATCCACCACCATGAATTTGGGGCTCGTGCCTCAAATCATTCATTCCTCCTTTCCCTACACATTAGGGGAAAATCTCCTGATTCTCATGGAGAAAAAACACAACATAATTCTAGGGTTTTGGGTGGTGGTCAAAATGGTTGACAGATGGGTTATGGGTTATTCATAATTCTAGGGTTTTGGGTGGTGGTCAAAATGGTTGACAGATGGGTTATGGGATATTCATAATTCTAGGGTTTTGGGTGGTGGTCAAAATGGTTGACAGATGATGGGTTCTGGGTTATTTCTTAATTCTAGAGTTTTGGGGGGTGCTCAGAACGGTTGACAGACGATGGGTTATGGGTTATTTCTTAATTCTAGGGTTTTGGGTGGTGCTCAAAAATGGTTGACAGGTGGGTTATACAATGTACATGAAAACTCAGAATGTGATCCTTCCAGTCTACCAAATTTTGATTTGAGGAAGAATCAACCCAATTGCTTACAACTGAGTTGCAAAGTGAATTTGATTGCCAGTTTGTGAGTTCAAAATCACACACGCTCTTTGTTGCTAATCAAGTTCTAGAATGGATTGATTTTGTAAGGGGTTGTTAAAGAACTCTATGTGCAAAGTTCTTCAATTTCATGGAAAATTTTAAGCAATAGGACTTCGTTTCAAACCAGTGATTAGGATGGAGGTGTTGAGAGCCGTCAGAATGCTCAACTCTGCTGGAGGAAGACAGATTAACATAATTATGTAGTTGAATGATTGTTATATCAACTACATATTTTGTACGTCCAAACTCAATTGCTACATTATTTGAAGGTTAGTCAGATGTAAGTTTTTGCAGAATACTTCATGGAAAGTATTGATTTCAGACCATTATACTACTGTTCATGGAGATGCTTTCAAACCTGACTTAAAGAAACTTGAATCCCTTTCCATAAGAGCTATAGACCCCACAACCACGTGAGAGAAAGATACATCCATTGGGATTTGGGAGGATGTGATGAATGTGGGTGGGTTGGGATTCAAAGGGAGGTTGATGTCCATGCATACATAGACCCAAAATTACCTCTTAAAAAGAAAACTGAAAGTCTTTTTCTATTTAAGTTGCAGACCCAACACCATGCAAAGAAGCACGTCCATTGGCATTGGGGAAAGACATGATCACCTGACATCTTCTCATAGTGAGCTGGTGGTTGTTGGTTCATGCTGGCCAAGCTTGTAAGGGCTTTCCTTCAGGATTGCTTACCCAAAAGACCAAAATGGGCGAGGTGTGGGTAATTAATTAACCCTATAGGTTGTAAGTCCTAACTACTTGGTGTTGATCAGATCTTCCTTTTTAAACGAATCTTGATCCTAGTTTTAACATTTCAAAAAAATTTGGTAGGATTTTTAAGTGCAGGTTTGAGCTTGGTCCTCCAGATTCTAACACTCTTGTTTTGACACGTTCTTAAAAAATTCAATAACCTCCGAGCTTAATTTGAAAATCAGGTTTAATTTGATGTATATGTCTAAATATGACAACTTTTAAGAAATCCTTGTAATAATTTTTTCACAACCTAGCCCTTTTTTTGTTGCCAAGTTGGGAAATTTTGCCCCCCCAAAAAAAAACACTTCTCCCAATCAGTTTTAAAGGATAATTTTTTTATCCTTAATACCCTTGATGTTATAATATGGTTTTAGTTAGGCATGAATTGGAGTAGTATTTTGGTGTATTTTAGCTAAAAAACAAAAGGTTGGCTACTTGCCAATGTCAAGCACCTCGTACTAGAAGAAAAACCATGTATATCAAAAAGGCAAGGATGGGAACCCATCCACAAGAAGTACAAGGCAAGTAGAAGCCCGAAAACATATGTCACTACAACACATAATAATTAGGACACCACTAATACACTAATAAAGTAAAAGACCATAAATTAAAAAGGTGTCATTTGTCACAAATCGCCTAGTGACAAAGGTATACTCGTTGTGATGTGTGGAAAAGATGAAAAATGCGTCCCAAATGCAATAACACATTGAAGAATCACTATAGCCTATGCACGTTGAAAGGCTATGGACTCACGTTGCCAATAATAAGAAATAAACACCACAAAAATTAAAGAGAATTGTTGATGGTGGGCTATAGCGGCCTAAGCATAAAAAGTCAAAAAAGACTCAAAACAAGAATGAAAACAATACATAATGATGTAAAATATGTGAATACAAAAATAAGATATGTAATAATTAGCTTGGGAGCTAAACATAATGAAATGAAAGCATTGCAAATGTTGCTTATGGATCCGCAAACATAAGGAGGTTAGCTATGGTGTTAAGATCCTTTTGAAACACCTCTGCAACAAAGGATTCTACAAATGGCATAGAATCCACTTGTGCACCTAGAATATGAAAACATGTGTTGGGTGTGACAAAGCTTGGTGGAAGTGATATGGATGGGTCTAATCCCTGTGGAAACCAAACTACACATTTTCACTAAGTGAATGGAAATCTTAATGTTGCAAGCTCCACTTGTAAGTGTAAAAATGTGAGTATCATGTTTGAAATGGGGCCAATAATATGCATATCATTAACAAATGAAGGAAACACAAGTAGGGTGTGTTGTTACAATAAGGCGAAGAACACGAAAATGTGGTAAAACAAATAATACTCCACCCAAAAGACCCCCCTTGTCATGTACCAAACTTGGACAAAATGATTATGAATCCTCATATCAAAAAACATGTGAAAAATATCATGAGGATGGGCATGCATAAAATCATTGGACAAATGCAAAAAAATAATTTGAAATACTAATAGAAGATTGCAACTTCTAAAAAAAATGGTTGTTCGTGATATGGAATTGAAGACATTACGAACATCCATTTATAATACCACCCAATCTAGATACAAATCTAAGACAACACAAACCCCATGGATCATTGTTTCATACTTGCCATGTGTCATCACATCAAACTAGTGAGGATTAAAATGTTTTTTAAATGTATCCTTAAACTAAATGGCGAATGTGTAGGCAACCAGTCAATAAATGACCTCTCCAATCACAATGGGTCAGATGTTGCTAATTTACTTTTCTAACTTGCTAATAATCATAATGATGTAAGCAAATGTAGATAAAGGAACATGACCACAAACAATGTGCCCACATAGTTTTTTAAAAATCAAAATCACTCACAAAATCATATGGAACAAAACAATATCATATAAGCTCATACACCATACATGAAAGACCACTAGATGAAAAACATGGTGAACACACTAAAACACAAATAAATGCCTCCTGGTTGAAAATAACATGTGTTTTTAAAACATAATTCATCAACAACAAGGGGAGGTCAACCTTTGCCAATGGGTGAAAAAGGCAAAGGGTGAAAAAGCTAAAAGGTTATCATGGATTCATTAGATGGGACCATTGAAGTGCTCATAGCCAATGCACACATTGCTTGAATGTACTTTCCTACATGTGTAAATGCCCATGCACTACATAGTTGTGCCAATGGAGGTGGAAAAGGATTCGAAGCCATTTTTAAATATTTTCGAAAAATTAAAACATGGGCTATAATCATGTGCTTCTCTTACAAAATCTTTTATTTGCATGTTATGTATTAATAAAGGTGGGTGCAAAGGTGAAAACACATTATGGTGGCCAAAAAATGTTGTCACAAATATTTTTTTTCAACATTGTGTGACTTTCAACTTTCACCAAGCCAATATTAAAAGAGGTTTTCATAAATTATACTCAAAATAAAGTAATTTGATTGTGAAATAATGCAATTTTCAAAAGAAAAAACATGTTTAAATTAAAGAATATATTGCCATTACAAATATACTTTCAAAATGATTCAAATAATTACAACATTTGATATAATAATTAGCCATATATTGAATATGAATTGATTGTACCATTTCAATTCCATATGAAAAGTTCCACTAATGTGATTTCACAAAAAACATTTAGATAAGATTTTTCATTCAAACAAACATAACTATGTTGAAAAATTACTTTCATTTGAAAAATAATAAAAATTATGTTGGAGGTTTTCATATCAAAATGGCCCCCGCAATGTGCTTTCATCCACAAGTCTTTTGGTGGCCTTTCTCATCACCTTATGAAGGAAAAAACAAACACTTTGAAAAAAAACAAAAATGCATGTTAAGTTGCAATGTCAAATTTGTTAGTGGCCATACAAGCTAAAAGGATATGCAAGGCACACTACACAATGACACAAAGAGGATATGGAATATGGTGGTATGAACCAGTGTTGGGCCTTTCTTTTGTTTTTCTAAGAATTGTGAAGTGCAAGTAGTAGAATGTTTTGAAAGGCTTGACTCGGTTTTTTTTTTAAAAAAAACTTTCGTCTTTTAAAAATCTAGGCAAGGTTTCAAAAAAATTCACCTAGGTTTCAAAGCATTGGTTCTCACACATTTTACACCAATCAGTTTTCAAAGCCGACTTTCACATACCGATTATTGTAAATTTTATTATTTCAAATATTTATTTTTTATTTTTAAAATTAACAAAATTGCATACAAAAAGTTAAACGTTTAAAATTTCTTTTCAACATTTTATATGTCCAATATTTCATCTCTTGCAAATAAGCCTTCTTTTTTCTAACTCCTTTTCAAAAGTTAAATTTAAATATTCAAAACACATTTATAAGCAATTGAAAGAATTTTTTAAAAAAGATGCAATGTGTAAAATTAAATGTACAATGTCCAATAAGTCCAACACACAACAAACAAACACATTTTCAACCAAAATTTCAAAAACAACATGGATAATAAAAAAATTCATCAACAAACAAAATTGGGAAAAAGAAATCTCACCTTCCAAATCTAGCCTGAAAAAATTTGAATTTGGACAACTTCTCCCACGCTTGCAAAAAAATAAGGGGGGAAAATACCAATCTAAAATAACAAGAGCAGGAGTAGGAGTAGGGAGCAATAATGTTGAGTAAAGAGCAAGGAACAACAAAAAGAGCAAATTCATGGTGTAGCAGAAAGATATATGAGCAAACAAGAAGAGTAGCAAGAAAAGCAACAAGATCAAGCGCATTGAACAAGGAGTAACAAGAAGAGTAATAATGTTGACCAATGAGGAATAAAGAGTAGCAAGAAGAATAGCAACGTTGACCAAGGAAAAGCAAAAACAAGACAAGTAGCAACATTGACCGAGGAGAAACAAAGAGCAACAAGAACATCAAAGAGTAGCATCAACCAAGGAGTGTCGAACAAGGATTACTAACTACTAACCAAAACAATTAATCAACATAATTAATCTAAACAACAAACACAAAGTGAGAAAAAACTTGAAACATTTGATTTATATAAAATGACAAGTGACGCCACTTACTCCCTAACCTTAAACCTAACTAAACCCTAAACTATATACTAATTACTAACTAAACATTAAACCTTATTGATTATTGACTGCCTAATTAATTTTAAACCCTAAAACCTTAACCTTGATTTTTTTAATACCTTATTAGGGTTTCAATAAAATTTAAATATACAATTTGATCAAGGTTTTAGAAGCGCAATTCTCACATTACATAAAACCTTGCAGTTGGGTTTCATAAAAGGCATCACTCAATGTGATACTAAAGGGTTTCAAACTAAAAACTAGCTTAAAACCTTGTCCAATTTTCACATTTTTTATGGTACCTGCCCAACATTGGTATGAACAAGAGTGTGAAAACCTCATATGGAAGGCATCAATGATATTTATAGATGCAACCATGCTCAAGTGAAAAAAAGGGGGAACTCAATAATGTCGGAGGCATTGTAACCCCTATAGTGATGATTGTTTATGAATAGAACATAATTGATGACGAGTTAATCTTGTGCATGCTACATAGAAATGACCACATGCGAGACACGGAACATGAGGACATGGAAGGGGGTGGGGAGGGGGGGGGGGGCACCGTGGACATTAATGGGTGAGGAATAGTGCATGGTTAATGCAACAAACCAAGGGTAAAATATGTTAATGTACTTTTTGAGGGTGAAAAAAATGGTTGAGACAAAGTATGAGGGATGAAAATGATAGGATGAAGAGGAAAAGTTGAATTGTCGTGGTCCATTGAGGCCATCTTAACATTGAATTACAAATATGATGTCTATCATCGCTTGGGAGATGATGAAAATGTAAGGTCTACCATTCCCAATGACGCTCAAGTCACTCCACCTAGTTGAAACCTTAAACCTTCAAGCACCTGGCCACAACCCTAAACCCTAAACCTTAGGCCCAACAAAGAAGGTTCAAAAGCTGTTTTCTACAAGCTACAAATTCAAAATTACTATCCATGATTGCAACCGTTGGATTTATTAAATAGGGATTAAAACTAGAGAAAGAATATAAGGATTGAACTATATAAATTTTGCATAGGTATTAAGGTTTTAGGGTAAAAGGTGTTCTCCACATCACACTTTGAAAATACAAAGATGGAATAATGTGTGGTACTAGCTAGTTCTTATCATACAAGTGGCAACTGTAAGTGATCTCATACCCATTTGCCGGTTCTTTCATGAAACCCAAACGTTTTTTGAAGTTTTTGAAATACCCAGAACTGGCAGTTCGTCGAGTCTGACATCTTTTCAAATACCCAAACCCCACGGTTCTTTGATTCTAAAAATTTTCAAATACCTAGAACCAGTGGTTCTTTGATTCTGATTTTTTTTCAAATACCCAGAACCAACCAGGATTACAAAAATCAAATACCTGCCCCACCACACTAGTCCACACGCACTCCACGATGGTGTTATTTGATTACTTGAACTTTAAAATAAAAATACCACCAGTTCTAGGTTTTTTTTAATATTCCAAAATCGGATGATTGCTTGTTTGGGTTCTTTGAAAAAAATCAAAATCAAAGAACCAACTGGTCCTGGTTATTTCAAAAACCTTAAACGAGGTATGGTTTTTACAAAAGAACTGATAAAGAACATGCAATTTGATGGTCGGTTATTTGATTTTATAAAAAAACCTAAGAACCGTGGTTAATGTATCAAAACCGGTTCTTTGGTTTTTGAGAACCGTGGTTATGAATCTTAAGAACTGCCCTGATAACCACCAAGGGTCCATTCTCGTTCCTAATAACCGCCCAAAGCTAGTCCACATCCACACCATGTCCAAAAGTTGTGATTGATACCATACCTATGACTAATACTTTGGCAGATTTTGAAATATTTAATAATTTGAAAAAAACTAGGTCAAGCAGCACGGATTTGAATATTGCTCGATATTCAATAAAGTATAAATACTTAGTACTGTAAATACAAGGGCAGCTTCATCACAACTTTGCCAAATAATTAATTTAATTTTGAGATTTCCATTTCAACAAATAATCAAATTAAATTTGAAGATTTCATTTTGAAAATGAAAATATTCCTGATAGGTCAATTAGCAACTAAGATAGTCTTAAAAGACAAATAACCTCCCAATAATTAATTAATTAATTAATAAGCCTAGTAACTATTGTCTTGTGCTGGCTACCAACTGGAATATATGCCTGACCCTAGTTAACTCTTTACCTAATACATGAAAACCTAACCTACTATTATTATTATTATTATTTTGTATTTTGCAGATACCTTAATACAGGGGGGCAGCTTCAAACATATGTCTTTCAAGTAATTAATTAATTAATTGATTTTGAGAATTTCAAAAGATTCTTTATTTTCCTGCACAAAGTATTTTTCTTTGAAAAAAAATTCTTTTCTTTTTCTTTTTCTTTTTGAAAATTTCAATATTTCAGTTTTTCTTTTTCTTTTTTTCTTTCATAATTTTGTGATGTAGCCCAAATGAGGATCATCCATAAGAGGATTTAGCCAAATCTGGCTATAAATAAAACATGAAGCTGACCAAAAAATTAAGCATCCTTCTAAAATTTTGCCTACCTATTCCAACTTCATGAAGAAATGTAGTAATTTTTTAAAAATATTTGTTTTTTGGAAATTTGGTGACTAGAGAGAAAACATAAATTGCTTTGAAATTTTTTTTTCCAATTAGTGAAATTTTTCTCAACAAACAAAACATTATGAGGAGGGTACCACTCATGTTATGTATTTGGCAATCGATATCTAAGGGTTAACTAAAACCTGTAATCAAGGTGCCTAACAAGGGAACTTTCAATTTTAAAGAGTTCCTACTTGATGAGTATTTATCGAGTATCACAAAAAAAATAAAAAATAAATAAATAAAAGGATAAAGCTTTACATGCAATAAGCAAGGTATACTCCTTATAAATAAATAAAGGAAAAACATCTAGCAAGGGAACAAGAAATGAAAAAAGAACTGACCGAAGCCCCTTGACAAACCCTTGGCCCCTTTTTTTTAGAATGCCCCCACCCAGCTAACCACCTATGAAAATCAAAGCAAAATTGCACCAAGTCGAGATAGGCATTTTAGGTGGAGGTTTGAAGTACATACCAATTAAATGACATTTTATCGGCCTTGCCTACTACCAAGGCAAGGATAATGTGTTTAGATTCATTACATATATTAAAAGATGTTGTGACTTGAAGCATCATTTCATCCATTTGTCTCGTCATCCATCCGTCCCGTCATGGTCTATTCAATATCATCATACTACAAGTTTCTATTATATATATATACCACTTGAAACCATAGACTTTGGATAAATCCAAGGAATAAGAGAAATTAATCAATAACACAAAAACATTGTCAGCTTTTTAATGCAAGTTTAAGTCATGCCCAATGCAAAAGCCAGAGCTTCTTACGAGCTCTATTTGCAATGAGAGTGTGTGCGATACTTACACTACTTCCCAAAGAACATTATTTTCCTTTTGATGTGAGCCAGGATGAAGCTGTCAATGGAAAGATATTTGGATAAGTTTGACCCACTTTTTATGGTCACACCACGAGGAGTGTTTTGTGTAAACAAGGGGGAGACTGATCCTAACAAGGTGAGTTTGAAGCAGAAGAAAACAAGCAATTTAGCTAACAGGCAGGGCAACAAATACACCAAAAAAAAAAAACCTTGCAGAAGTGTTGTTTTCTAAACCTCCAAGAGCAAATGTGTGATTGTCTCTCCCTTTCTTTAGTTCTTTGTTGGAATTTAAAGCATTTTTGTGATGTGTGTGTGGGTCTAATTTTGGGTGGCTTTCATGTGATACAGACGATGGATGATTTGGCTTTTGAATGTGCACTAATTACACCAAGAGCAAATGTGTGATTGTTTCTCCCTTTCTTTGGTTCTTTGTTGGAATTTAAAGCATTGCCATGATGTGTGTGTGGGTCTAATTTTGGGTGGCTTTCATGTGATACAAACGGTGGATGATCTGGCTTTTGAATGTGCACCAGTTGCAATCGTGGACCAAATAACACTTTTCTTCAATGTGAACTAGCCCACACAAGAAATAAAGAAAGAGAAAATGAAAAAGAGACATAAACCCTAAACCCATTTTGGGTTTCAATTGTGTCTAGCATTATTATTATATTGTGATTTGATGCTTTGTCGATGGTGCCATCTTCCTTTATGGCTTGGTCAAACCTTTTATGTGAAAATCATTTTTTTTACGCCTCTCTTGCTATGTGTTTTACAAGAAGCAAGGTAGGGTTTAAGGGAGGCAATGGCTAAAGATGCAGTCACTCTCAATGCTAAGCTACCTGCATTTCACAATGATAAAAGTTCTGAAAAACATGGTCATATTCCAACAATTCTAGACCTGGACCACCACCTGTTGCTTTCAACACCTTCTTTGTTTGCAAAAATGCCAATGCTGTTGACGATGACATCCCAGGGAGGTACTTGGGACTTCCAGAAGAAGATCAATTCTTTACGATATCATGAGTATAATGTTTCACGTCTGGTTGTAGAAGATGAGGATGGTGACACATTACAGAATGACACTACAACTTTTGGAACTTTTTCTTTAGGTACATTTTGTTGTCCAATTTCCAAAACCTAAAACCCCTAACCCAAAACCCAAAACCCAAAACCTTAAAACTTGATAATCATGGTTCGATATCAGAACTGGGTATTTTACTTTGTGATAACTATGGTTATATATTGGAACCAAATATTTGATTTTTTGAGAACTGTGGTCATCGTTCCTAAAAACTGCCCTAATACCCAACGGGGGTTTGGTGGAGTTGCTAATAACTGCCAAACCCGGTTTAAACATGAGAAGTGAGCTAAATGGCTATGAAAGGACTGGGATCATGTTTGATACCTTTCTGTTGATCTTTGTAGCAATTAATGCGGAGGAGGAGTTATTGTTTGCAAGCAAGGAATCAAGGTTGAAGGAGTTGGGACATATGCAAGGTGGGCGACAGGAACTCAATGTGGTGGCATCACTCATTGACCGCATTCCAAATCTTGCAGGCCTTGCCCACACTTGTGAGGTGAGTCACATGAGAGGTTGATTACTTCACATGCACAGTTTTCAGCTGCACCCAGAGCCCCGAGAGGGGGGGAAGGGGTTGGGGTTGTGCATAATTTTGAGAACAATGGCTTATGTATTTGTGACATGAAGTCTAAAACAACATTGTGCAGTTGTTTGAATTAACAAAGAACTCTCAATTCCAGTTTGCGAGGAGGAAAAGAATCAAAATCAAAGAACCTCTGGTTCTGGTTATTTCAAAAACCTCAAAGAACTAGTGGGGTTTTCTTGAAAGAACCAGTGGAGAACCAGTGGTTATATAGGCAGTCATCTGATTAAATTGCCCAATTTTTAAGGAGAACCATAATTATATATTAGGACCGGTTCTTTGATTTTTGAGAACTATGCTTTTGATGCTTAAAAACTGCCCTAATAACTGTTGGGGTCTGTTGGGCAGTTCTTTGATTTTGATAAAAAAAACCTTTGGCTCTGGGTTCTTTTAAAAGTTTAAAATTCAAAAAACCTCTGGTGCTAGTTTTTTTGAAAATTTCAGAATTTCAGAACCTCCAGTTCAAGTTCTTTTAATATTTTCCGAAAAACCTCTGGATTTGGGTTCTTGAAAATTTCCAAAGGATGGCGATTCACATGAAAAGAACTAGTGGTTTAAGGTATGTTCTTTGACCCAATTCTTTGATTTTTTAGAGCCCTGGTTAAAGGTGCAAGCTTGGTGTGTGCACCAAATCACTTGTGACCTTTGAGATCTGATGAGCACTCCTGGACACTCCACAACTTGGAATTCTTTCCAACTCATTGCTTGATTAGAAAAGTGCCAACATGGAGTTTGTAGCATCCAACCCCAACCCACCCAGAGATGAAAAAAAGTTACCTGAAGTTATCCCACCAGCAAGTTGCAGTTGAGTGGATTTTTCCAGAGGATGGTTGTTTGTGATTCTGTTGCTTTCACTGACCTCCATGCCCCTTAGACTTGCAGATTGCACTTGATAGAGTTTCTCAAGAGCAAGATATTGCTCTTATGGTTGTTGCTGTTGGTGTTGGTGGTGTAGATGACGTGTGAAAGAAAAAACTAAGTTGTTGCATGTGTTATCGGTTACAAGGTACTCCAAGTTTATATTGTTAATACTGAGGTCAAGAGTAACAACAGCAGGGGGACAAGGAGTCCCCCATGATAGAAGAGAAAGAGCATGGCTGGAAATTTGAGAGTCATCACATCCTAGGTTATGGTAGTCATCTTCCAAACTACCAAGGGACAAATTTTGATGTAAAGAAGAAGAAGGCTGCTTGAATCTCTTTGATATAATAAAAGACATTTTCCAGATCTGCTACTACCATTGCATTACCTTCATTGCTTTGTTTTCAGTTCACATGTTCTCTTACATCCGCAAAATGATTATATGGCTTAGAGATCAAGTCCAAGTAGACCTTGAAATCACTTTTAGAAATCACTGTGAGGGCACATCATTGAGGGCAACAAATGAGTGGTTTCCTTTTTCTGATTAGATTTAAGCTCCAGCCAAGCAAAAACTTTCCAATGGAAGATTGATCCCAATGTTACAATGAATACCCTAGATCCCTGACAATAACAACAATAAAGTAAACTTAGGATGTGCCAATTCAAGCAACCTCCAAGATACATACATACACACATGGCACCAGCAAACAAGAGTGTAGGAGAAACCCCCCCCCAAGATTTTGTTATCAATATCAGCAACAAACCTAACATATATCTTCACAATGCCCGAAGACATACAAGAACATATGTGTGCACTCATTGCGTAGCATGGTAGTGTTTTGGTTGCTTTGGCAGCCCTTCAGTAGCACTTAGAAGCTTAGCAGAATGACGAACAAATTGACTATTTGGAAAATCATGTTCCATGTATTAATGTTTTAGCAGTATTCAATCAAAACATGTCAGAATCTGCACATGAACGTCACAATTCGCCTATAGAGAGAACGATGTGCCAGGCAACGTACAGAGTTAGCTGGGCCATTTGAAACGCCACAAGAGCAAAGTAATTGTTTGTGTCAAGAACAACGAACCGTACAACAAGCGGTAGCACGTGCATAACCTTCTCTTGGCAGTGACATATTGTAATTTTTTGGAGATGAAGACGCATCAGCCTTGGGACAATGGGATTGTGGAGAAATGGACACAATTTATGGATTCTGCAATGCGGAAATGTGGATCAAGGAACAATTGGCAAAGTCGAGCAACAACAACCCACAATTTTCTTTGTGTTGCGAGAATGGCAAAGTTATGTTGCCGAGTCTTCTTGTAACACTGCAAAAGCTGGAAGTTCTTTTAACCAACAAAGAGAGAAGTGCCGTCAAATTTCGAGATTAGATTCGCATGTACAATTCGGTGTTGGCATTCACTTTGCTTAGTGCCAAAGTTGATGAGTCGATAACAAGAGGCATTGGACCGTACTCCTTTCGCATTCAGGGTGAGCTTTATCACAAAATCGGATCTCTATGTCATGCCGAAGGACAACGTCCACATTTTGCACAGCTGTACATTCATGATACGAAAAACGAACGTCAAAACTGCTATGTTATTATGCCATCGCTTGATCCAATGACGTTGGATCGGTTGTTGACCATGATGTACAATATTAATCCTTATGTCAAAGTGTTCAAAATGGCAAGGGATATGATGGTAACAGAAGGTGCTCCCACGAATTTGAAATTGCGTCTCATTGCTTTTCGAACAAAGGATGCCCGTTGATACAATGTGCCGACGGTCGATGAAGTCGTCACATTGATGGTAGGAGATGGTTTTGAGGTTGTAGACAGATGTGACGTCATCGTTGCTCAGTAAGCTGGCCTGTTTCAGCGCATTTCCGAGCTACATTTGGGATACATGGTTCTACATTATCCGTTGTTATTTCCTTACGGTGAGGATGGATGGCATTTGAATATTTCGCTCAATGGTGTTGTTGTTAATGCAGATTTGGATGAAGACCATGCGGAAGAATCTAAGCATCAAAGAAAACATCGCAATATGACAATGGCCAAATTTTACAGTTATCGACTTCAACATTAAAACACTGATGGCATTACGTTGCTTCGGGGTGACCGATTGAGGCGTTAATTCATTATGGATGCTTATGCAGCTATCGAACAAAGCCACTTGAAGTATCTGCACCTAAATAAAAAAAACTTCATGCAAATCTTTATCAAGGCCTTTAGGACGCCATCGCTACAGGTGACCATAACGCTATTGCCATCAGACAGAGGATCATTCTGCCATCTCCTTTCACAATAGGTCCATGTCACATGGTTCAGAATTATCAAGATGCCATGGCAATTTGCAGATGGGCCCGCTGCTCGGATGCGTTTGTTACATTCACTTGCAATCCCCAATGGCCTGAAATCAAGAGAGCGTTGCTGCTCGGACAACAACCTTAGGATGACTAGATTTGGTAACCCGAGTGTTCAAAATCAAGCTAAAGGAGTTGATCAATGACATTCATAAGAAACATATTTTGGGACGCACGATTGTGGGAATCTATGTCATTGAATTTCAAAAGCGTGGGTTGTCGCATGCACATATTTTCATATTCTTTGCCAAAGACTTCAAGCCACACATAGTCGAAGATGTAGACCGCATGATCGGTGCTCAACTTCCGAATCCAGAGACAACCAGGTTGGCCCACGAGACGGTTGCTAGATGCATGATGCATAGTCCATGTGGAACTACGTTTCCAAATGCCCCATGCATGGAAGAAGGCAAATGCAAAAAAAAAAATCCACGTAAGTTCCAATCCGAGACGGTGATGGATGTAAACAGATATCCTATTTATTGACGCAGAGATACGGGGCACACACTTTTGGTTCATGGCATTGAATTGGACAATCGTTGGGTGGTACTGCACAATGTCTATTTGTCGACCAAATATGATGCACACATCAACGTTGAGGTCTGCAACAACATTTGTGCAGTCAAGTATTTGTTCAAATATGTTTATAAAGGACATGATCATGCAACCGTTGAGATTTCATGCCAGAGTGACAATGCCACCAAAGGGAATGTGGTCAAAACCGATGAAATTAAAATATATCTCGACTGTTGTTATGTATTTGCATCGGAAGCAATGTGGCGCATCTTCAAGTTTGATATGCATGAACAATTTCCTACCGTTGAGCATTTGCAATACCATTTGCCCAATCAACAAATGGTGTTATTTGACGATGACGATGACGTGCAGGAAGTGGCAGCACGATCAGCCATGTCTAGAACGATGTTGACGGAATGGTTCAAAACAAACCAAGAATTGGAAGCTGCACAAAGCCTTATGTTCGATCAATTCCCTCAGCAATGGGTGTGGAATCGGAAGTTGAAGTGATGGACAATGCGCAAAAGAGGCTTTGCCATTGGTCACATGTATTATGCACACTCGACATAGGGTGAATGTTATTATTTGTGAATGTTGTTGAATTGCGTCAAAGGTGCCACATCTTACAAACATTTGCAGACAATGGATGGCACAGAGCACGACACATTCAAAGATGCATGCATTGCAATGGGTTTGCTTGTAGACGACAATGAATGGCATCAAGCCTTGGAAGAAGCTAGTGTTTGGGCCTCAGGATGACAGCTGCGTGACATGTTTGCCTCCATGCTGATGTTTTGTGAGGTGACGAATCCTAAACAACTATGGGATGCACATTGGGAGTCTTTGAGTGATGACATTGAAGCAATGACATGCCACGAGCATGATGATCCAACTATTACCCTTTTTGAGGATGCGCTAAAAGATTGTGGATTGTATGAGATCGATCAAGTTTTCATTTGCAACAAACACCGCCTGGAAGATTTTCCAACATTTCCCAAGTTTAATTACGTCCCTTTTGTTCATGGAGGAAACCGATTGGTCCAAGAAGAGTTGGCTTATGATCAACATTCATTGACCACAAATGCAGACAATGTAGAAGATAGGTTCAATGATGATCAACGCAGCGTATATGAAACTATTTTGAATGTCGTGACAAACAAAGAGGGCAAATTGTTCTTTGTGTATGGCAGTGGTGGAACCGGCAAAACATTTGTTTGGATAACGCTTTTGTCCTGTTTAGAAGGGCAAGGCAAAATTGTGCTTGTAGTTGCCTCATTAGGAATTGCATCTTTGTTGCTTCTGGGCGATAGGATCGTCCATTCAAGATTCAAGATTCTAATTGATCTGCATGATGAATCAACTTGCAACATCACACAACAGATGAAAGTGGCTGAATTGGTGCGTAAAGCTGATCTGATCATTTGGGATGAGGCATCGATGATGCATCACCGAACTTTTGAAGCTATTGATCGGACCCTGTGTGATTTGATGCAATTAGATGACGCACATGCAACCGAAAAGATCTTTGGTGGGAAAATTGTGGTCCTTGGTGGGGATTTTCGACAAATCCTACTTGTTGTTCCCAATGGAGGACGCGAAGACATTGTCAGTGCTTTGTTGCCTCGATCGCATCTTTGGTAACATGTTACGATTCTTCGTTTTCATATCAACATGCGAGTCATGGCAGCCAATTCTGAAAAGTAGTGAGAGTTTGCCAAATGGGTGTTAAATGTTAAAGATGACAATCTTCCTGCCATTATAGAAGAAGAAGGTGTCGATTTAGATTGGATCAAGATTCCGTCCCATGTGAGGTTGCCAAGAGAAGATTGTAGCTTAAGAGGATTAATCCGAACCATCTATCCGGATCACTAACGCCACTTTGGAGATGCCATGTATCTTATGTAACGCAACATTTTGGCCCCCAAAATTACTGACGTTGATGAAGTTAACAATGCAATCATTATCTGAAGAATTGCACACGTACTTGAGCACAAATTCTTTAACTCCGACACAAGAAGGTGCAAGTGTTGTTGTAGGAGTTTCAATGGATTCATTGTATCTGGTGGAATTTCTAAACATTCTGCAATTCAGCGGTATCGCAAATCATAATCTGGAACTCAAAGTGGGCATGCCAATCCTTTTGTTGCGCAATTCTCAATCAATTAATAGGATTGTGCAATGGTACGAGGTGGATTGTCAAGAGATTGGGTCATCGTGTCATGAAAATGGAGATCATCACAGGGAACAATGTCGGCAAACGTGTGTTCATACCCCGCATCATCATGTCCCCTTTCAGGACTAATTGGCCATTTGTTTTGCGTCATCGTCAATTTCCTGTTCGAGTGGCATTTGCGATCACAATCAACAAGAGTCAAGGTTAGACATTGAACAATGTTGGGGTATATTTGCCATCTCCGGTCTATTCCCACGGTTAGTTTTATGTTGCTATCTCATGGGTCACAAGCAGTGCAAACATCAAGATTTTCAGTGGCCAGGGTCCCAATGGATACATGCAGAATGTCGTATATAAAGAGGTTTTGGAAATGTAGTTTGTAATTGTAATTTTGTAATATGTACCGTCAAATACACACACACTTGTGCATTAGGCACAGGGTTCAAATGTAGTTAATCGCATTAGGAACTCTGGAGACTCATGTTCAAGACGGGGCTGTTGCCTTCCCTGTGCTTGTGGTTTTCCCTGGAAATTCGTGATCACATGAGACATTGGGTGCCACCTAGACTTTCATTTAAGACTGACTTAACATCAAGTGTGAATGCAGCATAAGCTCACCCAGGACAATAAGGAAGAGAAGAAGAATTTGCACACAGTGGCAGTACTGATGATGATAAACAAAGAAAGAAAAATTTATGTGACATCATCATGGAGGCGTGGTTGCAACTTTCAAAAGGTTAGATAGCACCTTTTGTGATGTTGTAGGTGTGGACAAAAAGGAGGAAAAAATAAAATAAAGAGCCAATGAGCTGGTGGTAACTAACTCAATTGCAACACCTTGCACTCCAAGAAAAAGTCAAGGCAAAAATGAAAAAGAGTATCCTACCTCTGAGTGTGGCCTCACCTTAGCATTGGCCTTAAGTACATATTTTCAAAGCAGTTGTACTGGTGCAGCTTTCCAATGGAAACCCATTGTCAATGGAGCAAGAAACAAGGTCCTATGTTAATGGATGTTAATGGCTTTCCTGGTCAGGCCCATGGCCTAAATGGGTATCTGTCCCTATTTCTAAGAATGGCCCAACAATGGTTTTAGCTAGTTACTTATTTTTCAATCCAGGTGCAATGGGAACCCAATGTGAATGCAACAAGAAACAAATGTCTCATGTTAAAGGCTTTCCTTCAGTGCTTTCCTTCAGCAGGTTAGTGGAAAAAGAGCCTTCTAATAGAGTATAGTAGCTTAAGGGATTTTGGCCCCAAGGTAATAAATAATAGCTCTATTTTTATATGAGGATTTTTGAAAGATGATATTTTGGCTTCTGTTGAAACTTGAGATTAGTTATGGAGTTATAGTATCTTGAAGGATTTTGGTTTCTTTTAGAGGATTTTTTGAAGATTAATATATTTTTGCATGGTGAAATATTTGAGTTTCCATAATTCTTCGTTTGCCTTAAGATACTCTTTAATGTAAATTGCAAGGCCACAGTGTGACACACACACCCCTTGTTAGTATATTATTGCTTGCCTCGTTTTTCAGTTCACAAGTTCTGAACCCCTTATAAGGTCAAGATAGCCAAATTTGGGCAACTTGACTACCTACTGGACATTTCAGGCAGTTCCTCTAGGGGTTCACACCCTGCCCTAGTGCAAAAAAAGGATTAACAAGGGGTGTGTCACACTGTGGCCTCGCCATTCACATTAAAAAGTATCTTAAGACAAAAGAAGAATTATGGAAAAACTCAAATATTTCACCATGCAAAAATATGATCTTCAAAAAAGTCCTCCAAAAGAAACCAAAATCCTTCAAGATATCACAACTCTACAACTAATCTCAAGTTTCAAAACAAGCCAAAATATCATCTTTCAAAAATCCTCATATAAAAATAGATCAAGCTATTACCTAGTAGGAGCCAAAATCCCTTAAGCTAATATACTCTATAATGAATCTAAACACAATATCCTTGCCTTGGTAGGCAAGGCCACCAGATTCTAAGAGCAACTTCAACAATGCACTCTGTTTGTTTGTGGCAGTATGGATACTTATCACTTCCAAAATTCAATTGCCTTTTTCTCAAACTGAACAATAGTAAATAAAAGATTGGATAGTATACATCCAAAAAAGCATTTTATACATCGCACGTCAACCAATCATTGTGGTTGGCCAATCAATAGCATTGAATCAATGTGTGACCAATGGCAAATGCAAATGACCTAGGAGCGGTCATTATATTTTAACTCGTCTTTTCAAATCATATGGGTTGTTGTTTGGGGGGTGCAAGTTCGACAAGTCTTGGGTGAACTAGCAACCCCATGTTGATGATACATACCATGGTAAAAAAAATCTCTAAATCCATTTGAAATTATTTCTAAGTATTACAAATATCCCATTCCTTAGATTATAACTAAGGTTTCTGAGTTCAAATCTAGCATTTTTTGGGCTTCATATGGTCACTAAGAGGCCTTGCTATAAAAGGAGAAGGTATCAACATGGGTGCTGGTTCACCCTGGCAAGTTCATGGCAGCCAATAATAGGCATCCTACACACACTTTGAACAACTTATCACAATAATAGACAACATAACAAACACAATTAACAATTTACCATGTCCCTCACACACTTCAGTTATTCATAAGGTAAAACAAACACAGCACTGTAACCCTGAGTTTGGTCATACGCAGGGTGAGATTCATTAAATGCCGAGTTTCAGCATTTCATACTGAGATTTAATAAAAATGTCTTTACTTTGCGGATACCAATGAAAGAGGGGAGAGGGGGTGAAAGGACACCCAAAGACACTGTGAAGACAGGGTTACTTTAGGGATATTTTGCTTACTTACAACCCAACAACAGCCAAGGATAGGCCACATTCCATCAAGTTTCCATGATAATTTATTTACTCTGACTTCTAGTGACAATGATCCTACTAGGCCCCCTGTGACGACAACCTCTTGCTCAGGGTCAGATTGTACCATCAAATTTGCCATGGAAAATTATTACTCGACTTCGCTCTGACTTCAAAGCCAGAGAGAGAGAGAGAGAGAGAGAGTTTCGTGGTGAATTGTGGATACCCAAAAAATTAGTAAGGATGTACCAACAGATTTCTCAAGATTTTATCACATTCTTAAACCACAACAACAGTCAGCAAAGTTTTGATTGTCAGATCGTGTGTATGTGTGTGCCAAAAAGCATGTTTTCTGCACATGGACAGTAGTAGTAGTAGTAGTAGTAGGGATTGCTCCTCATTGTCATCTTCACAACTTCTTTACTTACTTCCCCCAAAACCCTAAACTTCACTCAGATTTGGTCAAGCTAACGAAGTAGACTATGTCCTAAATAATAGGGTTTTTTTATTTCAGATTGATTGGTACTTTGGATTTCTCACTTTAAGCACTTGGAGAAATTTCTTAGTGTATTTGAAGGGCACCTTATTATATGTGTGGAAATAATCCCTCTTTTTTTCAAAGAGGGCTCTTATGCCAACTCCTTAAAGAGTGGTAGGGATGTTACAATCAAGAGAAGGGTTACAATCAAGGGAAGGATTTTTAAATTGTAAGATTGTAAGATCCCCTCCCACTCTTACAGAGTAGACATAAGAACCCTTCCCCTCCTTCGCCTCATGATTCACCTTATTTTAGCTTCATGACACCAGTCTGTCTTGTGCTTTTGTATAGGGTAGGGGTGCGATTGCTGTAAGACCTGAGGGTAGAGCCCAAATCTGTAAGACCCTTATTTTGGGAATTCCCAAACCCTAGGTCTTTACCCTACACATCAATGTCTCAGAGAAACAATCAGCATATATCCTTCAGAGAAAGACTCTTTATTATTACTTATAACATCATGTTGATGTAGAGTAGTTTCCCATCTTTGCCCAATGAAACCAATTGCTACTTGCTTAAAACCCTAAACCCAGTGTATCCACAGACACTGGAACCAATGCTTAGGGTTCAGGGTTTAGGGTGAGCATCTGACATGCATCAACCATTCTTCTCACAAAAATGTCTGAATACTCAGGATCTATCAAATCCCATTGGTTTCTGGAGTATTATGAACAGGCCAGAACCCTTTGAAACACATACGGCTTTCTGTACAAAACATGAATCTCTTCAGAAATTTCCACCAGGAATTTCTGGGTTTAATGTTCAGAGGTTTTAATTCAATCCTCATGGAGAAGAAGCTGGATGAATCAGTGGGCAGATTTAGTTTCTCGTGTGCCAGAGGCAACATATTTGAGGGTTTCTCTTTTCTCTTCTTTGCTGGTTCGGACTTCCCGGGCAGTGCCTAAGGAAGCTGTGCCCACAGGTGGCACCACATGTTCTCGCACATTGTATGCTGCTGCAGCTTGCAATCTTGCAGCAACAGATCCCTTGCCTGTGTCCTTGCCTTCTTGCATCTCTGCTTTCTGTACCTCTGAGGCAAGCTCAGGTGTGATTGGCACACCCTCAATCTCCTTGTCCTGAAAAAAGAATAACAACATTCCAAATCTGTCAACAATCACAGAAATAGTTCTTGTCCACCTGCTGATTGAAGAAGAACACAGACAGACCCATGTTCAGAATATTCTTGGGTCTTTGACATGATGTAGAGTTTCAACTTGCTTGAGTGATTTCAGATGTGTGTTTCTTTCGGAGATTTTAGAAGTGTTGATTCTTCACCAAACAAGCACAACAAGTGCTGAAAAGTCTGGAATCAATTTCATGAAGTTTTGCACACAAATTGCACAAACAGAAAAATATTGGAAGCTGAAGAGCACAATGCCCTTGAAGCAGCCAATACCCATGAAAAAGACAATGCCCTAAAGAAGACAGACAATAGGTACCCGTGAAGAAGAAGAAGACAACAATGCCCATTGTGTTCCAAATATTCTTCTTAGATCCTTGACATGAGGCAGAGAAGAGTTTTGATGTAGTAGAATTTGTTACCTCATTTGGTCTGCCTCCAATCTTGTCTGCGTTTGGAATATCATCTGCCACCAAAGGTCCAGTTTTCTCCACCAATCCAGGAATCGTCGAAGACATCACCAGCTTCCCATTCAAGGAAGTTGCTTCAGCATCTGTGGATTCTCCTCCTCCCTGATCTCTACTACTGGTGTCAGCAGCAACAGCAAGAGCAGGAGAAGCATTTTCATTCTCACCCTCCTGCTCCTCCTCCTGTTTAGGATTTATCTCCTTCAACTGAATCCCCCCCCAACACACACCCGAGAACACCCAGCATCAGCACCCATTTAGAAATGTCTGAACAAGACAGCTGACGATCATCAAATCAGAAGCACACAAGCAAAGACCCTACACCCAAAAACCCTTCATGAAGAAGAAGAAGTCTATGATGACAGCATGGGAAAAACAAAAGCAAGCAAGCAAAGACCCTAAACCCTAAACCCTGAAACCCTTCACGAAGAAGAAGAACAACTCTATGATCACAGGATGGGAAAAACAAAAGCAAGCAAGCAAAAGAGAATGGTGTGAAATTGTATTTGCACTTACGAGGAGGAGTTTTTGACCTTGTGGTGTGCCGATGTTTGCAGTGTGGATGTTGCCCACCACCCCTGGTCCTGCATGGTACTGCTGACTGGCAGAGGAAGGGAAGGTCATGGGTTCTGCTGTCTGCACAGTGTCGTACGTTCTTTTCACTTCCGTAGTTGCTGGTTCTACAACCAGATTCTCACCAAGCACTGAGGTCGATGTGTGTGGTGGTGGTGGTGTTGCCATAGCTAATAATTCTGGAAACAGATCTTCCACCAAAAACAACAATTGGATGCTCAAAAGTCTCCAATCTTCTTTCTCCCCCACACCAAAATCCCGGAACGGAATTGGTCTGTGTCCAACAAACAAAATATGGGAATTCTGTGAGGAGCTGCAGCACAAACAGAAGACCACTTCCGATCTTAGACATGACGACAACTGCCGATCTCAAGGGTACATATCTGTCACGGATTCCTAGCATCCACACTTGAAGATCAACAAGTGGCCAAAGAAGATGATGAACAAAAATATGTTATAACTAATTTAGCAGGAAAAAGAATGCACTCTCTGTTCTGTTTTTTGGTTGGGTTTTTCTTTTGGAGAGACGACAGCGGCAGTTTTCCTTTCAAGTGGGTTTTTTTTTCTGGCCTTTTGGAACTGACTGCATATCTTTTGAAGAAGCTGCAAGTGTTTTGTGAAAGTTGCTGAAAGGAGGGCACATGGCATTCCATGGGTGCAGCCAGCAGCAAAATGCATGGTGCCAAATAATTTTCAGTTTTTGTTGGGCAGGCAACCAACTGGAGCACATGCAGACACTCTGTGAACTGGAACTGAAACTTCATTGCCATGACACTTGCCTGCCTAATAGGTGATAGTTGCAAAATGTATCTCCAACTTCCCAATTTGTTTTTTGTAATTTGTCGCAAATCTGTCAACTTCCTGCATTGCCACAGCAGGCCTTGATCATCATGGAACTCATTTGAGGGTGATAGACAGATCAGGGGGCCACTACCACAGAGCTTGATCATCATGGAACCCATGCAAAGTTGCTAGATAGATATTTCAGTCAGGCTGTTCAAATCTTCACGTCAATAATCAACTTGTTGAGCTGCTTGCCTGCCATCTGTTTTGAAATCTTATGGTAGTAGGGTATTCAAATTTGTCATCCGCCATCTGTTTCAGCTTCAAGTTTGCACCTTCACTGTGGAAGAAATGAAAGATGCATTCCAGATCTTCTACATTTCACCTTGTTTTTGTGAGAGTATGAGAGTTGAGAAGACGTGCAAAAAGTTGAAAATTTCTCAGTGCTAATTATCTCTTTTAACTTCTGATGATGTGTCTGGATTCCCTTTGTGTTTGTGAACTCTGTCTCCGTTGTCATTGTCCTGGGCAGGTGGGTGTTGTCCACAATAAAATTGTCAAAACCAAATTTTACACACAAGAATGGTATGCAAAAGAAGAGGGACAAGATAGTAGTGTACAATTTTACAGCATCTTGAAAATTGTTGCCATTGTACATTTGGCCATCAATCAAGCAGTTTGAAAGATGTTTTGAATCATGCCTCGTGGTGCCTTTTCAGCGTTGAATTCTAACCTAGCAACCTCATCTCCATTCAGCTGCCAACTGAGTGCGCCTAAATTGTCCTGAGCCTGTTTCAGGCTTTTAACACCAGGGATTGGAATCGCTCCCTTACATATACACCAGTTTATCGCCACCTTCACAAAACAAATATAATTGTCATCTTTGAAAAAAACCTATTAATTAACCCTCCTCTTTACCACAGCTTAAGTTCTTGAGTAAATACACCTTGAATCCAGTATTTGTAAACAAGACCACACCAACAACGTGCAGAAAATGTGGCACTGAAAAGCTGAAGGAAAAAACCACCTGTATAGCTTAAAAAGGCCACCACCATACCTGTGAGATGGTCTTTCCCCGTTTCTCAGCTATCTCCCTCATTGTGTTCAGAAGTGGATCTAAGCCTGGCAGCACCTGCTTGAATAGAAAACCTCTGCATGCATACAAGTAAACCCTGAACCCTAAACCTCTGTACTCATAAGGTGAGTTCCCAGAAAGAGGGAGGGTTCACAGGGCCAAAAATTATCTAGCAAAACTGCTCACACCCAAAAACCAAAACCTTGAACACTTTGCAATAAATTACATCCCAGTCTCATAGGACAATCCAAAGAGGAAGGATGCTCACTCACCGAGGTCCTTGAGGAACATTTGTAGGAGAGTATTTTCCTGTCAGCATACCAAGCCCCAAAGGACTATATGCTATAAGCTTGATGCCAAGATCATCGCACACAGCCTTCACCTCCATTTGCTGTATGCCTTTGCTTAGCAGAGAAAATTGTACCTACACAACAACACAGTGCATTCTGTTCTTGAGTGAAAATTAAGATTTTCCCATAAAACTCAGTTTTCCAATCTTGTAGGGTTTATCACACACAATCTTGATCATTTTAGGGTTTAGGGTTTACCTGGACAGAACTAAGAGGGACTCCTCTCCGTTGCAGGTACTTGTGGATACGAACCAGCTGTTTTGGCCCGTAGTTACTTACTCCAATTGCTTTTACCAAGCCCTGCATAATGCAGAACAGTTTATATAACACAAGCAGCTGCAATCAAAAGGTGTAAATTGAATAAGATTCCAACTAAGAAGCTGTTGAGAAACCATTGAGTGAAACGATAGGGAAGAGCCTGATGGAAGTTCTTTGAAGTGTGAATTGACAAAAAAGATGTTTGAAGAAGTTGCTGACCTGCTCATAGACAGCAATCAAACCATCCCATAAAGCTTGCTCCTGAAATGGGGCATAATTCACAGTGCTCCAATGGAGTTGCCCAAGAGCTAGCTGATCCATCTCCAACCGATCCAATGAACCACTGCCTCGAACAACCATTTGGAAATCAGGAAATGTGTTGTCCAAAGGATTGCAGTCCAAAAACGATCTACTTGTTTTCCACATTCATTATGCCTAATTCTTCCAAAACAAACAGTTTACTTGTGACTTGGGACACTAAGAAAAGTTCAGCTATAACCGGATGATCCCAAGAGCAGCAAAACTGAATCTTGATATTAAAGCAACATTTCCTTTCTCAGCATGTAAAGCATCTGATCAGCAAAGCGTAAACAACTCTTTCTCTTTGCTTATGTTTTGTTTCATGATAAAGTTTAATTTTTTTGTGTTGGCAATTATGAGTATACCAGTGAGAAACACGAGTGCATCACATACTTGCAAGCACTCACAATCTGTGAAGGCGTTAGACGCCACGGATATGCTGCAAACTTGGTGGCTATGTTCACATTCTTTTCAAGCCCTTCCTTCCCTGTTGGTTTTCCGAGCAGAAAGTTAGATCCTGCAACATGCTTCTCAGAGCACAGACATAAAAAAAGCATTCAAAAGTGACATCAACAAACCCCCAAAAAATCAGAGCTTAAACCAATGAAAAACTCTCCAGAATCCAGAGAAATTCCCTCCAATCAGAAAATACAACTTGGGTACCAGGTATCAGGGTTTGAGTTAAAGCAGGCTACATCAAACATATAGCTCTGGACTTGGGTTCCATCATACAACTTAGGTTTGAGCTAGTTTGCAGGGGGTTTTCATTTCTGGGTTTAATACTCAACCATGTGCTTCCGAGAGAAGTGCTTGCACCAGTTGCAAGCAAACTGGTCTAGGGTTCAAATCAAGAGCCAGCAAATCTAGAGTTCATTGATACTCAACTACCCAATCCAAAAGTTTTGGAACCCAAAAGTTTTGGAAGGTTTTTTCCTTCAGGGTTTTTTCTTGGGTTCAAACCAAGAGCCAACAAATCTAGAGTTCATTGATACTCAACTACCCAATGCAAAAGGTTTAGAAAGGCTTTTTCCTTCAGGGGTTTTTTCTTCAACGTCCACGTAATTAGGCAATAGGATTAAGGGGGACTAGTTGCAGTACCTCCTCGATACTCTTGAATGAACTTCCCAAGAAGCAATTCACTACGGCCATTAAGTTTTCCAGTTCCATAAGAATCTGCAGTGTCAAAGAAGTTGATGCCTTTGCTGATAGCAAAATTGAACACCCGTTGAAGCTCCTCATCCATCTCTTCTTCATATCCCCAAAGCAGCTGGTTCCCCCAAGCCCATGTCCCTATTCCCATTGGCGACACTGTCAATGGCCCAACTTTCACCTGCACACACACAAATGTTCCTCCTGGCTGAACATGGATCATCTTAAACAATGGCTTCAATCTATTGGGTTTTTGGAATTTTTTGGGAAAATCTGAAAGTCAAGGGGTTATCAAAAACACCCAAAACTTCAAAAACAACAAGGATTGCCGCAAGCAACGGAGGACAGAGAGAGAGAGAGAGAGATTTACCGAATCCCATTGACGTCCACCAAGACCGAGGGAACGGAGGAGAGGAGCAGGGGACAGGCGTGACAGCGATGGCAGCTCTGCCCTGGGAAGAAGAATTGATGGGGCAGCTGCCATCATCACTACTACTGACTGCACCATCGCCATGTCGTTCTGCAACACACAAAACCCAATAAAAAAAAAGAGCAAACTAGAGCTTCTTTGCATTCCAGAGCTTTTGCAAGCATCGTTTTGTTTTGTTGTTGAGAGATTGATTAGGGCAGCTTAATCCCTGATTAGAGTTCCACTAATTAGCACTCTTAAAAGACTTGCACAGCTTCTTAATCCATGATTTTAGAGGGTCCAGCAATTTGGTAGCAACTTTTGGCTTCAATAGTTCTTCAGCACCCACCAGTGCACCATCAAGGATGGATGAATGATATGTGATCAGGAAATCAGTTTTCTGTCGGGCTCCAGTTCCCTAGCTAACCATGGTGGTTACCTCAGTTGCTTTATTTTACTACCTACCAACCAGGTAGGTAGTAAATACCAGCCCCTACCTACTATGTTTAAACTATCTACCTTCCTATTAGTCCCCTATTTTGTTACCTACCTGTCTATATATGAAATATAAATCTTTAATCATCTTTCTATATTTTGTGCAACACAATGAAAAGCAAATATAAAGTCTGGTGATTTTTTCACCTTTTTTTTCCCCTCACTTCTGGCAATTAAAAACCTCTAAAATCACCCTTTTAAAAAAAATTTGACAAAAGAATTTAAAAAAAAAAAAAAAGGCTAAAAATGACTATGTATTAATTTACAATCAATGGATGTGGAAAATGAAGGTTGAGTGTAATTAAGTTGAATAAGTTATATCAGAATTAGGCATGTAAGATGTTGAATTTACATTTAAACATATTGATTCCTTTAATCAATGATTAACATTAAATAATTATCATTACCTATCTACCTAGCTAGCTACTACTACTACCATCATCTTGTTTAAATATTGTGCTAAGTAAGCACAATCAATATTTAAGTGCATTATGAATTGTCAAAACCTTTATTTATAATCTTTGTTTTGTTGTGTATTTCTCAATTTTGGCACAAGTTGTTTTGATATTGGCATAAGTTTGTTCATTTAAGATAACATGACTTGTTTAGTCTTGGCACATGTTGGCTTGATATTTAAGGACACAACTTAGCCCTATTAAGAACCTTTACAACAACTTGAAGTTTTTGAACCAAGTTTCATAGATCAACCAAATGCCAAATTTGGGTTACCTCATCATAGAATTTTATTTTTTATTTTATTTTTGGGTAAAAATCCATAACTAAATCTAAAGATGTCTTTAAAACAAATGTGGTTCCATTTGGATTGAGTTTTGAAACCTCTTTTCTTTGGAACATAATTAGACGATGTGAAAACAAAGATTTGTGTCAATCAAATTTTGTACTTCAAAACTTATTGGAATATATAATTTATCCCATGTTTGTCAAGGATTGGGTAGTTGTAGGGGAAGAGTAGTCCAAAGGATGGTTATGTAAAGAGCAAATGGTTAAAGGACCAAAACTATGTATTTTTATTAATATATTATTGGGATTTATTTTATTAGTTTCATAAATGTTTTATTCACATCTTTATTTATTTATTATGCATGTTTATTATGCAATAATCATTTTTCTTATTGTGGATTCTACACATTCACAAAACTATGCATAAAATTTTGAACATTCTTTAACCACTCTTTTAATTTTTAATTTTCAAATATATTTTATGAAATTTTTAATATTCTACAACAAGTTTCATTCTAGTTAAATGAAGGTGCTTTCAATAAGTCACAAACATGCACTTATATACTAAACAATAAAAAATTAAACAAGAAAGTTCTTAAAACTTTACACCTTAGACAATTTATCAAGCCATTTAACATGCACATTAATTTATGTCACAATGTTTTTACTATGCCACCATCTTTAAGTCATGCATATTAATTTGTGTCATAACTTTTTTAGTAAGTTATCATTGAATTGTGCATATTGATTTGTGCCATGACTAGTTAATGATAACTCACCTTGAATCATACATAAACCATTATTAAATTATGGCACCTCACCATCTAATGTAATAAATTACCTAAAATAATGTTACTTAATTTAATAAATTACTTATTTTAACCCCTTAAATAATCACATCATTATCGAGTAACCTCTTATTTACATCAAGTTATTGTTTTCTTATGTTTTTTGTGAGCATGGGAACAAGGGCGATAGCTTGAGCTTTCATGTTAGAAAACAACAAATCATTCAATGGGACCTACCTTTTCCCAACATAAAAAATAAATGTAATTTGACTATGCCAACTTAAAGGTATTTTACATATTTTTAAAATACTATGAATCCAAGCTTAGAAGATCACCTTTTCCAAAGGAGAAATTAGGTCATGTTTTTTTTTGGGTGTACATTGGAAGGCCTTTAGGTTCGATGCATTCCCAAAATAGGTAAGGTGTTTTTAGGAATGGTTATTAGTCTAGGCCAAAAATAATGGTAGTCAATTTTAAAAATAAAATTTACATGCAACCAATGAGAAGTTGTGTCATGGAGTGAAGGGGCTATCCCAAGTTTGAATTTTTTTTGGTGATGGGTCAATCAAAATGGCCCATTGTGTTAAAAAAAAACTTAGGAGATAACCCATCTAATGAATAAGGAAGGTGAATAAGGGACCAAGGACATGGTGATAGTTGAATCCACCTCATTGATTCACCTTGCCCATTGTAAACACGACCTAAGATATCCAACCTTGTCATAAGTTTTATGGTAGTTGCATGTTTTAATCTTAGTTATCCTATTACCATAGGTAATTAGGGTAATTGAGGTTGGAACTGGTTCCAATGGGAACACAATTTCAAACATTTCGTGTTTGGGATATAATCCTTTTGTGAGTTGAAATTCCAAAGCATAATGAGTTATGTTTTGTAGGTTTTTCTTGTGTTTATGCATCTTTTCATTCCACATGGTGTTTGTGTTTTGTCTTCTATGTTTTAGGCTTGGATTATTGTGCTTTTACAAGTGAACTTGTTTTGGTTTGGATGGATGTATTAGGTTTATGAGATGTTATGTTGTTTTGTTAATGGATGTTGACAATGATGATTTTAGGTGTTGACATGTTAGAGTGCACAACATCCCCATGACTCCACTACTTGTGATTTCATGATTCAAAATGAAACTCAATTTCCAAAGTATTGGGGTGGTTGGGTTCATTTTTGGTCAAAGAAAAAAAATAAAATAGTAATTTTCTTTTTCAATGCCCCATTTCCTTATGGCCTACCTACGCCTTCCCCTCCCCCCTCCCTCTTCTTTTTTGTTTTAAAGCTTTCCAACATTCTCCAAGTTGTTTCTTCCTTTTTTTTTTCTTTTTTTTTTCTTCGTCTCCTTGTTTTCATTTTCATTTTCATTTTCTTCTTTGTTTTGCAAATTGTTATTATCATTGAAAAAGAAGAAAAAAATCATTTTTTCTCTATTTTATTTGAATTTTAGTTGGGATGTTTCTTGTCATAGAAGAAGAAGATTTTCTTCATGCTCTCACACCATTCGAAAAACTTTCTCTTCTTACTTTGAACTTCCCCCTTATTTTGTCCTTTATGATTGTTTGTTATTAGGAAAATTCAAACTTTTCAAAAAATATTTCTTATGTGCTACCAAAGGAGAGTTTTTTTTTTGTGATGACTTGCCTTCTTCTACAAGAAAAAAAAGGAAAAAAATGAAAAAAATGAGTTAATTTTTTTTAATGAACCATCATTCATTTTTTTAGGATGGCACCTTGAGAGAAACCCAATTGTCAAAGAAAGACGTTGATTAGCACTATTCAACAATAGATGAACAATATAATAAATGAAAAACAAACAAATGTTCTAAATATCCCAAGTATTGACGAATATCATATTTACACCTTTTTAAAAATGTACATCTTTTGTCATACATCATCATGTGATGGATTTTGTTCTAAACATTCAATTCTTTCACATTTGTTTTTGCATATTATGGTTGAAAATTTAATCTAATTCCATCAACACTTTGAATAAAAAATTCTTGAGTCCTATTGGCAACATCCCATCCATCTTCACTTTCCATGCAAAAATGGGGGTGGATAATGTTTTTGGTTTATCTTTCCTAAACAATACACAAATGTTTAATAATGACATTCTCTCACATAATACAATACCCATATAACATGGGTTTAGGGTTTGTTTACATTGCTCGCATCTTGTTGACAATTTAACTATTGGTTTGTAGTATCCAATACCTTTATCTTGTATTAATGCATTCATTTTGTGTGCAATAACCCCATTTTTACTGTGATGTTGTGATTATTTATAAATTTTAATGGGGGCTTGAACCTCCACCTAAGGAAGCTTCTCATGAAGTTGAAAGTGATCATGGAAAAAAATTGCCCAAAAATGTGATGGGGGATGTTTCATGGGTTCATGAAGAATTGAGGTTGATTGCAAGGTCAATGCATGCACTTATGTTTATGTAATTAAGTGATTACTTTGTCAACATCTAGACAAAACACATGATCTTTGCATGGAGGTAAGAAAATATAGGTCTCTTTTTATTTGTCCTCAAGGGTCAAAATAACAACTTGACCATTAGTCATGAATGTTCGTATCTTGAGCAACTCACAAGCAAAGAGAATGCACATTGGGAATCATTAGAAGAATTTATGTCCTATGCAACCACTTTTTAAACAACTACCAATTCTCAACAACTAAATAAACAACTATCAATCATATTTGCAGCTATTTAGCTTATGTGGCAATATGTGTAGTTGCAATTTAGTGGTTATTACAACTAATGGATTAATGGAATGAATGTTTAGCATAATGTGGACATGTATTCAATTTTATATACCTTCAAGCTAAGGATGTAAAGTTGTTAAAGTGATTAATCAACAATAATATCTATGACATTATGATATTGCATATGGTATTAAAATGATTTGGTATTTTATGCAATAACCTATTAAACAAATAGTAATATTATTTAAGATATGATTCATAAAATAATGTCCATCATTTTACATTTAACATGTGCAACTTTGCCACATGGTGTAAATATGTAATCAAATTAACATAACTGTAGTCATAACCTAATTGTATATTGTAATTTATACCAAAAATGAAAATATTAATTGACATCATACACAATAAAATATAATTTAACATGTATATTCATAAAGTTTTTCATAGGTCATTTTGTAATGGCAATAATCATGTATGCATTACATGGAAACACATGTGTATATGAAGTTCAAGTGGAATCATTTTTTAGGGATTTATAAAAATGCTATATTTTAGTTCATTATTTTTACAAATGGCATGCATACATGTATAAAGGTTTAATCAATTATAATTATATTTATTTTTTAAAATTAAATCATGTGATATTTATGTGTATGTTTATAGTTTAAAAGTTTAGATTGAAATTTTTGAAATAAATATTCAAAATTGATATAATATATTTACATCTGAAAATTTGAAAATTACAATTTTTATAGAAGTGTGGAATTAAAAATATGGATAAAATTTAATTTAGAATCTTAATTTTAATTTGATTTTATGGCCCAGAAAATTAATTCAGCTTAACATAATTATTAAATAAATCCAAATATGTATACATTAAATATTAAAATTAAAATTAATAATAAATGAAATCAGAAATTTATAACATTGAATTTGAATTCTGAATTAAAAATATATATTTAAATAAATTATAATTATGTAAGTAAAATGTGAACTTAATTTATTATGATCTTACATAATTAAATAATGATATGAATATGCATAAGATTTGAAATATACATGTTTATATTTATGCAATGACATAATATGCCACAAGTTGAAATATTGGTTAGATGGTTAATGAGTTGGATTGTGGCCATGGATATGATGGTTCAATTCCCTCTAATGACATTTTAAACTTGGTTTTAAATAACTACAATATGACTACATGATATCGTAAATGACTGTAACATGACTACATGTGTCCTAAATGATTATAAAATGACTACATATATTTTATTTTAATTGTAAATTCATTTCGACATTGCACATAATTGTTTTGGACACGACTTGACACATGTCATATTGAGTTGTTTAGGCAAGCTATCTGATACAACTCTAATGATCATAGTTGTTTATTCCAAAATGATTATAAATTTAGTTGTAAACATAGTTGTTTTTTCTAAAATCCTACTAATGAATAATGCCATTGATTAGGTGGAAAAGAATGTTAAAATTGAATGGTATCAACTTCAAGTTGAAGTGCAACACTTGCAAACGGTTCAATAATGTTTATTAGTGCATTTAACCTTCAACAAGTTAAAACTCATTGACATTTTTACATGAGGTGTGGGGTTCATCCCATGTAATGTTTCTTCATGAATTGAAAATGATGATGAACTTGTTGAAATAATTCAAATAGACAAGGTTGTTTATGCAAAACCCCTCAAGATTGCATGGGATGCCTGGAATTAATCATTGGAATCCACCAAGGACAATTGGGAAAAGGAAATGCAAATAGTATGCACATACCATGAATTAGAAATGATTCATGGCCGTTAAATTTGCAAACACTTAGTTTATGGGTCCAATTATTTATGCTATATAATGAACCATACTTGTCCCCTTGAGCCTTTGCTTTTGATTATTTTTTATCACAAACATTTTTGAAATCTTTTTGACACATCATTTAAAAATTTCAAAGTTTTTTAAAAATATTATTATGTTAATATTTTATTTAAAAATCCCAAAAAATTTCATTTTCAAATTGTGCTTTGAATGCTTTTACTTTATTATTAAAAATCATTAATTACATTTTATTAAATTTTTTGATAATAAAATATTCATTATCAAGATTGATTCCAATTTTTAAATAAAAATATATTGAAAATAAAATTGTATAAAAATTACTCCATTTATAATTTTTTCCCCTAAAATTTTAAACTCACATAATTAAATAATGGTTATAAGCATTTTGGTACATTTTAGCAAAACTACACCCTTGTATTCTACATTGTTTCCATCTTCCAACTAAATCATAACATTAAAATTTTTCTTTTGTTAAATTAGGTTTCAAGGTATAACAAAGGAAGCCTTTGTGATAAATGTGGTCTAGTTCGTGCTTCAACATCACCAACTTTTCACCCATCATCATGCAACAAAGGCCACAATAGTTGTGAAACTTATAAAAAAAACATGGGCCTCTATGTTGATTCATCTTCCTCAAGTGAGGGTGGACCTTAAAGCACAGTCTTGGATCATTATAACCTACCTTATAGTGGAATCTTTTAATATGTCACTACCATTTTTGTAGCACGGTCATTTGAACATTTTTATACATGTCCACCAAAATGTTTCACACAATAACCCCATCCACCATGAATGGTTTACATTAACCAAAAAACCAAATGAAAAATACCTTCAATGTAAGAGGTAAACATTGCTTGTGGCCATGATAAAATGAACAACACTCATTGGTGAAGGTTTAAAATCACCATTAGCACATTGCATGGTAAGGCTTTGAATATAATGCCCATATTGCAAAAACTTACTCTTCCATTACTTAAGGTTACTTCAATTGCATTTGCTTCATAAAATGCAACATCCACAATCATTCACCTAAAATCGGTGATGCTCTTTTGTTTTTCACCCAACATGTAAGAATTGCAAAGATTTAATTATTTTTTTGTTCAAGTTTCATAGTAGATCCCCATGTCATCATGACATGGCCCCATACAATGATATTGCAAAAAACTTGGTCCATTCTAATTTCAGTCCCATCACATTATGATTGGTCCATTATATGCAATACCCCACATGAATGTTGCCTCATGTATTTTCATGAAGGGGGTGTAAAAGGAGGGCTTCATTGGACAAAGTTTGAAGGGATAAGGGTGGGCTATGCAATACCTTCATCTATTGTTAGTGACATCATGACCATGGTGGGTAGGTAGGTAGGGGGGCTCATGTAAATACCGACCGCATGTGTATTGCAATGTGTATTGCAATATCCTCATTTGTTACAACTCAAACATCCACAAACATTCAAACCTTGTGTTGATGGTGTATAAGAGTGATAATGGTAGAGGAGACAAAGCAGATTTTGTTGTCAAAATATTCATATGTGTTAGCTAATTTTTAATGTTATTATTTCTTTTTTGACAACCAAAAAAAAAAAAAAAAAAAAAAAAAAGACAAAAACAAACCAGTATTTGAGAACAAGTCATTATTCTTAAAACTAATTGGCAACAAATCTATTGCCAAAATACTTTCACAATAGCTAAATCTGGAATTTAAAATTTTTTTTTTGTTGGGA